>Ga0315903_10010786_pt1 | contig 10832 bp, 5 predicted proteins | sample LakEriMetagenome_7_FD_203524 | JGI IMG/M metagenome (GOLD analysis project Ga0315903, IMG submission 203524) | Freshwater fungal communities from buoy surface, Lake Erie, Ohio, United States - Buoy 2 MA119 | ecosystem: Environmental > Aquatic > Freshwater > Lake | place: USA: Lake Erie, Ohio... | reverse complement strand
TATTAGAGGTGGTATTAAATTACCAACTAATAGACATAGTAGACCTATTAATAATTTTGTTAATGATAATGTTATTAACACTAAATTATGGGAATTAGCTGAACAATATTTATAATCTAATACTTATACATGAAAAAGAGAGTATGCGTAACACTTAATGAGAATCAAGTAGAATTTATTGAGAATCATAGAGATGATATACAGCCAGTTAGTAAATTTATCATGGAAAGTTTTATGAACAATGAAGTTTTTAAAGTAAGTGGTAAATTAAGAAAACGAGCTAAGAAGAGAAAGATAAATGTATCTATTCCTGATGATGTGTATTCTAAAATAGAACAACTACGAGGTAATATGTTAATAAAAGATTACATTATTAACAAAATATTTACTACAGATGATAGGTAAAAGACTAAGTCCTATATTAGAAGAAATAGAAATGGTTTTAATAGAGCATGAAGTTAATATAAGCACTCCACCAAAATTCACTAAAGAAGGATTTAGAGCTGCTATAAAAATATTTTCATCAGCAATGTTAGATTCTATTTGGAATTTACAAGAATCTGAAGAATTATCAATCGATGACAGACTTAAAATGGCTGAATCTTTTGGTAATAAAATTAGAGAACTAGTAAAAACTTATGCTAATATAGATACTAGAGAGTTGTATTAATAAGGATTAAATTGTATATTTGAATAAATATATAAGTTATGGTAAACTTTTTAATACAATTTTATATTGTAGCTTGTGTTTTATTATTATTTTTACTTATAATTTCCAATTATAAAGATGAAGAACTTAAATAATTATTATAATACTTTAAAATGGTTATATATAGCTAACTTTATTAGTTGGAATATATTAATAGCTGTTATTATTTACTTAGTAAAACATTATCCATGTTATCAGTAGTATTATCAGGTAAAATTAAACTTAAAAGTTTAGAAGATAGTGATACAGTACATAAAATATTGTTTAGTTTAGGATATAAATATCAAACAAAAGAACAAGAATATCCTAAAACTAAACCTTATGGTATAGCTTGGTATAATGTAGGTGATTCTTTTATTATAAGAAAGACAAATATTAAAGATATATTTGTTTCTTATTCTTGTAATACAACAACAATAAATAAATTACTGAAGTAATACAGGTGGGAGATTATTATAAAGGGTTACTCTTAATTGAGTAGCCCTTCTTTTTTTACTTTTTATCTCTTTCAATTTCTTTCAGTTCTTCTTCATCTATAGAACCTATTAATGGAACACTAAAGTATGAGAATTTATCAAAACCTCCAGCAAATCCTAACACGTTATTAATAATAAATCTATTAGATGCTTCAGGATTAGATAATGAAATAGCACCTGTAACACCAGGAACATTCTGTAAGAAATATTTTTGTGACCTAGTCCAACCTTCCCATTTACCAGATTCTACTTCTTTAGCATTAAACATTTCAGTAAATGAAATAATTTTTTTAAAATCTCTTGATATAACAAATACATCTGAAACAGCATATACATATTCAAATGGATTATAAAATGCTGTAGTTTCCATAGTAATTCTAGTAGATAAATACGCTGCTAAATCTTTTAGATAATCTAATTCTCTGTCATCATCATCATCACCAAGATTCATAATTATAGCCAATGCTATAGAACCTATAACTACTAATAATTCGTACATAGTTCTTCTAACTCCTTCTTTCTGTGAATCATCTAATTCATTATATTTAGTTATTAATGTTTTTAAGTTTCTAATTTTTTCTTTATCAGCAAAAAATTCAATCATAAATCTTCCAGTAGCTCTCCAATATCCTTCATCATTTGCACCAGTATCAAAATTAAATCCTTTCTTTTTAAATCTTCTTGATATACCATCTAATATCCAATCTCTATGTATTAATGTAACAATTCCTATTAATGTACTATGTGCATACGTTTTATCTTCTTCAGATAATTTACCATCTATTTTAGATATAAGATTGTTAAGTCTTCTGCTAAATAAATTAAATGTATTAACATTCATTCCATCAACACTCATTACTCCATTTTCAACTCGCATATTATCATAAGCTGAAGGTAATGAATCAAATTGTTCTGTAGGATTTTGTATTTTACTAAATTCTTTTTCTGTGTACCATTTACCATTATATAATCTGTAATTATACATTGCTGATAATGCTGCATTTCCTGAAATAAAAAAATTAGAAGCTCGATAACCAGCAAATAATACTTTATTGCTTACATCTCTCATTAAGATATTCTTATCTAAATCATTAAATACACTATACAAATTATCTGATAATCCTAATGTTCTAAGAATAATAGATAACTTATTATTTTTTATAGTACTTTTACTTTCTTTAACAGCATCTTGTGCTAATTCTTTAAAAGCCTTATATCCTAATGTACTAGATTTTTTAGTAACAGTATCACCCATTACTTTTTCAATATTATACCATAATTTAGATGTAGCAAAATCTATAAATTGTGTAGCAAAATTTAATCCTAAGTTTTTAGCAGTTACAAATCTAGCTGCATTTTTTAACATTTTTGTAACGTTAATATTAAGTCCTGGAATAACAACATCGGGATAACTTATACCCATTATCTGTACTCTTAGATAATTTTCTAATTGTTTCATTATATTCTTACCACTTGTAGATTCTGATTCTTGTCTTTTAACATTTAATGTTTGTCCACTTTTTATATTTTGTGCTACAAATTCTAATTGTTCTATTCTATCACCTTTTTCTTTAAATTCATAAACCATTTTAGCATAGGCTATCATACTACTTAATAAATCTGTACTAATATTATTAGGTTCTAATAATCTTCTAGTATATCTTGTAGGATTATATTTAATAATTCTAGTTTCATCTTGATAATCTACTATATCTCCAGTAAGTTCTCCAATTTCATCATCTTCTTGTTTAACAACTGTAGATTTACCTAAAAATTTAATTTTATTTATCAATTCAGGTAATTGAGTTTTCATTAATGTATCTATAGTACTTTGATAAGTCTGTGGTGCTAAATTATTTATTTTAGTAGGTAAATATTTATCTAAATCTTTTTTAGTTTGTTTAATGTATTCTAAATCAGCTATTTGACTACTATTTAATGATTTATAATTAGGATTTAAATACTTATCAGAAGGTCTTACTAATTCGTTAGTATATGATATTATATCACCACTATCATTTTTTAATGTATTATTACTAAGCCATACTGCTTTTTCTGAATCTGTAATTGTAGTATCATTAAATAATTCATTAATAATATCTTCTACATTATCTAGTGGTTCTGTATTTTCATTAAACCACTCTGCTGATTCATTTCTATATTGTCTATAAATTGCATAATCTGATTCAATTTTTTCTATAGTAATTTCAGTATCAGCTATATCATCAAGATATTTTAGCTTTAAATCTTCATTAGATTCATTAAATATTTTTAATTTAAGTTCTGTAATTTTATCTTTATAATAATTTATACTATTATTTTTAGTAATAATTTCACTAAAAACATTCTCTCTTGCTTTATAATCTTCAGGATAATTATATCTAGCATTTAATTCTTTAAAGAATTTATTTTTTTCATCATAATATTCTCCATAATTATGTTTAGATATAAAGTATCCAGTAAATTTACCATTATATTTTTCATAAGCCCAATCCATTGATTGTCCTATTCTATGACTTAATCTTTCTAAAAATGGATTAGCAAAAGATAATGTATTTCTTTTTGCTATATACATTATATTTTTTACAATAGCATTTATTAATCTTAATATAGGTTGTGAAGCATCTCTTGTAGTACCTAAAAGATATTCTATCATTCCTACATCATTTGTTATGTTAGTACTTTTTAAAGCATTCATAATTTCAGTAGGTATAATATCAGTATTAACACCAGTATCTTCAATTAAATCATCAATAGTATCAGGTAATTTTTTACTATTTAATACTGATAATGCTGTTTCAATATCTTTTAAACTATCTAAGACATAACTAGTAAGATTATTTAAATCTTTTAATTTATCTAAATTTATTATAGAATTTTTAACATTATTTATACCCATTTCTTCTATGAAATTGTTATAATAAACTAAAAATTCTCTTAATTCTGATAATTGTGAGTAGTGTAATGTACTTAAATCAGCATCTGATTTTAAATTGAGTAGTTTAAATTTAGTATATATTATAGCATTGTCATTATTTTCAATAACTGAACTATTATTAGTTTCATCTTTGCCTATAAATATTTTATCTTGCGTACTAAACTTAACATCTTTTAATACAACAGATGCTGGAGTTTTGCTAAAATTAAAATACTTTTCTAAGAAAGTAAATACATTTGTAGTATCTATATATAATGATTTAAGAAAATCAGCAAATGCAGAATCATAAGCTAAGTTTTCTTTCATTTTATATACTTGGTCTAATTGTGTTTGTAGTGTAGATAATCTTTTACTATATTCTCCTAATGGTGCTGTTTCATCTTTATAAGTTCTTGACATCCTAGACTTTAAAGACTTAGCCATTTTTTCTATTGCATTAGTCATTTTAGAATAAGTAATTTTTTCATTTTCTTCTAATGAATAGAATATCTCTTTTGATTTAATTTCTTTTCCAGGTTCTAAAAAGAAGTTATCTCTATTTCTTTCTAAATAAGTTCTAAGATTAAAATTACCATTAATCATTCTTCTTATAGCATTCATTATTCTTTTAAAGAATGATTGTTTAGATATTTCTAAATCTTTATCTGTTAATGTTCCAGTTAACATTTTACCATAGAATCTACCTAATACTTCTAATGCAGCTTTTCTTTCAGGACTCATTTCTAATGCTAATCCTGGTTTGGAATAAGTTTTTACATAATTAAGATAATTATCTTTATATAGTTGTGTATCTTTAATAGCTTCTAATGCTCTATCTAAATTCTTATCTTGTGGTGCATGTAAAGCTATAAGGTGTCCTATTTCTTCAGCAAAATCTTCTACTGTAGCACCATCACCAAATGCAATAGTATTATATGCAAAATCTATTACAGCTTTAGGATTATCTTTTAATCCTCTTTTAGCTAGTATTTCATCTACAGTTGATAGATTAAAGTTTAAATCTTGCAAGAATGATTTTATTTTAATAATAGCATCATCAGGATACTTAATACCTTGCATCTCACTTATCTTTACTAGATGATTAAATTCTTCTAGTAATTCAGTTTTAGATTTTGTTTCAGGATTGTATGTTGGTACTTTTTGAAAAGGTAAATCATCTTCAAAATAAGATAAAGATTGTTTCGCTTGTTCAATAGGTTTAACTTCACTTCTAATTAAACTTCTAGGATATTTTTTAGCTACTTCTTTAAGTCTAGCTATTTTAGTATTAATTAATGCTTGTTCAGTATATTCTTTTTGATTACTTTTTCTTTCATTATATATTTTTTTTGCTTCTTCTATTAACTCTTTTATTTTATTTTCAGCTTCTTCTTCAGTATCAAAACTAGATTCTTTAGAAATTAATTCATCTAAAATAAGAGAATTACCGTAATTGTATATTTGATAATAAGTAATATTAAAATATTTACCATCAACTTCAAAACTATCAGTAGAATCTCTAACTTCTAAAGTATCTAAATCTTGTTCCCTTTCGTTAGTAGTAGGTAAAATTTTATCTCTAATACTCTCAATACTTTCTACTAATGTATCTTTAGTTTGAGTTGGTTGAATGCCTAATGGTAGTTTTTCAATACGAATATTATGTTCTGAATATAAATAATTTGTATCCATGTAATCTTTGTAATCTATTGCATCTTGTTCATTTTCAAATGTTTTAATTTTAATAGTATCATCTGGGTCTATTGATTCTACAATATATTTAGTTACAAGTTTTCCTTGTTGTTGTTTTTTAATTTCAGTTTTAACTAATTTACCATATTTTTGGTCAAGTATTTTATTTATACTATTAATAATTTTTTTAGTAGAATATGGAACATCATCATCATATTCTAATCTAAAATTATTACTTGTTAAAGTTATACCTAATTCATTATGATGGTATTCTCTATTATCTATAATACTAGCAAGATTAGGTTGTATCTTATTTACATTTTTTATAGAAGGATATTTACTATAACTAACTCCAAGTAATTCAGATTTTTTATCTTTATTTATTTTTTCAGAAGCATCCCAAACACTACCTGAAAATACATCAGTATTAGAAGCCCATTTAATATCTTTTGGTTGTGGATACATTTTAAATTTAATTTTACCTCCATTACCTTCTAAATGTCCAATAGTTTTATCTATAGGTTTAGTAAATGCAGATATAGTAAATTCTCCTCCAGCTTTTTCATTATCTTCTATATGTTGCAATAAGTTTTGCATCATAAGATTTACATCAAAATCACTATAAGCACCTACAACAGATACAAATTCTTGTCCTCTACTATAAACTTCTTCAGGATTATAAACAATATTGTTTACTTTCATCCATTCTTCTATAACTTTTTTAGATTGTTCGTATTCTTTGTTTCTTTCTATAAAACCTTGTATATTAATAGCAGCAGTATTTTTACTATAACTATTAAAATGTAAATTAGATAAGTCTATTTGTTGTAATTCTTTTTCTACTATAGCATTTGGATTATTTTTTATAAAATTTTCAACATGAACTTGTACATCTTCATTTGATTTAAAATTTTGTAAATCAAAACTAGATATTACATCTTTACTATAATTAATAGGTAATCCTTTAGATATATTTAATCTAACAAGAGGTTCTGATTTTTCGTATCCTGGTATAACATCATAATTTTTATAATAAGATAAATATCTTTCGTAAAACCATTTATTATCTTTTTTTATATAATTTTTTCCTTCATAAAAAAAATCATTATTATCAATAGTAACATTATTTAAATCAATTTCTTCAATATTTTTAGATAATTCACTAATATGATTACTTGCTTCAGCATAAGTTTTAAAATTCTCATTATCTGGAGTAGTATAAATTACTTCATTACCTGGAAGTATAAGTTTAGAATTACTATAAGCTAATAAGTTAGCTAAGTCACTTATAGTCATATTATCAGGTAATTTATCTATTTCAACTTCTTTTTGATTTAATAATTGTCTTATAAATGATTTTATTTCTTTTAATAATCTTTTAAGTAAAGATATTAATTTACCATCTTTAACACTATCTAATCTATTAGCTGTATATAATCCTAGTAATTCTACAATAGCTTCTTCTTGTTGTTCTGTTAAACTATATTCATCTTGTTTAATATAGATATATTCTCCATCATCTGTTGTTGTACTAAAACTAGCTCCAGCTTTTTTTGCTTCTCTTTCTGATTCAAAATCATAAACAGCATATTCAGTAAAACTATCTTTATATTTGTAATCTCTTTTAATCCTATCTAATACTTCTTTACCTCTACCAGTTTCAAGTTCTTTAAGTAGGTTTTGATATAATTTTTTTCCTTCTCTTGTACTATAAGGTTGTGTTTTATTTTTAATAAAAACATCTAATTCTTCTTCAGTATTAAAAAAATCAACATCATAAGAATCTATATCATCTGAGTAATGAATTTCATATTTAAATTTAGCATTTAAATCATCAGATAAATCTTTAACATCATATATAAAATATGGTGTAAATACATTACCTTTAATAGCTCTAATAATAGGATGTCCTAATATTTCATGTATTGGAGTATCTAATGTAGCATTAGCTAAATTAATTACTGCTGTATCATTTTCTATTTTACCTTTATAATCTTTAGTTCTATCTGATTCAAATCTTATAGACATACCTATTCTATCAGCCATTCTTGCAGCTAAATCTCTAATTGTATTTTCAGTAGCATTTATACTTTCAATAGAGTTTAACATTTCATCTGTAAGTCTTTGTTCAGGAATTACATTACTACTAACAAATTCTTTAAATCCTTCTATATCTTGTTTAGTTCCTAATATATGCCTATTATTTTCTTTTACTGTATAAAAATTACCAAGTTGTCTAGTTTGGTCTTTATTATCTGTAAAGCCATAATCTTCATATTGAATTTCGTCTCTATCTAAAGATAATGTTCTTGTTTCTTTTTTATTAATTAACTTCGAATCTTTTATATTTAAAATAGCATGATAAACTTGAGTATTATTTTGTTCAGCCCTATATTGTGCGTAAGATTTACTTGTAGTAAATGCTTCTACGCTTTGTGGTTGTTTAATTCCTAAATTACCTCCTCTGTAAACAATATCCTTTACTTTACTATCAGGAAATATAGTATCTAAATATTGAGAGTATTGTTCTTGTGTACCAATAGTAGATAATTCAGGATTAGAATTAAATAATTCTTTTACTCCTTCTTTAATAACAGGTTGTTCTACTGTAGTAGTTTCTTGTACTACAGATTTAGGATAATATTCTTCTATATGTCTAATAATATCATCAATAGATACTTCTTCTAATTTAGATACTTTAATATCATACTTATTTCTAAAATTATCTGAATAACTATATGCCCATAACCCTAATGCTACTTCAGGAATACTAGTATCTTTTATTTTACCAGTTTCTAAGTAAGATTTAATAGGTGGAGTTATTGGTAGTTTATCAACTAATGTAGATACATGAAATAGTGTATCATAATATAATTGACTTTCATTACCAAGTTCATCAAATACTTTATTAATAGTACCATCATTATTACGAAATATCTTACAATTACCCATATTTATTATTTTGCAAAGTTTTTAGCAAAGTTAGCTTTTTTTCTCATAGCTGGAGTATAAGTTCCTTCTTTAGCTGACAATATTTTACTAGCAGCTTGTTGTACACTCATACCCATTTTAGTAGCTTGAGCAGTAAATGTTCCCTTCTTAGATGGGTCAATTTTAATACTACCTCCAGTTTTCATAGTAGGTATCATTTTTGTGTTTGGAATTAGTTTTTTCATATTGTTATTATTTTGTACAGTAATCATCATCAAATGCGTCAGTATCATAATTGTCAAATAAATCTAATTGACCAGTTTTATTTCTTTTTAATTCTGCTATTTCATTTTTAATAGAATTTATTTTATTTTGATTTGTATAACGATTTATAAAATTTACAACTCCTATTTGTAATATATCAATAATATAATTTCTTATATCTTGTATATCCATATCAGGATAGTCATTATTAATATCTTCAGCAGCTCTTTCTACAGATACACCATTTTTATCTAATAAGTTAGGATTAATATCTTGATTTACACCAGTTTTTCCACCTGTTTCTTTTTTAGCAGATTCTGGTGTTATCTTAGGTATATTTTGTGCTATTATTACTTCAGGTGTATTTCTTAAAATATCTTTTTTAAGATTTTCTAATTCTTTAAGTTCATTTTCTAATATATCTATTCTATCTTTAACTGTTATTTTATTTTGAGTTTCAGGTTGTTGTGATTTAAATGTTTTTTCGTAAACATCCTTAATAGCTTGTTTACCTGAATCATTAATGTCTCTAGTACCAACTCCTGCAAAGTTTTTAGTTAATACTGGAGTATCAATTTGATTCCAAGATTTAGATTCTTTATTATAAGTTCTCCATACTTTATCTGTTTGGTCAAATACATATACAGGTTTATTTTCAATAATTGCACCATATATAGCATAAAGAGTACCTCTATCTAAAGGAGCATATCTACCAGCTCTTGTACCAAATCCTTTTGATATAGCAAATACAGCATCTGCATAATATACTTGAGCATAATTTCTATAACGATATTCAGGATAAGCTCTATTAGGATTTTCACCAAATGCTTTATCTATAGTATCAGCCATTTGTTTACCTTTTGCATATAGTTCAGAAGATATTGGTGTAGCTTTACGACCTAATTCTCTTAATTTTTGACTATCTACAACTTCTTTTCCTGGTTCTCTATAATGTTTATCATTAGTATTAAAACCTAATTCTTTAGCTATTATATCCCATGCTTCATCAGCACCTTTAGCTCCACCAGAATGATTAGTATAATCTGATGGATTATTTATAGTAGATTCTAATTGTTCAACTCCAGCTTTCTTAATAAGTACATCTTCTAAATTAGTAACATATTGTACAGGTTTTCCTAATTTAGCAATAGCTTCTGATTCTTTAGCTAATAAAGATTGAATATTTTCTATAGTTCCAAATCTATCTAGTAATCTTTCATTATTTACATCTGTTGTAAATACATAATCAGCACGTCTAATAAAATCTTTTGTACCTGTTAATACTGTATAACCTTGACTTATTTTTTGTTCAATTTTATTAAGTACTTTATTATTTAAAGCTATTGTATCAACAAAACCTGATACTCTAAGTATAAATTTTTGTACAGTTTCACCTCTTTCCATTCTAAAGTTAGGATAATCTTTAAATATTACTTGTAGTTTTAAGTTATCAGAATCAATAACATTCTTTGTAGTATTTGCTATAATAGTTTTACCTAAACCTGGAGTAGCATAAATTAATTTACCTTTATATTCATCTTTAATTTCAGATAAAATATCATCAAATTTTATAGTATCTTTTAAGATTTCAACAACATCACCTACAGTAGTAGGATTATTATCATTTACTGTATTACTTTCATAAACAGCTAATCCTTTATCATCAGGATTATATATTAACTTAACACCTACACTATCAGAATTACTTTTTAAAATAGGTTCGTTATAAATATCTGGAATATTATAAGTGTTATTAATAATATCTAATACAGATATATTATATTTATCACTAACATCAAATAAAGCTTTTACAAACATTGAATCTCTTCTATCAAATTGTTTA
>Ga0315903_10010784_pt1 | contig 10832 bp, 12 predicted proteins | sample LakEriMetagenome_7_FD_203524 | JGI IMG/M metagenome (GOLD analysis project Ga0315903, IMG submission 203524) | Freshwater fungal communities from buoy surface, Lake Erie, Ohio, United States - Buoy 2 MA119 | ecosystem: Environmental > Aquatic > Freshwater > Lake | place: USA: Lake Erie, Ohio... | reverse complement strand
CGGCTGGAGCGTGCCGGACACGGCCCCGAGGTTGGCGTCCGAAGACACCTCGAGCAGCCCGCCGCCCCAGCTCGTGATCCCGCCCGAGATCGTGTTGCTGCCGGAGAGCACGAGCGTGCCGGAACTCGTCTTGATGAAGGCCCCGGTGCCGCTGAGCGGGCCGGCGAGCGTCACGGTCGCAGCGGTGTTGATCGCCAGCGTGCCGCCGCCACCGCCGACGCGAAACCCTCGCGTGTCTGGAAAGAGCGTGTTGGCGGTGACGGTGAGATAGCCCGCCGCCGTGTCGGTGCCGAGCCGCACGTTCGAGGCATCCACCGTCGTCGGCACGGCGCCGAGCCTGATGTCGGAATCGATGGTGGCCGTACCGGCGGTGGTGGTGGTGATGCCGCCGACCATCGCGATGTCACTGCCGATGATGGTGCCGCCGGTAGACGAGTTGACACCCGAGAGCGTCACCCCGCGGCCGATGAGCCGCAGGGGGCCGGTACCCGAGATCGGCCCGGTGATCCCGAGCGTGGCGGCCGCGGTGTTGATCACGCCCCCGTTGGAGCCCAGCGTGATGCCGCGGAACGGGTCGAGCGTCATCGAGAAGCTCACGCCGATCGCGCCGCCGTCGAGCGTGATCGCATCCGGGGTCTCGTTGAAGGGAAGCGCCCCGAAGCCGGTTTCCTTGGAGAGCTGGCCGCTCGAGTTCGTGCTGCTGCCGATGCGGTAGAGCCCGCCGAGCACATTGAGCTTGGCGATGGTGTAGTTCGCGGTCTGGGCCCCCTGCACGCGGAGTTCGCTGGTGCCGGTCTTGGTGAGCGTCTGGGCGCCGCCGTTGGTGGTCGTGCCCCCCTCGCCGAGGAACGTACCCTGGAAGATCGTCACGTTGTTGCCGACGTTGTAGTTGACGGTGCCGCCGTTGGGGCTGATCAGGATGCCGGCACCGTTCGCCGTCCAGAGCGAGCCGGCGTTGCCGGTGTTGCTCATCAGGAGCGTGCCGCCGTCGAGCGCGAGCAGGCCGCCGGCCGTCTGCGTCACCCGCGACAGGCTGTTGAGGCCGAGCGTGGTCCCGAGGCGCACGGTCGCCGTACCGCCGCCGAGGGCGATGACGCCGCCGCCAGCGAGATTGACCGTGCCCTGATTCACCACCAGGCCCGACGCGTTGTTGGTGCCGTCGATCGTCACCGTGAACGAACCCGTGGCGTCCGAGCCCGCGGAGAAGAAGGCCACGCTGCCATCACCCGCGGCCGTGCCGGACACCCATGCCGCCGTGGCCGCGTCACCGGCCGCGTTCGGGCTCCAGTTCGCGGCAGTGCCGCTCCACGTTCCGCTGGGTGAGACGCCGCCCGCCCCGGGAGTGGGTCCGTCGATGTCCCAGTAGACGGTCGTCTGCGCCGATGCGGTGGTGGCAATCGCGATCACCGCGGCGCACGCGGCCGCGAGGGCCCCCGCCCCACGCCCCCAAGAAGAACCGGAAAACTGGATGCCCATTGTTGCCCCCCCATCGCGGTGCGGACCGGCCCTGAACGAAACCGGTCACGAGTTTGATCGATCCTCCAACCATCCATGGCCACCACGCCGTGGCTTCTCATTAACCGGCCTCATAATCGGTCAGAAACTCGAAGCCGAGGCCTGCTCGAAGCGATTGTAGCGACTCCCCCCTGCCAGGGAAAGATTTATTCCCCGGGATTCTGCGTTGGGCGAATGCACAGCACCAGCCAGGCGGAGAGACAGGCGAGCCCGGCGAACCCGCCGAAGATAAGCGGGAGCGGCACCTGCTGGTCGCGCAGCCACCCGAAGCCGACATCAGCCAGCCCGCCGAACGAGATGCTCGCGAGGTTCATCATGCCGTAGCCGGCGGCTCGCTGCTCCGGCCGCACGATCTGCGTGAGAATGGGCATGTTGTTGGTGTCGAAGAAGCCCCAGCCGAAGCCGAAGAGCATCAGAAAGAGCACCGCGAGCAGGAGCGATTGCGAGCCGATCACGAGCCCCACGCCGAGCAGGGCGGGCACGATCGCGGCCATGCCGATGGCGCTGACGTAGATCCGGCCGCGGTCGGTCGCCTGCATCCAACGGTCGGCAAGCCAGCCGCCGAGGATGGCACTGACGATGGCGGCGCCCTGCCACCAGATCACGGCGCTGACGCCCGCGATGCCTTGCGTCAGCTGCAGCTCCTTCTGGAGCACGCTCGGCATCCAGTCACGGACGACCCAGCCGGCGATCGCGGGAAGCGTGAAGTACGTCAGCAGCAGCAGGAACGGGCGATTGGAGAGCAGCGCCGTGGCGGTGGCCCAGGGGGACTCGCGCACCGCGGTGGCGGTCGCCTTCGCGGCCGCGGTGCTGGGTTCCCTGAGCAGGAAGAAGAGCGGCACCGCGTAGAGGATGCCGACGAGGCCGATGCTCGTGAATCCCCACCGCCAGCCGAGCGTCGGGCTGTCGGCCACGAAGCCGCCGAGGCTGCCGAGCATGACGCCGAGGTAGATGCCGATCTGGTGGAGACCGACGGCCCGCGACCTGGTGGACTTCGCATGGTGATCGGCGATCAGCGCGAGCGCCGTCGGAATATAGAAGGCCTCGGAGAGCCCCATCGCCGCCCGGGTGGCGAGAAGGTGGTCGTAGGTGGTGGCATGGCCGGTGGCCCAGGTGACGGCCGACCAGGCGAGGAGGCTGAGGCAGACGATCAGGGGCTTGCTGAACCGGTCGGCGACGAGTCCGGCGAAGGGGCTGGCGGCGGCGTAGGTCCACTTGAACCACGCCAGCATGTGGCCCCACTGCTCCTGGCTTTCGATGCCGGAGACGTCACCGATGATCGACCGCTGCATCGTCGCGATGAGCTGGCGGTCGAGGTAGTTCAGGAGGGCGACCGGAACGAGCAGGGCTACGGTGAGCCAGGCGGCGGACGGACCCGAGGCGGCCTGCTTCGGGGCCGCACCCGTCATCGGCCCGCCCGGCTGGCGGCCGCGGCCGGCAAGCCCGGCGGGGCCGGCATCGCGGGGCGTTCGTGCAGCGGAGGGCATGGGACTCGAACCCACAACCGGTTTCCCGGCACGACATTTCCAGTGTCGCCGCTAGCCATTCGCTTACCCTCCAAACCGCGGTTTTCTCGGCTATCCCCACCGCCATCCCCACCGTTTGCGGGTGTTGGATTCAGCGGGGGCGACGGCCGATTCCGCGTCGAATGAGGGGAGTATAGCCGCCGAAACCGCTGCCGGAAACGAAGGCGATACGGACGGCGAGGCTCGTGCTTGGGGCCAGCCGCTGACGAGCCGACATGGCCCGCCACCTCGGCGAAGGCCGTGCCGCCCCGCCGACCTACTCCGCGGCCCTGCCGGTGGCCCCGTCCCGGATCCGCTCCCGGAGTTCCGCATAGGCTGCCCGGCAGGCGACGGCGTACTCGTGGACGGTGACGGTGTCCTCGGTGACGCCCGAGGCGTCCATGATTCCGACCACCTCGCCCGCCACCCCCGGCATGACGTTGACCTCAGCCATCACGATCGCCAGTTTCACGCCTCGCATATCTGCCTCCCGTCTGTGGTGTCGAAGCCCCATGGACGGCGAGGAGTACAGCGGACCGGTGGGACAACGTTGGTCCCACGGCGGGGAAGAATGGGGGATTTCTGCGAACCTTCCGCCCTTGGCCGGGCGGCTCGGGCCTCACGCTCGGCAACGAAAAGCACGGCCCGGAAACACCACCGTGCAGAGCACCTTGCGATGCCGTGCAGGCTGACAACCCGCACCTACGTCGGGAGCACCGAGCAAGGCCACACGTGGGGAGACCGGCACCACCCGCGCCGGAGCAGAGGTCAGTCGTGCAGGTGGTCCGTGAACCACTCCGCCGCCAACCGGGCGACCTCGTCGAGCGCGCCAGGCTCCTCGAAGAGATGCGTCGCGCCGGGCACGACCGCGAGCACTTTCTCGTCGCAGCCAAGCTCCGCCAATGCCTGGCGATTCAGCGCCAGCACGTCGCTGTCGTCGCCGCCCACGACAAGAAGTGTTGGCACCTGCACCGCCCGCAGCCTCCGGCCCGCGAGATCAGGCCGTCCGCCGCGCGACACGACCGCCCTCACCGCAGGCTCGCAGGCCGCCGCCACGAGGGCCGCGGCCGCCCCCGTGCTCGCCCCGAAAAGTCCCAGCGGCAGGTGCTTCGTCTGCTCGAACGCGGAGACGAACCGCACCGCCGCCAGCAGTCGCTCGGACAGAAGCGCCACGTCGAACACGCTGGCACGACTGGCGGCCTCCTGCTCGGTGAGCAGGTCGACCAACAACGTGCCGATCCACGACTCGTGGAGCACCTCGGCCACCGCGACACTCCGGGGACTCTGCCGGGACGACCCGCTGCCGTGCGCAAAGATCACGAGGCCGGTCGGCGGCGCGGGCAACGCCAGCCGCCCGCGGAGCGCGAGCGGCCTGCCCTTCGTGCCGTTCACCGGCACAGTCACGTCGATCGTCTCGACCAGGCTACCAAGCATTACGGCACCTCGGCGGTCAGGGGTTGGGGGCTTCACGTCTTCCGCTTCGGACGGCACTCGGGAGGTTCGGCGAGCGAGAACACGAGGAGCTCCTCACCGGTGATCGTCGAGATGTCGTGGTGCACGCTCACGAGCTTCACTCCCACGGCCATCTCGACGATCTCCGCCAGCCTCGGCCTCCCCGATGACACCATGTGGGCACGCACCTGTTTGAGCAGGGACCGACCGTTCCCGTTGTCGAACGCGTGGCCATTGCCGTGCCCGTTGCCATTCCCGTTTCCGTTTCCATTCCCGTTTCCGTTTCCATTCCCGTTCGCATGGGCGGACGCGGCGCCCGCCTCGGCCGCCACGGCGGAAGGCTCGCTCCGCGGCGCGAGCAGCTGCCGCTCCGCAGGTGTCAGCACTCCCTGCAGCCGCACGACGAGCAGGTTGCCGACGAGGTGCGAGTGGATATCCCGCGGCCCGCGGCCGATGAACTCCTGCTGGAACCTCGAGATGCCGTCGCAGACGGCGGCTTCGATCTCGCCCTGTGATTTCATGCAGCTGCTCCTGGTGGGGTGTTCGGCGGACGGGTCGCTCATGCGGGCCCTCCGTCGGCCCGCATGCTCGTCCCCCGCGACGCGAACGTGCGTCCGGTGACCGTCACGGTCGCCACCCCAGCCGACTGACCGTTGCCGTTGGCATGGCCGCTGCCGTTGCCATTCCCGTTTCCGCCGGCATGGCCGGCGCCGTTGCAGATTCGATCCCACACCTCCCGGCGGTGGATCGGCATCTTCGTGTCAGCCGTGAAGCCGAGCCGCACGCGACCGCCCTCGATCTCCAGGATCGTGATCTCGAGCACGATCTCCAGGTCCTCAGGCCGACCGATCACCACGCTCTCGCGATTCTTCCTCGTCAGCACCAACATGGGGCACCTTCTTCATGGTTTGGAGTCCTTCCGGATGGAGTTCACGGCGGACGGATCCCTGGCCGTCCGCGTCATCGACATGCCAATGATCATCAACCGCCACGCCGAAGCCCGGCACGTGCCCGCCGAGGACGACGAGATCGACGCCGGCCGCGGTGGTGCAGGTCTTCAGCAGGCTGCCCGTGGCGGCATCGACGTGCGTCGCCACCGCCCGCACCCAGAGCCCGGCGGCGTCGTGCAGGTGGTCGCGGAGCGCCTCGAACGAGGCCACCACCAGCGAGCGATGCCAGGCGAGGACGCGGTTCTGGCCCTCCGGGGTGGCGGCGAGCCGCCGCTCGATCCCAGACAGCCCCGTATGGATCGTCACCACCGTGCAGCCGTCACTGCTGACGACCACCACGCTCCTGGGCACGCGACCGAGGAGTTGGAGTTCGAACCCACCGGCGGCACGCGCGATGCGGCGGGCCTCGCTCTGGCGATCGCGATTCGTGCGGCGGGCAGGCGCACGGACGAGGTGGATCGATGGCATGGCGTCGGCACTCCGGGAAGGATCGATCGTGGCGTGGTCGCGGGACGCGAAGTCGCTGGCACAAAACGAAAAAAGCCGGCGAGGGAGGGCGCCCGCGGGCACTCTCTCTCACCGGCTTACGTTGCGACGGACCTCCCGGCTACGCCGGTCTGCCCCTCGACTCGTCATCCGCAAATTGTGTTTTTACTCGGACGAAAACCAGATTTTTCAATCCGTCGTTCGTCCGACTCCCCCGATTATACGAATGAAACATGGCAAGGCAAGCAAACCCTGCCGGCGCTCATGGAAATCCTCGCCGCACTGATCGCGACTCGCCGACACCACATGCACACCCCCTCCTGCGGAGGGATGCGTTCGGAGAAGCGCTGCATGCGATCGCGAGGAGAGATCGAAGCCGCCGTGTGCGGCGCGGTCGCGAGGTTCCAGCAGGACTACCTTGGACGTGGACCACGTGACATTCAGACGCGGCTCATCGATGCCACGCTCATCGTTCACCTGCGGGGCGTGCTCTCCGTGGCCGAACAGCGACTCCTGCACGGGCCGACTGCCGCCGACGGCCGCGGCGCGGCGCTCGTGAAGCAACTCCGCAGCCACCTGGTGCTTAGCGGGCGGCCCGTCCTCGAGGGACTCGTGGCCGATGCCACGGGCAGCCGGCCCGTGAGCGTCCACCATGACATCAGCACGGTGACGGGTGAGGAGGTGATCGTGGTCACGCTCGCTGCGGCGCCCGAGTGCCGCACCCCACGAAAACGATGACACTCCCGAAGCCCGCGCGAACGTCCCCACGACGCGCGGGCCCCGCAGGCAGCACTCCCGCGCGGATACGGTCCCGCGCGGGAGTGCGCTGCGGCTGCCGGAAGGCCTCAGCGGCTCGATCGAACGACTGACACCGACGCCGCGGCGATCTGCCGGGCAGGCTGCGACTCCTCCGTGGCGGCGATCGTCAGCGTCGCGGGCGTCGATGACGCCATGCAGCAGCCGCTCACGATCACCTCCTCGACCACGGTGCCGCAGCACGGCGCCGCGGGCGCTGCGTACGAGATCACCGTGCTGGCACACGGGTCGCAGCAGACCGTGGGGCAGGGGTTGCAGCAGGCCGCACGGCGATGCCGGTGGCAGCCGGCCTCCGCGTCGAACGCCGACAGCGCCGTGACGGCACAGAATCCGAACGCGACGATCGAACCAAGGATCTTCTTGAACATCTCTCGCTCTCCACTGGACACGTCCTGATGATCACGGCCGCGCCACTGCGGCGCGACCGGCTCCTGGAGGCCGCCGGAGGCGGCCCCGTATCGTCATGCTGGTGCGACTCACTTGACCTGCACGGGGATCTTGCGCGAGGTGCTCGTGGTCGTCTTCGCGAGCTCGACCGTGAGCACGCCGTTGTCGAAGCTGGCCGTCACCTTCGCAGGATCGACCGGGTCGGGCAGGTGAATCGTGCGGCTGAAGGCGCCGTACTGGCTTTCCGTGTGCGTCCACCCGTTCCCTGATTTCGACGCCGCGTGCTGCTTCTCGCCCGAAATCACGAGCCGGTCCTCGGTGACGTCCACGTCGACGTGCTTGGGGTCGATACCGGGCAGTTCGGCACGGATCTGGATCCGCTGGGGATCTTCCGACATGTCGACGGCGGGAAGCCACTGGCCGGGCTCGGATGCCTCGAACCATGTGGGCATGGCGAGCGGTCGGGTGAAGAGTCCGTCGAAGACCCGGTTCATCTCGTTGCGAAACTCGGAGAGTGTGGACAGCCCGGCGGGCTCGAGAGCGGCCGGGCGACGCGTGCGGAAGGGAATCAGCGACATCTCTGCAATCTCCTCAGAAAGGGAAGGATTCGGACCGCGGGGTGCGGGCCGGGGAGACGCGTCCAAGCCGGCAAGCATTCGCAGGCCGACCAGTGAAAGGCAAGGGACGACCAGCCGCCGTAGGCTCGCAAAGGTCCATGGCGGAGTGTCTGCCGCGGCACCGCCCCGGGACTCGCGGGTGATTTCCCGTTCGGCGGTCACCACCGACGCCGTCCGGCATATCGTCTCCCGGCGACCGCAGAATGGCGACGCGGGTTTGCATGCTCCACGGTCGGAGCCGCCTCACGGTTTTGATCGACACCCTTGGAGACGACGACGATGACACTTGCAGCAGAGCATGAGTTCGCACACATCGGAGAGACCGCCGGCTGCCGCGACCATGACCACGACCTCGTGCACGAACTGAGCCGTCGGCTCGACGCGCTCTGGAGGTACGACCAGTACATCGCCAATGCCGAATGGCGTGAGGAGCTCAGGGCCTTCTGGCACGACTGCAAGGCGTCCGAGCAGCAGGCGATCTGCCGCCTGCGGCAGCTCATCCGCACGGAGGTCGCGAACGACTGCTTCTGACCGCCAGTGCGACCATCACGACGACGGCAGCGTCGGGGGGGCTGCAGCGCCTCCCCGACGCTCCATCAAGTCTCAGGCGATCAAGCCTCAGACAATTCCGCGACGGACGGCCCAGACGGCGGCCTGCGTGCGGTCGGACACGGCGAGTTTCCGGAGCACGTTCTGGACGTGTTCCTTCACGGTTTCGACGCTGATCGTCAGCGACTGGGCGATCTCCTTGTTGGAGAGTCCCAGCGCCATGTGCCGCAGCACCTGCGTCTCGCGGGCCGTGAGCGGCACGTCGGGATCGGGCACGTTGGCCCGGTTGGCCATGGTCGTCGCCACCCGGCGGAGTTCGCCGAGCCGGGCCGGCGCCTCGCCGGCCGCGGCCGCCGTGATCGACCGGATCAGTTCCGCCCGCGTGCATCCCTTGAGGACGTAGTCGTGCGCCCCGGCGGCGACGGCCCGGGCCACGTAGGTCGGATTGTCGAACGTGGAGAGCATCACGCACTTCACGCCCGGCATCTGGGCACGGATCTTCTCCAGGGCGGCAAGGCCGTCGGACCCCGGCATCCGCACGTCAAGGAGAATCACCTGGGGCTTCGATTTCTTGGCGACCTTCACCGCCTCGTCGCCGCTTGCGGCCTGCCCGACGATCGTCACTTCGTTTCCGGCCAGCAGGCTCACCAACCCGCGACGGACCACCTCGTGGTCGTCGGCTATCACCACCTTCACAGCCATCGCATGCTCACTTTCTGCGGCCCAGCGTGTCGCCGGCAGCGCCGCGATCGATCTTCGGTCCAGGGCCGGGACGACCGGCCTTGTCATCAGTACCCTACGGCTTCCGAACGCGTTCCAGCAAAACCTTTCGGACATTACATACACTCGTCGCAGTTTTCCCACGCCCTAACCGGGGGACCCACTCCGACACTTCCTTGGACCCTCCCCCCACCGTGGCGGTCTGGGCATGATCGTGGGAGTGATCGGCAGGCCTGCATGCCCGACTTTGAAACCGTCGCCCTCACGCTCGGCTCGCTCCTGGCGGGATTCGTGAACGCGATCGCAGGAGGCGGCGGCCTGATCACGCTTCCGGTGATGCTCGGCGTGTTTCCGCAAGCCGAGCCGGCGGTGCTCTTCGGCACCAACAAGGCCTCGATGATCTGCGGCACGGCTTCGGCCGCAATCGACTACGCCCGGCACGTCCGGCTGCCGTGGGCCACGCTCGGCCCTGCAGTCGTGGTGGCACTCCTCGGGGGCGCGGTGGGCGCCTGGCTGGTCACGCTCGTCTCGCCGGACGGACTCCGCCGGGCGCTCCCCTTCATGCTCGGCACGGTGTTTCTGGTGACGCTCTTCGGCGGCCACGTCGGCGAGCGGCACGCCCCGCGGTTCGGGGCCCGCGCCGAGGCGGGAATCGCCGCGGGAATCGCCCTGGTGATGGGACTCTACGACGGCTTCTTCGGCCCGGGGACCGGCAGCTTCCTGATCTTCTTCCTGGTGCGGCTGCTCGGCTTCGACTACCTCCACGCAGCGGCCTGCACGAAGGTGATCAACATGACGACGAACCTGGGCGCCCTCGCCTTCCTCGGCACCGCGGGCCACGTCTGGTGGCGGTTCTTCCTGCCGATGGCGATCGCGAATGTGGTGGGCGCGTTCCTCGGCACGCGACTGGCACTCAGGCACGGCTCGCCGCTGGTTCGCGTGGTGTTTCTGTGTGTGATCGCCGCGCTGATCCTCAAGACGGGCTACGACTCCTTCGCACGCTAAATCGTCAGCATCCCGGGCCGCGGTGGCCCCGCAGGAAGCGTAACCGCGTAAGCGGTACGAAACATCACGCATGGCGCCGTCACCATCGCTTACGCGATCGGGCTTCCTGAACCTCTGTCAACCGGACACGCACGGGCAGTCGCCCGGCAGCACCACGCGGATGCACCCGGGCACGCAGGCGAACCGGAACGACGTACCGTTGGCAGGCTCACCGTCGAGGTTCACCGGGATCGCCGCTGGAGCGGTCACTTCCATCCACGGCACCCGGGTCCGCTCCACATACTCGCCGTCACCACGATTGGCGAGGATCTCCGCCACGACCTGCGCCGCAGCCGATGCGGGAAACTCCCGTAGCGATACGATGTCGAGCAGACCGTCGTCGAGCCGCGCCTCTGGGGCAAGCGGCTGACCGCCGCCAGCCTGCCGGCCGTTGCAGATCGCGCCCACGACCACGCTGCCGGCGACCTCGCCAGCGGGCGTGCGAATCGAACAGGCGTAGGGCGTGAAGTGAACGGCCTTCACGAGGCCCATCAGCGTGTAGGCACCGCCACCGAGAAAGTTCTTGAGTTCGACCGGCGTGTCGGCAGTGACCGCCGCACCGAATCCGCCCGAGGCGATGTTCACGAAGTACGCGTTGTTGCAGCGACCGAGGTCGATGGGACGCGGTTCGCCCGTGACCGCGAGCATCATCGCGGCATGGGCATCGGCCGGCACGCCGCAGGCGGTGGCGAAGTCGTTGGCGGTGCCGAGCGGAAGGATGCCAAGCGCCGGCCGCGCCTCGGCGGCGACGGCCATCAGCCCGTTGGCAAGTTCGTTCACGCTCCCGTCGC
>Ga0315903_10010780_pt1 | contig 10835 bp, 8 predicted proteins | sample LakEriMetagenome_7_FD_203524 | JGI IMG/M metagenome (GOLD analysis project Ga0315903, IMG submission 203524) | Freshwater fungal communities from buoy surface, Lake Erie, Ohio, United States - Buoy 2 MA119 | ecosystem: Environmental > Aquatic > Freshwater > Lake | place: USA: Lake Erie, Ohio... | reverse complement strand
AAGGAGCGGTTGCCCTCCTGGGGTTCGCTGAGCAGCGCCTTGAGCTGGCTGCGCTTCACCTCGGCCGCCACGCGCTGCAGATCGGCCGGCGAGGGATTGAGTTCGGGCACATCCACGAGATAGGTGGCCTGGAGGCCATAGCGCTGGGCGAAATAAGGGGCGAAATCGTGGAAGGCCACAAATGTTTGACCCCGATAGGGTTTGAGTTGGCTGCTGATCTCCCTGTGGAGTTGTTTCAGCTGGGCGATGTAGGCGGCCGCGTTGCGCCGGTAGCCCTCAGCGCAGCTGGGATCCGCCTTGGCCAGGCCATCGCGAATCGTTTCCACCTGCTGCACCGCCCGCAGCGGATCCAGCCAGATGTGGGGGTTCACAGCGCCGTGTGCATGGCCATGGTGTTCCCCATGTTGATCATTCGCCAGGGTTCTGACAGCGCTGCTGGAATCGATCACCGCCAGCTTGGGATGGCCAGCGGCGACCACGAGCTTGTCGAGAAAGTTCTCGATCTCCAGGCCGTTCTTCACCAGCACCCGGGCTTGCCGCAGCGCCGTCAGGTCGCCCGGCTTGGCCTGGAAATCGTGGGGGCCGCTGTTGGCCGAGATCAAAGGGGTGATCACGGCGCAGTCACCGGCCACGGCGCGGCTGAACAGGGAGATCGGCAACAGCGTGGTGACCACCTGGAACGCCTGCTTAGCCCCAGCCCCTGGGGCTTGCTGGCGGGGAGCGCCGCAGGCGGCCAGCAGAAAGGTTCCGGCCAGAACTGTCGCCCCCCTGAGCGCCCCCCTGAGCGCACACCTGATCGACAAGCAGGCCGACAACCTCGACGTGAGCGGGAGCCTGGCCAACGGAGCCCTGCCAACACTGGCGGTTGAATGGTTCTCATTCTATGCTGCGGCCCGCTGATCAGCCCGCCCTGCCTCGGTCCAGCCAACTGGAGCCAATGGGCTGGCGGTCAGCCGCGTCACGCCAGCGACGGATCCCGTCGGGCCCCCTCCGATCGACGGCGTGGGCGGGTGAAAGGGAATGGGAGCGATCGGGTGAGAATGATTCGCGGTTCAGCCACTTGCGCAGCCGACGTCCCGTCCATGCCCCAGCACGTTCATCCCACCGATCGGGAACCGCTGACTTTGCTGCCCCGCCAACAGGCCCTGCTGAATGCGCTGCATGAAGCGGACGCCGAGCTCAGCGGCCAGGAGCTGCACGAACGCCTCAAGCGAGGCACCGAGAAGCCTGGGCTGGCCACCGTGTATCGCAACCTGCGCCTGCTGCAGCGCGCTGGCCTGGTCCGCTGCCGCAAGCTGGCCAACGGCGAGAGCGTCTACGCCCCCTTGGAACGCGATGACCATCACCTCACCTGCGTGAACTGCGGCCATAGCGAACCGCTACCGCTCTGCCCGGTGGGAATCGCTGGCCTCGCCCTCAGCATGGAGCAGCTGCGGGGGTTCAAGCCCCTGTTTCACACCTTCGAGATCCATGGCCTCTGCCGGTCCTGCCAGCAGGACGACCCGCTCGCCCACGGCTGATCGGGTGGGGGAGAGAACGTTCTCTGGATCGCCGCCAACCCACCGGCCAGCTGAACCTCTCGGCCTTCATCTGGAACGTGGCCAACCTGCTGCGGGGGACGACCAGCGGAGCGGTGATAGCTAAGCGCCTTTCGGTCACGGTGCTGCGCCGGCTCGACTGCGCACTCGAGCCCAGCAAGGTGGCGGTGCTGGCGGAAAAGCAGCTGCGCGAGGGCCATGGGCTCGACCCCGAACCCCTTCCCGCTGGGGGGGTGGCGGTTAAGGCCTTTTGCGACACCTCAGCCCTGCCCTCCATCGTGTGCGAGTGCATCGCCCCGATCGATCTGCACCCCTGAAAGGGTGTATTTGCAGACAGATCACGCGGCGAGGAAACTTAGGCGGGGTGTGGCGAGGATGCGAAAGCCCCGAACTGGCAGAGAGCCGGCAGTGGGTGGCCACCATACCGATCGCATGGCAGTCAAGCCAGTGACACAATGGCTTCAACCATTGACTTCACTTCGTGGATTCAGATGGTGGCTACAAACACACCATCGCAATATTTGGTTGCTCAGATTATGCTTCCGACTGACTGCCGCACGACTTGGATTGAGCGGAGCAGCTCGTGAAGGCAAGCGCTAACTGTCGAGCTTTCCTGAGCCGCAGAGTCTCATGCGTAAGAGTATCGAGACAGCATCAGGGCCGCTTGCGCTGGCCAGCTATGGCAGCCAGGGTTGGACGGAGGAATGTCCACTTCCAGAGGAAGGAAGGCTAGGAGGAGCTGCAGCAAAAGCAGGTGCGCTTGATTACGGACGCAAATCACAACGGGCGCACATCAATTATGGGCGCTAATCGCAATGGGGGCGTAAATCGCAATGGGGGAAAATCTATGAGCACAAATCACCGTAAGTGAAATAGCCAATAGATGCGATGCACGCTGGCAGTAAAAAGCTTTCCCTCTTGTTCGGCTCCGGCGGCTACCTGCTGTAGCAGTTGCCACTGTTATCGCAGCAAATCGTCTGTCCGTTCTGGGTTGTGCAGCGCTGAGCGTAGGCGGGAGTGGTGGCGGCGATCAGCAGCAGAGCGGTCGTGAGCAGGCCAAGCCGGCCAACGGAAGCGAGCAATGGGTTGGCGCGGGTCGTGGAAGCAGAGGTCTGAAGAGGCAAGGTCATGATGCTTAAGGTCACGGTGGGAAGCATTGATGGTGTGGGAAACTCTTCGGTTGGCAAAGGTTACCCTTTGGCACGAATCTTTAACTCGGCTAATTAGTTAGTCTAGCCAGCAGAAGATCCTAATCAGGCTGAATCACTTTTCAGTTCTAGGGGCAAGCCAGGCTAGGGCTCCTATCGTCAAGCCCTTCTGTTGGAAATCTTAACAGAGATTCCGTGGCGTCCGCCTCGCCCGGAGGGGGCAAGGCAGCGATGCTGGACGGGTGTGCCCAAATCATGAAGAGATATCTCAGAATTGTTGGGCCTTTGGCTCTGACTTGTTTGCTGGAGATAAGGAGAGGCACCACTCCGGGATCCCATCGCCTCTGTTGCCGCACAGATGACAAGTCACATACGGTCTCGTGTTGGTTCCCTAGTTCAACCAAAAGATGGTGACTGGACCAAGCCACTCGGAGCTTTATTGGCGGCGGGGGGCTTTCTCTGGGGCACCTGGGTGTTCTTCTTCCAGGAAGTGGTGCGGCCCGCTGTCGCACCAGTCAACATATCCCTAGCACTGGAAATCAAACGACTTAAGCCTCTCAGCGACACGATCGGCAATCCCCAACCCGTAGTCCTCAATGTTTCGGCAAAGAATTCCAGCAACAAGGTACTTGTAGTCCGCAAAACATACTGGGTGGCGTACGGCGCGGTTCTGAAGTCCCCCGTCAATGCCAAAGGGGTGATCAAGACTCCCTACCAGGAGGATGAGCTGATCGATGATGTCAATGAGCAGATGTCCCTGGGAAGCGATATGCTTTCGCTGAAAGGAACGGCCAGCTCTCGCTATCAGCTCTCCAAGGAGGCTTGGGAGGTTATCGGGTTCGGTCCTATGTTCGACGCAAACGAAATCCGACCACAGGAGGAAATCAAGGCACAGCGGATCATCCTTGTCCCTAAACTCGCCACGCCGCACAACTACAAGCTGTTACGGGTGCGGGCTATCATTCCATCCTATCCCAAGCGATCCAACCTCGCCGATGAAGATTTGATCAGGGTGGTCGGTGGCATCCATCAGCCTTCAAAGGAATTGATCCAAATCGGCTTCTGCCAAGCGGAACGAACCTGGGACAGACACGGTCTTCGTTGGTTCTTTGACAAATTTCTGTTGCCCCGCGACCGCTTCGATGACACCGTGTTCAAGGAGCCTGCCTCACGCTATTGCCCGACGCTGATGACGCCGGAGCAAAGGGAACGAATCGGGGCGCAGGTCTTCGTCTCCACCTTCGAGATCCCACTCGATGTGCAAGCGGAGGCCCCACGATGAATGCGCCAACCATTACCAAGAAAAAAGCCGGCTGGCGCTTGCCACGGCTCAATCAAAGCCGCCACATTAGCCGACTGTTCCTGGCGGGGCTGCTCTTGCTGCTTTTCATCGGATTCGCTGGCGTGTTCCATAGTGGACTGGCACCGATTGGGGCAGGTCAAACGGAATTGGCATATTCCGTCGCCAGGCTTCGCAACGGAGCTTCCTTGGTGCCGATTGCCAAAACGCCCCGCTTCAGCTTGGCTGCAACAGCAGACGCTCTGCTGCAGAATTATTTTTCGCTTGATCCCGATACAGGCGCACTCGTGCTTCGCGATGGGCTCAGAAGCCTGGCAATCCAAACGAACCCGCTGAAAAGCTTCCCGGTTCAGATCGTGAAGGAAGTTCCGAATGAAGACGGAAAAAAAACAGCGACTAGCATCTATATCCATCTGTTGAACTGCCAGCAGTTTTTGGCGATGCAAGCCGGAAGCGCCGGCAGGGTTATCCCGAAAGCTGCCAGTCTTTCCGATTCGGATGCCGTGCTGCGCTGCATTGATATCCAGCCCGTGCTGGCCCAGGAGTCCACGCTGGCCAAGGTGAGAGCATGGATCAAAAACAAGAGCGACAAGTCTGGCGAAAAATTACTCCCAACGATAAAGAGTGATTATCTTAAAAGTGCCGATGAAATCCTAAAATTACCTCAACCACCCCAGAGCCCTAACAGCCAACCCCCCAAAAAAAGCCCTAAAAGCCCGTCAAATTACTCATGGGGACCCTTCCCGGCGCCGCTTAACAGCAACGACATACCCGTCTGGCGCATCTTCATCCTTGAGGAGAGAGCCGAGCCCGGACTGCAGATCTTTGCCGCCGAGCAGCCGCCCACCCGAACCATTTCCGAACCTGACCATCAGCCAACGGACTTCCGGCCCGTGGCTCCTGAGAGTGGTGGGGGGGTGCTGCTGCGCTTCCTGGACCGGGTGTTTCTGCTGATCCTGCAGCTGCGCTACCCCGTGCTGATCAGCCTTGGCATCCTGGCCCCTCTGCTGACCTGGTTCCTGCGGCAGAAGGACAGGGTGGTGCGCTGTTGCCTGGAGCCCTATCTGTTGCTGCTGCTAGCCCAGGTGGTGTCTCTCTTTCTTGCCGATGCGCTGATGGGGGAGGGGTTGGTGATCTGGGTGGGGTTCATCTACACGCTGCTGCGCCTGCTGCAACTGGCGGAATTGTTTTGGCTGAGCCGATCGAAAGATCCACGCTTCTGCAAGCGCTTCAATCTGCGGTCGCGCCCCTGGCTGCGCGACCTGCTTCGGCTGCAGCTTGTGCTGTGGGGCATCAACGCCCTTGGGCTGGGTCGGCACATCCTCGGCGTATTCCTTTCATTTCCCTGGATCTCCCCCGCCTGAGCACCTCAACCGCCCCAGCTGTCCCCCCCATCCACCACCGTGCAATGCGACTCGCAATCGCAGCAAGGTGGTGCTGTTCAACCACACCAACACCGACGAACGCCTTCGCGATCAAGGTCTCCAGCCTTCAGCTGGCATCCACTCACCTTCGCCGCTGTCGACCAGGCACGCCAGCTGGAGCCGGCTCCGCCCCTATCCCATAGCCTCGGCTCCAAACCGGCCCCGCACCGCCAGGCAGTCCGTCAGGAGGCGGCGGGGCTGAGCTGGCGTGGGGGCGTCGGCAGCCTGCTGCTGACCACGAACGCGAGTGCCACGAGCACGGTGGAGCACCACAGGCAGGCCTGCAGGCCGCCCACCAGGAAGAGCGCACCAGAGAGCATGGTTCCTAGCAGTCGACCGGCGGCATTGGCCATGTAATAAAACCCGACATTGAGGCTGACATCCTCAGCTTCCGTGTAGGCCAGAATCATGTAGCTATGGATTGAGGAGTTCATGGCGAAGACCACGGCGAAGCCGGCCAGCCCCACCACCACGGCCACGCCGGGGTGGGTCTGCTGGCGCCACAGGGCGATGGCGATCAGGGCCGGGATGGCCGTGAGCAGCGCACTCCAGAACTGCACCGCCGCCACGCCAGGGGGAGCGCTTTGGCCCCAGGCTCGGCGCAGGGCCGGTGCGCAGCCCTGCACGAACCCGTAGCCGATCACCCACAGACCCATGAAGCCGCCCACTTCCCAAAAGCGCCAGCCCAGGACAGCCTGCAGGAACACCGGCAACGCCACCACAAACCACACATCCCGGGCACCGAACAGGAAGAAACGCGCCAGCGAGAGCCGATTGATGCCATCCGATTTGGAGAACAGCGCTGTGAATTTCGGCTTCTGCTTCATGCGGCCCATCTCCGCTGGAAGCACCAGAGTGAGCAGGAAGGCCAGAAACAGCCCGGCCGCCATCGCGCCCACGGCGGCATTGAAGCCGATGCTGGTGAGCAGCAAGCCGCCGAGGAAGAAGCCCACGCCCTTGAGGGCATTCTTGGAGCCGGTGAGGATCGCCACCCACTGGAACAGCTGGCTCTCGCCGCGGCTGTGATCCTCCGGTGTTTCCGGCACCACGGTTTTGATGGCGCTCTTGGCGCTCATCTTGTTGAGGTCCTTGGCGATGCCGCTGATCGCCTGGGCCAGCATCACATAGGCTACGCTCCACCACTTCGGCCAGCTGTCGGCCACAGGAATCAGCATCAGAAGGGCCGCCACCTGCATCAGGGTGCCGCTCCAGAGGGTCACCCTCAGGCCGAAGCGGGCCCCCAGCCATCCGCCATAGAGGTTGGTCACGATGCCGAAGAACTCGTAGAAGAGAAACAGGAAGGCAATCTCCAGCGTGCTGTATCCCAGCTCATGAAAATGGAACACCACCAACATGCGCAAGGCACCATCGCTGAGCGTGAAGGCCCAGTAGTTGGCCGTCACGATCCCGTATTGCTGCAGGGCTGAAAGTGAGTGGGGAGGCTGCAACATCGTCTTGGCGAGGAAAGGCTTGTCGTGGCTGCTCATCGCTGCGGTTCAGCGCCGATCCAACCGCACCACCTGGCACACCAGATCGGCCATGCGGCAGCTGTAGCCCCACTCGTTGTCATACCAGGCGTAGACCTTGAGCTGGCTGCCGTCGACCACCATCGTGGATGGGGCATCGATGATCGCGCTACGGCTGTCGTTGACGAAATCCACCGACACCAGCGGTCGGGTTTCGTAACCGAGAATGCCCTGTAGGGAACCATTCGCCGCCGTTTCGAACGCGGCATTCACCTCCTCCACCGTGACGTTTCTTTCCAGCTCGAACACCGCATCGCTGAGCGAGGCATTGAGCAGCGGAACGCGGACGGCGTGGCCGTTGAGCTTGCCCTGCAGCTCCGGGAAGATCAGGCCGATGGCCTTGGCCGAGCCGGTGGAGGTGGGAATCAGGCTTTGCAGGCAGGAGCGGGACCGGCGTAGATCGCTCTTGAAGGCGTCAACCACCACCTGGGTGTTGGTGACGTCATGCAGGGTGGTGATTGATCCGTGGCGGATGCCGAAGGTTTCGTGCACCACCTTCACGATCGGCGCCAGGCAGTTGGTGGTGCAGGATGCGGCCGTGATCAGCCGGTGCCGCTCCGGGTTGTAGAGGTGTTGGTTGATGCCGTAGACGATGTTCAGTGCCTCGGCGCCAGCGATTTCGCCCCGCACCGGACAGGCGACCACCACACGGCTGAGCCCCACCGTATCGAAATAGGGCTGCAGGGTTGCCGCTGTTTTGAGCTTGCCGCTGCATTCCAGCACGAGGTCGACGCCGAGCTGCCGCCAAGGAACCGCGCTGGGGTCCGTGTCCTGGCTGAAACTGATGCGCTGGCTGCCCAGGCGGAAGCCCCCGCTATGGGCCTCAATCTCCTGATGCCAGCGGCCATGGACCGAATCAAAGGCCAGCAGGTGAGCGGCGGTGTGGGCGTCGCCGGCGGCATCGTTGACGTGGACGAGTTCGAAGCCACCGGCTTCCGTGGAGCCGTGCGCGGGGCGGTCCCACAGGGCGCGGAACACTAGGCGGCCGATTCGGCCGAAGCCATTGATGCCGATCTTCATGGCTGCAACAACCCGCCGAAGGGCGCACTGACGGGCCCAGCATAAATCAACTAAACTTGATTAGTCCTGTGTCGTGGATCACTTGCGCGTTGCCACCGGCTCAGCCCCGGCCACCAGCTCAGCCCTGGCCACCGGCTCAGCCCCGGCCAGCGGCTCCGGGGCGCAGCCCCTTGCGGCGGATGATGCCAGGGCGCAACTGAAGGCTCTTGCTGACCCGATTCGTCTGCAGCTGATCGAGGCCCTGGCCAGCGGCGAGCGCTGCGTCTGTGAGCTCACCGCGGAGTTGGGCCTAGCCCAGTCGAAGCTCTCGTTTCATCTCAAGGTGCTCAAGCAGGCGGGCTTGCTGGCGGATCGTCAGAGTGGCCGTTGGGTGTACTACCGCCTGCGGAGCGAGTCGATCGAAGCGCTCAGCAGCTGGCTGGCTTCCCTGGCCGCCCAGAGCTCCACCCCGGCTGAACCCTGCCGCTGAGGACGAGGGGGCGCTGCGAGCGCTTCCCCAGCCTTTGGATCGCCTGGCTGATCGCCTGCGGCCTGGCCCTTGGGGGCCAGCCCTGCCCTGCGGATCAGGGCTGGCCGCCCTTCCCTTTCGCTTCTCAACAGACCGCCCTGCAGCACAGCCCATAGCGGCAACAGTTCAACTGAGGCAACAGTTCAACAGAGTCAACAGCCTACGCAGGCAACAGTTTTGATGATGCAATGCGCAGCTCCCGCGCAGCTCCTGTGCAGCTCCTGCGCAGCCCAGCCGATGCGGAGAACCCATCCGCGATCGAAGCAGAGACTTGACCGTTTAATCGTAGCGATTCAGCTTGGCACCAGGAGGCGCCTTTGTTGCTTTGCGATGACAGCCATTTATTCCAACCTGATCGGTCTCTGATCAGGGTATTCGGACCTCGCGATTGACCTCACGCCAAGGGACGCGGTCGCGTCGATGGGGCCGAGATGCGTGACGGGAGACGAGGGGCTTGGTTCGCGTATTGGCCCAGCAAGAGCAACCCTGGCAGGGGCGGGACAGATCAACCAGGCCCATGGCCTCAAGGCTAGGAGCACAAGGATCGATGCAGGCGGATTGTACTACCGTGCTGCTGGCCGCTACTGCCGGTTATTGTTGCAATTAGTTGCGACTAGGTCATGTTATATTCGTGTCATGATTAAGCTGCGCTTGGCGATTTGACCTTCGCTGAATCACTGCGCCAAGCTCTTAGGATGTCAACGTCAGTACTCAGCCAGGGTTGCATCGCTTTGCTGCCTGGAAAAACGGTTTCTCTTGAAGGCATCACCGGCAACTATTTGTTGAATAGAACCTGGGCGATGTCCTTCCAAGTTCTCCTGCATGCTGCGAACCCGGGCGGGCAGATCTTCTCGGTTGGCTCCAATCAATCCACCAGTGATTTGCGGCTTACATACGGCCTGGATACGAGCGTCAAGATTAACAAGACTTATCGTGCGGATGGAACGACTCAAGCTTCGACCAGCGGATTGCCAAATGATGATATCAAGGCCTATTTTCGATATAAAGATAACCACAGTCAAATCTTCATGCTTAACGCGTTTAGCGCTCTCACCCTGGGAGTCTGGGTGACGTTCACGATCACCGTCACACGCAAAAGCCCCAACGACGACAGCATTCATGTTGTTATCTATACAGATGGCATTGCATCTCCGGCCGGATCTCAACATATCTGGGATTATTATGGAAGTCGAGATACCTCGACAGCAGTTCTTGGTGGAGGCGTGAACGCGACATTTAAAAATATTATGTTTTGGGAAGACCATGTGCCTACTGCTGGCGACATTCTGGCCAACAATTCTCGATCTACAGAGCCTCCTCCAAATCAGATCTTTAATCTTGACAAAACCGAGAATCTTCTAAGAACATTTGCTCCCTTAGTCTATATCTGTAAGGGCGAACAGTATTTTCCAATGAAAGTGACTGATTATATTCAGGCCTGTAAGCTCTTTTTCCCAATGCCGATACTTAGAAATTCGGAAAATGAAGTACTTGTGCTTGACAAGATTATTCCGTGGCAAATTATTAATGATCAGAGCATTATTGTTGATCAACGCCGGGTTTATTCCAGCTTTGGCAAGACGCCTGAGAACACGAAATTCCATCTCAGACCTTTAAGCCGATCGACCGGCAAGGGCGTAGCGCCAGCAGATCTGCAAGGCATTCCCTTCTATGGCTACTCATGCCCTGGAGCAAACTATTGCGATTTGACCTATGGATTCTTCTACGCTTATGATGGTGGAAATGATGGCAACATTCTAGGTGCTCTTGGCAGCCATGATGGAGACTGGGAGCATATCATTGTTCGGATCGGCCTGGACGCGAAGAATTCTTTCAGTGAGGACAGCCCTGTTCTTGGTGTCTATTACCAGGCGCACAGGCAGTCAGATCGATATTCGGGTTGGTACTACCCACCGCCAAGTGTTGGTCAACCTGGGCCATCCAGTGCCGATGCTGTTTTTGAGTGGGAGGTCAAAGACAAGCGCGTGCGGGTCTATGCGGCACGCGAAGCCCATGGCTCCTACACAAAAGCTGGCTCACAGAAGTACACATTCATATGGCCGGATGATATCACCTCGAGCGACGGACCCCAATGGGGGGAAACAGCCAACATCTATTTGATGACAGGTGAAGAGGATTGGAATGACTACAATGGAAAAATCGGCGATAGTCCCTATTCTCCAAAGGTTCAAGAGTGGTTGATTCCTAACAGCCGTCCCGGGGGGCCAGGTGGCAGCACTGCGATCAGGGTAGGGCCGTTGGATGATTCCATCGACTTGCTGGCTGATGGCCGAGGCGGCGGTCATTTTTCAAGCTATTTCAAACTAGACTTCTTCAATCAGGTCCAGGTCTTGTTTGAGAGCACCCTTAC
>Ga0315903_10010776_pt1 | contig 10837 bp, 6 predicted proteins | sample LakEriMetagenome_7_FD_203524 | JGI IMG/M metagenome (GOLD analysis project Ga0315903, IMG submission 203524) | Freshwater fungal communities from buoy surface, Lake Erie, Ohio, United States - Buoy 2 MA119 | ecosystem: Environmental > Aquatic > Freshwater > Lake | place: USA: Lake Erie, Ohio... | reverse complement strand
GATCTTGTCGTACCATCTGGTCATGCTTGGTTTGTAACTGTTAATACTGCTGGAATAATTGATGGAGGATCTGGATTTATACACACAATATGGAGAGTTGCTATACGGAACATTGGAGGTGCAGCATCTATACTTGGCACCAATGATCTTATAATCGGTAACAGCACATCTGGCATTCCAGCTAACATAGTTACTGTTATTGCATCCGGTCAAAATATGGTTGTTAGGATTACTAACTACACCGCCACTAGAACGAGATTCGTATCACATATCCAAGGGGTCCAAATCAAGATAGGAAGCATATAATTCTTGGGTCTAAATACCTGGAACAATCGCAAAATTTCACTCTAAAACTAATAAAGTTCTAAAGTGGACCAAAGATTACTTATTATAGTTCCCCACCTGTCAACAGGAGGTCTTCCACAGGTTGCGGTAAAAAGAATTGAGATGCTAAAGAAAAACTACTCCATCAAGGTTGTGGAGTGGTCTTGCATAGCATGGAATTTTATAGTCCAGAAAGAAAGGATAAAAGATCTGATTGGATCGGATAATCTTATAACTCTGGGAGAAAATAAGGAGGAAATATTCAATATTATCGATGATTTCTCGCCCTCTATTATCTTCATGGAAGAATTTCCGGAGTTTTTTGTACCTGATGAGATCTCTGAGAGGATATACTCCGGAAATAGGAGGTACCTTATTTTCGAATGTACCCATGATTCTGGATTCCAACCGGAGTCCAAGAGATGGATTCCCGATAAATTCGTTTTCGTTAGTGCATACACTGCTTTAAGATATGCTAGTTTTGATGTTCCATATGAGCTAGTTGAATATCCTATCGACAAGAGATCAAAAGATAGATCCGCTGCTCTATCTAATCTAAATCTTGATCCTTCTTATAAGCATGTGGTTAATGTTGGGTTATTCACACCTAGAAAAAATCAGAGCTATGTTTTTGAGATAGCTAAGATTCTGAAACATCAGAAAATAATGTTTCATTTTATAGGTAACCAGGCAGACAATTTTAAGTGGTACTGGGAACCTCTTTTGAATAATAAACCAGACAACTGTGTAATTTGGGGGGAAAGATCAGATGTTGATACATTCCTTCAAGCCTGCGATTGCTTCTTCTTTGCATCAGAAGGTAAAAAAGGTGATAAAGAGTTAAATCCTATTGCCATAAAAGAAGCTCTTGAGTACGATCTCCCGATATTAATGTACAATCTTGATGTTTATTGTGGAAAGTACGGCGATAAAAATAACTTCTGGTTTTTAACTGGAGATGCTAACACGGACTCTGATACCCTCCTCGCATCTATAGGAGAAGAAAAACAAATCAATATGGAAATTAAAGAGGTTTTTGATGTCTCATTCAATACCGAGAATAATCGGATGGATTTTTACTACCATGGCGAGAATGAATTTGAATGCTCTATAAGTGTAAAGGATTCTCTTTCTAACGCTCCCATTTATTGGTTCAATTGGGATCTAAACTGTAGAGGATTTTATGCGATACCTATACCGAAAGAACACAGGGAATTCAAAAATGATCCAAATTTTAAGGGATTTGTAGTTGATTTCTATTATAAAGACTCTGAAACAGTATTTTTCTCAAAGGAGATAGTAGTAAATCCAGGATGTAATGCTAGTTTAGTCAAATTAGATTTCAACCCATTTGATTGTTATTTTGTTAATTATAGGGAATTCTTTGTCGACGGACAATTTGATAACCTACCTTTTTCAGATCTTGATCTTTTTGTTGATATTGGTGCTAACACAGGTCTTTTTACTAAGTATTTATATAGCAGAGGATGTAAGAAATCTATATTAATCGAGGCAGATCCTAGATTAAGAAACAATATAGTTAGACTATTGGGTAAGGACTATGAAAAGTCTGTTATCTTCATGAATCCCATATTTTCTGAAAGAGAGGATGTTGACTTTTGGTACTCTGAAAAAAATACAACTATTGGTAAGTTAGGTGAGCCAGACTACAATAATCCTAATGAAAGGGAGTTAACTAAGAAGATCTCTACAAGATCTATAGTTTTTGATGACGTTTTACAGAAGACCAACGGGAAAAGAATTTCTCTATTAAAGTGTGACATCCAAGGTGGTGAATATCCCCTTTTCGATTCATTAAGTGACGATCAGATTAAAATGGTCGACAATTATTTGATAGAATTCCATTCTAACACCAATGGCGAAATCAACGGTATATTACAAAAACTGGAAAAAAATGGATATGAGTATAGAATAACTGATTGGAAGGATGGAAAATGGGAGGGCTTTGATGAGACACTCGAGGAGGGTACTATTTTTGCTTCTGTTGCAGGCGTGAAAAAATTAGAAAAGCCACATGATGCTATAGAACCGATCATTATTGAATCTAATCGGGATCTTAAAATTAAGTTAGTTCATCTTCAAACTACTCGAAACGACGAAAGAGAGATCATATCTAGAGAGCAGCTATCCCAGGTTTCCAAGTATGGAATAGAATATGCTCTTCACATCAATGAGCCTTACACCAGTCTCCCTCCTTCCCACAATTGTTATAGACCTGGTTCAGTATCAATAAATAAATTTATTGGTGATGATTCTATGGGGGGCGGAGCTTTAACACCTGGACACTATGGATGCTACGAATCATTCAGACTGGGTATATTATCGGAGTTTGATAAGGATTTGGATTTCTTAATAGTTTGCGAAGGAGATTGCTTTATAGAGGTTCCGATGGAGGAGTTTGTCGAATCCGTATACAGGGCAGCTAGAGTTTGTAAATCCGAAAAGATAGATTACTTCTCTTTCGGTGATACAAACACATTGGATATGAACAATTGGAGACAGTCTAATGTGATAAAAGATTTGGATGAGGGATTCTGCTTTATTACAGATAAGATAATATGCGCACAGTCGGTCATGTTTAATAGAGACTCTAGAGATTTCCTTTTTGAAAAACTCAGAACCCACAAATGGGACGTTTCTGACATTTACTTTAATGTTATCTTCTTAAATCCAGGAAGAAAGATGGGGATAGTTTCTAAAAGATTAACCAGACAGTTAGATGGATACTCCTTAATAGACAACGAATATAAAGTTTACAGAAAGCCATGAAGATTGCACAAATTACACCCGGAATAATGCCAATTCCTCCCAATGGATGGGGTGCTGTTGAAAAAATTATATGGGAATACAAGCAGAATCTACAAAGTTATGGGCACGATGTTGACATAATATACCTCGATCAGGCAGAAGCCGGTAAATATGATATAGTTCATATACACATGGCTAATCTAGCCATACTTGCAGCCGAAAGGGGTATTCCGTATATCTTTTCTTTGCATGATCATCATGTTGTTCACTGGGGAAAAAATTCTGATCTGTATAAACAGAACTTAAAGGCTATGAAGGGGTCGGTAGTATCTTTTTGCCATGCTGAATTTCTGATTGACTTTTTCGATGAAACTGATAAGCTTTTCTACTTACCACACGGAGTAAATTCTAAATTCTTTTCACCTTTAGCATCTTCTGTAAAAAAAGAACATAGTATCCTTTGTTTAGCTAATAATGGACTTGCTGGTGACAGCTCTATAGACAGAAAGGGATTTATCCCAGCAATAGAGGCTGCTAGAGAACTGAACATTCCTATAACGATAGCAGGACCTGAAAATAATAAAAAGTTTTTTGAAAGCCACAAAGAGATCACAGAATATAAAGGTCTGAATTTGGTATTCAATAATCCCTCCGAGGAAGAGATACTAGATTTATATAGAAGTCATTCTATATTTATAAACGCTTCTAATCTCGAGGCAGGTCATCCTAATTTAACTATACTTGAATCTATCTCTTGTGGATTACCAACAATATGTACATATGAGGGATCTAAAAAAATAGGAGGATTGCTTAAATGTAATAGGGACAAGGATCAGATCAAATCTTTAATAAGAAAAGTGATAGAAAACTATGATTATTATGCTGATGAAACCAAATCTGCTAGAAAATTATGGGATTGGTCTAAAATATCAAGGTACCTTTTAGATAGTTATTCACTTTGCTTAGCAATAAAAAGGGATTCTGATTTTAGCCTAACTTCTAAGATTCTTCTTAACTGTTTAGCTGATACCGTAGTAAACCCTAACAGAGGAAAGAGGGAGATAACTAAAAAATACTCAATAGAGGAGGATCTTATATTGGGATGTTACGCTTGTTTAAGAACAAACAGCTCTGATTCATATAGGATAGAGTTCATAAATGATGATAATGGTAATTTAGTGTATTCTGCTGATCTGAAAAATAATCACTGGGCAAAACCTGCTATTCAATATTTTGTTAATTGGAGAATTGTTCTAAAGGACAGTAAGGGGAATATTGTTTCGGAAAAGAAAACAAACCTAGGTGGTAAAAAAGTTCTGGTTGCTTTTGATAGCTCTTCCCTTGGTGATAATATAGCATGGATCCCGATCGTAGAAAAATTCAGAAAAGAAAAAGGGTGTGAGGTTTTTGTTTCCACTTTTCATAACAGTATACTTTCTCCCAGCTATCCTGATCTAAATTTCATAAATCCCGGATCATCTGTAAACGGAATATATGCTCAATATAATATAGGATATTGGTATACTGAGGGTGGATATGACTCAAGTAAGCACCCGAAAGACCCATTTAAAACTAATCTACAAGAAACGTGCGCACTTATTTTGGGTGTAGATTACAAAGAGGTAGTTGCTGATGTTACAGTGCCACCTATGGGAAGACCAACAGATAAAAAGTATATTTGTATAGCTCCTCAGTCAACATCACAGGCTAAATATTGGAATAATCCTGACGGCTGGCAAAAACTAGTTGATCATTTTAATAACAGTGGATATGAGGTCTTCTATGTTTCTAAAGAAAATCCAAACGATCCCGCTTATTCCTCACGCATAAATGGACTTAGAGGATTTGTTGACAGGAGCGGATTGGATCTTAATATAGTACTGAATGATATTAAGCACTGTGAGGTTTTTATTGGACTTGGAAGCGGCCTATCATGGGCAGCTTGGGCTTTGAAAAAGCCAGTTGTTTTAATCTCTGGTTTCAGCGATCCAAGCATAGAGTTTTCTACAAACTGCGAGAGAATTATAAACAAGAACGTTTGTCACGGCTGCTGGTCTAGAAAGTATTTTGATAAAGGGGATTGGATGTGGTGTCCCGACAACAAGAACACCGAAAGACAATTTGAATGTACAAAATCGATAAGTTCTGATACTGTCATAGCCGCAGTAGAGAGACAGATCTCAAAAAATAATAAATTTACCTACATAGATGGAAACCAAGATTTCTTTACCGCAAGAATTGGCGGATAGGCTGATTGAGCTCAATAATGAGTATCATACATTAAAAATTAAAATATCCTCTAAGTGTATAGAAAGAGAGAAAATTAAAAAAGAGATTTCTTATATGGATTCTGATATAGAAGGGATGATAGAATCAGCTATCTCTATAGAGGAGGATCTTCAAAGAATTTTCGATCGTATAATGGGGGAATACGGTGAGGGAGACCTTGATATTCCTAATGGTGCTTTCTATAAAAGTGCTTGATTTTTAGGGTCTTTTATCTTCGATATATAATACATCGATATAAGTGACCTATAATGAAGTTTTACCCAGAAGATAGATTTCCCAAGCCGCTGAATAAAGTAACAAATTCAAGTGGTGACCAGTATAATCTAACAGATCCAAAGTACACTACTGCGGATGGATTAGAGAATACGAGGAAATATCCAAATAGCTCCACTGATGACTATTTTGCTACTACTGAGGCTGCTGAAGCTAGAGCACAGCAAATAGGCTGTGGTGGTTATCACACAGTAACGGTAGAGGGTGTTCAGTATTATAGACCTTGTGAATCCGCTGATTTTTATGCGAAAAGAAGAAGTCAGTTAGAGTCTGCCCTGAATTTCCAATACATAGGAAATTATAGGATCTTAACATGGGATCAGCCATTTCTTGGTGTTACCCAATTCAATGGCTGGCTTGCTGATGCTACAGATAGTGCTAATGAAGGATTTAATATTGTACCAAATGATGTCCTTGTTGAATTTAGATATTCTATAGACGGAGAGACGTGGTCTTTATGGACTACTGTTGGTACTGCTCTGGATACTTTCTCTAACACTGAAGCGAGCATCTACTCGATAGATCTTGATCCAACTGACAAATTTTATCCTGAATTTAGATTTACCTCCGTACTGATTAACCCTGATGGTAGCTTAGGTTATGAGCCAGATAGTGTTGTTGACCCTAGTGTTGTTATAACAGATTTTGATCTAGATTTAGAGTATGACCAGGACTATATAGATTCTTTAAGCATAGGTGAAAAAATAATCAGGCCTAGCCCAAGATGTTCAGATGAGGTTTCTAATAGACCCGTTGTTTTCAATGACTGCGGGTACACTTTTAATCCCTATGCAGTAAATAGAGCTCTGAATCTATACCAGGATCTGAGTAAGATTGTGAATAAGATATTTGGATTTGAAGTTAATTACTACTCAGTACAACCCCAAGCTAGAGGTAAAGATGTTGTTCTAAGAGAATACACATTATTTGATGTTGTTGATGAGAAGTGTATAAAGGTTATGGTGCAAAATAACCAATTTCCGGACAACAGGAATAACTTCGATCCGTTTGGTGTTAACTTTGAAGAGCCTTTTGAGATCCAGATAGATCGTAAATATTTCGGGGAGATCTTTGGTAATGGATCACAGCCTAGAAAGAGAGATATTATTTACTTTCCGTTAACAAACAGGATATACGAGATAAATTCGACATATTTGTTTAGAGATTTTATGAACGCCCCTGTTTATTTTAAGATAGAACTCAAGAAGTATCAGCCTAAGAGTAATACTTTCTTCCAGGATCCAGCATACCAGGAAGAGTTAGAAGGTGTTGGGTTAACTACACAAGAATTATTTGGTGCGGATCTAGACAAGGAGGAGAAAAAGATAGCCAAACCTCAGCAATATGCTACCACTACCTATGTTAGATCTCAAGATCCTATTAGATCCTACGTATATGGAAAGCTTCCGATTATAGGATATGATCTAAACAATAACTGGACAATAGTATTAAATAACTACTACGATCTCGAGGCTGCTTTCGTTGATGATGCAGAATTTACTTATGATCCGTTCAAGAATAGAAACGCGATAAGATATAAGGTAAGGCCAAAACTTCTTGAAAAAGAAGAGTTGTCTTTGACATCTTGGTTTAGTCTTAGAAATGCCTACGATAACACTAAACTTAAAAAGATAGGCTACCCCGTTCTGCCTCTTACTACAGTCTCTTACACAGACACTACGGTTACGTACTCTACTCAGCCATATAAGCACTACTTAACCCCCTGGACTTCTTATGCTGATAATCCTGATGGGTATGTTGCAATACAAGGCGACTATTCCCACAGCGGGGGATATAGGGTTTTGTCTGTTGTGGATGATTTCACTTTTACCGTAGTAAACAACTCTAATATTTTTGATCCTGGTATAACTAACTGGAAAGCTCAAAAAGCTCAATCCCGGAACTTCTTAAGTGGCCTTTATATTGATCAAAACCAGACCATGAAGGGATTTAGGTTTGATTTGATTCACTCTGGCGCTATGGAACAAGAGGTGACTAATTTTATAGGACAGGGAAGTTTCTCTTTGAAAGCTAACAACATAGAGATAAATTCGCCTCTTCAGTTTAAGATAGACTACGGTGAATGGTATGCTTTTGTCGTGAACGTTTCCAATAAATACAAGCAGCTTTCTATACAGGCTTGGAAGATGTCATATGATCCCGTGAATCCTTCACAGCAATCTAGCGAGCTGATAAAAGTACACGAGTATGTCAGACAGCTAAGTGATAGTATAATTTTTGATGCACCTGAGAATATTGACCTGCAAACAAGCAGCCCTTTTTATAAAACTGACCAGAATTCTTATAAAATATTTACTTCCCCGCTATTTTTGAGTAATGTTAGATTATTTAAGAACATGATAGATACAGACAATCAATCTACTGTACTTAATCAAAATATAGTTAGAGACGAGCAACTTGCCCACATAATAGATAACGCTAAACCACTGTTCAATGCACCAAGATTTGCTAGGAACAGATAATTTTTATATTTATGCCAAGAAGAAAGCCTAAAATGGAAAAGGTGGTCCAGGAAAAGATAAAAGAAAACCTGGATTCTATAATAATGGAGGAGAATCTGGATTCTTTAGAAACTGGAACTTCAGATTTACCTAGACTAAAGACGTCCGTGACGATGGACTTTGCTGGCGAGAAGAACAGCTCAGCATCAGAGGCTAAAACCCTATTGGACTCCTTAGTTAAATTTTACTTTGATAGTGACGCAATAGAGGAGAATGCCTATTTAGAGTATAGAAAAAAGATAGACTCTATGAACATCTCATCGATGATGTTTCAGCTTAAGTCCGGCCAGCATGCAATAACTAAATTGCTAGAAGAAATTGATATGGGAAATATGCACCCCAGATTGTTTGAGGTGCTAGCTCAGCTTCAGGGCCAGATAATGCAGATGTCGAAGGATCACCAGACTTATCTTGATAAGATGGAGAAGGGGTATAAGAACATGAAGGATCAGGTCGATGATAAGAATTATAACGGTGGTATAGCTTTACCTCCAGGTGAGACTGAGGGATCTTTTGGAGGTCCTATAACAGAAAATGGTGGAATTAAATCTAGAGGAACTAAGGGACTTATGGAAGGACTAAGAGGGATTCTAGGCGGAGATATAGTCGACGTTAATCCAGTCGAGATAACAAATGAAAATTCTGTAGTGAATGCTAGAAAAAAGGCAGAGCTAGATTCCTTGCATGCTAAGGAATCTGGTGTTGATCCCGATAGTTCTGGCGATTATGAAATAGAGGACGATATCTTTAGCTGATTTATTTATGAAAGCAGAAGAATTAAAGAACGGCCAGGATGATTCTGGCAATGGTAACTATTGGAACACTGAGAAGGTAAATGAACTCATGCGTAAAGCCGATGAGGAAGGTCTTGATTTTAAAGGAGTAGACAATCCTTTTCATGATAACGATCCGGAGTTCAAGAGAGCAAATATACTTTTTGAGTACACAAAGGAGGAGATATTGGAGATCCAGAAGTGTGCTAAAGATGTGATTTATTTTTCCAAGTTTTGCCAGGTCATGACCGATGAAGGACTTGCTTATATTAGATTGAGAGATTATCAGGATTCTGTTTTAAGAGAATTCCAAAACAACAGATTCAACATCTTCTTAGCCCCTAGACAGGTTGGTAAATCCATTATGTCAGCGGTATTTCTTGTTTGGTATCTACTTTTTAACCACGATAAGAATGCGATGATTCTGGCTAACGTTGGTAGCACATCAGAGGAGCTTATGGACAAGATCAAATCAATAATAAAGGGACTTCCATTTTTTCTCAAACCTGGTATGCTGGTCAACAACGTCATGTCGATGAGGTTTGATAATGGATGTAGGGTAATGTCAAAGACAACGACCAAGACATCCGGTATCGGTTTTACTATTCACTTCTTATACATGGACGAGTTTGCCCATATCAATCCTTCCTTCATGGAGTCATTCTTTAGATCTACATATCCCACTGTATCTTCCTCTAAGGTATCTAGAATCATAATAACTTCAACACCTAATGGGATGAACAAGTTTTATGACATGTACATGGATGCCCTAAACTCCAAAAATACATTTAATCCAATTAGGGTTGATTGGTGGCAAGTTCCAGGTAGGGATGAAAAATGGAGAAATAACGAGATAGCCAACCTTGGATCGGAGGAGCTATTTAACCAAGAGTATGGAAACCAATTCTTGAGTTCATCCACTCTTCTTTTAGGAAGGAAAGAACTTGAAAGCATAAGAAAGAATAGCGTCGAGTATAAATGGAGAGAGATTGACTACCTGCATGATTCTGGTCTGAATTACGAGAATCTGATATGGCATCCGAAATTTGAAGTTGATTCACTGCCCGACGTGAATAAGAAATTTATTCTTTCTATAGATCTCTCAGGTGGAAACAAGGGTGACTTCACAGTTATCAACATATTTAAGGTTACACCCCTCCCAAAATCTAGGATAGAGTACATAGACGAGTTCTACGACGAGTCAGATTTCTTTGGCCTGGTTCAAATTGGTATACTCAGAGACAATGAGATAAAGCTCGAAGAGGTTGTTAAAATGACCAGGATATTAACAAAGGATGTATTTGGTGTTGAAAATACAAGGATAGCACTGGAGGTTAATTATAAAGGCGAGCTTTTCATCGATAAATTTTTATCTGACGAGGACTTATTCGACGAGTTATTTGTCTACACCAAACACACCGACGCATCTAAGATGGCAAAAATAGGAATTAAGTACAACGATAAAAATAAGATGAAGAACTGCGACGAACTTAGGATTCTAATAGGGGGACAAAGAATACTTGTAAACGAGAAGAACTGGACCGTACCTGAGCTATTCACTTTTGGCTTAAATTCCAGGGGGACATATTCTAGTCAAACTGGTCACGATGACGTTGCTATGTCTCTAGTAAATTTACCTTCTGCTTTTGAGAGTGGATCCTTCTATCAATTGTCGGGTGAACTTTTTGATATTATGGACAATGGTTATAAGACTATGATTTTATCTAAAATGGGTGAAACTAATACTGCTCAGAACGATCCATTTTTAGGAACCGGCAAGACTTTCTATTCTAAAGATGCAAAGGGATACAGCGACTTTAACTCTCTAATGTAAAGCGCTGCTTTTCTTATTCGTGTCGATATATATAGGTGAAGAAGCAAAATAAC
>Ga0315903_10010773_pt1 | contig 10838 bp, 7 predicted proteins | sample LakEriMetagenome_7_FD_203524 | JGI IMG/M metagenome (GOLD analysis project Ga0315903, IMG submission 203524) | Freshwater fungal communities from buoy surface, Lake Erie, Ohio, United States - Buoy 2 MA119 | ecosystem: Environmental > Aquatic > Freshwater > Lake | place: USA: Lake Erie, Ohio... | reverse complement strand
ACATAAATGGCGGTAGTGGTATTGTTACAAGTGGCAGTATTGCTAATCAAACCATATTATATAACGTAACGTCAGGCAGCCAAAATGTTATAACTGGTTTAAATTTAAGCGGCAACAAGTGGGGTGTAGATATCAAAGAGGAGTGGGACGCGGTGATATCACCTGGCGATCAATATTATAATAGCTGTAGTTTATTATTGCACTTTAATGGAAGCAATGGAAGTACTACATTTACAGATAACAGCCCATCACCAAAAACCGCAACTCCAACTGGTAATGCTCAAATTAGCACTGCACAAAGCAAGTTTGGAGGAGCTAGTTTGCTTTTAGATGGTAGCGGCGATTATTTAACATTAGCTTCTAATGTTGCATTCGGAACGGGTACAGGAAATTTTACAATTGAATTTTGGATGTATCCTGTAAGTGTTGCATCTGGATATGCATTTGATAATAGAACGGGAGGTGCATTACAGTCTGTGCTTGGATATTTCAGTGCAGCTGGTTCTTTTACTTTTACAGGAGGAATAATTACCACGGGTATAACAAAAACAGGCATCACTGCTAATTCTTGGTATCACGTTGCGTGTGTGCGAAATGGGAGTACGGTTTATTTATTTTTTGATGGAGTTTCAGCAGGAACAGATTCTATAGGAGGAAGTGCCAATTCATCAAATCCATTGACAATAGGTTCTAAATATGACGGCACCACAGGATTTAATGGCTATATAGATGATTTTAGATTTACAAAAGGCGTCGCTAGATATACAGGTAATTTTACTCCTCCGTCTTCGCAATTTCCTGATGGTACAGGTATAACTCAATATGCTACCAAATACATTGGTTTAATTGGTGGATTGAATGATAGAAGCGTAGATTACGGTATACAAAAATTAAGTGATAGTTCAATTAAAGTGGTGAAGATGACACAAACCACTTCACCTTTTCCAAGTGGATCACTGAGTGGTAGTGTGGACAGAGTATATGTGAATGTATTGGATTACACCAAAGTATTGACCACTAGCAGTTATGCTACAAGAGCATTAACAGCGAGTTATTCTTTAAAAAGCGGCAATGCTTTGAGAACAGGTAGTTTATATCCAATTACTGCTAGTAGAGCTGTTAGCAGTAGTTATTTATTAGGTGGTAGTCAAATATTAACCGCCAATAAAACTGTTGCATTTAGTAGTTCATTTACCACAACTCAAATACAAGCATTAATTGATGTACAACCAAAAAATTTAGGTGGTAAAATTTTAACATTTCAATTTGCAGATGGTAATTATAATTTATCTACAGGTTTGACATTTTTTAATTTTTCCAACGGCACACTTTTTATATATGGAAATTCGTCCAATAATACAGTTGCGGCTGCTAAAAATGTAACACTAAGTGGATCGCTTCCTATTTATATAGCTAATAATTCTACATATACAGAAGTAAATTATTTAAGATTATCAGTTAATACAAGTACGTATCAAAGTGCATTGATTGTAGAAAATGGCAATGCAAATGTATATTATTGTTCGTTTACAAATCACCCAAGATCAGTTACGGTCGGATCTGGAAATGGTGTAATGACTCAAGCTGGAGGAACTGCTTGGGTAAGATATTCATATTTTACTTCGATGGATAGATATATAGTTTCTGTATTCAATGGAATCATTACAGCTGACACAAATTCTCAAGGAACAAATTCAAACATAGCATATTTAGCGTATGGAGGAATTATACAAGTGCAAAATACAGGATTAACAGCTATAACAACTTATTCAACGGCTGTAGGTGGTTTAATAGTAAGACCTAGCGGAACAACAATAGGAACATAATTTTATGATAGTATTATATAATGATATTACAGGTGATATTACACTTAAAGTGGTAGAAGGAACAGGTGATGCGGAACCTGGACCAGGATATTCTCGTATCATATTAAGTGATTGTGTGGGTAATGAAACAAATGTAAATCAAATACCTAGTTTTGCGTTGAGATTGTGTCAAGAAAACAGAAAAAAAGAATATCCATCTATTAGTGAACAAATGGATTATATTTATCATAACGGAATTGATGCTTGGAAAACTAATATAATTGATCCAATAAAACAAAAGTATCCAAAACCAAGTTAATTTATGCCATTGCTTAAAATACGTACATATTTAATTAATTCAGGTTCCTTCACAGGTTCACTAAATGGCACAAGCAGTTACGCACGAAGAGCATTAACTGCAAGTTATATAATGGGCGGCGGCGGAACTGGATCTAGTGGTACAAGTGGTGTAAATGGCACCAGTGGCAGTAGTGGACAAAGCGGATCTAGTGGTGCTTCTGGTACCAGTGGTAGTAGTGGTACTAGTGCAACAGCCGGTAGTAGCGGAACAAGTGGTGTGGGTAGTCCAGGCACTAGTGGATCTTCAGGTGCTTCTGGCACAAGTGGAAGTAGTGGTACTAGCGTATCAGTATCTGGTACAACAAATCAATTGGTTAAATTTGCAACTGCAAGTACTCTTGGTGCAACAAGTACTCCAATATATGAAAGTGGATCTGCTTTTATTGGCATAGGTGTAACAAGTAGCTTGGTATCAAGATTGCAAGTTTACCGCAGCGGAAGTAACGTAAGTGTACTAAAAGTAGACGGTGGTAGTGGCACATTGTTTGAAGTCACCGACAACTTAAGCGGCAGTTTGTTCAATGTAAATGACATCACTGGTCTGCCACTCTTTGAAGTATTTAGCAACAACAGAATTGTTGCTGGTAAATATGCTGCAAATGACTTGGTTATAAGCGGTAGCAGAGTTGGTATTGGTACTGCAACTCCAAGTGCCAAACTACAAGTCATAGGAAACATAAGCGGAAGTCAGTTTACCTCCAGTAGAAGAAATGCTGTAGGTTTCTTGGGTACTTCAAGTTATGCTAGAAGAGCATTAACTGCAAGTTTCGCACTAAATGCAAGTAGCGGTGGTAGCACACTAAGAACAGGTAGCACTTATCCAATTACAAGCAGTTTTGCCAGAAGAGCGATTACTGCCAGTTATGCATTGACTAGTGCCGGTGGTGGAGGGGGAAGTGGCACAGTATCAAGTGGTACAACCAATAGATTGGCTAAATATACAGGCGCAACCACAGTTGGTAGTTCTGCTGTAATATATGAGAGTGGATCTGCTTTTGTTGGTATAGGTGTAACAAGCAGCTTGGTATCAAGTCTTCAGGTTTATCGTAGTGGAAGCAATGCGAGTGTACTAAAAGTAGACGGTGGTAGTGGCACATTGTTTGAGGTTACTGATAATCTAAGTGGTAGTTTATTTAACGTAAATGATATAACGGGTTTACCTATATTTGAAGTATTTAGCAATAATAGAATTGTCGCTGGTAAATATGCTGCAAACGATTTGGTTATAAGTGGAAGTAGAGTTGGTATTGGCACCGCAACTCCAAGTGCCAAACTACAAGTTATAGGTAATATAAGTGGAAGTCAGTTTACTAGTAGCAGAAGAAACGCCGTTGGATTCTCAGGCACTGCAAGTTATGCTAGAAGAGCTTTAACTGCGAGTTTTGCATTAAATGCGAGTAGTGGTGGTACTACATTGAGAACTGGTAGTACCTATCCAATCACCAGTAGTTTTGCCAGAAGAGCGATTACTGCCAGTTATGCATTGGCTAGTGCCGGTGGTGGAGGAAGCGGCACAGTATCAAGTGGTACAACCAATAGATTGGCTAAATACACAGGCGCAACTACAGTTGGTCAGTCTTTTTCTCCTATCTTTGAAAGTGGATCTGCTTTTGTTGGCGTGGGTCCAATCTCAACTAGTCTAGTATCAAGATTACAAGTTTTCCGTAGCGGAAGTAATGCGAGTGTGTTGAAGGTAGATGGCGGCAGTGGTACTTTATTTGAAGTTACTGACAATTTGAGCGGAAGTTTATTTAGTGTAAATACCATAGCAGGCTTTCCAATATTGGAAGTATTTAGTAACAATAGAATGGTTGCTGGTGCTTATGGTACCAATGCGTTGGTTGTGAGTGCTAGTAGCGTTGGAATTGGTACCACAACTCCAAGTGCTAAACTACATATACAAGGCAACGTAAGTGGGAGTCAATTTACATCAAGCAGACGAAATGCTATAGGTTTCTTAGGTACTGCAAGTTATGCTAGAAGAGCTTTGACTGCAAGTTATGCGTTGAATGCTAGTGGTGGGGGTGGTGGTAGTACATTAAGAACTGGTAGTACCTATCCTATAACTGCTAGCAAAACAAGTGCTATTGGTGCGGGTACAACCAATAGATTTGTTAAGTATAATAATGCTTCTGCGGTGGGACAAACATTTACTCCTATTTTTGAAAGTGGATCTGCTTTTATTGGTATAGGTGCTATTTCAAGTAGTTTGGTATCTAGATTACAGGTATATAGAAGTGGAAGCAATGCAAGTGTGTTAAAGGTAGATGGTGGCAGTGGCACATTGTTTGAAGTCACTGATAATTTGAGCGGAAGTTTATTTAGTGTAAATACCATAGCTGGTTTTCCAATATTGGAAGTGTTTAGCAATAACAGAATGGTTGCTGGTGCTTATGGTACCAATGCGTTGGTTGTGAGTGCTAGTAGCGTTGGTATTGGTACATCTAATCCAAGTGCTAAATTACACGTTCAAGGTAACATAAGCGGCAGTCAATTTACTAGTAGCAGAAGAAATGCAGTTGGCTTCTTTGGTACTAGCAGTTATTCAAGAAGAGCTTTGACCGCGAGTTATGCTTTGAATTCAAGTGGAGGTGGCGGCGGTGGTGGATCAGTTCAAACTGGCAGTATTGCTAATCAAACATTGTGGACCAATGTAACCTCGGGTAGTACAAATACTATTACAGGTTTAAGTTTGAGTAGCAACAAGTGGAATGTAAATGTGGTTGAAGAATGGGATGCGGCAACTTTGGATCAGTACTACAATAGTTGTAGCTTGTTGTGTCATTTTGACAGTATAAATCCTGCGGGAAGATTTATTGATAATAGCAGAAATAATTTTGCAATCACTTCTAGCGGTGACGCTAAATTAAGCACTTCACAATATAAATTTGGAGGAGCAAGTGCATATTTTGATGGTACAAATGATTATTTGTTAATACCAGATAACAATGCATTTGAATTAGGTAGTTCGGATTTTACATTAGAATCATTTGTTTATTTTGTAACATTACCATCTTCTAATGGATATTACTCCACCATAATATCAAAATGGGCATCAAGTAATAATTCTTATTTTATTTATTTATATAATGCTGCTGGAACTTATCAATTATATTTAACTTATTCAACTAACGGAACTTCTAACACAAATTTAGGTGTAAATTGGACTCCCAATGTTGGTCAATGGTATCACATTGCATGCGTAAGAAGTTCTACAAATATATATTTTTGGGTCAACGGCGTTCAACAAGGCACAACACAATCTATTTCCGGAACGTTATATAATGGTACGGCGCCTTTGGAAATAGGAGCAAACCTTCTGGGTTCAACAAATACAGTTTTAAATGGATATCTAGATGAATTAAGAATAACAAAAGGTGTTGCGAGATATACCGCTAATTTTACACCGCCAAATGCACCATTTCCAAATTCAAGAAATCAAGTGCTTACAAAGTATGTGGGATTGGTTGGTGGTATTGATGATAAATATGTGGATTATGGTGTGCAGAAGTTGAGTGATAGTTCACTTAAACTAACAAGACTTACATATCCAAATCAACCTATTGTTGGTAGTGGATCATTGAGTGGTAGTGTTAGTAGAGTGTATGTGAATGTGCTTGATTATACAAAGGTTAGTGTTACTAGCAGTTATGCGAGAAATGCTTTATCAGCGAGTTATTTAATACCTACTTCAAATAATACAACCAAAGCTATATTTGGTTATGGTTATATTGGCGGTGTTGGTTACTCTATGACTAATTTGGTAAGTAATACAGGTGTAGTTGCGAATGATGTTACAGGTGTAGGTACCGCTAGATGGCAATTAGCGGCCGCTGGATATGGTGTGGATAAAGCTATATTTGGTTATGGTTGGGCGACTTCTGCATATACATCTATTACAAATTTGGTAAGTAATACAGGTGTAGTTGCGACAGATACAACTGGCGTAGGTACTGCTAGAGAAGCATTAGCTGCTGCTGGATATGGAAACGATAAAGCTATATTTGGTTATGGCACAACAGGTGCAAATGTATCATTAACAAATTTGGTAAGTAATACAGGTGTAGTTGCGACAGATACAACTGGCGTAGGTAGTGCTAGAGCTAGTTTAGCAGCAGCTGGATACGGTACTGATAAAGCTATATTTGGTTATGGTTATACTAGTGCAAATGTATCATTAACAAATTTAGTAAGTAACACAGGCGTTGTAGCTACAGATACAACAGGCGTAGGAACCGCTAGAAGAGATTTACGTGCAGCTAGATATGGAAATGATAAAGCTATTTTTGGTTATGGTTTAACTAGCGTAAATGTATCTATAACTAATTTAGTATCAAACGTTGGAGTGGTTGCTAATGATACAACTGGCGTTGGTACAGCTAGATCACAATTAGCGGCCGCTGGATATGGTGTAGATAAAGCTATTTTTGGTTATGGTTATACTAGTACCGAATTATCTATGGTGAACTTAGTAAGTAATACAGGCGTAGTTGCTAATGACACATTAGGAGTAGGTACCTCTAGAAGACTTTTAGCAGCAGCTGGTTATTCAACAACATAAACTATATATATTAAACAAACATATGGCATCAAATCTAAATTCGGAGTTTAATTATCGTTATCAAGTTATAGGCAGTACCCCGTGGGAAAAGTTAAAAACATTAAAAGGTTTTCTTGTGGGTAGAAAAAGAGCAGATGTTTTGGAACAAGTTGCAGATTTAAAATATAAAGCTAAATTAGCAGAACTAAAACATTTGAAAGAATTACCAGCATTACCGCATGTAATATTGAATTTGGAAGCAGAAATTTTAGAATTGGAATCACATTTGGATGATCAAAAACATGCATTTGAATTAAACCGTCAAGAAATAAAGATATTGGAGAAACTAATAGCTGAATTATATACAATAGTTGAACCCACCAGAATTCCTGGTTATACAGACGACCAAATGTTTGAAGCAAATGCAAACAATGAATTTACAGTGACAATTGGTCGGGAAATTCAAGCAGAAATTATTGCAAATGGTAGACCATCACCCGCAAAGCTATTAAATGCAATGAGCAATCCACAAACATTAGAATCATTAAAGTTAGTTGGATTAGTACCAAAAGAAACAATGTTGTTGGAACAAAAAGATATTGTTGATGTATTGAAATTAAATAACATAAATGAACCAAAGTTGATAGAATAATATGAAACTTTATAAATTACCATCTCAAAATTTCGAATTATTATTCGGTAAACCAGAAGAAAGAAAACAAGTCGATGATGTTGTAATAATTGCACAAACGCCAGATTGTTCCAGTTTCTTGGTATTATCAAAAACAAATTATTCTGCATTTGAACCTTTTACTGGTTACGATGGATATGATTTTACATATTGTCAACAATGGGGATTAACAATAAATGAAGAAGTAGTTGTAAGAACCATATCTGACCTAAGAAAAAATGCATATCCACCAATGGCAAATTATTTAGACGCAATCGTAAAAAATGACAACGAAGCATTGCAAGTGTATCTTGACGCGTGTCTTGCAGTAAAAGATAAATATACCAAATTGGAACCTTGAGTTTATGTATTACGGACCAAGAATTGTATCAAATGGATTGGTATTGTGTTTGGATGCTGCTAACAAAAACAGTTATCGTGGCACTGGTACCACTTGGACCGATTTAAGCGGTAATAGTAACAATGGCACATTAACTAATGGTCCTACTTTTAGTGCTGGTAATCAAGGAAGTATAGTATTTGATGGTACCAATGATTACGTTAGTTCTTTTCCCACACAAATATCAGGTGTGGGTTCAAAAACAATTTGCGCATTTATTTATCCCACGACTACTAGTAGAGCAGGCATATGTGGAATAAGAAATACATCAGATGGATGGGTGTTTACTATTAATAGAACTTCGCCTGGTAATCTAACATATTTTCATACAACAGGAACTACAGCGGAAGTATCTGCTGGAATTTCAACAAATAAATGGGTTCAGATTTGTGTAACGTATTCAACTGTTACATCCACTGTAATATTATATAAAAATGGATATCAAGTGGGAAGTCCTACTACATCTGTGAGTAGTATTGTGTCGTCTACATATAATGGAGTAATTGGCGACGAAGATGCAAGTGTTGTTGCGCCATTTAAAGGAAATATATCAAATTTAGAAATATATAATAGAGCATTAACCGCAACAGAAATACTTCAAAACTATAATGCTACTAAAAGTAGATTTGGATTATAATTATAATATATATGTCAGGAAAAACTGGACCAGATATAATTGAAAGCGGATTGGTGTTGTGTTTGGATGCGGCTAATAAAAATAGTTATCGTGGCACTGGTACCACTTGGACCGATTTAAGTGGAAATGGCAATAATGGCACATTAACCAACGGTCCAACTTTTAGTGCTGGTAATCAGGGAAGTATTGTATTTGATGGCGTGGATGATTATGTTGAAGTATCAAATGCATCATCATTGAATGCGAGTACTCAAACAATAAGTGTATGGTATAACGCAACCACAGTTCCAGGCAGAGCTGCGACAATAGTTGCAAAACACGATGCTATAGGTTCGTATAATGGATATCATATGTATACAGGCAACGGAGTAGAAATAAAAGTTGGTGCTACCGCATATTACACAGGACCTGGCACAGGAATAGCAGGTGTGTGGTATTATTTAACACTAGCATATACTTCAAATAGCAGTCTGACATGTTATGTCAATGGAATATCTTCAGGCACAACTGCACTTGGAAATTTATCTATTAGTTCGAATCCATTGAGAATAGGAAGGTCACAAGATTCATTTTGGTCGGTTTTTACGGGGAGAATTTCTCAGGTAAGTGTTTATAATAGAGAATTGTCTGCAACAGAAATACTTCAAAACTATAATGCTACTAAAAGTAGATTTGGTAGATAATTATAATATATATGTCATTATCTAGAGGTCTAAAAGCAGTTACAAATGGATTGATATTAGCATTAGATGCAGCTAACAAAAACAGTTATCCTGGTTCAGGTACCACTTGGAATGATTTAAGCGGTAATAACAACACAGGTACATTAACCAATGGTCCTACATTTAGTCCGGCTAATGGTGGAGTTATTGTATATGATGGTGTTGACGATGCTGTTACGTTAAGTTTGGTTTCATCGAATGTAAACAATGTTACAACCGAAGTTTGGTTTAAAGCAATTACACTGCCTGGTGATAGAGGATTATTTTTAAATGGAAATGGTGGAAGTAGTGGTTATGGGTTACAATTTGGTGCGTGTGGAACTGCGGGGACTACATTATATGTATTTTTTGGTGGTATTAGTTGTAACGTAGTATCTTATAGCGGATTAGTTACAAACACTTGGTATCAAGCAGTATATACCAGAACAACTTCTCCAAGCACAGTAAATACATTATATATGAATGGTGCGTCTGTAAGTACAAACACTACTACAAATCCAAATGCACCTTCTGGTAATACACTTGTAGGACATTCAGCATATAACGGATATATATCTCTTGTAAGACATTATAACAGAACATTAACCGCAGCTGAAGTGTTACAAAACTATAATGCTACAAAAGGTAGGTTTGGAAGATAAATATCTTAATTTGATAAATTGATTAAAGTGTGATATTTATATGATATGTTGACGTTAACAAAGGTATTACCCGCATTAATTTCAAGTGGTAGCTTTACTGGTTCATTTTATGGTACCAGCAGTTATGCTAAAAAAGCATTAACCGCAAGTTATGCTATGAATGGTGGAAGCGGTGGATCTTCACTAAATACAGGTAGCACTTATCCCATAACAAGCAGTTTTTCCAGAAAATCAATTACCGCTAGTTATTTAACCACCATAAGTCAATCTTTAATACCAGCTAAAAATAACACATATAGCTTGGGTACTACTACAGTTAGATGGAAAGATTTGTTTGTAAGTACCGGCAGCATATACATTGGTGATGTCAAACTATCCACATCAGGATCCACAGTATTAGCAAATTCATTTCCAATAGTTGTAGTAAATACTTCGTCCAAACAACTTGAGGTGCCTGGCTTACCAATACAATTGACAAGTAGTTATGCAAATAAAGCATTAACAGCAAGTTATGTCACAGGAGTAGGGGTTGGTAGTAGTGGCACAAGTGGTGCAGCTGGTAGTAGCGGCACAAGTGGTGGTAATGGTTCATCAGGCACCAGTGGTCAAAGTGGAACAAGTGCTACAGCAGGTAGTAGCGGCACAAGTGGTAATAGTGGTTCAAGCGGCACAAGTGGTGCAACTGGTGCATCAGGCACTAGTGGATCATCTGGTACTAGCGGATCAAGTGGCAGTAGTGGTACATCGGGTACAACTGGAAGTAGTGGAAGCAGTGGAAATAATGGTACATCTGGTAGTAGCGGTGCAACTGGTGCTTCTGGATCAAGTGGTACAAGTGGTGGGGGTGCTTCATTAACAACTGGTAGTTTATATCCAATAACAAGCAGTTGGTCCAGAAGATCTTTAACTGCTAGTTATGCTTTAAATGCAAGTGGTGGTGGATCTTCACTTGCCGGTGCTCAAACTTTTATAAGCAATGGTAGTCAAACTGTATATACTTTAAATCAAAGTGTTGTAAACCGAGATCAAATACTTGTTGTAACAAACGGTGTGGTACAAAGTC
>Ga0315903_10010771_pt1 | contig 10839 bp, 10 predicted proteins | sample LakEriMetagenome_7_FD_203524 | JGI IMG/M metagenome (GOLD analysis project Ga0315903, IMG submission 203524) | Freshwater fungal communities from buoy surface, Lake Erie, Ohio, United States - Buoy 2 MA119 | ecosystem: Environmental > Aquatic > Freshwater > Lake | place: USA: Lake Erie, Ohio... | reverse complement strand
CTTTCTAGATTGCTTTCTAGATTATTTTTTTGTAATAATAAATCAGATAGATTTTTATGATATTGCTCTAGTTTGCTATTAGCTTGTGCTAGTTGATATTGTTGTCTTTTATTCATTATTTTTAATATCTAGTATCTAGTATCTAGTATCTAGTTAATTCTACTATAAAATTATTTTATTATATCCTAGATAATTTTTTTAATTCGTAGAAATTAGAAATTTATAATAAAATTATAATAAAATTATTTAGATAGTAAAGAACAAAAAGAAATGTCAAAAATAACATATTCTAGGTTATTACATGTTGTATCTTATGTGCTAAATAGTAATTCTAGTTTGCCAATGATATCTAAAATTCAAATTAGTAATGCAATTCAAGATTATGTTCTAGAACTAGAAACAAGAATTAGAAAGCTAGAACAACTAACACAAAATCAAATAGAAACAAATATAGAAACAAAACCATCTTTTAGCTTAATTAAATATGAAGAAAAACAAAAAAATATAATGAAAGTATTCTAGAAAAAATGCTAATATCCTTATAGATATTCATTAACTGCGGTTTCAATGTTTTCTTTATTAGTTCCAATAAGAGAATGACATATTTCACCATTTTTAATATAAATTAATGTAGGAACTTTAGCAATTTCAAAATGTTCGATAATGCTAGAAAGATTTTCATCTTCAATATCTATTTCATGAAATTCTACATTTGGATATTCAGTTTGTAAATAATTAATAAATGGTTTTAAAGCTTTACATGGTCCACACCATGTAGCCTTAAAATCAATTACAATCAACTTATTAGGATTGTTAATAGAATATGTAATTAGTTCACTATATGTAGATAAACTTGTCATTCCTTTATTTATTTATTAGTTATGATTTATTTTTTTTTTTTAAACCATTCTAAAATATATTCTAGAATTCATTTTTTATAATAAAATATATCGAAAACATTAGATTGCACATAGAATAGATTTATTTAGACAATCAATAATTACAGTTTCTTCTTTTGTTGAAGTAATTGAAGGATGATAGATAAAATAATGCCAACCATACGGAATATATATTAAATTACCTTGTCGAACAACAATTTCAATATAATTTAATTTAAGAGGTTCAGCATTTAATAGTTCTGTAGAGTCTTTGCTAGATACAAGATTTTTAAAAGGTTCTAGATATTGTTTTTGGTCAGGGGGTGCTATAATAATATGAAAAATACCAGATACACAACCAAATAATTGTAAATAATTTGATTGTTTAATAAAAAAAATACCGTTTTTATCATCTATTAATACTGTTCTAATATCAATTGCCCAGTCATATGATAAGGGTAAATTATATGGTTCTAAATTAGCTTTAATAGATTTAGAATAATCATTAATAGGTTGTGCAGATATAAGTGTTTTTATATTACTAAGTGTTTGACCTAGAAATTGATTAAATTCTTTCCAGAATGCAAGTTCTTTTTGAAAAACAATTGGTTGATTATGAGAAAGAAGTTCATAAGCTAGACTAGGATCTGGATCGTGAACTTGTAATATATCTAGATGATTATTTATTTTTGTAAGTTTGGAAATATGGATATAGAAAAATACAATTATTAAGAGAATAATTAAACAAGCAATATATTTTATCATTTTATACAAAATATAATTATTTAATTGGTTTGTAAATAACTATAAGAAATATCGATAAGAAATAAAAGATAAAAACCAAAATAAAAATCTATCTAATAATCATCTAAAAAAATACTTAAAAGAATTACATATATGCAATGTAAGGTTAAACCACAATATTTTAATACAATTTACTCGTGTTATATTAAAAAATGGCTTCTGAAACTGTCCATACTACAGCATCATCTGATAATGAATTAACAGGATGTGTTAAGTGGTTTAATAACAAATTAAGCTATGGTTTTATTACTGTTTTATCTGAAGAAAATAAGGGAACTGATATTTTTGTGCATCAATCCCATATTAAGACAAATCGTGAATGTTTCCGAACGCTATACACTGGTGAATGTGTTCAGTTTGTTTTAGCTGAATCATCTAATGATAAGCATCCAGTACAGGCTGTTAATGTTCATGGGTTTAATGGTCAATTACTACATTGTGAAAATCCGAGTTATCGAGGAACACATGGAGGTCAAGTTCATGGTGGGCGTTCTTTTGGTGTAAGTCGTGGTGGTTTTCGTCGTGGTGGTTTCAATCGTTCGAATCCATTTAATGGTAGACATAATAACGCTTCTACAACAGGATCTAGTGGATCTAGTGCATCTAGTGCTTTAGAAAATAAAGATACTAACACAACTAAAGCAAATGAAAATACTACAACTATAACTACAACTGAATCAAATAATGTATCAATTGCATCAACAGATACTAAAGAACGTGGACGTGGACGTGGACGTGGTCGTGGTCGTGGTTCAAAACAGTGAGTTTAGATTGATATTATTTTTGTTTCATTTTGTTATTATTTTTAATTTTTTTTTTATTATCTAATTTGTTAATAGATAATTCTAGTAAAATGAATAATAATTCATCGAGGTCTAGTATTAATTTAACAAGTAGAACAGGATTTTATACTAGACATGAGCCTATATTTACAAACACATCGATGGTTACAATAATTTTGATAATAGGTTTATTATTTATAGGTTATGCATTTTATAAATATTATTTTAAGGCAACTGAAAAGAATATACAGAGTGCAAGTAGTTATTATGGTAAGGATATAACATTATATGAACCATTATTTAAAGATCAGACTAATACAATTTCCGATTGTGTTTCAATATGTGAACAAGATGTTATTTGTGATGGCATAACATATAATAATAATACACAAATATGCACTGGAACAAAAAATGGTATTATACGCAATGAAACATCTGAATATAGTGCATGGGTAAAATCACGTGGTGAAACCCCTATTATAACAGCGGATTTTACAAAAGCAATATTAGTTGGATTTACAAAATCTGCTAGAATAGTTGATAAACTTAAAATACCAAATCCATATATGATAGGTAATTTTTCATGGTCATTTAATTTAGTAATTTATGATTTTTATAAAAATTTTGGTTCTTGGAGACATATATTTCATAAAGGAACTGATATACCATCCGGTCAAATTCTTTCATTTCAATCCTGGGAAAATCTCGTGAAAGAATATCCAAATCAACAAATTGGTGTCTGGTTATCACCTTTTACTAATAATCTCAGAATCGCAATAACAACAACATCATTAGGTAATCGTTCTTATGGTTCTTATAATGATGCATTTGTGCAAAAATGCGATTCAACAACAGCAAGTTGTTTTATAACAGATATGCCAAGTGGTAAATGGACAGATACATCTAGAATAAGCGATGGAACAACACCAAATAATCAAATAGTAAATAATTTAGAATTTTTTGATCAGGATATTCAAAATATACCCATTAATAAAGAAATCAATATAACAATTAATTTTTATAATAATATAGCAGAAGTATATTTTAATGGAAAAATAATAAAAGTATCACAACTAGAAGGCACACCAAAAGTAGATAAAAGCCATTTATATGTATTAAACGATAAAACAGCAGGATGCAAGATAACAAATTTATTATATTTTCCAGATAATCTTACATTGGCAGATATCAATACAATTATGAATATCAAACCAGAAACTAACTAATAAAAATATAGCTTTAGATAGATAATTTTTCTGTTGCATTTTTTAGAATTTTAGAATCACGTTTTGCTTCATTTCCAATTTTATCAAATGAACTAATTAATTTACTAAAAACTTTTTTAGTGCTTTTCCTTATATTTTCACCATTTTTATATCCTTTAGATGATTTACGTCGAAGGCTTGCTTTACTTTTCTTAATAATATTCATTTTAGACTTTTTTTTGATACTATTCTTTCCAGATTTTTTAGGTGATGTATTATCTGGTATTGTTTGAAGTGCTGTTCCTTTATCAACACATTTAGACAATTTATAATCAAATTCACATTTAGGATTTGTTTTACAAGGTTTAGCTTTTCTTATTTCCACACATTTCATATTTATAACACTTGATACAGGCGTATTTAAAACAGCATTTTTTTCTTGCTTTTGTTGTCGTGGCTGTGGCTGTGGCTGTGGCTGTGGCTGTGGCTGTGGCTGTGGCTGTGGCTGTGGCTGTGGCTGTGGTTGTTTTTTTACTGATTTTTTTACTACTGGTAAAGCTAATAAATCTTCAACTGTTAATGGTACTGGCATATTTTTTTTTTTAATAGGAGTATTTGCATTTTTAAATTTTTCATGTTCATTAGTATTTATTAAAATAGGTTGTAATTCAGGTTGTAATTCAGGTTGTAATTCAGGTTGTAATTCAGGTTGTAATTCAGGTTGTAATTCAGGTTGTAATTCAGGTTGTTCTACAAGCGGATTAGGTGTAGGTATTTCAGCGGTTTTTGTATTTTGTATATTTTGATGTGATTTAGTATTGTTTTTATTCTTGTTAGCGTTATCATTTGCAAATTTAGTTATTTTGTTTGCAGAACGTTCATCTTCAAACATTGCTACTTCATGCCCATTAGAATACATTTTGATTGTTGGAAATCCTTCCACTTTAGGGTTATTTTTTAATTGTTCAATAACATCACTTTTAACATCTGCAATATGCACGGTTTTCGAGTCCTGTAAATTCTTTATTACTTTTTGCCATTCTGGTTTCATTGCATTACAATGACCACACCATTCTGCATAATATAAAACCATCCAATTACCATCTTTTAATAATTCTGAAAGATTTAACGCATCCTTAGGTGATTCAACCTTTAAATACATCTTACTTATTCCTAAGTAAATATTAAATATCTAATAAATACTAATATTTTAATCTAGAAATACTTTAGAAATACTTTAGAAATACTTTAGAAATACTTTAGAAATATTTTAGAAATATGAATTCCATTATATTTATATTTGGTGGTATAGTTTTTCTTATAGTTATTATTCTAGCATATTATTATTATATTCATCTTCCTACACAATCAAATACCTATAAATATAAAATACCTGTTCTAGAGTCTGAAACATTATTTGATGAAGATTTTAATAAAAGTATAATGATGACAGATTTAATAACAACACGACCCACACTATCAATTCCTGAAATGGGTTATGGTATTACTTTTCAATGGGAAATGTATATACCCAATTTATCTGGGAATGCTACATGGCATAACAGTTTTAATATTGTTAAACCACTATTCTATATCAATGATTCACCACAAATTGGATATAATCCAAAAAAGAATTATTTATCTATAATTATGAAATATCGTGATAATCCATTTTATGCACAATTTTCTGAAATAAAAATACCAGATTTAAAATTACAAAAATGGTGTTCCTATATATTAGTTATTGCAGGTCGTAATATACAATTATGGATAGATGGTATTATTAATACAACAGATAATTTACCTAGCTTACCAGTTGTTTATGATATTGAAAGCACTCTTACCTTAGGACAAAAAAATAATAACTTCTTAGGGAAAATTCGAAATCTATATATGTATCCTTATCCATTAAGTTATTCTGAAATCACTTCTATCATGTAACCGGTTTTGAATTTTTTACAAATGCAAACCGGTTAAAAAATAAAAGTTTGCTAGTTATAAAACTTTGACTAAAATAATTCTTAGTTAAATATAGAATTAAAGTAATAAAATAGAAATGAATCAACCAACATATGCACCACAACCTTTAGCTATAGGTCGTACATCAAATGGTATGAATACTAGTAATAAACCAGTCTCTCGACAATTTTCAAGTAGTAATGTATTTGGTATAGTTCTAGTTGTAATAGTTATAATGATTCTACTAGCAGGTTGTTATTGGCTTTATCAATTTTATACTACTCGATCATTTCAAAATATTTTAGAAACAGAAGTAATGCCAGATGTAAAAGATGCAGCCGCTAAATTTAATATAGGAACAGGTAGTATTCCTAGTTCTAACTATAGTAATGAATACAGCATTTCAATGTGGTTAAACATAGATAATTATACATATAATTATGGTAAAGAAAAACCTATTCTTCGACGAGGCGATAAAGGTTCTGGTAATCCGGAAATTGTTCTAGGCGATAAAACAAATGATCTAATTATTAGGTTAAAACTTCAAGTCCCATCTAATGTATCTACCACATCACAATTATCATCATCTACATCTAGTTTAACCAATAAATCACAATTTGCAAATGTTTCCTCTTCATCTTCTCATCATCAACGAATGCCTAAAATTATTACTGGCAATTTCACACCTGATACACAAATAATTGGTAGTAATCTTGTTAATTATTTAACCAATCAAATAGAAATATCCAATAAATGTACTGAAGACTTAGCCAAGATTAATTTATCTAAAATATCAGATAATTCACCACCACCTGAAACACAGAAATTTAAAAGTGAATTTTTTGCCGATATTTCTGGAAATCATATACCAGAAACAAGCGGAACACGTATGATAAGAGAAAAATTTGATAATGTATCTGATATAAGCAATGCACTAGCAGATCTTTTACTAAATATTTGTTCTATCTTAAAAATGATACAATCACAAACAACCGCAGATAATTCAATTACTATAATGAATACATTATTTGAATCAATGATTTACGCATTGGAAACCAAAAATGCAACTAGTGGTGATGATATTGCCCAAGTAATAATGAATACTGGTAATAATGATATTACAATGGCAAATTCAATGATGCCCGAAATGAAACCTCTTCTAGATAAACTAATATCTGATTTTCAGAATTTACAATCAGTTAGTGCAACCACACAATCCAACGATATATCTTTAACTGCAATACAGAATAATGTTAATGCTAGGTTATCTAGTGCAAGTTGTCCTATAATTCTAGCAGGTGCAACAGATGCAGATATGACTAGCAATTTATTTAAATCTATTCTACAATTATTAAAAAAAAGTTTATATACATATATTAATAATCTAGGTGCAGGTGTTAGAAAAGAATTCCCTGATATTGGTGGTGTTAAAACCGCAAGCTGTCTAGTTTCTCAATCTGGTTCTAGTGATCCTAGTATCGGTATATGTGTCTATAAAGCACTACCATTACAACGATGGGTTCATGTTGTTGTTAGTGTATACAATCAAGTTGTTGACTTATTCATTGACGGACAACTAGCATCTAGCTGTGTTATGTCCGCATTCCCCGCATTAAGCACTAGCGACGTTCTAATAACACCCGATGGCGGTTTTGCTGGTAAAATTGCACGTGTTAAATTCTCTAATATGGCCATGACTGCACAACACGCTCGAAAACTCTATTATGATGGACCAGTTGCAAGTGCTGGCATATTTTCAATGATTCCTAACTGGGTATGGTATGGTATTATTTTTCTTATTATTATTGCTATTGGCTATTCATTTGTAATGTAATGCTAGATCAATAATCAATTATTCTTATTTTATGCGATTATTACACGTGTCATTATTCTTTAACTGGTTAATATAAATTAAAAAATAGTAGATAATAAATCGAATATATATATAGAAACTATTATAAGATGGCAACAAATGCAACCGGCAATAATACATCTAAACCTGCAACCACAACTAATACACCATCTAATACAACTGGCACTAATAACACATCTAAGAATGCTTCTAAAAATACACCTGCAAATACAACCACTACACCTGCAAATACAACCACTACACCTGCAAATACAACCACTACACCTGCAAATACAACCACTACACCTGCAAATACAACCACTACACCTGCAAATACAACTAATGTTAGTAAATTAAGTAATGCAAATTTAAATAAGGAATTAAATAAACTACTAGGTTCTAATAAAACAACAAACACTAACAAATCTAATGAAAATAATAATAACAACAATAACAACAATAACAACAATAATAATAACAATAAAAATAATAATAAAAAAGAACAATCAAGTATTCTAGATACAGGATTAGAAAAAATAAGTAATTCATTTAGTAATATTAAAAATAGTATAATGGGTGATTCTAAAGAAAAATCTATTAATGAAAATAAGAATAAAAATAAAGAACGAGAAGAAAATCTTCGTAATTTAAAACAAAATCTAAATATGGAAAAAACTAACACTAGAGACACCACGTCTAGTAATGGTTCAATATGGTCTCTTATTATAAAAGTTGTTATTATGGTAATTGTTTTAGTGGTTCTATATTATGTTGGTAATTATCTAATAACTCGTTATTTAACAAGTTCATCTACTTCACCATATCTATTAAAAAATACTAAAAATGCTAAAAATGCATTAGTAATTAGTCAAGATCCTAATTCTGTTAATTATATACCTATTAAAAAATCAGAAGAACAAGACGGAATACAATTTACATATGGATTTTGGTTTTTAATTGAAGGAATGGATTATAAGAAAGGAGAATGGAAACACATCTTTCATAAAGGTAATTCTTCTAGTTATCCTAACCGTGCACCAGGTGCATGGATACATCCCGATCGTAATAGTATTCGTATATATATGAACACTATGGAAAATATCCTAGAATATGTTGATGTTGATAATATCCCAATTCGTAAATGGGTTTATATGAATATTGTATTAAATAATCGTAATTTAGATATTTATGTTAATGGATATATTAAAATTCGTAAAGAATTGAGTAGTTTACCTAAACAAAATGATGATGACTTCTGGGTTAGTATGTACGGCGGTTTTGAAGGATATCTTAGTAATATTAGGTATTATGCAAACGCCGTAGATTTTAATGAAATCTATAATTCTATTAAGGCAGGACCAAGTGCTAATAACTGTATTGATACAGGTGAAGTGCCACCCTATCTAGATGATAAATGGTGGTTTGATTACAACGGTTAAAAAAGAATCCATAATCAACATCTACTCTACACAGTAAATAACCGCATAATAAAAATGGTTTTTCATTGTGTCTAGCTATCTTGAATTGTAGAAATAATATTTTTTTCTATCATCTTTTCCAACAGTAATTTATCATTATTAAGCAGATTTTCCATATCACTTGTAATAATATTTATTCTTCTAGAATTACTATCACTGGTATTTATAGTTGCATTAACACTAAACTGTAATTCTGCACATTTTGAATTTATCATGATTTCAAGACGTTGCAATTGTCTTTCTAACTTTTCTGATTTTTCTTTTTGTATTTGTATATCAATATTTAAAATATTTATCTGTTGTATTATTTTTTCAATACTTTCATTATTACGTGCTAGAATCAAATTATTTTCTAATGGATTTTTATCAAAAGACTTATAACTAGACGCTTTCTTACCACATAAATTTCCCATGAAGATTTTAATTTTATTGTATCCTATTCTAGCAGTAGTAATAAATTATTTCAATTTTTATTTATCCTTATATCCTTATATCCTTATATCCTTATATCCTTATATCCTTATATCCTTATATCCTTTACATCTTAATAAACAATATAAAATATGTTTTATACAACGTAATAAACACAACCATACAATCATACAATCATATAATCATACAATCATTTATATTAGTAAATAATGAGTCATCCAAGCCAGAAGAGTGAGCCATTATTGGAAGTTGTACGTCGTTTTCTTTTGAAAAATAAGGTAAAAATTATATTTGGCACGCCATGTTTTGGTGGATTACTACATAATGGATTTTTCCAGAGTATGCTAGATATGTCAAGTGCATTTACTCGATTAAATATTCCTTTTGAAGTAATTACAATTGGTAATGAGAGTTTAATTCAACGTGCTAGAAATGGTATTGTTGCAAAATTCATTTCTGATCCACAAGCAACTCATTTAATGTTTATTGATGCAGATATTACTTTTAATTGGGTAAGTATTATTAAACTGCTTTTATCAGGAAAGGAATTATGCGGAGGATGTTATCCTAAAAAATGTTTTAATTGGGATAAAATAAAACATCAAGTAGCTAAACATCCAGATATGCAAGATGATGAATTAATGGCAAAATCACTAGATTATGTTTTCAATCCAATTTATTATAAACAACCGGATAATAAAATTATTATTAGGCTAGAAAATGGTATGGCACAAGTAAAAGATATTGGTACCGGTTTTATGATGATTCAAAAAAGTGTATTCACTAAAATGATCGCTAAGTATCCAGACACCAAATATAAAAATAATGTTGCAGGCTATGGAAATACTTTAATGAATGATTCATTTTATTCACTCTTTGACTGTTGCATTGACCCTGTAAGCAAAGTTTACCTTAGCGAAGATTATCTATTCTGTAAAAGGTGGATTGATATTGGCGGGGAACTATGGCTAGATTTAAATACTAATTTGAACCATACCGGATTAATTGATTATAAAGGTTGTTTAGCTATGACCATTGGTGAAGTCGATACGCTAAATAAAGATGCACAAACCCTACGTGAACAAATGGGTTCTAGTGCAGGTACTAGTGCAGGTACTAGTGCAGGTACTAGTGCAGGTACTAGTGCAGGTACTAGTGCAGGTACTAGTGCAGGTACTAGTGCAGGTACTAGTGCAGGTACTAGTGCAGGTACTAGTGCTGGTTCTAGTGCTGGTTCAAGTAATGGTAATACTGGAGATAGTGTTAGTGCAAGTGCTAGCAAGAAGAAAAAGAAAAATAAAAAGAAGAATAAGCAAAATAATAAGAAAGCGGAACCAGAAGTTGAAACAGAACGTGAAACAGAAGACCTAGAAGATGAAGACAACCTAGAAAATGAACCCGAAGAACAAGCAGATAAATTAGTTAATCAAATGGAAAATGGCACACATT
>Ga0315903_10010767_pt1 | contig 10842 bp, 19 predicted proteins | sample LakEriMetagenome_7_FD_203524 | JGI IMG/M metagenome (GOLD analysis project Ga0315903, IMG submission 203524) | Freshwater fungal communities from buoy surface, Lake Erie, Ohio, United States - Buoy 2 MA119 | ecosystem: Environmental > Aquatic > Freshwater > Lake | place: USA: Lake Erie, Ohio... | reverse complement strand
ACGACGAGGACGGCACAGTAGTTGAGCAGCGTGAGTCGTGCGTTGAACAGTACAACTGGCAGTGGTCCCCCTGCTGGCCGCCAGAAGCGATGTCGTGGTACCCTAGTGACTTCCCGCCACCAGCAAGGTGGGTCGGCGTCACGAGCGGGTGCAGGTGAGCAACTCTTTGGAGTACCTAAAAGAGATGACTGGAAAGTGGCATATACGGGAACGATGGGTTGAGGTTGACGGTGAGAACTACAAGTTCACCCAAGACCGAGACACAATGATCGTGACAGATCATATGGGAGCAGCGTTCGCCCGACTATCAGTACGCATTCCAGACAGGCCCGCACCAGATGGCTGGTTCTGGCTACGAAACTGGAATGAAAACGAGAAGTTCTGGGAGAGAATCTCACAGCACTTTGAGGTTGGCACCGAAAGGGTGCAGGTCTCGCCGTATGTGGACACGGTACCGGCGAGATTCCTATTGAGTCCACTGGAGGCGACAAATGAGCGCAAAACCACGGAAGCTCTCAGCGAAGAGGGTCGCGACGAAGACATACTTTGAGTACGGAGTTAGCCCAGTCACTCAAACCACAAACACGCTTGGAAATTACGCAAACTTTGTGCTTGGGGTAGTCCTTGTCGTCGGAATCTTTTTGATTGCACAGGCGTTTGGGGTCTGATGTCCGAAGCTGGTCGCGAAGAGATGTATGAGATTGGCCGTGCGGCTGGCCGTGCCTCAACGCGCGATCAAGCTGAGGCGATCATCGCTGGACTGATCGGAACGATCAAAATGGTGAGGGAAGAGTCTGGATACGACAGCCCGATTGCAAGCTCGCTGTTTGCCGCCATTGAGGGCATTAAGTCAACGATGCCAGGCGAAGATGCAAGCGTTTCGTAACGCAGTCTGGTGGGTGGCTAGCACAATTGCCACGGTGGCAATCACCATTGCCGTTGGTGTTGCGATTACGGTTGGTGCTCTTCTGACTGGAATGGCAATATTTCTTGGGATGGTGCGAAGGAAGTAAGGCGATCCCACTCAAGGTCTAGCAACTGATCCTCGGTGTATACGCCACGCCCCATATGCGCCTGATGTCTGCAATACCACTTGGAGGTTCCTTGAAGGTCAATCATTCCCCCATGAAGATGGTCTTGCGGGCAAAGCGGGCCCCAGAGCCAGCCATCGCTGACCCACTGAAGGCGAACCTCATCGCGAGAAGCTGGTGGCTTCCCTCGATGTTCTTCTGGTATCCGAAATGCTTTTCTGCGTCCCATAGGGAGTAGTATGGACCAAGATGAGCAAGTGTCAATACCAGAGGTGGTTCAACCGGACCCCGAAGAGATCATCTTGACGTGCGCCAACTGTGGTGCCAAAATGGATGAGCGACGCTGTAAACTGGTCTGCGAGTGCGGGTATTTCGCTTCGTGCTCAGACTATTACTAGGAGGAAAACATGACAGGTCCTGTGGTTCATTTTGGTAACTATTCCATTGACGAACAGCTAGAACTGCTCGATCGCGACCTTCGGGCATATCAGCGAATCTGGCTAATTGAGCGCAGCCCAGAGGGCGTGTGGGGCATCGCCATCGTGAAGGACCTGCCAGAGCATCAATGGCCTGAGCCAAACGAGTACGGGGTGGTTCCTCGCTCCGATACCTACCAGACGATTGTCTATCGTCGTCATGAGTGCCTTGCCAAAGCAATCTGGGACGCGCGAGAGGATCTGCTGATTCGCAACGATAATGATGACCACGAGAGCCGTGACGCAGAGGCCGAGGAGAAGTTCACGCAGCCAATCAACCCAGATCCAGTCACGGGGATTGCCGATCTACTGAAAAAGTAGTGACCGCTGGGAGAAAGGATAAACCCAGCGGTCCCGAACATCATAGACCATTTCAAATGGTGTATGCTTTTGTTATGACAGATCGGGGAGGGGCTCCAACAGACCGGGTGTGGGCAGTGTACTTTTTGTACGCTCAATCGTTTCCTGTGTCAATCAGCCTTGACCAGCGTCGCCCAGATGACGCAGAGCCGTATGCGGTCACCATTGCCGATGGCGAGGATGTCTTTATTCGGCTTTCCGACGACGAGGTGAGTTGGCTAATTGCCAAGAAAGTGGGAGTTTCATGAGCCGCATGCTTCTAATTGTTCCAAGCCGCAAGCGACCAAAGTCATGTGATGAGGTCCTGAAAGAGTTTACGGAAAAGTCAGTTTGCTCTGACATCCTATTTGGCCTAGATGACGACGATAAAAGCGTCTATTCCCCAGAGGTACTTGCAAAGTCTGAGATCAACCCGCGTATGCGAATGGGCGGCACACTCAATTTTCTCGCAAAGAAGTATGCCGATCAGTACGACTTCCTTGGATTCATTGGGGATGATCACCGACCGCGCACGCAGGGGTGGGACCAGCAGCTCTGTGATGCCATTGGAGACAAGCCAGGCGTAGCCTACGGCAACGATCTCCTGCAGGGGAAGAACCTTCCAACTGCTGTTGTGCTTTCATCGAGCATTGTTCGCCGCATTGGATACATGGTTCCGCCAACGCTGGTCCACATGTATATGGACAACTTTTGGCGAGATTTTGGTGATGCCATTGGAAACCTGCAGTACCGAGATGATGTGATCGTTGAGCATCTCCACTACCTTGCCGGAAAGGCGGTCAACGACCTTCAGTATCAGGAGGTCAATGCCCCGCACGTCTATGAAAACGATCGAGTAGCCTACGAGCTATATGTTTCTACAACGATGGCAGCAGACGTTGCCAAGGTGCTCGCATGAAAATCCTTATTACCGGTCACAAGGGATTCGTCGGTCGGCACTTCACGAAGTACTATCGAGATCGTGGGCATGAGGTGTTTGGCGTAGATATCACCGCCGACATTCCTAGGGACGCTAGGGACTTCTTCAGAAAAGACGATATCCAATGGGATTTGGTCATCCACCTTGCTGCTGTTGTTGGCGGTCGGGCAAAGATTGAGGGTGATCCTCTTTCCGTAGCGGTTGATCTCTCCATTGACGCAGAGATGTGGCAATGGGCGATCCGCACGAAGCAGCAACGAGTCGTGTATTTCTCGTCTTCAGCCGCCTATCCAATTGAACTACAGACCCGCGAAGATCACGTCTCACTCTCAGAGCACATGATTAACCTTAACGACGTCCGTAGCCCAGACTTCACTTATGGATGGTCAAAGCTGACCGGCGAGTATCTAGCGCAGTTTGCCGCCGCAGAAGGGGTCAAGACCCACATCTTCCGCCCATTCTCAGGATACGGAGAGGATCAAGCGCTGGACTACCCGTTCCCATCATTCATTGATCGCGCACGCCGAAAGGCAAACCCGTTTGATATTTGGGGTGACGGACTTCAGACGCGAGACTTTGTGCACATCAGCGACATTGTTGAGACCGTGAATGCGGCGATTGAGCAGGATTATCGTGACCCGCTCAACATTGGAACAGGACGACCAACATCGTTCCTTGCCCTAGCAGACCTAGTATGCACGGAGGCTGGGTATAAGCCAGAGATCAATACCCACCCAGACAAGCCAGTCGGCGTGTTCTGGAGGGTGGCTGACCCAACACTGTCGTTCCATGTCTGGAAGCCGCGAATCACGCTTGAGGAAGGCATTCGCAGGGCGCTTTTGACAACTTAGTGCCGAAGATCTAGGATGCCCATAGAAAGGGGGGCCACATGGAGCCCATGACGCATCTTATCTACAAGGATGACGACGAGACCTTTGAGAAGGTCTTTCAGAAGATTTACAACGAAGCGTATGACCTTCTATGCGAGAAGCAGGCGCGCTATGGCGACTCCAACATTGAGCAGCTTGGTCTGCATGGGGTAATCAGCCGTATCGGGAACGACAAAATTGCTCGCGCAAAGAAGTTCATGAATGGAAAGATCGTGAACGGTCAAGTCATTCTTGATCCGCTGGACGAAGGCACACACGAGTCTTTGGCGGACACGTTGCTTGACATCGCGAACTACGCACTCATTGCGGTTGCGCTGCAACGCGGCCTCTGGGGCGCACCAATGGAGCGAGACCTCCCGGAGCGACCAGAGAAGTGAACCCGCAGTTCGTTGAGGCGATCAAGGCGGCACGCAAGGAGGCGCGCATGGACGCAATCCGAGAGGGAATGCGAGCGCTGCATTCAGCAACAGCTTGGGCACAAGCACAGGAGGGCGACGATGAATATCATCGTGGTCTTCGGGATGGAATACTTTTAGCAATGGAGGCGATTGGGTATAACCGATGGGAAGCACAGCGCGGTATGAAGTCTGGAAACTTGAGCGATCAGAAGAAGGGATAGGTTACAAATGGGCGATATGGGATCAGGTCACAAACACGGTCGTAAAAAGCGGATTATCCCCAACGGCAGACGACGCCGTAGAAACAACGACGTTCTGGATTGGTTTTCTGACCGATATCGCAAACCGACTCCCGCATCCCACCGAATAACGGGGAAGTGGCTGGCAAAGTCATTCTCATTGAGCAACACACATAAGATCCCTGCGGTTGGAAACGATGATCTTAAGATTATCGCTACTGAGATGATGGAAGTTGCCTCAGTGATGAGTGGAGTTGACGGATGCAAGATCACGCTCACGGAGCCGCAAGACGGAGATCCGTATTATGAGAGTGACATTGAGATGATTATTGATGGAACGCGTCATGACATTGTGCTCACCTCATTAGACCTCAATGATCTGTTGACATCTTCCGTTGGATGGATTAACCGGAGGAATATTCGGTGAGCGCCTCCAGCCGACTCAGAAAGCTTGTTGAGCACGCCGTAACGGGGGATACCACCCCAGCTCTTCGCGGGATCGGCATTAGCCAGAGAGGAAAGGTTGAACTTTTCTCAAGGCTGGCGTATATTGCTGGTCTCAAGCGAGCGCTTGAGATTGTTGAGGAATATGAAAGGGAGCAGGAAGATGGCCGACGCGAAGAATCTCGTCGTTGACGCCCGTGGGCGACCACTCAACGGCTGGCACTGCACACAATGCGAATCAAAGATCTCCGATGAAGTAATGGATGGATACCCAGGAACAATTGACCCAAGATTCAAGAAGGCGATGTGCCATAAATGTAGGAAAGTGAAGGTTATTAAGAAATGGGAACAAAAGTAAGAGCTCTTGCAATTTTTATTGCGGCAGTTATTTTTATCTCTGCGCCTGGCGCAGTTGATGCCAAAAAGAAAAAGGTAAAAAACGTTTACCGAGTTGCATATACATACAGCAGCTCTCTTGGGTATAAGTGGGCTCAGGATCGAGTAAATCAGGGCTACACAACCAAGCTTGATGGAAAGACGCCAACCCCAAGTAGCAATGGATCAGGAATTGACGTATACATTGTGGATAGCGGTATTGGCGCGGAGGATTGCGCAAATCACGGATCTATGGTGGCAAGCATTTTTGAAGACCCAAACATCGGCATTGCTACGGGGGTCAACATCATCAGCGTTAAAGTCCTTGACTGCAATGGGGAGACAACCGATCAAGAACTTATAAACGCATTGAATTCAATCAAGCAAACCGCAGATCCAAGCCGATCTATCGTGAACATTAGTATTGGTGGTGCAAAAAGCGCCGCAATTGACGCTGCCGCTAATAGCCTTGGGCTTATGATGCCAGTAGTCGTTGCGGCTGGAAACCAATCTATGGATGCGTGCCGCACCAGCCCAGCAGGTGCGAAAAACGTGATTACCGTTGGTGGGGTGGATAAATATCAGTACATGACATGGTTTTCCAATCACGGCCCATGTGTTGACATTTGGGCTCCCGGCAAAAGCGTAGATGCAGTAGATAAGGCTGGAACCTCTCGCAAGGTGAGCGGGACAAGTATTTCCGCGCCACTTGTTGCCGCTGCGATTGCATGGATTGCCGACAGGGACAATACAAGCACAATGGATGCCGCGCTTACGATGTTCAGGGAGAGCAGCGACGCTCCGGTAATGAGCCCATATTATTTCAGCGAGAAGAAGCCATTTTCGCTATGGATCCGTGACGTGCCTGTAAGCTGGATTAGAAGCGACTACCCGTCTTCGCTGCCGTGAAATAGAAGCTGCTACCGCTAAGGTCCGCAGCATACACAAGGGCATCCACAAGATCGTCATGCTCCCCGTTTGGGAATGAGGCCATTTCAATCTCTAGGTCTCTGATCCCAGGCGCACTCTTGAGGTGGTACACCTTGCCCGATTCATATCGAGCAGCCAGCGCCCGTGCCCGTGTCACCTTGTCCTTGTCTGGTCGGACTGCCCTCGCCGGAAGGTTGGTTGTTCCAAGAACTTCGCGCACGAATGTGCTTTGATGCTGGACCGCCTCAATGTTCACCGATTCAAGATTTCTTGCGCTATCGTTGATCTCAGGTGGGTTTGGGACTAGGTATTGTGGCCAAAGCAGCCTTGGCCCGTCATCGGCGACTAAATCACCGTCACGACTGATCCCCGTTAACCAGTCACGATGACCTTCTGCAAGCCTCGCCCTCCACGCACCAACCACATACAGGTTGTGCTCTGCATCTTCAACAACCTCAACACACGATGTGTAGTCGCTGCGCTCTGACGCAGAGGACGCAAGGTCAATCCCAACACGACGAGCACCAGCCGGGACGGCATCAACGTACTTGAATCGGTCATATCGGAAAATGTTTCCACCCATTGCCTGCACATCGTTCTGGAACTGCAGCATGAAGATTGGCGTTCCAAGCTCTTCGCGCTTCTTGTCCATATCGGCAACGGTGTACATTTCCGGCCAGAGAATGCTTTCACCCTCTACTGCCCTTCTAAGCATGACGGGCGTGCCCTTCTCTTTGAGGTCGTTATAAAAGTCGTCCTCGTGCCACCTAGTCCCGATATACCATCGCTTTGCCCCCGGAACAAGCATTGGGTCAACGACCTGCCAGTACGTATCGGCAGCTTTTTGCCGCTGCACCGCTGTGGCATTCTCTTTCATGCCGACCATGTCGTCGCCGATCAGGATGTCCAAACGAGCGCCCGGCTTGATTGATCCAAGTCCGTCAGCGAAGCATGTGGCATCTTTGCCCATGTTCGCCCCCTTGATCGTCCATACCTCATCTGTCCATTTAGGACCGACAACCCCATCCCTCGCCCACTCAAAAATCTCAGCAAAGTGCGGTGATTCAATAATTGCCTTGATTGCACGAGAGCGCGCAAGGGCATCTGAAAGCACAGAGGTAAGAATGCCGACCCTGATCTTTCCTTGGCTGACACCGATGAGTCGCGCAACTCGATGGATAAGCTGGGTGGTTTTGGCATGGCCGCGCGGCATGAGCACAAGTGCGCGATCATTCTTGTCTAAGAAGCGCTCCATCTCCCTGAGATGTTTTGGAAATACAAGATTGCTGACGTATTCCGCAAAGGCGGCGTCAGACGTTTTCGCTTGTTCCCTCAGCCACAGTCGGTACTGCTTGCTGTCCATCGGTTCCCTCCTCTAGAGCGTCAGCCCAATTCCTAAGGCGCTTTGCGAGATCGTCGGCGCTAAGCCCATCAATCGCGTGATCAACCAACTGCATCTGAAGTGCACCGCCATTTGGCCCAGTAAGCTCAACTTTTGAGGCTTCATATGCCCCAGTTAGCTTGGCAAGGCGATCTATGACCTCAAGTTGAAGCTTGAGAAATGCCACTTGACCGCTATAAGAGTTCTCTCTTGCGGAGGCATGACCACCAGCAGCTGCTTTTGCAATTCTGTTTGCGCGCTCAATGAGCTCAATTTTGCTGTCAACTGGTCCAATCGCATCCTCAAGGGCCTGCTTGCGCATTTTGGCAATGTACTTTTTAACTGTATCTGGTTTTAGGTCAAGCCTGAGCGCGATTTCACTGGCGGTTACCCCGCTGAAGTGCAGGGTGTTAATGTCCTTCTCAAGCTGTGCTTGTGCATCTTTGGTGCGTCTTCCAATTTGTGCCATATCTTCACTATACCATATAATCTGCCCTTGACGGCAAGTTGCAAGAAATTTGCGCATCACCTACAATCTTCTTATGCCAAGAGCTTATGGGGCAAGAAAGCCAGAACACGAGAAAACGCGGCGATTCAAAGAGGCGTGCGGCGCTTGGGCAAGCCAAAATGGAATTAGCGTTGCGCAGGTATTCAAAGCTGCTGGAAAGAAGCGCGGCGTCGGGGAATACTGGGCAAAAGAGCGATATTATGGTGGAACCATTCCGTCTGATGATGATATTTCATGGGCAAGGCTTAACGCGATTCAAGAGGTCCTAGCCATTGAAGACCAGGCGGCTCTTAACAAACACCGACGAGCGGTAAAGAAATTCTGTTACGCATGCGCTGGGGCGGCCCCCAAAGACCTTGATGCAACCTGTTGGGATGGGGGATGCCCCCTACGGCCAATCAGCCCACTCCCGCTACGGAACCCCGTAGAAAAGGAGCCCATAGAGTAGGCGGTTTTCTCAGGCTATAATCTGGGCATGGCACTTTCCACCTATGACATGTCCGTTGAGCAGGGTAGCGACTATGCTACAACCATCACCTATACCAACGATGCTGGCAATGCGGTAAACCTGACCGGATACACATCGAGGATGCAGGTGAGGAAGTTTGCTGGGTCTGCAACCCCATTTTTGACATTCACGAATACCAGTGGAATGACAATTACTGGTGCAAGCGGGGTCATTGACGTAGCGATTACGGCTGCGGCGCTCTCAACCATACCGCCTGGGTCCTATGTATATGATCTTGAGATCATTAGTGGCGCTGGGGCGGTTACCAAGCTTCTTGGCGGCGATTTTGAGGTATCTGCGGAGGTTACGCGATGAGTCCAGTAAGCGTTACGCAGGTCAACCGCAATGTGTCCGTAACCAGCCCTGCCGCCAATGACCTGACGGTCTCAAGCGGGGCAGCCGGAAACCCCCATGGAACCTATACCCACAGCCAGGCGGCTGCCTCAGCCACCTGGACGATTACGCACAACCTGAACTGCAAGCCCTCTGTGACAATTGTAGATAGCGGGGGTAATGTCCAGATCGGGGAAGTATTGTACGATTCCGACAATCAGGTTACAGTATCCTTTGCCGCCGCCTTTAGCGGCTATGCATATCTAAACTGAGGAGACGCCCGTGAAGGTCCTGACGAGTCTAACGCTTAGCAGCTTCCTAGACCTACAGAAGAATGAGCTGCGCAATGCCGCCATTCAGGTCCTTGCCACCCCTCCATCATCGCCTGTCACGGGCCAGATCTACTACAACTCGGACATCAATGACGGCCCAGTTGGGCTTATGGTCTACAACGGCTCCGCATGGGAGTCTGTTGGGTCAATTGACGGTCTTCAGGGAACTGCGCCAATCAGCGTTAGCGTCTCTGCTGGCGTTGCCACGATTAGCATTTCTGCTGCAGATGCAAGCAATCCGGGCTCAATGTCCGCTGCGCACTACACGCTTGTCAACAACGCAACTGACAACAACACCGCCAGCACAATTGTTAAGCGAGATGCCGATGGAGACTTCGCTGCTCGAGACATTGATGCTCGTATGGTCATCCTTAGCGGGACGACCACTAACGCAACCGATGCTGCAACAAAGGCGTATGTTGACTCAGTAGCCCAAGGTCTTGATGTCAAGCAGTCGGCGCATGTTGCTACAACTGCAAATATCGCAACGCTTAGCGGTCTGCTCACGATTGACGGGCACACCGTTCAGGCTGGCGACCGAGTTCTTGTTAAGAATCAAACTACCGCTTCTCAAAACGGTATTTACGTTGCTGACTCAAGTACGTGGTCACGAGCGGATGACTTTGATGGGACTCCATCAGTCACCGCTGGTGCGTTCACGTTCGTTGAGTATGGTACGACAAACGGGGCAACTGGTTGGGTTCTCACCACGACCGGAGCGATTACAATTGGAACAACCCCGCTCACGTTCACACAGTTCTCTGGTGGTGGAACGTACACCGCTGGTGATGCGCTATCACTCACTGGGACAGAGTTTGATGTCAAGTTTGACAACACCACTATTGGAATTGATGGCAGTAACCAGCTGGAAGTCAAGGACAATGGGATTACATCTGCCAAAATGGCAACAGGCTCTGTGGAGCTTGGAACCGACACTGTTAGCGGAACGCTTGCGATTGCGAATGGTGGTACTGGTGCAAGCACCGTTGCCGATAATCTAGTCTTTGCTGGTCCATCAACCGGTGGACCTCTTGCCCCATCGTTCCGATCACTTGTTGCTTCGGATATTCCAAACCACAGCACTGATAAGCTCACAAGCGGCACGCTTGGCGTTGCCCGTGGTGGTACTGGCGCTGCAACGTTTACCGCTGGTTTTGTTAAGTCTTCTGGCGGAACGGATGCTCTTACTACTGCAAGCACTGTATCGCTCACCACGGAAGTTACTGGCACACTGCCAGTCGCAAATGGCGGTACTGGGCAATCAACGCTCACCAGCAATGGCGTACTTCTCGGTAACGGCACCAGTGGAATTTTGCAGACCACTGCTGGGAGTGCTGATCAAGTCTTCCGAGTCCCAGGAGCAGGTGGAGCACCAGCGTTCGGTGCAATCAACCTTGCGCAGTCTGCTGCCGTCACTGGTGCGCTCCCAATCGCAAATGGTGGTACTGGTCAGACAACTGCAGCCGCAGCTCTATCAGCCCTTGGTGGAACCTCAAAGTACACCGCGCAACTTGGCGACGGTGCCGCAACGACCTACACAATCTCGCATGGTCTTGGAAACATTTGGGTCACCGCCCAAGTATTCCAGACTTCAAACGGCGAGCAAGTCTATCCAGACATCACCGTCGGATTGACAACAGGAACCCCGAACGGCACCGTTGTTCTGGACTTTGCTCAGGCACCAAGCAGCAACCAGTACAGGGTTGTTATAATCGGGT
>Ga0315903_10010764_pt1 | contig 10843 bp, 8 predicted proteins | sample LakEriMetagenome_7_FD_203524 | JGI IMG/M metagenome (GOLD analysis project Ga0315903, IMG submission 203524) | Freshwater fungal communities from buoy surface, Lake Erie, Ohio, United States - Buoy 2 MA119 | ecosystem: Environmental > Aquatic > Freshwater > Lake | place: USA: Lake Erie, Ohio... | reverse complement strand
CCGCCGTCTGCAGTCCGATCTTCTCGCTGATGACGGAGATCAGGCCGCCGATCCAACGTGCCAGCACGTACCCCGCCACAAGCACGGCCACCATCGCCACCAGCTTGGGGGCGATCATGATCACCTGCGTCCAGGCCTGCGTGAAGCTGTCCTTGAGCGCCTGCGTCGACACGTTCACCGTGTCCCGCGCGGTTTCCACCGCCGTCTGCCCGAGCACCACAACGTCAGTCATCGCTTCATCCTCCGTTGCCGCGGCGTCCCTCGTGGACCTCCGCGACGACCCCTGCGGGAATTGGTTCGTTGGCCCGCAACCCAACCGTGCGCCGGCAGCCGTGCCGACGCGTGTCTTGCCTTATCGCGCGTCGCCGCGCGGCTCCTCGGAACGCCCACCCTTCGGCCAGGAGCCCGTGACCGTGTACTGCATCGCCGCCAGCACCGCCGCCGCCATGTGGACGACGGCCCACGCCGTCGCCCCGAGCGCGAACTCGACCAGGTGCATGGCGAGGAGTCGCGGATTCAGCTTCCGCCGGACGCCGGCCGTGAAGGTCCGGCTCGCCGGCACCGGCGGTACCGCGACGTTGGCAAGCCGATCGAGCACGTCCATCCGTTCGCCAACTTTCCGGGGCGGGCGCCTCCGCGGACACTCGCCGACGGCCCAGCGCCGTCCCGATCCCCGCGTCACATGATGAGTTGCCGGCCGGGACGGTCGTGTCACACCCCAGCGGCGGAACCTCTATTGCCTGGGGAAAAACCCGATACCAGCCCGGGCGAGCCGTCATTCGCCGAGCATCGGGCCCGCCTTGGCGGCGAGTTTCTCGCGAATTCGGCTGATTCGCATGCGAAGGGCGCCCGATGTCGACCCGAACATCTCGGCAAGTTCGTCGTAATCGTGGTTTTCGGCAAATCGCATCAGCACGAGGGCGCGATCCTCCTCGTCGAGATGCTCGAGTACCTTCCTGGCATCGTGGGCGGCATCCACGGCGGCCTCGGGCGACGACTGGGGGTCGGCGTGCGTCTCCACCAGCCCGACATCACCCCCCGGCTCCGGCGATTCCCGCCGTCGGCGTCGCGACCGCGAACGGCGGAGCATCAGGCAGGTTCGGATCGCCACTCCATGGAGCCACGTCGAATAGCGGCTGCGGCCCGCGAACTTGCCCCGCTCGAAGAACAGCCGCACGAACACCTCCTGGGCGGCGTCCTCGGCATCGTGCTCCGTGCCCATCAACCGCCAGCACACCCGCCAGACACGCTCCCGATAGCGGTCCATCAGCGCGGTGAAGGCCACGCCGTCGGAACCCTCCCGCGCCGCCAATGACGCCAGTTCCTCGTCGGAGAGGGACGCCGGGTCGGAATGGCGGGGCGACTCCATGCGCACGAGACTCGCAAACGGGGGGGTGACGGCGGGCTCCCGGCGGCCAAGGATAGCCGCGGGCGGCCTTGGGGACCCGGTTTCACAGGGCAAATAGCCCTGCGACGGACGGCCGCGGTCCCGGTCCCCCGGCGCGTGCTAGAGTTCCCGGCAGGGGAAAACGTGAGCGAGGAACGGCCCGACACCGCCGAGGCGAGCACGACCGAACTCCGGCCACAGCCGGGGATGCTGCGTCATGCAGCCGACGAACGCCAGCCGAGGGCCGCCTTGTCGGTCGCCGCCAACCTCTCCGGCACCGAGTCGCTCCTCTGGATAGGTCGGCCGTCGGAACGGGTGATTCGCGGCTACTGGACTTTTGCGGCCTGCTGCATGATCGCCCTGACGCCACTTCTCTACATGGCAATCGAGCGGAGCGCCGGCCCTGGACCGATCGCCGCGGTCCTGCTTGCCATGGCTCTCCCCACAGCGTGGGCGGCCTGGAAGCAGTCGTTGGTGCGGCATACCAGCTATGAACTCACCACCGAGCGGCTCCGCGTGACGCACGGAGTATTCTCCCTCGAGGTCGACGACATCGAACTCTACCGCATCAAGGATATCCACGTTCGGCAACCGCTGGTGCAGCGGGTGTTCGGTCTGGGGTCGATCGTGATCTGGTCGAGCGACGTGACGCTGCCCCGCTGCCGCATCCATGCCCAGCCGATCGGCGTGGTCCGCGAACTCCGCGAGCAGATCCGGCTGCTCTCGGAAGACCTCCGCGACAGGAAGGTCGTGCGAAACTCGACCTGACAGGCCCGCCCTGCGACGGCTTTTCAGGCGAGAGCTGTGGTCGCGCGCGAGATCGCCGCTCCGGTTGCTGCGTCGTCGCCGGCCTCCGCCACGATCCGCACAATCGGCTCGGTGTTGCTCGCCCGCACCAGCAGCCAGCCGCCCGGCCAGTCGAGCCTCAGGCCGTCGAGCCGGCTCACCTGGGCCTCGGGAAACGCCGCCTCGATCCGCCGCAGACCCGCGGACAGTCCCGGACCACGGAGTGCGGGCGACAGGGAGACTTTTGCCTTGGTCATCACCAGCCTCGGCAGACCCGCCGCGAGGGCCTCGACGGTCGTCGCCTCCGTGGCGAGCCGCTCGAGCACCAGCGTCATGGCGATAAAACTGTCACGGACGAGCACGACACGGGGATCGATCACGCCCCCGTTGCCCTCGCCGCCGATCACGGCGCCTCGCGCCAGCATCTCATCGACGACGTTGGCTTCGCCCACCTTCGAGACGTGGCAGGCCACGCCATACCGCTTGGCGATCGCGGCCGTCATGCCGCTCGTGGAGCAGTTCACGACCACCGGCCCCGGCGTCTTCGCGAGAACCCCCTCGACGGCCAGGGCAAGCGTCGCCTCCTCGCCGATGTAGCAGCCGTCGGCCGTCGCGATCGCGAGCCGGTCGGCATCGGGGTCCTGGAAGAAGCCGACGTCGGCTCCGCAGCCGGCGATCTGCGGCAGGAGGCCCGCAAGATTCTCGGCCGTGGGCTCCGGCGCGTGCTCGAAAAGACCGTCGGGCGATCCCCCTTCGATGACGATCTCACAGCCGAGACGCTCGAGCAGCGGGCGGGCGACGCGGATGCCTGCCCCGTGACCGGAGTCGAGCCAGACCTTGGGGCGACGGTGGCGAATCGCCTCGACATCGACACACGCCGCGACAAGGCCCACGTGCGTGGCCGAGCCGTCGTGGTCGATCACGCGGCCCCGGCTCCCATCAGCCGGCGCCGCAGGCATCCCCACACCGAGCGACTCGTAGCCACGAAGCACCTCGCGGCCCGCGTCGGCCGTGAGGACGCGGCCCGCCTTCGAGAAGAGCTTGAGGCCGTTGTAGCGGGCGGGGTTGTGGCTCGCGGAAATCTGCACGCCGCCAGCCGCGCCGCGATCTCGGACGACCACGCCGATCGTTGGCGTGGCGGCGACGCCGCAGTCGATCACGTCGCGGCCGAGCGCGGTGAGGTGGTCGGCGATCGCAGCGGCGAGCATCGGCCCGCTCTGCCGACCGTCGCGACCAATCACCACGGGCCCAGGCGGCAATGTGGCGGCGAACGCGTGGACGTAGCGGACGGCGACCTCCGGCGTGAGCGTCGCGCCCACCACGCCGCGCAGGCCGGAAACACTCACGATCAACGGTTCGTCGGGGGAGGCTTCGTGGCTCATGGGGGTGGCAGTATAAAAGCCGGCTCACCGATCCGCCGCCTCGAAGATTTCCCCGCCCGGAGAATCGCCATGGCCAGCCCCTCGCCCGCCGACGTCGCCCGCCTGCTCGACTCGATCGCCGCAGCCCGCGCCGCCGGCACGATCACCGAGCATTCCGCCGCCACGATGCGCGACTGGCTCACGCAGCCGCGCTTCGGCGAGTTTGCCGGCGAGCTCGCGGCGAGACTCGAGAAGGGGCTCTGGAAGGAGCTCGACGACGCCTTCTGGACCGTGATTCCCTTCGGCACTGGCGGCCGCCGCGGCACGATGTATCCCGTCGGCTCCAACGCCATCAACGACCGCACGATCGGCGAGAGCGCGCAGGGCCTCGCCGACTACGTGCGGAGCACGCTCGCCCCCGGCCAGACGCCCACCTGCGCCATCGCCCACGACACCCGCCACCGCTCCGACCATTTCGCGAAGCTCTGCACCGAGGTGCTCCTGGCCGCGGGATTCAAGGTGTTCTTCCTGCGGGGTGTGCGGAGCACACCGGAGCTCTCGTTTGCGGTTCGTTACACGAACAGCAACTGCGGGATCATGGTGACGGCCAGCCACAACCCGCCCACCGACAACGCCGTGAAGGTCTACTGGGCCGGCGGCGTGCAGGTGCTTCCGCCGCACGACAAGGGGATCATCGACCGCGTGATGAAGGTGGACGCGGTCGAGAGGCAGCCGTTCGACGAGGGCGTGGCCCAGGGCCGCGTCGTGTTCGTCGAGGAGGAAGTCGATCCGGCATTCGTGAAGGCGGTGCTGCTGCAGTCGGCCCCGGGGCCGCGCGACATCTCGATCCTCTACACCCCGCTCCACGGCGTCGGCGCCACGGCGGTGGTGCCAGTGCTTCGCGGCGCGGGCTTCGCGCGGCTGCGGCTTTACGGCCCGCACGAGAAGCCCGACGGTGACTTTCCCAACGTGCCCGGCCACGTGGCGAACCCCGAAAACCCGGCGGTGCTCACGGCGCCGATCGAGGAGGCGAAGGCCAAGGGCGACGATCTCGTGCTCGCGAGCGACCCCGACTGCGACCGTCTCGGCGCGGCCGCGCCGCTCACGCTCGTTCCCGGCGCCGCCTGGGCGACGTTCACCGGAAACCAGCTCTGCGCCCTGCTCTGCGAGCAGGCAATCCACGGGCGGAAGGTGCGAGACGAATCCCGCCCCGGCGACTACGTGGTCACCACGATCGTGACGAGCGGGCTCGTGCGGCGGATCGCGGAATCGCACGGCCTTACGGTCGACGACACGCAGCTCGTGGGCTTCAAGTGGATCTGCTCGGCGGTCGACACGCACGGACCGGAGCGGTTCGTGTTCGGCACGGAGGAGTCGCACGGCTACGTCGCGGGCACGCACGTCCGCGACAAGGACGCCGCGGTGGCGGCCCTGCTCATGGCCGAGCAGACGGCATCCCTCAAGGCGGCGGGCCGCACGCCACACGAACTGCTCGACGAACTCTTCGTGAAGCACGGCTGCCACGTGGAGCGCACCATCAACGTGATGCTGCCGGGCGCCACGGGCATGGGCCGCATGAAGGAGATCATGGCCGCCCTGCGGGCCACGCCGCCGAAGTCGTTCGGTGGGCTCGACGTGGTTCGCTCCCGCGACCAGGCGAGCCTCCAGACCTGGACACCCGGCGGCAGCCCGATGGCCTATGCGGGCGTGAAGAGCGACGTGGTGATGTTCGACCTGGCCGGCGCCGGTGATGGCGTGCTGATGCCAGACGGCCGGTTCCCGCCCCTCGGCAACGCCGTCGCCGCGCGGCCTTCCGGTACCGAACCGAAGATCAAGTTCTATCTCTTCGCCGTGGCGCCTCCGGCATCGGCGGCCGAGCTTACGGCCACGAAGGCGAGGCTGGTGGCGCAGCTCGACGCCGTCGAGAAGGACCTCCGGGCGCTCGTGGGCGTGTGAGGTGCGAGCTCTGACGGTGGCTCGAGGCTGCCCACGCCCCGTCGCCGGCGTTCGCGACGACAGTTGAGGCCGTGGGGCTTCCGGTTGTGACGCGGTCGCTCCCCCGCTACCCTCCCCCGCCCTGCCGCCGCCGGCGACGGGCATCGAGGATGCGCCCTTGGCACCGCCGCGCTACCGTCTCATGACCAGCATCTGGACTGCGGTCGCCGCGGTGCTGATGGGCGGAGCCCTGGCTGCTTCGGAAGCCGATGGCATTGCATCGCCAGCCGACACATGGCCGCCCGCCCCGGAGCGGATCGCGCTGCTGCCGCCCGTGGAGTTCAACCTCGAGGAGGACACCTTCGCGAGCGAACCGATCGCCGATGCCGATCCGGAGGCCGGCACCAGACGACCGCGGCGCGGGGGAGGGCCGTTCGGCGCGGCGGCGCCGGTGTCGATCGGCGGCTTCTGGGCGGCCCCCACGCCTGTCGTGCGGCAGCCCGGCAACCTCGGGATGAACGCCCAGTTCGCCCGCGTGGCCGCGCCACTCGTGCCGCCGAAGGAAGGCGAGCCGCTCTGGATCGGCATCGGCAAGTTCGGCCGGCTGGAACTCTCCACCGACGCGATCCTGCCCGACTCGGATCAGCCCGTGCCCGACCAGCTCTGGCTCGTCGAGACCGGGCTCACACACATCCGGCCGCTCGCCCGCGGCGGCACGCTCGGCGGCACGTTCCTGTTTGGTTCGGCGAGCGACCGCCCATACGCGGCCGGACGCGACCTCACACTCATGGCGATCGGATTCTGGAACACGCCGGCGGCCAACGATCGCGACGAGTGGAACTTCAGTCTCTTCTACTCGCCGACGGCGCAACTCCCCTATCCACTGCCCGGTGTGGCGTATGCCTGGCGACCGAGCGAGGCCCTGGAGGCCAAGCTTGGCGTGCCCGCCTCCATCGAGTGGCGACCCGACGAGAAGTGGACGCTCTCCGCGGCATACTTTCCGCTCGTCAACGTGGCGGTTGAGGCCCGCCGCCGGCTGGGCAACGACTGGGCGCTGCTCGCCTTCTACCGCACCGACACCCAGATCTACTTTCTGGCCGATCGGCTCATCGACGCCGAGCGGCTCTATGTGTTCGACCAGCGGGCGGCCGTGGGGCTCGAGCGGACGCTCGGCGGAGGCTTCACCGTGGAAGCCCTCGCCTCGTGGCTCTTCGACCGAGAACTCTTCCAGGGCACGAACTTCTCGTCGGGCCGCACGGACGTGGTGGAGTTCGGTGCCGGCCCTGCTTTGTCGCTGCAGCTGCTCTGGCGACGATGAGATCGATCCTCCGAATGATCGATTGCCCTGACGCATCCCGCGCGGTATAGTTTCCCGTCGGAAGCAGTGATGAAGGTGGCCATTCGGCTTTGAGTCGATCCACGGCCACCGCGATCGCCATCTCTCGAAGTGGCTGTCGCCAGCGGAAAATGCCCGTTTCGGGCCCCGCAGGCGGTCTTCTCGCCGGGCAGGCAGTGATCCATCGCCACGCCTGCGGTCCATTCCCGTCAGCCTGACGGGGCCGCGGTCAGCCCATTCGGCATGTACGCCCCGCGGCTCAACCCAGGCATATCGCCTCGGCCCGCTGGGCACCCCGTATTCACAAGGAATCTCCATGACCACGCCCCACGACTCCGTGTCCCCTGACGCCGTCCTCGAAACGTCCTTCGCCAACCTCGGCCTGTCGGAGGCTCTCCTGCGGGCTCTCGCCGACGAGGGCTACGCCACGCCCACGCCGATCCAGTCGAAGGCGATCCCGCACGTGCTCGCCGGCCGCGACCTGTTCGGCTGCGCCCAGACCGGCACCGGCAAGACGGCGGCCTTCGCCCTGCCCCTCATCGACCGCCTCCGTGAGACGCCGCGGAAGGCCGAGCCCCGGCGGTGCCGCGTGCTCGTGCTCGCCCCCACCCGCGAACTCGCCGCCCAGATCCACCAGAGTTTTCTCGCCTACGGCCGGCACTCGGGCCTGCGGGCGGCGGTGATCTACGGTGGCGTCGGCCAGCAGCCGCAGGCCCGCGCCATGCAGCACGGCGTGGACGTGCTCGTGGCCACGCCCGGCCGGCTGCTCGATCTCGTCAGCCAGCGGCTCGTCGACATCCGCTCGGTCGAGTTCCTCGTGCTCGATGAGGCCGACCGGATGCTCGACATGGGCTTCATTCACGACGTCCGCAAGATCGTGGGCCAGCTGCCCCGCGACCGGCAGACGCTCTTCTTCTCTGCCACGCTTCCCGCCGAGGTCCGCGACCTCGCCGACTCGATGCTCCGCAGCCCGCTCGAGGTGCGGACCACGCCGCGCTCGACGCCCGCCGAGACAGTGAGCCAGTCGGTGGTTTTCGTGCCGAAGCGGGAGAAGAAGGCCCTGCTCGTGAAGCTCCTGAAGGAGGAGGCGACGGGCCGGGTGATCGTGTTCGCCCGCACGAAGCACGGGGCCGACAAGCTCCACCGCGACCTGGAGAAGGCCGGCATCGTCGCGGCCGCCATCCACGGCAACAAGTCGCAGGCCCAGCGTGAGAAGGCGCTGGCCGCGTTCAAGTCGCCACGGCCGCCGGTACTCGTGGCGACCGACATCGCGGCCCGAGGCATCGACGTGGACGACGTGGCCCACGTGGTCAACTACGAACTGCCGCACGAGCCCGAGACCTACGTGCATCGCATCGGCCGCACCGGCCGCGCCGGCCAGACCGGCGCCGCCGTGAGCTTCTGCGACGCTGAGGAGCGGCCGCGGCTGACGGCGATCGAGCGATTGCTCAAGCGGTCGATCCCGGCCCGCAACGAGCCACCTGCAGGCCATCACGCCGACGAACCCGAGGCATCACGGCCGCGGGAGCGGTCGGGTGCGCCCCGGGAGAACTCGTCGCGGCGGACGCGTGGCCGCGGCCGGCCGAGCCGGGGCGGTCGCGATTCAGGCCGCCCTGCAGGTCGTGACCGGACCGGCGCCGAGAGCACGGCAACCGCCGTTGCGGCACCCCCGCGGCCCGCGAAGCCGGCCCGCCGCAAGCACCGCCGGGCTCTGTAGCCGGCGGCGTGCCGTGAGAGCACTCACCGCCACGACGACCACGAGGCTCAATACCGACGGCTCGGGTACGGCGGCCACGCTAGCCTCTCCCACGCCGTTGTAGCCGCCGGTGTCGAACAACCCCGTCGAGAGGAACTCAGCCGCATCGAGGATGTCGACGATACCGTCGTAGCCGAAGTCGCCCTCGATCCACGTCGCGGATGAAGACGAATCGAACTTGCCCGCGGCCACGAAGTTGGCCGCATCGAGCACGTCCACTTGCCAATCGAGATTCGTGTCGCCGCACGCGGCGTAGGCAAGGACTATCGAGCCGTCGCTCTCGAGCATCCAGCCGACCCCCCGCGGCGTCGCCGCATCGGCCGCCGCACTCGTCGTCACTCCCCGGGCGCCTCGCCAGTCGCCTGAGCCTCGACCGGACACGACGCCTGCCAGAACCGACGCGGTGTCAAACGACCCGGGGCGCAGCGAAACCCTGCCCGAAGACACATCGACGAGCCCTCCCTCGAGACGGAGTCCGCCGAGCGAGGCCGTAACGCCCGGCCACACCTTCAACGTCCCGCCAACCTCCGCGCGGACGGTGCCCGATGCCAGGGACGCTGCGCCGCCCACAGTGATCAATCCTCCCCGAATGGTTGTAGGGCCCACGGGGCCGCTCGAACCGGAGATCATCAAGACCCCGGATCCCGTTTTCAGCAAGCCAGCCGCGGCCACCAGCGGCACCGTGATCACCGCTGTCCCTCCGCCGACGACGTCGATTTGATTCACGTCGAACGTCGATCCAGTGAGGACCACACGGCCGCTCTCTCCCTCCAGGCGGATCATCTGGCCACGAAAATCGAGCCCGAGACCGACGGAAACCTCACCGGAGACCCGTACCACGGCCTGAGGCGGCGTAAACACGGCCCGCCGCTGGGAACTCCACGCGCTCGTCGAGCCGCTCCCCGTCGTCCAACTTGTCGAGAATCCCGACCACGTTCCCGTGCCGCCAAGCGTCCATGCGAGCGACGGTAGGCCGATGCGGAAGATATTTCCGCCGTACGAGACCAGATAGACGTTTCCCGAGGCATCCTCACCAAAGGAGGCGATGTTCCCGATGGTGCCTGCAGTCGTCGTGGCCGTCGCGGTCCAGTCGGTGCGACTGCTGTAGTTGGTTCCATTGAAGGCCGACGGCTGCGACCCATCGAACACGAGCGAGAACAATCGGCCACGGACGTAGTCCCCGAAAAAGTACTGCCCTTGGAGGGCAGCGACTGGGCCGCGATAGACATAGCCACCCGTCACGCTCGTCCCCTGAAACGTCCCGCTCCCCCGCGTGTAGTCGTAGATCGGGGCCACCAACGAGTTGCCACTCTGGCCCGTAAGGCCTGTCGACAAGGTGCCCTCTCGGACTCGCCACCCGTAGTTCGCCCCGCCAGGGCTCGACGCCGATTGAAAGTTGATCTCCTCGCGAGCGTTCTGCCCGACGTCCCCGATGTAGAGATCTCCCGTCTTCCGATCGAAGCCATTCCGCCAGGGGTTTCTCAGGCCGTACGCCCAGATCTCGCCCAGCATCGCCGGTTGGCCGACGAATGGGTTGGTTGCCGGTACACGATAGTTACGTGACGAGTCCGCGGGAAAATCGTCGCCAGACACGTCCAAGCGGAGCATTTTGCCGAGCAGTGAACCGCGGTTCTGCGCATGGTTCTGCGGGTCGTTGCTGCTGCCCCCGTCGCCCATGGCCACATAGAGGAGACCATCCGGACCGAAGTCGAGCCAGCCGCCGTTGTGGTTTGAGTAGGGCTGAGCCACGCTGAGCACATCGCGGCCGCTCGTGCTGTCCACCTGATTCGACGTCAGACGACGAAACTCCCGGATCCGAGTGTTTCCGGCCGAGTCGGTGGAGTTGATGAAAAACCGGCCGTTGGCCTGGTAGTCCGGATGAAACGCGAGGCCCAGCAGGCCACGCTCACCGTCGGTCGTGAGCCCGATGCCTGCGGCCGTCACCGACGCTGACATAAATGGAGTCGGCAGGACGGCGCCGGACAGAAGATCCAGGATCCGGATCGCTCCCGCCTTCTCCACGATGTAGAGCCGTCCTGGATCACCCGGCGCATGAGTCGCGTACACCGGACTCGCGAGCCCCGTGGCGACGCGTGTGAGTTCCAGCCCGCCTTGCGCCATGCCGCGCCGGCTGAAAACCGTCGCCACGCAGAGAGCGACGACAATGGCCACCAAACGGCTTCGCACCAGCATGCGACTCTGCTTCGGCTGCATCGCCAAACTCCGCGTCTTCCCCAGGCCGATGTCCCAGTATGCTAAACGGTGCCCGAACCGCGGCCACG
>Ga0315903_10010762_pt1 | contig 10846 bp, 10 predicted proteins | sample LakEriMetagenome_7_FD_203524 | JGI IMG/M metagenome (GOLD analysis project Ga0315903, IMG submission 203524) | Freshwater fungal communities from buoy surface, Lake Erie, Ohio, United States - Buoy 2 MA119 | ecosystem: Environmental > Aquatic > Freshwater > Lake | place: USA: Lake Erie, Ohio... | reverse complement strand
CCACAAGTGACGCTATCCACATCTTGTAGTTTAGTATTATTTATAAAATATTCTTTAATCCCATTATTTTTCATACATTCTTTGATATGTTTATTATAATAGTCTGAATTTTCGGCGAAACTGTCTATGAAAAAAACTTTCTTACATGGTGTCCGAAGCATTGTCAACCAATGTCCCATATTATTTGATCCATGGTGTATAATTGCGTGACCTCTATTGTCAAATATTCGTTCAATATCTGTATTTCCTTTTATATCTTCGCATTTAAAAATATTAACTCCCTTTTTATCTGCCTGCGATATAAAATCGTTCAAATCTTTATTTGATAATGCATAATTTATATTTTTAGTCATTATATAAATTACATCAGAAAAAAAATTTATGCGGATCCGTATTTGTGTTTTCTCAATCTTTCTTCTAAATCAGATCCCGCAACACTGTGGGGACTCTGAGAGCCAAGACCTGCCAATGCTGTTAAGGCTACTTTGGTTGCAGGGTGATTAAGAACTTTTAACGCTTTATCGGCGAGAGATCCAAGGAAAGCACCTCCCATATATGATATTTGGTCTTCTCCTGAATTTGTAAAATCAGAATTAATTACACTCATGAAATTTGATGAAACATCATTTGAAATGAAAAAAACTTCATCGTCAGTAAGATTTCCATTTCCAATTGGAAGAGTTCTGACATACGGTCTCATTAAAACGCAGTTGAATTCGCATTGTAATTGTGGAATTGTAAGTGGTTGCGTTGCTCTCCACATATCTTCGGTCATTCTGAAAACTGGTTTAATAGATATGGCTTTGTATTGCGATGCTCCAAAATTAACAAGTGGTATAATTGGAACACCTGATGTAGATCTTAAATTGATACGAGCCATATCAATAATATAGAAGTTCCATGCTCCACTGTTTCGGTATCTATCATACAACCCTTCGGCGAGACCACCAGTCCAAGCATCACGGAGCGAAACCACAGTATTCGGAAGATCAGGGAATCTTACTTGTGACGAGCCAAGATCACCATATTCAATATACGACTCCTCTGATCTCAATAATTGACGATATTCTGGGTTTCCAATAACATCCAATGTATGTTGAACCAATTGATCTCTGTTCAATTCTATTTGACCAAGGCAATCTGCTTGTGTTCCTACTTGGAGAGTAACACTTTCAATATCAAACATTTCAACATTTGGAGCGTTCAAGGGATTAGAATCAACGGTGAGACTTGGATTAGTTTCTTTGTTATATTTGTAATAATCAGAATTTTGTTGTGACTTTTTACATGCACCATATATAACGATAAAAGGAGGGACACTTGATTGTAAAGCGGTATTAATCATTGCGTTTGTTGATTTTGACGATTTAGCACCAGACGCATTGCGAGGAATATTAATGAGTTGCGGTGTTTGTCTGCTCTGTTGGTAAAAGAGTGTCTTCATACTGCTTGATGGAATTGGTGATGCACTGTTAAATGTCCAGAAATTAATTGTCATATCGGCAACCCAATTAGAGCTTACCAATTTATTTTTTGCTGGTAGCGTTGTGGTTGGATTATAATATTGGCCTAATTGATTTCTATATGAAGGTTGCCAGATTAAAAATGAATTTGTTAAATATTCTTGATTGAATTTAAATTCAACATTCATGGTATTTGACCCATTGTAATAAATTTTTTTGTTTTGGTTTCTGGAGTATGGATTTGATAAATTTGGATCAATAATAAATTCATGTATTTCAAGTTCAACTTCTTGCCAGAGTGTTTTGGTATTATCAATAACTATTGCTGTTCCAGATCCTGTATAAGAATACCAAGGAACAACATCAGTTACATTTACAACGGGGACGGCGAACCCTTCCCATCCTGGAATTGTATAGCTAGTTAAAAGATCAGTTGCTGCTGATAAAGTTGTCCCGTATTTGAATTTAACATCTGTAACACGGCAATACCCTTGTGTATTTCTTGCAAATAGAGCATTATCATGAAGATCTCTTGTTTTTCTATTTACGGGAAACACTGGGGCTTTTAGAACTGCCGATGTTCCCAATGCACCCCAATCTTGATCTGCTAAGAGCATACTGCCATGAACTTTGTTTTGTGCGTGTGCTACTTGATCACCTGTCTTGTAACCATGGCGACCGTATATGCCTCTTGACTTTAAATCATCACAATTAAATTGTGATGCGAAGATGTCAATCATTTCTGGATTTTCTCTATCAACAGATGTGAATTGTTTTCCTGCAATATTCAATTTCATTTCTTGAATACTTTTATTGATACAAAATGCATCAACAGAAGATTGGGCATAATTCCAAATAAAAGGATCTGTGCCAACATTATCTTGACTCGCATTCGTGCTATCGGAATATGGTTTTATAGTCTGACCAGAAAAAACAAATCTACGTTTGCCAACAACTTCAATTTCACCGACATTGTAAGTGTTTAAATTTGAAGCGACAAAATTAGCTCCTGCCTCAGTCAACGCTGTTTGTGCCTGACTGACATAATTCTTTTCAGAGTTAGGGATTTCTTGTCTATATGACAAGTTGTTTGTTGATACAATATCTTGTCTTTCCTTTGAGTTTGTAAAAACTGGATTTACAATCATTCTATATATATATAACATTTAGAAAAAATTTATATTCGTTCAACAGATATTTTATATTTTTGCGTAATTATATTATTTCCGATTTTTTTTATAATTGGTTCTTTTAAAATTGTTATTTTTCCTAAATAAGAGTATATTTTTTTAGTTTCTGTATTTATGAATTTTATATCCTTTGTTGTTGAACCAGTTTTTTTATACAATGTTCTTATTATACGAGTTGCCACTTCTTTCGGACTTTTCCCATCATATTTCCCCAATAGTGAACCATCTTTTAATAAAATTCTATATATCATGTATTATAATATATTATAGAAAATATTATCGTCAAACAACGATAATAAAAATATTGGCGTTATTTGACGATAATAAAAAATAATAACGCCAATATTTTTATTATCGTTGTTTGACGATAATAAAATTATCAATACGGATTATTATTTAATGTATACAAATTATTAAAATCAATTATTTCCAATCTTGGCGTTGATTGTGTTGAAATTGGCGTCAATGTATTACTATTTTGTGGAAATTCAAAATGTGTCATTCTTCTTATCATTTCATTTTTTTCATTTGATAAACTTTTATTATCGTCATATAATTTTTTATTTTCATTTTTGAATTTTTCCATTATAATACCACTAAAAAATACGCCAATATTAGTCAAAGATAACAATATCGATGCTGGTATTATTAGTGCGTGTGTTCCTGCTATTATTGACGCTGTTCCTGCTAACAATGACATAACAATACATATTTTACTACTTAATTTATATTTGTATTTATCCCAAAAATCATCAATAATATCCAAAAAACCATCGAAACATTCAGAACAAGATTCACCGCATTTTTTACTTTCTGCAATCATTATATAAATTATAAGATGATTTTTTTTTATTGTTATTTATATTATATATGTTAAAAAAAATGCTATTAGAAAAAAGGAGAAATACATATCCAAATATTGAATTAAAATGTTATTGCTACAATGATATATCTAATTTATACAACATAATAAATAAATTAGAAAATAAAGTAAATGAATTAGAACTTAAAATAAAAAATATAGAAGAGAATATTATTGTGTCGCCTATTACACCACGACCACCGCTACCAAAAGATAATGATATAATCGATGATTTCAATTTTTGTATGCGAGGATTAGATAAAATCGAGTCGTTTGAATGTTTTAATTGATATCCTCTTTGTTTTTTTTTTTGTTATTAATTCTATATTTCTCACATTATTGTAAGTTTTTTAATACTAAACTGATACAGAAAAATTCTCGCTGTTCTAGTATTTGCTGTTAAATTGGAAAACCAAAGACTCACAGTGTCATTTTTGTTTAGTTGAATAATTTTCGAAAGATCCCATGATTCAGGTCTATTAGCTGAGGCATGCTTAGTTCTGTTAGAATGGATAGGATCCAATACATCATTTACAAGTAAAATAAGTGAATAATCCTCTCCTGCATTTGATACATCCAAAACCAAATCTGCGTCTATCTCAAATAAAGCGGTATCTTCGCCAATATACTGAATACTACCGTTTGTCGCCCCTTGTTGAAATTGTGAACCACTCAATACATTGCTATTATTTGTCAAATTTGTTACACTTGCAAGAACCAATTTATAATGTGTTCCTCCTGTTATTAAATTTATCGTTGTCGGTGTTGTGTAGTTTGCGAAAAATGTTTCAAATACTGGTTGTATTCCTAAATATGATTGTAATCCTATCCATGAACCTACAAAAGACGACCCATTATTATTCAATATATATTGCGGTATTCTTCTTGTATTATATTGACCTTGTAAGTTTGTTCCATCTCCTCCGTTTCTTATAGTTCCAAAAAATCCACCACCATCCGTCATTACAATTTGCATAGTTTCACATTTTAATACTGCGGTTGTTCCTTGTATATCAACAGCCCAACCATTTGCATTTCCTGTATCATTTTCAATAAATTCAATTGTATTAGAAACTAAACTACAAGGAGGGGCAAAATTTACTGCACTTGCAAAATTTGATAGAACAGCATTATTATTTCTATTTCTATAAAATGTAATTTTATCAGAAGACGAAATGCCGTTATTATTACCAAAATATATACAATCTGCCGTTCCATCTGCAACGGGAGCAACTAGTTCATTTTCGTTGAATTCCGTTATATTCGCACTTAATAATTGTGAGTCTTGGAACACTATACAATAATTGCCAGTTGTTTTATTTTTATTAAATTTAATAACACTTGCATTTAATTTTAGATCATAAAAATGCATACCATAGTTTGTCCCTCCGCCACTTACATATTCATTGTTACTAAAAATAATACTGTCCGCTGTTATATTATGTTGATTGCTTCCATTATCAAATAATATTCTGCTTGTATTACTATCTACAACAAAACTTCTCGCATCCACATTATTATTACCTGCTGTCTGTCTAAACCATATACTACCCGTTGTTTGATAGTTTCTTATAGAAATTTCATCAAATGATATGATATTGCTGCTGTTTACTGTTAAACTGTCCGCACTTGATAGTCCTCGGCAATGGAAAGAACCTCGACAAGCTATTGAACTGTTTGTATTCATATTTAACGAGCCTAATAATACAATATCATTTTCACATATTAAACTACTATTACTATTCATCGTTAAAGATCCATTAATTATGACATCAGATCTAATTGTTTGTATTGATGATGTAATACTATATGGCGAACCTGTTTGTGCAATACCATTAAGTGTTAGGTTACCTGTATTATCTACCACAACTGCACCGTCTAAATATAATGTTAAAGATGAACTTAATGTAATATCATCAGTATTATTTGTAATATTTATTCCATGAGATGCGACAAGACTTTTAATATTGAAATTCTCTCCAACTTTATTTTTATATAGCGATGCTCCGCTACCTACTGAACTCATTGTGTTAAGTTCAGCGTCTGTATTCAATGTCAATTGAGGATTTACGCCATACGATACACCACTTGTTAAACGACCAGATGTAATATTAATAGTTCGATTTACTGGAACAATAATTACTTTGAGATCTAACAAATTTGTGAAAGTTGTTACTGTTGATTGTGCGGGTAAATATGTGGCATTAAATTCAACATAATTAGGATCTATGGCGATTAAGAAATGTAAATTAAATGATGCGTTTTGTGTTTGGTTGGTATGATTTATTAATGAGATTTGACATGGCAAAGAATTAAATGCTAAACTATCCAAAAACTTTTTAATATAATGGTTATCTGCTCTATTTATGGCATCATATGAAATTCGCATTTGATTTGTTACTGCAAAATTAAGTCCATTATTAACCGCTATTTGTCCACTTGCTGGTGTTGTTCCTGTTGTAAATTTATATCTTAGCGCCTCGCCCGTATGTATTTCACTGTTTAGAATAGGATTTAAAGGATCTGTATTATCTACACTCAAACGATTTGCATTTGCTGTTGTGACCGATGAAACAGATGCGGAAACTGAATTTAAATCTGTTCTTAATATGTCCAGACCTTCATTGACAAAAAAAGGAAGAGTCCCCCAGTCTCCAGGATTCAATGGATTATATACGACACTTTCGGCGACTCCTAGATTTACGACATCATTTTTTAATGTATCCAGAGCCTCTTCAACATTTGAAGGAACAACCGCCCAATTTAGGGGAAATGTTGGTGTGTATGTCGTATTTTCCGCATCGAGTTCTTGCTTTCTAACTACATGATTAAATAGTGTCGCTGGATTTGTTGATATAATATTTGCGAAAGTTGGTGTCGCTGTTGTTGTTATTGCTTGGGCGGTGTTAATAATTGGATCATTTAATGTCCCCGTTATTACAATACTTGAACTCCCACTTGTAACACTATTTACAGATCCTGTTCCACTTACTAATAAAGTCAATGTCACACCGTTCCAAGTATAAAAATTTCCCGTATCGTTTGCTACATATTGAACCTGTGTTGATTTATCTGGTTCCGCTAATATTGACGCATAATCATCAAAATATTGAACATCATCATGTATTGGTTTGCTTATGCCTTGAAGTAAATCCATATTAAATGGTTGAAAACTCATTTATCTATTATAAAATAATAATAGATAAAAAATATTTTAAAATTTTATTTTAGTAAAATTTCTTTCGATAACTGAATCTTTTTTATATTTGTCCAGTGTTTTTTTTTGTTTTGATAAAGTGATCTCTCTTGACTCTGGTTCGTTTTTTGTATTATTGTATTTTACAGTTGTTTTAGATGGTAAATTCACAGCAACGCCTCCTTTTCTTCTCCCTTCCCCACTAAGAAGTCCGACGTCCACCAATTCATCTAATTCTTTTGCCACCGCTTTTGCTATATTTTTGTGTTTGATGTCTGGATTAAAACCTTTAAAAGAACCATTTCTTTGATAATTATTCATAATCCAATTGCGGATTGCATTTCTTATTGGCTCTTGTTGTTTTTTTGGTTTTAAATTGTTGAACTCTTTATTTGTTACAATTTTATCAAATGTTGTTGCACCCTTATCTGGAATAAGTTCTGTTATCGCTTTGAATCTTAAATCCTTATTATCTAATTTACTTAAAATTTTTTTTTCGTCTTCAGTCAAATTTTTTTTTTTCCTTAATTCTTCAAGTTCTGCTTTTGAAACCGCCTCCAATACCTCAACATCATCACCCACATCTTCATCGTCATCCTCCGGTGTCCCGAGTTCTTTTTTTAAAGCATCAGCCCCTCTACCTAATGATTGTAATATAAACATCATTTGACCTGTTAATTCAGGTATCCCTGTTTTCATTAACTCAATTCGTGTCGCATTAAAATTTCTAATGTTAGCGTCTACATAATCCAGAATTTCATCTATTCTTTTATTTTTTGCGGACGGATTATTCTTGACAAGTTCCATATATTGTGAATTATAGTTTTGTAGTTCTGCTGTTATGGCGATAAATTTTTCTGTCATTAGTTTTACAGCGCGTTCTGCGTTTTTCATCAAATCTTCTTTATCTGCAATAACTTTTTCTCTTCTATCCTCCCTTTTTATATCTTCAATTAAATTGTCCGCATTTCTTACAATAACTTTATATCCTTGTAATGGTAATTGAAGTGTTGAAACATTACTGATCATTCTTGTCAATTGTGCAATCTGTTGATTAATTTTTTCTAATTCACTAACTGATGGAGATGTTGTTCTTTTTATATCTTCCAATTTTTTTATTTCTCTCAACATTGATTCGATTTGATCATTAACTTGTTTTTTTATTTCATCCGTTTGTGGTATTGTGACAGGCAATCCAGTGACAAATCTTGATATATTTGCTTTTATATTTGCATTATAATCATCAAGAACAGATTTGGGGATTCTATTGTCGTTCAATGCTTTATTTATAACTCCGTTCCATTGGAATAATAATTCAGTGGCCTTATTTTCCCTTTGATCAGATGAAAGAGATTTATTTAACGACAATTCACTATATATAGAATCCATAATTCCAACAAGTTCTTCTGATGTTAGAACTCTATCGCTCCTCATTTGTTGAGATAATGGTTTAACAAGATCTTTTGGCTTTGGAAAATATTTTTGGTCCCTTTGTTGTAAATCTTGTAAATTTCTATTTATAATACTCATTTTTAAGGCTTGAAAACTATTATTTTCGTCGATGAATGCCTGATTTGATTTTTGCTGTTTTAACAATTGCATATATAATATAAAAACAAAATTTTTTTTTATTTTGTAATATTATATATGTCAGAAAACAATCAACGATTATACCAAGCAAAAAAGATGAATTTATTTTCTTCGTCTAGAACACAAGTAAATGATGTGGAGAATGCATTAGAAAGAGCAAGAAGTTCATCACCTAAACCAAGAGAGGCGTGTGATTTAGAGAAAAAAGAATGCGAAAAACGAAAAGTAGCATATAAACATGAATTATCATCTGTTGTAGACACTTTAAATGATGTCCAAAAAAAATTAAATGATTTGTCTTCCAACTTAGAAAATCAAAAAAGCGAATTATTGAATTATAAACAATGTATTGATAATTTGGAGTCATCACTTAAAAAAAATAATTCTGAACAATTGAAAACTGTTGTAAATGATGCGGTCCGTGGTTTCAATGAAAATACAAAAAAAGTAGCCTCAGAAATGGTGTCACATTTAGACAGTATTAATGAACTTAAAAGTAGAGTTGAAACGATTGAAAATATGTTGTAAATTTAATTAAATAAATCAATTAATTAAATTTAAAATGGATTTTTATCATCTAAACATTTAAAAAATGATATCGAACGACCAAGACAAGATCCCCAGTTTTCTTTTTGTATTTTGATGGATTGTGGGATCAAAAGTAAAAGTTCAGCCGTATTTATATATAAGATTCTTATTTCTGATACGCCTAATAAATTTAATTTGTCTGTGTGGTTTTTTAATAAAAATGAATACAATAAACCCCACAAAATATATTTTACTCTTTCTTCGTTGACAACTTTATAAAAATCAAATTTTTTATTTACATCTATAATCAATAAAATAAGTTTTGGAACATCTGATAAACTGAATTTTTCGTCGCTTATAATTGGATCTAATGCTTTTTTTAATTCATAATTATATAAAACATTTGACATCATTGATGATAAAACACTTATGATTTTAATTTGTTCAGATCCTTTTATATTTTCATTGACCGACATCATTAAAATCATTTCATTTCTGATTTCTTCATTCATTATAATATAATATAATAAAAAAAAATATTGTGCTATATTATATATAAAAATGCCACCGAAAAAATCTTTACCAGATAGATTAAAACCTTGGAAAATGGTTCTTGATGATGTTAGAGCCAAAAATCCCCATCTCTCATTAAAAGAAGCAATGATTAAAGCAAAACCAATATATAAACAAATGAAACAAAAATTGGGACTATAAAAAAAATTATATTTGATATTATTATATAGATGACATCAAATAAAAATATTGTTTCTTCACCAACTGACATTATCAATATATTAAGAGCAAAAGTAGGACAAAAAACCTCCGGACTGACACTTTCGATAGATATAAATAAAAATGTCGTTGCTCTTGTTTATAATAAGGGTAAAATAATGGATATTATAAACGATGAAAAATCAGAAAAAAAAGAATTTGAAGTTGATTCTAATGAATACACAATTGTTCCACATATACCATTAAATAAAGAACGATTTTTATTGTTTGCCTCTGGGTGTTCAGGTATGGGAAAAAGTAGTTTGATCTATATTTTAACTTTACAAGTAATAAAACATATTACAAAGAATATATTCTATATATGCGGAACACCATTAAAAGATGATATTAATTTAAGTAAGATAAAACAAATCAAACAAATTAAAGGTGAAAAACTTTCTGAAATTGTTGTTAATAGAGATTTAAAAAATAGTTTTGTTATTATAGATGATATTGACAACTGGGAATATCACGACGAAGCAGTTAATATAATGAATCAAATTTATGAAACTGGACGAAAATATAAAATAAATCTTGCATATTTGAGCCATATAACATCAAACGCAAGAGAAACAAAAATTTACAGTGAAGTAGATATTTATATAACAAATAAAGCGACTAATAATAGAATGTTGTCATATCATTTGGGATTGTCAAATGATATAATAAATGAAATGGATAATTATTTAAGAGAGGATCCTTTTATTTGTTATAATAAAGTATTTAACGCAGTTATTACTGATAAAAAAATTTATAAAATTTAATTAATTATTTTTTATTGATATGATATGAATGACACATACAAATACAATCCGCTATATCATCGACCTTATTATATTCATTCATTATTTTTTTCTTATCATCTTTATTTATTAAATCAAATGCTTTTTTAATACTCAATACTTTTCTATCATTATATTTCAATTTATTTTCTTCTTTTGATAATTTTTTACTTGGACTTATCAATTTTGCATTTATTTTTTTAGTTTTTATATATGCGTATGTTGCTATTGAAATACTCTTTGTCAATTGATTCAATCGTGATGGAATATTCTCAATCAAAACCATATCAATGTCTGTAAAATCATATTTATCTAACTCTTTTATTAAATTATCAATAATACTTTCAAATGAACATTGTTTTACTTTTTTATTTCCACAGAAATTAAATATATTTGTTTGATGAATTATTATTTCATTGTTATCGTTAATTTCCATTTTGACGACTGCGTTATTTTTTACTGCA
>Ga0315903_10010761_pt1 | contig 10846 bp, 7 predicted proteins | sample LakEriMetagenome_7_FD_203524 | JGI IMG/M metagenome (GOLD analysis project Ga0315903, IMG submission 203524) | Freshwater fungal communities from buoy surface, Lake Erie, Ohio, United States - Buoy 2 MA119 | ecosystem: Environmental > Aquatic > Freshwater > Lake | place: USA: Lake Erie, Ohio... | reverse complement strand
GATGTCCTGTAATTTTAAATATAAGCAATGTATAAATTGCATACTCCCTTCCCACCAAAGAAATAGCCATATAAAACCAAGAATTAGACGTTGCGGCGCAAAGCGCCGCAACGTCTAATTTTTCAATGGGAAGGGAGTAGTAGAAAATTTAAGATTTTTTCAGGATAATAAGTACCTGCGCAGAATAAGCTCTACCTCAACCCGTAAGATAGCGCCCCGCAGGGCCGCTATCTTACGGGTTGGGATGTGTAATTAATTAAGCGTACTTACTTATTTCTCGTTATGAAACCAATTTTTACCCTGAGAATTGATGTTTTCAGGAAACCAACGATCTTTAGAGCCCCATTAAATGATATTTTAAGAAGCGGTTAGCTTTATATCTGAGTGTAAAAAAGTTAAACTCATTAGAGTTTGATCTTGTATGATGTACTGCATTTTCTTGCGTATATCTTCTTGCACGTCATTTCATTGCAAATTTTTTAGATTCTGAGTTAGAGGCTGGAGTAAACAGCAAGCATGGTAACAACCGCAGAGAAAGTATCCGTAGGTAGCATCACAAAGGTCATTGGTCCTGTTGTTGATGCTGAATTCCCCAGTGGCAAAGTCCCCGAAATTTATAACGCCGTAATCGTAACTGGTCGTAACTCCGCAGGACAAGACATTAATGTCACCTGTGAAGTTCAGCAATTACTAGGTGGAAATCAAGTTCGAGCTGTGGCAATGAGTACCACTGACGGCATCGTTAGAGGTATGAGTGTAACCGATACAGGCGCAGCAATTTCTGTTCCTGTCGGACCTAATACATTAGGCAGAATTTTTAACGTGTTGGGCGAACCTATTGATGAATTAGGTCCCGTTGTAACCGAAGAAAAATTCCCAATTCACCGTCCATCTCCTGAATTTACATCTTTAGAAACCAAGCCAAGCACCTTTGAAACGGGCATTAAGGTAATTGACCTTCTTGCACCCTATCGACGTGGTGGCAAAATTGGACTATTCGGTGGTGCTGGCGTAGGCAAAACCGTATTAATTCAAGAATTAATTAACAACATCGCTAAAAAGCACTCTGGTGTGTCGGTGTTTGGCGGTGTCGGCGAACGTACCCGCGAAGGTAATGACCTCTACCATGAAATGAAAGAATCGGGAGTACTTCAGTACCTCGCTCTTGTTTATGGTCAAATGAACGAGCCACCTGGTGCACGTATGCGTGTCGGTTTAACAGCCTTGACCATGGCGGAATATTTCCGTGATGTCTCCAAGCAAGACGTATTGTTGTTCATTGACAATATTTTCCGCTTTACCCAAGCTGGTTCGGAAGTATCAGCCCTACTTGGTCGGATGCCATCGGCTGTAGGCTATCAGCCAACACTCGCAACAGATATGGGTGCTTTACAAGAGCGCATTACATCAACCACCGAAGGTTCGATTACCTCTGTACAGGCGGTTTATGTACCTGCGGATGACTTGACTGACCCAGCTCCTGCAACCACATTTGCCCACCTTGATGCAACCACCGTGTTGTCTCGCGGTTTGGCTTCTAAGGGTATTTATCCTGCGGTTGACCCTCTTGATTCTTCCTCGACAATGTTGCAACCAGGTGTCGTCAGTGACGAGCATTACCGTGTTGCTCGTGGCGTACAAGCAATTCTTCAGCGTTATAAAGAACTTCAAGATATCATCGCGATCTTGGGGCTAGATGAACTTTCTGAAGATGATAAATTGGCTGTAGCCCGCGCCCGTAGAATTGAGCGTTTCTTGTCTCAGCCATTCTTTGTTGCTGAAGTATTCACAGGTTCTCCTGGTAAGTATGTCACTCTCGAAGAAAGCATCAGTGGATTCGATCGCATCCTTAAGGGTGAACTCGATGATCTTCCTGAGCAAGCGTTCTACCTCGTTGGCAACATTGATGAAGTAATCGAAAAAGCTGAAAAGTTAAAAGCTGGTAAGTAGATCATGACCCTAACTGTAAAAGTAATTGCCCCAGATCAAACGATTGTGGATACTGTCGCAGAGGAAGTGATTTTACCTAGTTCTTCAGGGCAATTGGGTATTTTGACTGGTCACGCACCTCTGATTTCGGCGCTGGAGACAGGCGTGTTACGTTTTCGTAAGGATAAAGCTTGGGCTGCGATCGCTCTTACGGGTGGTTTTGCTGAAGTTGAAGAAAACGAAGTAACTGTCTTGGTTCGTAGTGGCGAATTAGGCAGCACTATCAATGCTGATGAAGCGCGTAAAAAACTTGAAGAAGCTGAGCAAGCTTTGGCTGGTATCAAGGCTGAAGATAAGCAAGGCAAGATTCAAGCTGAGCAAAGTTTGAGTCTTGCTCGCGCTAGATTGCAAGCTACTACTGCTATCTAGTCTGAATCAAAAGGCAGAATCACGGATTAAGCGGATTAAAGGATTACACGGATTTTTAATCTGTGAAACCCTTTAATCCCTATAATCTGTGATTCTGTTTTTTATTCGATGGGTGTAGCTAAAATCTTTTTGAGGGCGATTAAGCCTTTTTTGAGTTGTCGTGAAACAGTGACAGCACTAATTCCTAATGTTTCAGCAACTTCACGGTGGGTAAATTCTTTGAGGAATACAAACTCAACAACCTCACGGGTGCGATCTTCTAACAGATCAAGAGCTTGTTGGAGCCGAATATTATCTTCTTGGGCAAGTTGAAAGCTTTGATATTTGTGATCAGTAACTAGATCTCCAATGGATGTCGAGCTATCTTCGCTTTGATCGATTGGCGTGTCAAGACTGATTGGCGATCGGTTTTGACAGGCGAGTTTAATGTCATACCATTCATTAACAGTAATACCTAGCTCGTTAGCTACTTCTTGGCTTGTCGGCTCCCGACCAGTCTCCGTCTGCCTATTACGAATGATCTTACAGCCTTGGTTATAGGTTGTCAGCCAAGCACGAGGCATTCTCACCGTCGGGCTTTTATCGCGGAGATAATGTTGGATTTCTCCCTTGATATAGGGCACAGCAAAAGAGCTAAAAGCGTTTCCTTTACTAACATCAAATCGCTCGATCGCATTAATTAGGCCAATCGAGCCAACCTGCATCAAGTCTTCAAAGCTTTCTTGGCATTGGTTTTTCCAATGATAGGCTTCGCGACGAACCAAGCCAATATTCAGGTTAACTAATTTGTTCCGTAGTTTGATGGATGGGTTAGTACGATAGACTTGTAAAATTTCTAGAGTTTCTTGTTTTCGGGTAATCGTAGTTTGCAGATCAGCTTCTTCGACTTCTTGAGGTTCATTTCGACTGTCGAGGTACTGTCTTTGCAAAAAATTCTCTAAATGCTGATGAATATGCGATCGCGCAAATTCAGAAAAATTTGGATTTGTCTCAGGATTAAATTGAGTTAACGCTTTTTTTAAGCCTTGTTTGCCAACTTCGAGCAATTCGCGATCGCTAGATCTACGTTCCCCAACTCTGCGATTAGATACTCGACGTTCGTTTCTGTCTGGGCGATCACTGGAACGACGCTCACCAATTTTTTTTTGGTTAATTAAGGAGATTGGTAAAGAAGTGATCGTTTCACGGATCAAACCCATATGAATTTCAATTAGCTGCTGCTGTAAAGGCTCAGAGGGAGAAATTCTATATCCTCTCAAAAGGGTAACTATGTTTTCATTAGTTAAATTTTTTTTATCTAATGGCATAAGAAGAACATCCTCAATGATGCAAGCAGCCATAAAATATGCCCTATAGATTAGAGGAAAACTTTGCATACATGTGCTTGATACCGTTAGTTGTCAATAACACATAGATTCGTTACGTTGTCTTTTGCCCATGCCCCCTAAATTATACAGTTAACAATGATTTAGTAACATAATGGAAAATTATGATTAGATTAACATAATAATAGTTTCTTCTCCCGCAGTTACATAGGTTTGATTTATCCGCATTACTGCTAAAGCATTTGTACCGATCGCACTAATCAGATTCCCAGAACTATAATTCTTCACAGGCTGAAAAATGGGGCTTCCTTTTTGATAAGTTAATGTCCCCCATAAATAGGTCTCACGCAGCCCTTGTGAGTGTAAATCTTCCGTAGTGGTAGCTTTGATAAATTGTGGATACCAGTGAGTTTTATGCGATCCATTTAATTTGGCGATCGCGCCACGAATAAATCTCCAAAAGATCATCATTGCTGAAACAGGATTTCCAGGAACTCCGAAATAGATGATTTTATCCTCACTTCTATTCACATTAAGAACAGATGAAGTGGAAGCGACTGTTAAAGGTTTTCCTGGCTTAATTGCTACTGAACGCACATGGATATCAGCACCCATTTTTTCGAGTATCTCTTCGATATAGTCATAATCACCAACAGAAACGCCGCCTGTGGAAATGACAATATCGGCTGAATCGATCGCCTTTTGCATTACAGATTCCAATTCGATTTGATGATCATGCACTGCCCCAAAAGAAATTGCGATCGCTCCTGATTGTTCGAGCAATGTCGATAATGCATATAGGTTTGAATCAATAATCTGTCCTAACTGAAGCGGATTGGAACTATTAAGGCTGATTAATTCATTGCCTGTGGAAATAATTGCTATTTTGGGCTGTCGATAAACTTTAACTGTTTGACATCTTGCTGAGGCTAAAGCCCCAATTTCTGTCGCACCTAATCTTGTTCCTGCCTTGAGCAGAGTCGTACCAGCTTGAATAAATTCTCCTTTGCGGCGCACATATTCTCCTTGAGTCGGTTTTACTTTTAGATACAAAAAATTATTAATGCGTTCTGTGTCTTCTTGCATGATGATCGTATCTGCGCCAAGAGGCAACATACCACCTGTAAAAATCCTTACACATTCGCCTTGATTTAATGACTGAGAAATTGCGACACCTGCGGGAATTTCATCCGAGGCGATCGCTAGTTTTAATTCCTGTAAATTATCTAAATCGGCATAGCGCAAAGCATAGCCATCCATCGCTGAGTTGTCCCAATGAGGAAAGTCGAGATTACTGCTAATGTCTTCGGCAAGAATTCGATTTAGCACTTTCGACAAGGGCAAAATTTCACTATCGATTTCAGGATCAAAAGGTTTGACCAGATCTAAAATTATTTTTTCAGTTTCAGCAACAGACAGCATCGCGATTTTAAAAGGTAGATGGAAGCACGTAGCGCTGCCCTCTACTATAGAATTTATTTATGCGTATAGATATTGTCACCCTGTTCCCTGAATTTTTTACCTCGCCATTGCAAACAAGTTTGCTGGGTAAGGCGATCGCAAATCAAATTGCCGATGTATATCTGACTAATCCCAGAGATTTCACCATTGATAAACACCATCGCGTCGATGATGAACCCTACGGCGGCGGTGTAGGCATGTTGATGAAGCCCGATCCAATTTTTGCGGCAGTTGAGTCATTGCCAATTTTGCCAAAGCGAGAAATTATTTACTTAACTCCACAAGGTGAGCCGATGAAGCAGGATCTATTTAAGGAGTTAGTAACTTACGATCAGCTAGTTCTCATTTGTGGCAGTTATGAGGGAGTTGATGAGCGGGTATGTGAGCATTTAGTCACTCGTGAAGTTTCTCTTGGCGATTTTGTTCTTACCTGTGGCGAGATTCCTGCGCTAGCGTTGATTAATGGAGTGGTGCGGTTACGTCCAGGGACAGTTGGGAAAGAAGATTCGCTTAAGTTTGAGAGTTTTGAAGATGGATTATTAGATTATCCACAATATACAAGACCATCAGTATTCCGTGGTTGGGAAGTTCCCGAAGTATTGCGATCGGGCAATCATAAGTTGATAGCGGAATGGAGAAAGGAACAACAAATTTTAAGAACAAAACAGCGTCGTCCTGATATGCTTTAGCGATCGCTAGAGATTCTACTTTAGTAGCATGTGTCAGCGCAGCATAATGCATTAATAACAAATATCAAAAATGTGCGTTACATTTCATTGTGCGATTCGTTTAGCGTGAATCAGGGTAAAAATCCATAAATAAACGCTAGAGTCAAGTCTCCCAAGACTAACTTAACTATCTTAATGATGAGGGTGCAAGTCCCCCACCTTAAACTCAAAGGTTACTCCTAATCTGCCCACACTGACACAACTCGGAAATTGTGAGGGTGAAGCTGGGAACAGGACGCAATCAGACATCAATTGCAGATGACACTGGCGTTAACAGGGAGTCCCCATGATGAAACCGAGCCTATAAAAGCAACTTATGTAATGGCAGACGCAACACTAAGAAAACTTAGAGTCTGACCACACCAGAGATTAGTATCCCGCCGTAATAATGAAGCAAACGGTAAGAGTAAGGGGTTCTGGTAGTTGAATTGGCTACATCTAAAGGGACAATCAATCGAAAAGATGGAACGAATAAAAACGAATCTAAGGTCTGAGGACGGTCGAACCCTTGGTAAACCAGACGAGAGGTGCAAATCCGTAGATTCGGGTAGGATGTGGCGTAATTGCTGCAAGATATAAAGAAAACACAACTTAGAGTAGATTATGGTTAGACACGGTATTAACACTAGTGAACTATGGGAAAAGCTACCTTGGAAGAAATTCCAAAAGACTTTATTCCGACTACAAAGACGAGTGTTCAAAGCAGTTCAAATTGGAGACAAGCGTAAAGCTCGGACACTTCAGAAACTGATTCTAAAATCTCAGGCGGCTAGATTACTAGCAATTCGACAAGTAACACAGTTAAACGCTGGGAAGAAAACGGCTGGAATAGATGGCAAAGCGTCCCTCAACTTTGAAGAACGCCTCGCCTTATCAGCCCTAATAAGTCAGAACTATTCTAACTGGAAACACCAAGGACTAAGAGAAATTCCAATTCCTAAAAAGGACGGAACGACTCGAATACTAAAAGTGCCTACAATAGCAGATAGAGCTTGGCAATGCCTAGCAAAATACGCTCTCGAACCAGCACACGAAGCAACCTTTCATGCTAGAAGCTATGGATTTAGAACAGGACGTTCGGCTCATGATGCTCAAAAAGTCCTATTCAACAACCTAAGAAGCATGAGTAATGGCATAAACAAACGAGTAATCGAACTTGATATTGAAAAATGCTTCGATAGGATTAACCACTCTGCAATCATGGACAATCTTATTGCCCCAAAAGGGCTAAAGCTTGGTATTTTTAGATGCCTAAAAGCTGGAACAAAGATAGGATTTCCCGACCAAGGAACACCGCAAGGTGGAGTGGTAAGTCCACTGTTAGCCAACATTGCACTAAATGGAATCGAAAGTATCCATAAGTCGAAAGACAAAACAGGGAAAATATCAGAACCATCAATCCGCTACGCGGATGACATGGTAATAATACTAAAACCGAACGAAGATGCAATGGCAATACTTGAAAAGATTAGTGAATTTTTAGCCCAAAAAGGTATGAACGTCAGTGAAAAGAAAACCAAGATAACCGCTACGACAGATGGATTTGACTTCCTTGGTTGGCATTTCAAAGTGCAAAACAACGGAAAGTTTCGATGTGTCCCGTCCGTGGACAACTTCAAAGCTTTTCGTAAGAAGGTAAAATTCATTGTTAATAACTCGAACTATGGAGCCAAAGTCAAGGCTGAGAAATTAGCCCCTCTGGTTAGAGGTTGGAGAGAGTACCATAAATACTGCAAGATGGATGGGTCAAGGAATTCACTTTGGCATATCAATCACAGAGCATGGAAGGTATTTAACAAGGAAGCAAATTTAGATAAGCTCTCAGTTACAAAACTTATTAAAAAAGCTTTTCCAGTGGTTCCTTACTCCGAAAATAGATACAACAATGTCACTGGAACTAAATCTCCCTATGACGGAGATTTAGTTTATTGGAGCGAACGTAACAGCAAGCTCTATAACAGTACGACCTCTAAAGCCCTAAAACGGCAAAACCATTCATGTAACTTCTGCGGACTCAATTTCATCGGAGAAGAAAAAGTGCATTTACATCATCTAGATGGAAATCACGATAACTGGACAACAAAAAATCTTGTAGCAATACATCATTCCTGTCACCAGTATCTGCACATGAGCATGGGGTAATTCCCTCTTATATCTGGGAGCCGTGTGCAGTGAAAGTTGCAAGCACGGATCTGTAGGAGAGGGGCTTGGGGTAATACCCAACCTCGACTCTAACAACGCACCCTACAAGATCGGCGATCGCACGGCTTTATTATTATTTGCTAAGATCTACATAACTAAGCTGTGAGCAGAAATATCATGCAAGCAACTGTAATTGAAACAGAACAAGAACAAGAACCTCAAATTCATCTTTGGTCGATCGCGGACTATCACCAAATGATTGAGGTGGGAGTTTTGGATGAGGACGATCGCGTAGAACTGTTGGAAGGAAAAATTGTTTGTATGAGTCCACAAAGACCATTTCATGCGGCAAGTGTGCAACGTAGTGCTAATTATCTTTACGAAATGTTAAAAGGTAAGGCTTATATTCGCACACAGTTGCCAGTGATATTAGGAAATGATTCTGAGCCAGAACCAGATATTGCTGTTGTCAGGTTTGAGAATCATGAATATTCATTTAGACATCCTGAAGCCCCTGATATTTATCTGTTGATAGAAGTTGCTGATTGGACTATCTCAAAAGATCGCAAGCAAAAAGCGCGTATTTATGGCAAAAATCAAGTTTTAGAATATTGGATTCTCGATTTACAAAAGCGACAAGTTTACATATTCCGTCAACCAGAGGATGGAAGTTATCGCGAAGAATTGATTTTGAATAGCAATGATACTGCTACTATGCAAGCTTTTCCTGATGTGGCGATCGCTTTAGATGCTCTGTTTGCGATCGTGCAAAACTAATTTTGCTTATGCGATCTCCCAACAGTAGTAACATGTGTTAGCGCAGCGTAACGCATTAACAACAGGCATCAAAAGAAATTAAAAATGGGCGCTACATTTCTTTAACGCATTCTACAAGATAGGCGATCATACTATACAAGCTTTTCCTGCGCTTTGTTTGCGATCTCGCAAAACTAAAGCGCACGATCCTAGAGAGGAGATTGCACTGAATTTTACATAGATTTAATTTCAGAGAGCTGATATCGACTCAGTTAAATCACTTTTTCTAGGAATTATTCTAAAATTATCTTGATTTAATCATATACTGGGATTTGACGATCTATCCAAATCTATGTTTGAAAAAACTTCGCTAGTTTTAAATCGCTTTTTCGTTAAAAAGTTAACTGAGTCTGATTGTACAGTCCATCAATATAGCTGTAATTTTAAAGAAAATCCTGTACATGGAGACGAGCAAAGAGCGATCGCTAGTATATGTTACAAACTTGGAGTTCCTGCGGTCAGATTGGGGAATAAGATTATTGCCAAGCAGCTTATTGATTCAACAAAATTACAAAGCGACAAATGGGAAATAAAACTTATTAACTCAAAAGTTTTAGATTACACCATTTCCAATGAGAGACAAGGAATTGAACAACTAGAAAGAAAATTCTTAGAAGCCAATTTAAAAAAGTGGAATAAATCTGCAATTGATAAAGCATCTGAAGGTGGTTTGATCTGGTGGGTTACTGGAGAAGATGGGACGGAAAAGTGTGGTGAAGGATGGGAAATTCATAAAGGAAGAAGAATAGATGTCACTATTGATGTCGATGGTTCATTCTATCTAGAAATTGATCTACATCATCGTTTCTACACCCCTTGGACACTCCACGAATGGCAAGATAAATATCCTGATGCGCCTATTAGATATGTACGCAATAACTACAAAGACAAAGACAACCATTATATCAATTGGCAATACGAAGATATTTCTGATCAAACTCCAGAACAAGTTATCATTGAAGGCTTGGGCATAACGTTGGCAGAATATCATCAACAAAGCGGAGCAACTGAGGAAGTAATTCAAAATTCCCGTGTTGTCTATGTTAAAAAAACTAGTAATAGTTGGAATGCTCAACCAGTCGCTCATCTGTCCCAAAGACTTTCACCTTGTTTGACAATGGAGATGCTAGCTAATGTAGCGGAAAGGGTTGAGTCTGAAGAACAGAAAAAATTGGAATCGATATCTGAGTATATCAGAAAGTCTTTAGATGTTCGTCTGAAAGAATCAGAAAAAACTGCAAACAGAATCATCAAAGACATTTATGGAGTTTCAACGATCTCTCAAGCTTCCACTGTAAATGGATTTATTTTACCGAAGGGAAAGCTATTTGCTAAAAATGGAGAAGTTGATAAAACAGGCATGGTTCGCTACAAAGGGTGTGTCAGGGTTGGAGAAGTTAAGTTTGGTTGTCTAAATCTACACAACGAAGCACATAAATATCCTGAAGAAGTTGAGAAGTGCCTGAAAACAGTCGCACAAAATAGCGGTACTGAAATTGATTATGCTTCTTATAAAACAGAAAAAGATCTACCGCAAGATGACCTAGACCGACAAATATTTTGGCAAGAATGGGCAGAAACTGGGATACAAACGATTCTAGTAGTTGCCCCTTGGTTGCCAAATGCTCGAAAAAAGCAAATTAGAGTAGAGGCATTGCAAGCTGGCATTGCCACCCAATTTATACTGCCTTTCCCAAAAGCTGATGCATTTAAAGCTATGAATGTGGTTTTGGGGTTACTGTGTAAAGCAGGATGGCAAACCGTTCGATTAGAGCCATTAGAGCATCCTGAAGCAGCCGAGTTAATTATTGGCTTTGATACAGGAACAAACCGTGAGCTTTATTATGGTACGTCGGCTTTTGCGGTAATGGCGGATGGACAAAGTTTAGGATGGGAACTTCCTGATGTACAAAGAGGCGAGCGCTTCTCGGGGCAAGCGGTTTGGCAAACTGTGTCTAAACTAATTCTCAGATTTCGCAAAATTTGCGATCGCTATCCTAGTCGTATCCTACTAAT
>Ga0315903_10010749_pt1 | contig 10856 bp, 11 predicted proteins | sample LakEriMetagenome_7_FD_203524 | JGI IMG/M metagenome (GOLD analysis project Ga0315903, IMG submission 203524) | Freshwater fungal communities from buoy surface, Lake Erie, Ohio, United States - Buoy 2 MA119 | ecosystem: Environmental > Aquatic > Freshwater > Lake | place: USA: Lake Erie, Ohio... | reverse complement strand
ATTACTGAAGTAATTGGCGGAGCACATACTGCATGATCCCCCCGTGGCGATAGTAATCACCCTCACCAGGAGTATCGATCCGCACCTTGGCGGTAAATGACTTATCCCCCGCTGTGACCTTTACCTCTTTCGGAATACCGCCCTTGTTCATTTCGGTGATTCCAGAGATTGCAAATATTTCGGTGCCATCAAGCCCAAGTGATTGCGCAGTTTGGCCATCTTTAAATTGCAATGGAAGAACACCCATTCCAATTAAATTTGAACGATGAATTCTTTCAAAACTTTCTGCAATCACAGCGCGAACCCCTAAAAGCGCAGTGCCTTTTGCAGCCCAGTCACGAGATGATCCAGAGCCATACTCTTTGCCCGCAAGAATTACCAAAGGTACTCCCGCGTTCTGGTAAGCGATTGATGCATCGTAAATAGTGGTTTGTTCACCATGGTTTAGGAAGTTACGGGTGAAACCGCCTTCGACGCCATCAAGCAACATATTCTTAAGGCGAATATTTGCAAAAGTTCCACGGATCATAACTTCGTGATTTCCACGACGTGATCCATAAGAGTTGAAGTCCCCACGAGAAACTCCATGAGCTTCCAGGTACTTACCAGCAGGTGAATCTGCTTTGATATTACCTGCAGGGGAAATGTGATCGGTCGTAACAGAATCACCCAAGATAGCCAGGACTCGTGCACCAGAAATATCAGTTACAGGCTTTGGATTGGCTGGCATTCCATCAAAGTAAGGTGGTTTGCGAACATAAGTAGATTTCGCATCCCAGTCAAAAGTCTTTCCAGTTGGTGTATCTAGAGACTTCCAGCGATGATCACCATCAAAGACTGTCGCATAATCCTTCTTAAACATCTCAGATGAGATCGATGAATCGATCACAGATTGGATCTCTTGCGCACTTGGCCAAATGTCAGCGAGGAAGACATCCTTGCCATCCTTATCTTTTCCTAGTGAATCCTTCACAAAGTCATGGTTCATAGTTCCGGCAATCGCGTAGGCAACTACCAGCGGTGGTGATGCTAGATAGTTCATCTTCACATCAGGGCTGATTCGACCTTCAAAGTTACGGTTTCCTGAAAGAACTGCGGTGACTGCTAAATCGTGCTCATTAACGGATTTGCTGATCTCGATTGGCAGCGGGCCAGAGTTACCGATGCAAGTTACGCAGCCATAGCCAACTAAGTTGAAGCCAAGTGCTTCCATGTACTTTGTAAGGTCGGCGCGATCGTAATAATCAGTGACCACCTTTGAACCCGGTGCCAAGGTGGTCTTTACCCAAGGCTTAGCAGTCAATCCGCGCTCTACCGCTTTTTTAGCCAATAGCGCTGCACCGATCATTACTGAAGGATTTGATGTATTGGTACAAGATGTAATCGATGCGATAACCACATCGCCATTTTTGATAGTTGTTGCTTTAGCTCCAACGTTTACTGGATAAGAATCGGTACCTGTCTTATCGGTTATGTAAGTCGGAAGTATTTTCTCAAATGCACCTTTAGAATCGCTAAGTGAGATGCGATCTTGCGGACGCTTTGGACCAGAGATCGAAGGAACTACAGTCGAAAGATCTAGTTCGATATGTTCAGAGAAACGCGGGCTAACTGCTGGGTCGTGCCACATTCCCTGTGCCTTCGCATACTTCTCAACAAGTTCAACTTGGCTTTCGCTGCGTCCAGTTAGGCGCAGATAGCGCAGCGTCTCTTCATCAATTGGGAATATTGCACAAGTAGAGCCATATTCAGGGCTCATATTTCCAATAGTTGTTCGGTTCGCCATTGGAACAGATACAACGCCCGGACCATAAAATTCTACGAACTTACCGACAACGCCATGCTTTCTTAACATTTCAGTAATTGTCAGCGCCATATCTGTTGCTGTTGTTCCCACTGGAAGCGCTCCGCTTAACTTGAAGCCAACCACGCGAGGGATCAACATTGAAACCGGCTGCCCTAGGAGAGCTGCTTCTGCCTCGATTCCACCAACGCCCCAACCGAGCACGCCTAAACCATTGACCATAGTCGTGTGTGAATCAGTACCAACGACGGTATCTGGGTATGCGCGCAGAACGCCATTTACGGTACGCGTCATTACTACGCGCGCCAGATATTCAATATTTACTTGGTGAACAATTCCGGTGCCTGGTGGAACAACCTTAAATTCATCAAAGGCGCCCTGCCCCCAGCGCAAGAAGCGATAACGCTCACGATTGCGCTCATATTCAATATCCGTGTTCTTCTCAAATGAATCTTTTCCACCGAAATGATCGGCGATTACTGAGTGGTCAATAACAAGTTCGGCTGGAGCTAAAGGATTAACCTTTGAAGGATCTCCACCAAGTTCAACAATCGCCTCGCGCATTGTCGCTAGATCAACTACACAAGGGACTCCCGTGAAATCTTGCATTACAACGCGCGCTGGAGTGAATTGAATTTCGGTGTCAGGCTCTACAGATGGATCCCAATTAGCGAGCGAGTTGATGTGATCGGCGGTTATATTCGCGCCATCTTCGGTGCGTAAGAGATTTTCAAGCAGTACTTTTAGCGAGAATGGAAGATTATCAGCGCCAGCAATTTTTGAGATATCAAAGATTTCAAAATTTTCTCCGGCAACGTTTAAATTCTTCTTTGCGCCAAATGAATTCTTGCTCATACACATCCTTCACTCGAATTATCTTGACGTCAAGATACCTTAATCCGAGTAAATAGCGCAACTGTTTCAATGTGGTGTGTCATAGGAAAAAGGTCAAAGGCGCGAATCTTGGTGGCCTCAAATCCCATTTCGCTGAGATATGTCGTATCACGAGCAAGTGCTGCTGGATCGCAAGCAACATAAACAATGGAGCGAGGATTAAGTTGAGCCATCGCTCTAACAACTTCTTTGCCGGCACCTTCTCGAGGTGGGTCTAGCACAATCACATCAGCTCGAGTAAATCGCGGTAACAACTTTGCGACATCTCCCGTGTGGACTTTAACGTTCTTCGATTCTGCAAAGTTGCGAAACGCATCTGCAGTTGCGCTCTTGCTACCTTCAACTAGATCCACTTGCCCGCTTTCGCCAATTAAATCTAAGAATTGCGAGGTAAAGAGGCCGACTCCTCCATAGAGATCTAAGAGTTGATCTCCCACTTTTACATCGGCAAATTCCTTAACGACTTGGGTCAGTACGGTTGGCGCTAACTTATGGCTCTGCCAGAAAGATCTTTGTGAAACTTCCAACTCAGATCCATTAACTATGTAATGGCCGACATCTGGTCCCTCACTTATTCGCACTGGCGTCTCATCGCGGGTATATCCAGTTGCGATAGTTCGCTCACCCGTTGTGGAAATGGAGACTTCGACCCGCAAGTCACCTTTCCATTTACGCGAACTTAACTCTTGGTACCCAATCTCAGGCTGCAGAATGCGGCAATCGCTTACCGGAACTACCTTATTGCTGCGCGCCTGCTTAAATCCCAGATCGCCATTTCGAGTAGTAACCGCGTTGAAGCGAGTGCGATATCCAAGTGCTGGGCCAACTTCTTCTACTTTGACCTGAATTTCACGTTTAGCTATTCGCAAGAATTGTTCCGCGATCACTTGTTCTTTTAATAAGCGTTGTCTTTCCAGAGAAATATGTTGGAAATCGCAACCGCCACATCCAGCGCGATGTGCAAATTGACAAGGGGCGCTCACGCGATCAGGTGAAGGAGTTATAACCCTAAATACATCCGCACGATTGAAAGAGCTTCCTGTTCCGGTGATCTCGATTTCTACCTCTTCACCAGGGATCGCGTGCCTCACGAAGATGACCGCCCCTTTGTGGCGCGCAATAAAATGGCCACCGTGAGCAACTTTCTCAATGGTGACGGTGAAGCGGTCCCCCACTTTCAGGGCAACGCGTTCTGCGGTATTTCTCTGGTCAGCCCCATCAGATGTCATACAGATAAGAATAAGGGTGTAAGTTAAACCTTGTGCACGTTGTAATTATGGGATGCGGTCGCGTTGGTTCTTCATTAGCCACCGAACTTGAAGCCGCTGGACATTCTGTTGCGATAATCGATCAATCTCGCGAAGCTTTTCGCAGATTAGGTCCAGATTTCAAAGGACGCACTGTAACCGGCGTTGGATTTGATCGAGATACCCTGCTCGAAGCTGGAATTGAAACTGCTGATGCATTTGCCGCGGTAAGTAATGGTGATAACTCAAATATTCTCGCCGCACGAGTAGCGCGCGAGACATATGGTGTCGCAAATGTGGTCGCTCGAATTTATGATCCAGGGCGCGCAGAAATCTATCAACGCTTGGGTATTCCAACCGTCGCAACAGTAATTTGGGCAACTGACCAGATTCTTCGCCGTCTCGTTCCTGAAGGTTCAAGATCTGAATGGCGCGATGCTAGCGGTGCCGTACAACTCTGCGAGATGCATCCCCATAAAAATTGGTTCGGTATGGCGATTACTGAACTAGAAGAAGCTACGGGTGCTCGAGTCGCATTTATTACTCGTCTCGGTGAGGGTCTAATTCCTGATCCCCATACGGTTTTGCAAGAAGGCGATCTCCTTCACGTTACGGTCAGAGATGAATCGATCAATAAAGTCGAAGCGATACTTGCTCGCTCACCGGAGGATCACTCATGAGAATTGCTATCGCTGGAGCAGGAAATGTAGGTCGTGCTATTGCGCGCGAACTTTTAGATAATGGACATCAGGTTTTGCTAATTGATCGTGACCCAAAAGCGCTCAAGATGGAATCTGTACCAGACGCCGAATGGTTGATGGCAGATGCTTGTGAAATCACCGCGCTAGATAAAGCAGTCCTAAATAACTGCCAAGTATTGGTTGCGGCTACCGGTGATGACAAAGTTAACTTAGTAACTTCGCTACTGGCCAAGACCGAGTATGGAGTTCCTCGCGTGGTTGCGCGCATTAACCATCCGAAGAATGAGTGGCTGTTTGATTCTTCTTGGGGCGTTGATGTGGCTGTATCTACGCCAAGAATTATCTCCGCTTTGGTTGAAGAGGCGGTAAGCGTTGGTGATGTAGTTCGCTTATTCTCTTTCCGCAAAGGTCAAGCAAATTTAGTGGAACTTACTCTTCCAGATACTTCTAGCTGCATCGGAAAGACCGTTGAAGAGATCACACTTCCAGATGATGCTTCACTTGCTGCAATAGTTCGCGATGGACGAGTTATTACGCCGACTCCTACAGATGTATTTAGCGCAGGAGATGAACTGCTCTTCGTGGCATCTGCAACGGCAGAAGGCCTCATTAAGTCTTGCTTTATCGCTAACTAACTCTCTTTTAGCTTTGCTGTAGGTACGCTCTTTAAAATCATCCACGATCCATATGCAGTCGCTAGAAATAGGGGATAGCCCATCGCAAGATTTACAGTTCCGAGTAAATTCACGTTGCCACTGCGATAAATCGGATACTGCACCACAATCCGAGTGAAGAACATTAAAACCCAGAGCCAACTGGCGCGCTTATACGCTCGTGCCCGTGCTGGATCTTTTCTCCACGCTAAATTCTCACCCAATATGGGACCAAGCAAGAGTCCAAGAATTGGCCAACCTGCCAAATTTGCGATTAGGTAGACGCTGCCGTATCCCAAGTTAGTTAAGAGTTTTGGAAGGTAAAGGTCACTGGGATTACCTGTTCGATTGGCAAACCATGCGCAAATCAGCGCTCCAATAAATCCAGAAACTGCATGCTGAATCGTGTCGCGCTTTGCAAGTCGGATTATTGTCAAAGATGCAGAGACGATAAGTGACGCGAGCAGGGCGGTACGGAGATTATCTGCAACGTTAAAGACGACCAGGAATACAACTGATGGAATCCCCGAATCTATGAGCCCCTTCTTACCCCCGAAAGCGGCAAGGACTTTATCTTTATCTGAACCAGTCGATCCAGTTGGTAAATTACTCATCAGCGCCCCGTTGATCCGAATCCACCTGTGCCGCGACTTGATCCTGGCAAGGTTTCTACTTCGATAAATTCTGCGCGCTCTACTTGCTGGATAACTAATTGCGCAATGCGATCTCCGCGTTTAAAAGTAACGCTCTCGCTCGGATCGTGGTTGATCAAAATTATCTGTAGCTCGCCACGGAATCCCGCATCTACCGTTCCAGGTGAGTTAACCATTGTGACGCCGTTCTTAATTGCCAGACCTGATCTTGGATGTACCAAAGCGACATAGCCATCTGGAAGCGCAATTGATACTCCAGTTGGAACTAACTTTCTCTCCCCCGGAGCCAGAGTTACATCTACCCGAGAATACAAATCAGCGCCAGCGTCTCCCCCTTTGGAATAGCTAGGAAGAGGTAAATCTCTATCTAAACGAGTGATTAGAACTTTTACTGACATTATGGATTGATCTCGAATTCTGGATCTACGAATGCCAAAATTTCAGGGGTCTTAGCGATATGTTCCAAATACTCTTTTGGAGCGTTATCTAGAAAATGCGACATTGGAACAATTACAAAGAGAGCCGCAGCTCTTACTGCGATCTCTCCATCAGCTCCGCCGAGGCGACCTTCCGCTTCGGTGTAAACCTTGCGATTTACTTGTCCAGTAATTCGCGCTGTTATATGCAGAGTTGTGCCCATTGGTACCGGCTTTAGAAAATCTGTTTCTAACCTCGCGGTGACTGCAGGTGAACGAATCAACCACATTAACTTGCCGAGCGCTTCATCAAAGGCAAGTGAGAGAAGTCCGCCATGTGCCAATCCAGGTGCACCTTGATGATTCTCGGTTACAGTAAATTTCGCAGTTAGGTCTACGCCAGAACCCGCTTCTGCAACTAAGTGAAGACCGGTCGGATGTAACTCTCCACAACCAAAGCAATGGCCAAAGTGCGAAGGAATCTTCGTGCCGATCTCGGGCGCTTTCGCATGGCGCTGCGGAATCAGCGCGCCCTCTGGTGGGGTGGTGCTTGCCACTCGACTCATATGAACACTTTACTTCATCTAGACTCTAATTGTGATATTCAAGGAAGTCCTCCGCCCGCCTATCTGGGTGCTCACCTTCATTTATTTTCTACTCTTATCACTTGTAATAGCGTTCTGGGCGGCCTTTGATAACAGAACCGCCTTCATTTCCTTTTTAATGGCAACTGTCGCAACTATCTATATCGCAATTGCCATGCGATCGACAATTTCTATCGATGGGCAAGAGTTACGTATTGATCAGGCACATATTGAATTGAAATACCTTGGTGGCGTTGAGCAGTTAACTTCTTCTCAGATGCGCCTACTGCGCACACGCGATGCAGACCCCGCGGCATATCTCGCCATAAAATTCTGGCTTTCTACAGGCGTAAAGATCACAATTTCAGATCCACGAGACCCAACGCCATATTGGCTGGTAACGAGCAAACGCGGCGATCAGATCGCCGCGCTGCTTAATAAGTAAAGTTATAAATAAAGATTAGTTGCGTTAATTACACTCTTTACAGACCGCTTTAGCTCCTTCGCCTTTAGCGAGCTGAGTGATGTGATGTACCAAGAAGCAACGTGAACAAGTAAATTCATCGACTTGCTTTGGAACTACGCGAACTGCGAGTTCTTCTCCAGATAAATCTGCACCAGGAAGTTCAAGGTTCTCTGCTGCTTCCGCCTCGTCCACATCGATCTGACCGGATTGAGCATCGACCCGCTTAGCTTTGAGTTCTTCTAGCGACTCCTCATGGAGTTCCTCATCCGTTTTTCGGGGGGTGTCGTAATCTGTTGCCACTGCTCTCACCTGCCTTCCATAAACTCGACCGGATTCTCAATAGAGAATCTTCGTATCAGGGCGCATACTCGCGCACTTATCCGTTATTACCCCTTACAACCCGCGGCGTGTCGCGTATATTCCCGAGATTTTAAGCATATGAGGGCTAACTCTGATTAATGGAGAGCATCCTCTATAGCTTTTGCGAGTCCACCATCTACTAGAGCGCGCATTTGAGTTCCAGTCTCAACATACTCTTCGCTGAGAATTTCGCCTCGCTCGTGCACTGCACTTACTAAATCTCCGCGATCGTATGGAATCAACGCATTTATCTCCACATTTGGATGCGGTAGAGATTTTTCAATTGCGCGCACCAGGCCGTCTATTCCAAACCCGGTACGAGCAGAGAATGCGAAACTGTTCTTCTCTTTGCGCAAAATCTCCATGACTACTTCTGGATCTGCAGCATCGACTTTGTTAATCGCAATGATCTCTGGGATTTCTGCTCCGCCAATTTCATTGATAACTTCACGTACCGCACGGATCTGCTCGAAAGGATCGGGGTGCGATCCATCCACTACATGCACAATTAGGTCGGCACCAGAGACTTCTTCGAGCGTTGACTTAAAGGCGTCGATTAATTGGTGCGGCAGATGTCGCACGAATCCCACAGTATCCGAGAGGGTGTAGATCCGGCCTTCAGAAGTCTGGGACTTTCTAACAGTTGGGTCGAGCGTCGCAAAGAGCGCGTTCTCAACTAAAACCCCGGCATCAGTTAACTTATTTAATAGTGAGGACTTACCTGCATTTGTATATCCTGCGATTGCTACCGATGGGATATTGAATCGCTTGCGTTCTTGACGCTTGGTATCGCGAGAAACTTTCATCTCGGCGATTTCACGACGTAACTTCGCCATCTTGTCCCGAATACGGCGACGATCTGTCTCTATCTTAGTCTCACCTGGACCACGGCCACCGATACCAGCTCCACCCGCTGCACGTCCGCCAACTTGGCGCGAGAGCGAATCACCCCATCCACGCAACCTAGGAAGTAGGTAAGCGATCTGCGCTAACTCAACTTGCGCCTTACCTTCTTTACTCTTGGCATGTTGCGCGAAGATATCGAGAATAAGTGCGGTGCGATCTACAACCTTTACCTTTAACTTATCTTCTAACTGACGAAGCTGAGAAGGAGATAACTCTCCATCACAGATCACTGTATCTGCGCCTGATGAGACAACTATTTGGCGTAGCTCATTTACCTTTCCGGAGCCGATATATGTAGCGGGATCCGGTTTGTCGCGACGTTGGATCAGCCCTTCAAGAACTTCTGAACCAGCGGTTTCTGCCAACGCCTTTAACTCCGCGAGTGAGTTCTCCGCCATTTCTGCGCTACCTTCAGTCCAAACACCAACGAGTACAACTCGCTCAAGTTGTAACTGTCGATACTCTGCCTCGGAGATATCTTGTAACTCAGTAGAAAAACCTTTAACGCGGCGTAAAGCGTGGCGATCTGCGAGATCTGGTTGTGAAGTAACTTCAAAGTCACTTTCCTCAGCATCGAAATCTGCCGCTACCCGCGCACTTTCACGAAGTAACTCTTCAAAGAGGTCGTTATTGCGTAGGCTCTCTTCGTTCATACATCCTGCAAAAATCGAGTTAAATCGTAGTCGGCGATCAATAGCGCTGGGCCAGTAAGCGTTGCATTTGAATGTGGATCAATATCTACGACTAACCTTCCACCGGGTGGGTAGATAACCCAGCGGGCGGGCAAATTCTCTTTTGAATGAATTGTGGCGGCCAACGCCACTGCGCATGTTCCGGTTCCGCAAGATTTAGTCTCGCCACTTCCACGTTCGTGCACCCGCATCTTCGCTTCGTGGTTTTGCATTATTTCTACAAACTCAACATTTACACCCTCAGGGTAAGCGCCTTTGGGGCGGACCACTGGCGCATCCTTAAGCGATCCAACATCTTCGATCTTTTCAACGAAGACTACTGCGTGCGGGTTGCCGACGTTGATGTTGTAGCCATTCCAAATTTTTCCCTCAACAGATGCGGTAATTTCTTCGTTTTCATCGCTAACTTTTCCCATATTTACTGAAATATCATCAACTTTTGGCACACGTAAGTGCTTAACGCCATCTCTTGTATTTATTGCGAAAATTCCCTCGGGTTGGTGGCCACGTTCAACTAAATAGCGAGCCATCACTCGTATTCCATTTCCACACATCTCAGCTAAGGACCCGTCCGCATTGCGATAATCCATAAACCATTTTTCATCGCGCTTGGTAATTCGGATTAGGCCATCCGACCCTATTCCGGTCTCACGATTGCAGATCGCTGCAGTCTGAGCGGTTGTAATTGAAATTTCATCGTCGGGATCGAAGATAAGAATAAAATCGTTCTCTGTGCCGTGACCGTATGTGCCAATTAACTTATCAATCATGATGCTGATGAGTTTATCTTCTTGAGCACTGTTTCCAAGCGAGGTTGCGTTGGGGAGATCCAATTTATCCGAGCATCACGTGAGAACCAGGTCTCCTGCCGTCTAACATATTGGCGCGTGGCTCGCTTCGTCTCTTCAATTGCCACATTCTCAGAAATTTCACCGTTGCGCATGGCGATGATTTGCGCGTAACCCAGCGCCCGTCGCGCCGTCGTGGCTTTGGTAATTCCTTTATCAATTAAACGATCTACTTCTGCGACAAACCCGGATTCCCACATGCGATCGACACGTGCTTCGACGCGCGCGCCAAGTTCTGCTCGGTCCATAACCAGTCCAAATTGGATTGCATCTGGATAGAGAGAACTGTTCTCGCGAGGTAAGTTGGCGGTGAAAGGTTGACCGGTTATCTCTATAACTTCTAAAGCCCGAATGACTCTTCGCTCATTCTGTTTATCGATAGCAGACGCTGCCGCAGGGTCTAGCGCTTCGAGCCTTTGGAACAAGTGCACAATTCCAAACTCTTTCGCCTCTTCAGTCAACCTTTGGCGTACAACTGCATCGGTGTCAGGGAAATTTAAATCATCCAAAATCGATTTAATATAAAGTCCCGTACCGCCCACAATGATCGCGTGCTTGCCACGTCCATGAATTGCGTTAACTGCCTCGCGAGCTAGCCCTTGGTACCAAGCAACGGTTGAATCTTCCGTTAC
>Ga0315903_10010748_pt1 | contig 10856 bp, 5 predicted proteins | sample LakEriMetagenome_7_FD_203524 | JGI IMG/M metagenome (GOLD analysis project Ga0315903, IMG submission 203524) | Freshwater fungal communities from buoy surface, Lake Erie, Ohio, United States - Buoy 2 MA119 | ecosystem: Environmental > Aquatic > Freshwater > Lake | place: USA: Lake Erie, Ohio... | reverse complement strand
TCCATGACACGGTGAACACCCACCAGCCCAAGCAAACCGACAATCTGCAATCCCACCGCAACCTGTTCGCCAACACCGCCAAACGCAGCCGCTACTTCGTGGCCAACGTCGCCAAGATCGACCTCCGCTTCGGCATCGCGGCCAAGCAGGAAGTCGGTTCGCGTTTCTTTGAAGGCGCCGCGGCGGGCACCGTGATGTTCGGCGAACCACCGGACACCGAGGTTTTCCGCGAACTCTTCGACTGGCCCGACGCGGTGATCCGTGTGCCCTACGATTCTCCCGATGCCCCGGCGATCCTTACCGAGCTTGATCGCGATCCCGAGCGACTCGCCCGCATCCGGCGCGACAACATCGTCAACTCCCTGCTGCGCCACGATTGCCTTTACCGCTGGCAAAAAATCATCGACCTTGCCGGACTTGATCCCCTCCCCGCCTTTCACCAACGCGAAAACCGCCTGCGCGAACTGGCGGAACTGGCGAAACAGGACCTTTAAGGCCGGGAGGACCGGATCTTGGCTCCACCGCGCCATGAATGCCCTAAGGGCTCAATGATATCAGATGAGACATCGCCGGAAGAACATGCGTCGCCTTGACCGGCGCTCGAGATTCGTATCAGCCGCGCTTGAGGGCAATTTCGCGACGATGAAGCGCTTGCTCGCGAGAGGGCACGACGTGAACGACGCCAATGAGGAAGGCGAAACCGCGTTCAGCTGGTGTTGCCAATACAACAAGCTGAGATCCGCCCAGTTCCTCCACAGGAATGGTGCGGACATCAATCGGCCGCTGAGCGGCGGAATCACACCTTTGGATGTCGCATCATGCTGGGCGTCTCCGGGCTTTCGCAAGTGGCTGAAATCGATAGGCGGACAACGAACGGGTGATTGGGAGGAATGGCCGTGGCCTCCATCGGTCCGATTGAAACTGCCGTGGCAAAGGCCGCAGGCTGAGTGAAGAGGTGGAACGTCCACCGCTGCCGGGGCAGCTCCGTGAATCAGGCGAGTGCCTTGTCCATGACCTTGGCGGGGAGCACTCCGGTGAGCTTCTGATCGAGGCCGCGATAGGGGTAGGTGAGGCGGTTGTGATCGATGCCGAGCTGGTGGAGCATCGTGGCGTTGAGATCGCGGATGTGATGGGGATCGCGCGTGATGTTCCAGCAGAAGTCATCGGTTTCACCGACGACGGCGCCGCCCTTGATGCCCGCTCCAGCCATCCAGATGGAAAAGCAACGGCCGTGATGGTCGCGACCGGCGACCGGCGAGCCGAGTTCGCCCTGCGAGTAAACGGTGCGGCCGAATTCGCCGCCCCAGATGACCAGTGTGTCTTCTAACAAACCACGCTGTTTCAGATCAAGAATGAGCGCGGCGGACGGCTGGTCGGTATCGCGGCACTGGTTGGGTAGCTGCTTGGTGATGGCGATGTGCTGGTCCCAGCCGCGGTGGAAGAGTTGGACGAAGCGCACGCCGCGTTCGGCGAGGCGGCGTGCGAGCAGGCAGTTTGCGGCGTAGGTTCCAGGTTTGCGGGACTCGGGTCCGTAGAGTTCGAAGGTGGATGCGGGTTCGCCGGAAAGGTCGGTGAGTTCGGGCACGGAGGCCTGCATCCGGAAGGCCATTTCGTAGCCGTGGATGCGGGCAATGGTTTCGGGATCGCCCACTTCGTCGGCGAAGCGCTGGTTGAGAATGGCAAGGTCGTCGAGTTGGGCGCGGCGTTGATTGCGGCTCACGCCTTGCGGGTTGTCGAGATAGAGAACCGGGTCTGAGCCCGCGCGGAGGATGACCCCCTGATGCTGGGAGGGCAGGAATCCGCTGCCCCAGAGGCGCGAGAAGATCGGCTGGTCCGGGTTCTTGCCGGTGCCTTGGGAAATGAGCACCATGTACGCGGGCAGGTTCGCGTTTTCCGTGCCAAGTCCATAGCTGACCCATGCACCGGTGGACGCGTTGCCGAGCTGCATCGAGCCGGTGTTGATGAGGGTGATGGCGGGATCGTGGTTGATCGCCTCGGTGTGCATGGAGCGGATGACGCAGATCTCGCCCGCGATTTTCTGGGTGTAGGGAAGCAGATCGGAAATCCAGACACCGGACGGACCGCAGGGTTTGCCGGATGCGATCGGCCGGACGACCGGGAACTTCGATTGGCCGGCGGTCATGCCGGTGACTCGCTGGTCGCCGCGCACGGATGGCGGCAGATCGGTGCCGTGGAGTTTGGTGAGGGAGGGCTTGCCGTCAAAGAGATCGACATGCGAAGGGCCGCCGGATTGGAAGAGGTAGATGACGCGCTTCGCTTTTGGCGCGATGGATCGGAACGCTTGGAAATCCTCACCGGTCGGCTGCGCACCAGTGGCCAGGCGCGCAAGCAGTGAGGAAAGCGCGACATGGCCAAGGCCGTTGGCGGCTTTACCAAGGAAGGCGCGGCGGGAATGGATTAAAGGGGACATTGGATATTGAGAGATTTGGAAATCGGGTGGAAGAATTTTCAGCCGCAAAGAGCGCAAAGATCACAAAGATGAGCTATTGCTTTGTGTTCTCTGCGTTCTTTGCGGTTCGACTTCATGGGTCTGCGAGTTTCAAGTTGTGCAACCACTAGCTATCTCCTCGTGATCGTTTCTGATAAGTTCAGCAACGTGGAAGCGACCTGCGCCCAAGCGGCGATTTCGTGCGGAGGAGCGACGGATTCCACGGGGGATTCGCCGATGGCGAGGAGTTGGCGGGCGGCTTCGGGGTCGGATTGGTAGTGCTGGCGTTCGCGTTTGAGGGCGGATTCGAGGACGGCGAGTTCCTCCGGAGCGGGCGGGCGTGAGGTGGTTTGCTCGAAAGCGGCGGTGAGCCGCTCGCGGTCGCTGGAATGGGTTGATCCTAACAGTTTCACGGCGAAAGCGCGGGAGGCTTCGGTGAACTGCGGATCGTTGAGGGTCACCAGCGCCTGGAGCGGGGTGTTGGTGGGGAGGCGGCCGATCGAGCAGACCTCCCTGTTAGGCGCGTCGAAGGTGGAGAGGCTGGTGGGTGGCAGCGTGCGTTTCCAGTAGGTGTAGAGCGAGCGGCGGTAGAGTTTCTCGCCGTGGTCCTGGACGAAGGTCTGCGAGGTGGCGGGGCTGGATCCGTAGTGGGAGACCTGGCGCCAGAGGTCGCCGGGCTGATAGGGATTCACGCTGGGGCCGCCGAGGCGTTCGACAAGCAGGCCGGAGGTGGCGAGCGCCTGGTCGCGGATTTGCTCGGCGGTGAGGCGGAAGCGCGGGCCGCGGGCGAGCAACTCGTTGCGGGGATCGCGGGCCTGGAGTTCCGGTGAGGTGTCCGATGACTGGCGGTAGGTGCGCGAGGTGAGGATCAGGCGGATGAGGCGTTTGCGGTCCCAGCCGTTTTCGCGGAAGTCAACCGCGAGCCAGTCCAGAAGTTCCGGGTGGGACGGCCAGCCGCCCTGGGAGCCGAAGTCGGCGGAAGATGAGGCAAGCCCGCGGCCGAAGAAGTGTTCCCAGAGCCGGTTGACGGCGACGCGGGCGGTGAGCGGATGATCGGCGCGGGTCAGCCAGCGGGCGAGGTCGAGACGGTTGGCCTGGCGGTCGCGGAAGGATCCGGTGGCGGGATCGAACGCGGGATCGTCCGACAAGGGCGGCAGCGCGGCCGGCGTGCCGGGCGTGACTTCCTCCTTCGGCGACGAATAGACACCACGGTCGAGGATGCGGGTGGTCCTCGGGTTCTTCGCGGTGTTCATCACGAGCACCGGGTGTTTTTCGGTGAGCACCGCAAGGCGTTCGGTGAGATTGGCCACGCGGTGGCGCAGAAGGGCCTTTTCCGGAGCGGTGTCGTGGAAATACTTTTGGATGTGCGCGGCCTGCTCGGGCGTGCGGGTCGCGGGATCAGCGGTGAGAATGGCAGTGATGTCCGCCGGATGCGGCGAGCCGTCGTCATTGCCCGAGAAGGCAAGGATGCGGAACCGTGCGGGGGAGGTGTTGGAGCCGAAGTTGAAGAGCAGTTCGGTGGTCAGATAAGGCGTGGCGCTCGGCTGGACGGGTGTGGCGAAGGTGATCGTGAGGTGATGCGGGTCCGTGCTGCCGGTGGGCGGAGCCCAACCGGTGAGCGGATCGGTGATGAGGACGTTCCGCACGTCGAATCCCGGCTGTGACGCGCTGGCGCTGAGCCGTGAGATGGGAAGGATGGCGTTGAGGTCCACATTTCCCGCCGGGAAGCTCGATACCGAGTTCGTGACGGAACCGAGGTGGAAATTTCCTTCGAGTCCCTTCGCCTTGCCGAAGCCGAGTTTGCCCTTGGACGCGGCGGTGGGCGTGAACTCGACGCGGATGCCGCGGATCGGCGGGCCGCCCTCGGGCAGGCGCATGAGGACATTGTATGCGGAGTAGTCGCCGTGGGCGATGGTCACCGAATGGTCGGGGTGGACGACGATGCGGTCCGGGCTGCCATTCGGCGCGGTGGCCGTGATGACTTCGAGGGGTGTTAGAACGAGATTCCTTCCGCGTTCCGCGAGATCGGCCCGCTGCTTGTCTTCCCACGCCGTTTGGATTTCAGGGATGGGTTTTGAAAACTCCGTGCGGGCGGCTTCGAGTTCGCGGCGGACCGTTTCGGCCTCGGCCGGATCGGCGAGACAGGAGGCGGCCTTGATGGATGGCCGCGCGTTGACACCGCTGTTGCCGTCGAGGCCGGCGTCATCGAGCGTGTTGAAGAACGCGAAGAACTGATAGTATTCCTTCAGTGAGATTGGGTCATACTTGTGATCGTGGCACTGGGCGCAGGCGAAGGTGAGGCCGAGGAAGGTTTCCGAGGTGGTCTTGACGCGGTCCGCGACGTAGTTGACGAGGTTTTCCTCCGGGATGGTTCCGCCCTCGTGGGTGATGGCGTGGTTGCGGTTGAATCCGGTGGCGACGATCTGTTGTTCGGTGGCGTTTGGCAGGAGATCGCCGGCGAGTTGCTCGGTGAGGAACTGATCGAAAGGCTGGTTGTCATTGAAGGAATCGATCACCCAGTCGCGCCAGATCCACTGGTGACGCCCGCCATCGATGGAGTATCCGTTAGTGTCGGCATAACGGGAGGCATCGAGCCAGGAGACGGCGAAGTTCTCGCCGAAGCGCGGTGAGGCGAGCAAGCGATCCACGAGGGCCTCATAGGCATTCGGCGAGGTGTCATCGACGAAGGCCTTGATCTCCTGTTCCGAGGGTGGGAGGCCGGTGAGATCGAAGGCAAGCCGGCGGATCAGGGTGCGGCGGTCCGCTTCGGGGGAAAACGCCAGGTTTTCCGCGGCAAGGCGGGAACCGATGAAGCGGTCGATCGGGTGGGGCGAGGCATCCGGCGCATCCGGCAAAGAGGTCTTGACCGGTGGCTGGAACGCCCAGTGACCTTGGTATTCGGCACCCTCGCGGATCCAGCGTTCGAGCGTCCGGGCATCCTCCGGGCTGAACTTCATGTGGGCGTCCGGCGGTGGCATGATCTCGTCCGGATCGGTGTGCTTGATGCGTCGAACGAGTTCGGACTCCTCGGGTTTTCCGGGAACGATGGCCGGTTTTCCCGATTCTCCGCCCGTGAGGGCGTGCTCGCGGAGGTCGAGGCGGAGCTCACCCTTTACCGCCGCCGCGTCCGGACCGTGGCAGGAGAAACAGGTCCGCGAAAGGATCGGGCGAATGTCCCGATTGAACGCGAGCGGTTCTGCGGCCGTAGCGGGCAGCGCCACGGCGAGCAGGATGAGGGCAAGGCAGTTGCGAGGAACCATTGGCGAAAGCCCACCATACTGCGGAATCGGAATCAATCTCTCGGAAAGTCACCGCTCGGTTCGGTCGTGGGGGCGGGATTTTCGGGTTTGAAAAACCCCGGGTGCCCCCCACAGTCCCGCGCGTGATTCCCAACGTCCTCGCCGAACGCTACGCCTCCTCCGCCATTCAGTCGATCTGGTCCGCCGAAGGGCGGATCGTCTTGGAGCGCGAATTCTGGATCGCCGTGATGAAGGCGCAGAAAGACCTCGGACTGGAGATTCCGGAAGAGGCCATCGCCGCGTATGAGCGGGTGAAGGAAAACGTGGATACCGGCTCGATCATGGCCCGCGAGCGGGTAACGAGGCACGACGTGAAGGCGCGCATCGAGGAGTTCAACGGGCTGGCCGGGCACGAGCACGTCCACAAGGGAATGACCTCGCGCGATCTCACGGAAAACGTCGAGCAACTCCAGGTTTACCGGTCCCTGCTGGTGGTCCGTGACAAGACCATCGCCACCCTGCGCCGCATGCGCGAGCGATCGCAGCAATGGCGCGACCTGGTGCTCACCGCGCGCACGCACAACGTGGCTGCCCAGCCGACGACGCTTGGCAAGCGTGTGGCGATGTTCGGCGAGGAGCTGTTAGGCGGACTGAACGCGCTGGAATCCATCATCGCCAGTTATCAGGTGCGCGGTTTGAAAGGCGCGGTCGGGACGCAGATGGACCAGCTTTCGCTTTTCGAAGGTGATGCCGCGAAGGTGGCGGAACTGGAGAAACGGATTGTCGCCCACCTTGGCATGCCCGCGGTGTGGACCAATGTCGGGCAGGTTTATCCGAGATCGCTGGACTTCCGGGTGGTTGCCGCCCTCACAGACCTCTGCTCGGGACCCTCGTCGTTCTGCAAGACGCTGCGGTTGATGGCCGGTCACGAAACCGCGAGCGAGGGTTTCGCTCCTGGCCAGACCGGCTCCAGCGCGATGCCGCACAAGATGAATTCGCGCTCCTGCGAGCGTGTGAACGGTTTCCATGTGATCCTCAAGGGCTATCTCAACATGGCCGCCGGTCTGGCGGGCGACCAGTGGAACGAGGGCGATGTCTCGTGCTCGGTGGTGCGCCGCATCATGCTGCCGGATTCGTTTTTCGCCATCGACGGGATGTTTGAAACGTTCCTCACCATCCTCGACCAGATGGATGCGTATGAAGCCGTGATTCATGCCGAGACCTCCCACTACCTGCCGTTCCTGATGACCACCACCATCATGATGGAGGCGGTGAAAGCAGGAGTCGGCAGGGAAACGGCGCACAAGGCGATCAAGGAGCACGCCGTCGCCACGGTGAACGATCTGCGCGGCGGCAAGATCGACCGCAACAACCTGATCGAGCGCCTGGCCGGGGATAGCCGCCTCGGTTTGTCCCGCGAGGCGCTGGATGCGATCATCGCGCGCGGCGACAGCGAGTCGGGCGCGGCGAAATCCCAGGTGGATGCCTTCGCCGCGGTTGTTGGAGCGCTGGAGTCCGCCCACCCCGCTGCGGCATCCTATGCCCCGGGCTCGATCCTGTGACCGCTACTGCGGCTTCACCGGCGGGCGTTTGCCGAGATAGGTGGCGATTTCCAGAACCAACCGCTCGGCGGGGGCCGCGTCGCGAAGATTGTCGATGACTTCCCGGGCGAGTTGCGGATCGTCGGTGATCAATCCGTCCGCACCACGTCCTAACAGGGCAGCCATGTCCACCGGATCGTTGACCGTCCACACATAAACGCGCACGCCACGTCTTCCCGCCTCGCGGATGATCCGGCGCGAGGTGGTGCGGGCGTTCAGTCCGAGAAAATCCACATCGAGGCGGGTCACATTGCCAAGCGCGACACTGGATAGCAGTCCGGTTTTCCATGTCGGCCGGAGTTGTTTGATCTTTCGGACTCCGGACAGTTCGAGCGACATCACCATGACCTGATCCGCCATGTCCGCGCGCTCGACCGCCTCGATCACACCTTCCTCAAGGCGGATGCTTTTCCCATAATATTTCAACTCGATGATCACCCCCGCGCGGCCTTTGCAGAGAGCGAGCGCCTGATCAAGCGTGGGGGGGCGTTCGTTGGAAAACTCCGGGGATTTCCACGAACCGATGTCGATTTCCGAGAGATCCTCGTCGCCGACATCCCAGATATTCCGCGGGTCGCGGCCGAGGCGCTTGAAGTCCTTGTCGTGAAACACGACCACGGTGCCGTCGGCGTTTTCCTGAACGTCGATCTCGATCCAGTCCGCCTTCGCGTCAATGGCCATGCGGATGGCGGCGAGCGTGTTTTCCGGCGCATCGGCCGAGGCCCCGCGATGGGCGATGACGACGGCGGGCCTGTCGTCGTGGATCGAGTCGATCCAGCGGTGGCAGAGAAACACCGTGAAGGCGCAGGCCGCGAGCGCCGCGGCGATGAACGCCCTGACGCAAGGCAGGGAAACCGGATGGGTCAGCGGCGGAGGCGGTTCGTGGTCGTCGAGCGGTGAATCCCGATAGAGCCGCATGTTGCGCAGCGCGAGCACTGAAAGCCCGCAGAAGCCGATCAACCATGAGGTGGCGATGAAACCGGCGAGGCAGAGACCGAGAACCAGCACCAGCCAGCCGAGGTCGTCGTGAAGGCTCGTGGCGGAGTTCATCGCCAGCGAGGTCCATGTCAGGTTCAGCGCGGAGGAAACGAGCGGTGTGGCCACCGCCACGGCGAGAATGCCGAGGAAGACGGCCTTGCGCTGGCCGCAGACCCCTTGTTTGGCGCGCCGCAGCGCCTCGCCGGGAGATATGCCTTGGAAAATGGTGAGCGGCAGTGCGTGGACCGCGTTGGTGGCGAGCCTCACGATCATCAGCAGGTTGCACGCGCCGATCAGTCCGGCAAGCGACAGGGCGGTTATGAACGCCGGCGGTTTCTCCACCAGATAGAAGTTTATGTCATGCTCGCCCAGCAATGCGATGTAAACCATCAGAAGGCCCGCCAGAAACGGAGCGGAACAAACGCCGACCAGCAGGATGAAACGGAAGGAAAGCCGCAGCAGCCGCGGCAGCGCCGGGGCGAGAATCTCCAGGGTGCCGGCGATGTTGCAATGTCCGCCCGCCAGCGCGGCACGGGCGGGAATGAGCAACGCGGAATAACCTAACAACTGGATGGCGGCCAGCAGTGGAACCATCAACAACGCGGCCACCGCACCGGCGGGCGTGGCGACGAACGAGAGGATGGCCGTGTCGCTCAGCGCGGCCTCCCCGCTGATCCGCACCGAAACACCGATGGCAAGGGCCGTCAGCGGCGCAACCACCATCGCCGAGGTGATCGAAACGACCAGATGAACCGCCAGCATCGTCATCCAGCCATGCCGGAACGCGCTGAGGATGGGCGGGATGTGTTTCATTGGTAAAAGGCCAATTGGAATGGTTTCGCCGAATGCCGTAGCTGGTAAGCTCGTGGCATCAATCGCTCGGCGTGTCAGGCAAGAATGCGGGCTTTACAACTGCCTACTCAAGCGGTTTCCTGTGAGCAGAGTAGATTCGGATGAGATGAAAGCGCTTCTTCTGGTCTTCGTGTCATTCGCCATTTCACTCATGGTGGCTTGTGAGGAACGCGGGGCGGGTAAAACTCCGGAGCTTCCCAAGGCTGACGCTGTCCCGACCGAGTCTCAGTTGAAAGAAACGAAAGAGGGACTGATGGAGGAGATTTCAGCCGAGGAAAGGCAGATTACGGAGCTTGCCCAAGAAATTCAGGATTTGAAAATTGCGCTGGAAGAACGGAGAGAGTATCACGAACTTCTGGAAGAGGAGAAGAAGCAGATTGCGATTGAATTGAAGGAACTCAAAACGCGATGGGAAAAGGAGACCGAAGGCATTGGTGGCCACGTTGATCGTCCTCTTCACGAGATTTTTCGCAGGATGAAGGAACTGTTGGACCGTGCGCTTCAAGAGAACAAGGAGTTGAAGCAGCGACTGGAGGCGGCTGAAAAGTGATCCGGCCGGCAATCAGAACGTCTTCCTCAAATGCGAAGGCAGGATGTTGAGTTGGTCGCGGTATTTGGCGATGGTGCGGCGGGCGACCTTGATGCCTTGTTGGTCGAGGGCTTTCATCAGTGACTCGTCCGAGAGCGGCTTCGCGGGGTTTTCGGCGGCGACGAGTTGTTGGATCGCCTCGCGCACGCCGGCGTTGGAAACCTCCGCGCCATCCTCGGTCTGATAGCCGGTGGCAAAGAACGATCGCATTTCCATCAGCCCCTGCGGAGTCTTGATGAACTTCCCGGCAACCGCGCGCGAGACGGTGGTGGCGTGCATGCCGAGTTCGTCAGCGATTTCGTTCATCGTCAGCGGTCGCAGGAACCGCGGACCCTTGCGGAAGAATTCCGGTTGGTGCTCGATGAGTTTGTGGGCGATGGCGAGGATGGTTTCCTGCCGCAGCGAGATCGACCGGATGAGGCTCCTGCCGTCGCGGATCTGATCGCGCAGGAATTGGCGCGCCTTGGCGTCCACTCCGGTCTTGCCGATCATGTCCTTGTAGAAATCGTTGATGCGGAGGTTCGGCAGATGTTCGCCGGTGAGTTTGGCTTCGAGTTGCCCTTCCTCGCCGCGCTCGATGATCACATCGGGGAGGATGTAGGGGTTTCCAGTGGGATCGAAATCGCCACCGGGATTCGGCGTGAGGCGGCCGATGCGCGACGCCGCCTCGGTCACCCGCTCGACGCTGGTGCCGAGCGCCTTGGCGATCTGCGGATGGCGTTTGCGCGCGAGGTCCTCCAGGTGATCGCGCACGATCCGATACTCGATGGTTTCGGTGCCACTCTGCCGTTCGAGTTGGAGCAAGAGCGACTCCGCGATGTTCGCGGCGCCGACGCCCGGCGGATCGAATGACTGGACGAGTTTCAGCGCGGCCTTGAGGTCTCCTGCTTTCAACCGCATGCGGATGCCGAGTTCCTTGGCAGGCAAGTCGAGGAAACCCCGGCCGTCCAGGTTGCCGAGGATGGCTTGGGCTGCCTCGCGGACGCTTGGTTCAACCATCGAAAGATCGAGTTGCTGCTGGAGGTGTTGCTGCAGCGTCATCGGCGCGACAATCGAGTCGTAGAGCCGCTGCCTGCGTTCCTCGTCCTCGTTGGTCCATGGCGAAGACTTGCCTTCGAGGATCGAACGGTCGCGCCAGTCGTCGTCGG
>Ga0315903_10010747_pt1 | contig 10857 bp, 8 predicted proteins | sample LakEriMetagenome_7_FD_203524 | JGI IMG/M metagenome (GOLD analysis project Ga0315903, IMG submission 203524) | Freshwater fungal communities from buoy surface, Lake Erie, Ohio, United States - Buoy 2 MA119 | ecosystem: Environmental > Aquatic > Freshwater > Lake | place: USA: Lake Erie, Ohio... | reverse complement strand
CCTCTTGGAGTAGCACATCAGAGAGATTCAAGAATGAGCCTGCTTTTTCTTTGGACTTCAATCTCTCACCACTCTTGCGATCTTTCACATACACATTACCGTCCTCTTCCAAATCAATGGCATACTTCTCACCAATGGTGGCCTTAAATCCTTTAATGGTAAACTCATTCACTGATGGATCAAGCTTGATTGAGGATAGTTCTTTTTCGAATGTGTGGTTAATCTTAGATTGCTTCTGCTCCTCTGCAATCTTTATTTTGAATTGCTCAAATTGGCTGATGGCTTCTTGCCTCGCACCATCCACTTCATTAACCTTTTTTTCAAGGGTTTTGTATTTTTTCTCCCATTCCTTCACAAGTTCCTCTGAGCCTGACTTGTCAGCACGCTGCTGCCACTCCTCTTGCATCTTCTCATAATTATCTCTGGCCTTTTCAGATGCCATCCGTAGTACATCCTGTGCCTTTTTATCTTTGAAGTCCTCCTCTGTCAGGCTCACTCCAAAGGGCTCAAATGCTCTCTTGGCCACATGGGCAATGGTGCCATTGATCTTGCCGATCTTGTCATTTAGCTCCTTACTGTTTACCCAGTTCTCCTGAAATTTCTCCTTTGCCTCCTCGAGGCTTTCTGCTTCGTTTAGGTTTAGGAAGTTCACCAGTTCCAGTGCTTCCTCCGGTTTGATTGCCATAAATTATAGGTGTGTTAATTGGTTGCAGTTTTAATTCCCTGGCTCCCTTTTTAAATAGTGATTGGGCCACCACATCGGAGGCCTTGATGATCTTGCCATCTGATAGGATCAGGTATCTCATGCCACAAAGATAATGTATTGTAAATTCAAAAGCAATGTAAAATTATAACCTACATTTTCAGTTACTTATATTTTTTTTGCTCTTTTATTTGATTAGGTATTGCACATTCAAATAATGTTTGTAATTTAGCAGCATCAAACAATTAAACATTTACACCATGAAAAAATGGACACAAATTGAAGAAATCAACTCAGGTGATGTTGTTCTTCTCAGTAATGGATTAAAAGCAAAACCATCAGAAATCGAAGTATTATCTATTGAAGTTAGTGGTACTTATGCTTTGATGACTTGGAAATGGAAAAATTCAACTAAGCACTATTATTCAACTAATTTTAGAAAATCGACCAATATAGCCGATTATGGTTTTTGGCATGATTTAACTTCACAGCAATGGGAGTTAAAAAATTAAAAGGAATAAAACACAAACGGGCGGCTAATAACCGCCTTTTTTATTTAATCAATATACCCCTCAGCTCGTGCCCTTGCCTTAACGGTATCGGGCACCTTGTTCTCTGGCACCGGCACAAGGTAGTGCCTGCAATTCCATCCACCCACAAAGGTAAAGATTGATCTGCTATCTGTCCCATCAATACGGCCCGCCCATGTGCCGTCTCTAATGTCATTGATCCCTGCACTATTCTTGCCATCACCCCATGCCTCAATCTCTTTCTTGTGGTAAATGCCATCCTCTCTATTTCGGCAGAATGGCCTTGTGGTGTCAATCTCTCCACCAAGGTATTCATACCATTCGATGCCAAGCTCCTCATTGACCGCTGCTGAATAACTGCGATCTGCCACCGCTTGTGCTGTGGTGGCAGTGGTTTTGATGTTGGCAAGTATTCTGCCATCATTGGCCTCTGTTCCTACCACCAATCCTTCCAGTGCATTAACGGCCTCCCTTAGTGGTGCCCTTGCTGAAACATTGGCTGTGAGCTGTTCTAAAAATGGCTGAGTGAATCTTGCATCCAAGCCGCTACCATAAAAAGCATTGATGGCATTCTGCTTGGATATTTGAAGGAGTTGCTTCTGGACTTGGTTTGGCTCAAAGGATTCCTCAAAGGTTCTGGCAATCTCATCTGTGAGCTGCACCCCTTTATCTATTGAATCTAAAAAGGATTTAACCGCCTCTTTGTATTCACTACCTGCAAGCACCTTCTTGAGCTCTTCATTAATGAGCCCAATCCTTCTCACATTGTTTTCCGTTTGCTCAATATTGCCGGCTGCATCCACATCCATCTCAGCCAAGATGGGCCTGATTTTTTTCCACGCCTCGGCCTGAGTCTTAATGGCTGCTGTTTCTAATTTAGCAGGCACCGACTCAAAGAGCTTGATCTTGTCGCTTACTAATTTCTCAAATGATGCCATTCAATAAGTCCTGCTGTGCCTGTTGAATTGGGTCAAGCTGCACCCCAATCCTATCCGATGCCAATCTATTTAGGGCAGTGATCTGCTCACTCATTGGTAAATCAATAAACCTTGGAGCCTCTTCTGTTGGTATGTGGTTCCGGATCAGCTCCATGATTAACTGTGGTGCTGAGTGATGGATCACATCTTGGTACTTCTCAATCGTTCCATTGGCCACACGCATGGCTATATCTGCACTATTCATAAGCAGCAGCTCATCAGCATTAAGAATCAAATCATAAATTGCAGATGTCTCCTCATCGGTGTAATGGATGGCCTTGATGTAGTTGTAAACATTTGAGAAAGTAATTGATGGAGGCACACCGGCCTTCACACCTTCACTTATAATGGCCAAGTAATCTGATGGAGTGCTGATATCAAAGGATGTAGGATAGACTAAATTCACCCCTCCAAAAAATTCACCATATCTCATGCGGCCCATTGTAACCAAGCAGAACTCATAAAGATTAAAGAGCTGATCAGAGATTGGTTTTATAAAGGCATACAGTGCCCTGAGTTTATTCAAGCTGCCTGTGGCAGTTGATGCCTCGCCAATGGTGCCAGTCTCATCAGAGCTTGGCAGGTGCAATATCCTGCGAGCCTTGGCCATCTGCTGCTCAATCTCAGTCCTTAAAAAGTTTAGCGTGTCCATTGGTGGGCTCACAAACTTTAAGTATTCCCCACTGAGTGAGCTGTCACCTTCACTGAGTGATGTCTTAGGCTTAATCAATAGCATCCCTGTTGGGCTGAATCGTGACCGCACCCCTGAGCCATTACAGCTCTGGCATGATCTGTACCCTCCATTAATCGGGTCAAAGATTCGCCCATCTTGGCACTTGTTACCTTCACGATCTGTAAACTCACAGATCTCGCCCAATGCGACCATGAAAGGAAAGGCTGATGTGGCCTTGCTAATTTGCAAGTAAGATTCGTCAAGCACTACCTGATCAAGCAAAGGAACGGCTGTGATAAATGGGCTCTGGAAAGCAATCTCCCCACCCACTAACTGTGGCATCCCTTCAAGCTTGTGGCATGGCACATATCCAAGGTTGTGATTGTAGTATAAGATCGGCTCACTAAATTCCATCTCACTCTTCTTGCCAGTCTGATACACCTTCCAAATATTGGCATCATCGTAAATCTCCAAAACAATTCCCACCTTTTCCATCTTGCTGCCCACCTTCACCAGGGATTTATCATCAGTGATTACCATGTAGTATTCACCATACTTCTGCCCCACAATACTTTTGCATGAGTAGTATTCTGGCATGGGCCTGATTAACTCATTAGATACTACCTCCTCGCCCTCTTCATTCTCGATGGTATCAATATCCTCTGGCTCGATGGCAATTATCCCATTGGGATCAATGAGCTTTAAGGTTGGCACCATTGTCTTAATGAACATCTCAAGTGAGCCAAATCTTTCAATCTCTGAATTGACAAACTTCTGGAAGGTGTCCATCCCAAAAATTGGCTCAAGCTCTGGGGCGTATCTTATGGACCAGTTCTGATCTGCAAAGGCCCTGCTGATTGTGGCCTTAAAGTCCTCAAACACACTTAGTGTTGTTGGCTTATAGTTAGCCTTGATGTACTCAGCCTGTGCATCAGTTTGATTCGGTGCCCTCACACTAAGCAAGTGTGCAGGGTAAATGTCTGGCCGGGTGTGCGGCAAGATGCTGTCATACATCTTAGCGGCATAGTTGTAACCCGGCCAATATTCAGGATATTGAGTCACCCCTGTTCTCTCCTTTGTTATTGGATTGACAGGAGTTCGCTGTTGAGCATTCTCCCATCCCTTGTGCAGGTAGGAAAATTTGCTTACAATCTTGTCAATCTCCTCAATACTTAGTGCCATTATGCAACAGATTTAATTGTTGGTTGGTTAATGATGTGGGAGCCACAGCTCTTGGATCTGCAAAAGTTTAGATTCATGATTTTTGTAAGATTGATAAACCACGCCCCTCAGATGTGTTGAGCGTGATCACGTTATACTTATAATGAGCTGCATACTGCATCAGCTTCTTTACATCTTCAATGTGGATTGTGTCATGGTAGGCAAGTATGCCACCGATTGCAAGCACACGCTCCACCTCTTTAAACTCAGGCAAAATATTTTCCCATGAATGATCACCATCCACAAATATAAAATCAAAGTGATTGGCAGGAAATCCTTTGAGCAGTCCGATGGACTCACCAAGCTTGAAGTCCACAGCCACACCATGCTTTTGCAGCTTGTGCTTACGGTAATCGTTAATATCAAGGCCTGCATAGTAGCCGCCTGTCTTTAGGGCCTCAATCATTTTGATGGAGGTCTCACCCTCAAAAACTCCGATCTCAAGTACGGCCTTGGCTTGTATCATATTGATTAATGAGCCAATGTATTGGCACACATCCGCCTCACTGTTCCAGTCGTGCCTTGCTTCCTCTTTAAATGTGGCAGTGGTCACAATATTTCTCCCAATCTCTTCTACCGCCTTGAATTTTTCAATGGTCTCAATTTCTTTTGCAGTCTTTGGCTTTTTAGCCTTTACCTCTGCTTCTGGCTGTACCTTCTTTGGCCTGCCCTTTTTTGGTTTAACGTCTTGGATCTGCATGTTTATTATCTGTTATTCTGTGAATAAAATATTTGTGCATCTTGCCCTCTTCTTTCATCCATGACTTTAGCAGCCTGTCCATCCATTCAATGTAGAATGATGGTGTAAAGCCCTTGCCACCGTAGTAAGATTGCAAGTAATAATTTTGAGTGACCTGCCCATAAGTCATGCCCCTACGATCAGTAAAATGAATGAAGCCTTTCTCTGCATACTCATTACGGCCCACATCACCAATGGCAGGGTCTATCCCTAATTTAGCCATAGCACAATTCATGTATAGCTCATCAGGCTGCCCACCGCCCCACTTGGTGCGGAGCTTACTGACAGGGATTGGATTGTGCTGATAATAGTCCTGAGCTAACTTGTAAAGGTTTAATGACTCAGAGCACTTCTTGATGTACTGCACACTGCTGTTGATGGCAGGTAGCACCGTTGTATCTTCAAACTTATATTGACTCCAAATATCATCAGCAAAGGCCCACTGCATGGAGTCAATCTTTCTGCCCTGATCAATAGTATGGTAGCCCACTGTGTGGCTCGCATAAGGTTTGCCAGATGATTTGAGCAGCTCAATCATCGGCTCAATGTCTTTCAATGCCACAGCATCCACATCCAAATAAACATTGTGTGTGTATGGCAAGTAATAATAAAGATTCACCTTGGCCTTGCCTGGGTCAATCTTTTTATTCGTGTAGAGGTTCTCTTGTAAGATCGGCCTGATGCCATCCACCACCTCATGTAAATCTCCGCAATGCTTGGCAATATCTTCATGTGACTCTGCAAGCACAGTGATATTGATGGCCTTATTAAATCGCTTAATCGAATAAGCAAGGTTGTAAGCTGCCCAATAATATTGAGGCCTGCCAAATGCCATAAGCACCACCCCTGTGTCAGGAGTAGTGCCTTGGCTGATTTGTTGGCTTGTTCCCATTCTTAGAATACACCAGGAGGTGCATCATATTGGCTTGGTATGTTTTTGTCACGCCAAGAGAATGTTACCTCATAACGCTGTAATTCATTGTTCTGCTCAGGTATGATGAAGTTAGCTGATGTGGTAATCCCCACTGATGGATTGATATAAATCACTTTACCGCTGTCGCAAAGATATGCTAATATCCAAGCAATACGGCGATTGTTTACATCGTTCCAAAAAGAGTTGTTCTCATCAGTAACATTGGCATCAAATAAAGTAGCAGTACGATCCTCATTGATACGGATTGGAGTTCCGCATCCAATTGGAGAATCAACAGTCACAGGTGATCCTGCAGGTAAAGCAAAACGGATATCTTCAATTAACTTAGCAGTGCCGGCTGAAATTAAAGCATTGACCTCTGTCTCATCAGAAGGGTCAACCAATTCAGTACCGCACGCACCCACTAATATTGCAGACACACCGCCAAGCTTATACTCATTACAGTTCACCAGGTTATGGTCAAGCAGTTCTGAGTCGCAATAGCTTACGCATCCCATAATTTGTAGAATTTAAAATTGTTTAATTGACCCGGTTCAATAGGATGAGTCAAGTGATCCTACATAGTGTCTGCGATGACTGTTACAAAGATAATAAATTATTGTTGATACAAATTGATATTGTCTTGTGTGATTAATCTATCACCATCCTGGGCCAATATAAACGGCTCCGATCCTAAGTCCAATATTGATGGCAGGCAGTTGGCATCGGCTGCCACACATACCGCCTTACGCACCAAGGTGTCCTTTTTAATTAGCTCAATGGTGAGTGAGCCAAGATTGTCAGCATCATTGTACTCAATATCTGGGAAGCTGCTGTCAAATGGTGCATACACCTCACCATTGATGTACACATTATCGAAGTAGAATATTATTGACATGAAGTCCAAGATGTGCTCTGGCATCCTTTCAAAGTAGAATGTCCACCGCTTCCGCACATCGGCATAACTTGTGACTGTCTTGCCGGAGGCATACCGAAATATGTCAGCACTCACATCATATTGTGCCCTGAACTTACGGCCCTCTAATCTTACGCCAGGTAAGAATGATGTGCCATTAAAGCCAAGCCCAAACTGATTCTCAGCATTGCAGCCCTCAATCTTAAAGTATTTACAATCATCTGAGAAATCACCGATCTGAATCTCATCAGTGTACATATCATAAACAGCGTGCTCCTTATACGCCCTCACATCGAGCTTGCTTACCACCACATCAGCAGTCTGGCCAATATCATTAATCAGGTACAGCCCAATCTTGCCGCTGCTTGCAGGTGTAATGTCGAAGGTGTAGGTGCCGGCTGTTGTAATGGCTGTGCCTTCCGCAATCTGGTCCACCACCACTCTCAAGGTGCCATCATTGATGGAGTCCACAATAATAGTCACTGAATACTCAACATCCTCACACAGCTCAGTGATGGACTCAAGATAGGTGGCATTGGCATTGGCAGTGTAGCTTATTGATGCAGTGCCACCGCCCACAGTCCAATCATCAGTGCCGGTGCCGTAGTCATTGGCCCATCCAACAGTCGGACATCCAAGGCACCCGCCCCAATCATTAAAGAAAGGATTGTAAACATAATACTGCCCACAGGTATTGGTGCAGAAATCGGCAATGGCTAATCGGTAGCAGCCCGCCTCAATCTCATAATCTTTTAAATCAATAGCAGCAGTCAGGTATTGATCTGATGTGGTAATCACAGGATCGAACCGCTCCACCACTGATAATGTCACAGGATCCACCAAGCCCACAAATAATGCCCCATTGCAGTACGGCTCAAAGTCCAAGATCGTAACGGTGCCCACAAATCCATTGGACCCTGTGGAAGCCAAAATCAAATCCTGAATATTGCTGTTGGTATTGGCAGGTATATCTGTGGCCTTAAGATAAATCTCATGTGTACCAGGTGCACTGATCTGCTCAGTGGTGCCATTGGTGAAGCCCACCGTTAATACCCCTGTCATGCCAGTGTCCACTGTGATGGTGAGCTTAAACTCCAAGCAGTTGATAAACTTCTTATAACCAAACACCACACCCTGATTGCCTGCTGAATCGGGAAAGGTGATGGTACTGTTTTCGACTGTGCAGCCGATATTGGATATCACACTGTCAAACTGCAAGTAACCGCACTGCCCTGCCTCAAGCTGAAAGAATACCTGATCATTAAAGTCAAGCACCTGATTGTAGTCAGTGTTACAATTCGGGCATGGCTCAGATAAGGTGCTGTTGAATATTATCGGTTGGTTTGGTATCGAGGTGTAGCTCATGGCAGAAGTTTATTGGATAGCAATTCAAATGTGGTGTTCTTTCTCATCACTGACTCAATGTTTAATGTCTTGATGTACGTTGGTATCACAGCCAATGGATCATCATACCTTCCAATGTTGATTGGCTTGGATGTCTCAGAGGTGATGGCATTAATCTCAGCCATTGTAAGCGGCCTGTTGAACTTATATATGTAGGCCTTAACATCATCAATGTTTACAGGGTTTAATTCCAATGGCACCAATGGATATCCAATTCCGCTAAAGAAAGAATATTCTAAAGATGGATTAGTATTTTGAACAAGATACACATTACCGCTAACTGGATTAACATAATCAATTTTGGAATAAATATCTGATCTTACTATCTCACCTGCATTGGCAATAAATGTTTTTTGTACATATACAGCAGTATCTACATCACCACCATTACTAAAAAATAAATCTCCATCGTATTGATTAATGGGTGCGCCTCCACTTGTAAATGTTTTAATTGAGGCATAACTCTTTCTAAAATATATATCTAAAAATGGAAAAGATAATGCTGCCTGCAAATAGAAAGTGTAAACTCCAGTATAAGGTATAACATACTCAACACCATTGAAATTATTGCCATTATCAATAACTTCTACCCATGTTGGAAATACTCCATTCCATTGCGAAAAACTTGTAAATGCTGCTTCGTTTATTTGCCAATTTTGAGCAGTAACTCCAAAATCAGTAATCTTACTATCAAAGTATGTGGTATTGGGATCAAATGGCTCCTCTAAAAATGAGTAAAGCGAATTGGGATATCCTGCAATCCAGTTCTGGCTCACTTCATTATTGGCAAAGTTCCCATTGTACACATATTGATTCGTATCGTATGGATCAAACTGCTGCGAAACTAAGCAATCAGGATTGACACCAAAGTCAATAAAGAAACACTGAATGACAAAGTTGTCATTATCATAATCCTGCACCGCAAACCTCACCACATCCTCAATGGCATTGGTGTCAAATATAATTTTAGGAGTTTGCAGGTTTAACTTATTGGATGTATTGCACTCACCTGTAAATCCAAATGTTTCATTTCGGAATCCTCTAAATGTAGTTTGCACAAATGTACATGCAGTATTACCACCGTCACACTCTTGAGCCTCAAGCACCACATCATTTCCAAAGTCCACAGCTTGATACAATTTGTCCCTGTCAAAGGTAAGCTCAATACCGGGCTGATCATAAAGATTGGCAGAGGCCCCTGTCTGCTCAAAGTAGCTTGCAGGCTCTATCCTTAGCAGCGGCCTGCCATTGGCCTGCTTCTCAAAGCCCATCCCCAGATTGAGCTTGCTGCGCATGGCAGTGTAAAGCTGCTCAAAGGTGGCACTCATCTGCTGTATGGTACGCTCCCTTAATGACTTCCCGACAGTGTAGGCAGGCACATTAAAGTCCGGCTTAATCACCTTAAAGTAGTCAGATTCAAAGTCCACAAGATTGTCACTCATACAGCCCACCAGATGCTTAAACACATCATACACCGGATAGCCATAAGCACACAGCGGCAAGATCACACCTGTGCCCGGTGTGAATACCTCAAGTCTTCTCAGTGTTGGTGGTGTGATTGGCTGTCCATTCTTGGTGGTGGTAAGATCCAAGCTGAATGGGATGGACTTGTTATTGTTGATCTTGGTACTGAATGTCTCATCATACATCTTTGTCTTTACCTGGCACCTATCAATCATAAACAGGCACTCAGTGACAATAATGTATCCATCCACCAATGGCTCCCATGTGCCGGACGCACACTTGTACTGCACCCTCAGCTTTACAAGTTCACAATATCCATTTGTCTCAAGCTTGCCGTAAAGGTAGGAGTAAACATCACCGCCAAAGGTCAGGTCATTATTGAATGACACCACCCTGGCACCAATTGAATCCTCAAGGTTTATGGTGATGGCAAACTCTTCCGGGTTTAATGGCTGACCTCTGTCAAGTCCATCAATAAGAAACTTTAATTGTTGCGCCATGAATATCTGCTGTCTGAGCCATTAATATTTACCACCAAATTCTTTGAGGCCATTGTCTTATTTAGCCTGTCAAGCTTTTTCTCCATGCTCTTGGAGTTTAGCGAGGCATTCACCACCACTGCACCATCCTTGCTTTTGCTTGCATAGTCCAATATGGCAGGCCTGATGTACCTTTCATTTATCAGCTTATTAAGATCATGGCTGCTGCGATTCATGGCCTCAAGTATATCCCTGTGCTTGCTCACTGATTTCTTATTCACCACAAACTCACCACGCTCGGCTTCTATCACAGTACCACCTGCCTCATGGCTCTTGCCTCCAATGATACCACCTTTCTTGTACTTAGGCAATGGCTTGGAAGATACAATGGCCGCTTGGATTGCACCTTGTGCTAAGGCAAATGCTGAGAATGGCAAACCGAATGTCAATGGTGAGCCTGCTATTGCCTTGCTCACTGCTGCTGCTGTATTGATGGCAATGTCAAAGAGTTGGATGGCCTTCTCCAATTTGGCCTGCTTAATCTTCTCCGCTGCAATGGCTCTATTCGTTCTAAGCTCCAATGCCTCCCGCTTACGCTGTTTGTCAATCTCTGATTCGGCACTGCTGTTGATGGCTTCCAGTTCGGCCTCGCTTTGGGCCTGTATCTCAGTAATCCTATTCTCCGATTGTTCCTTTTGCAGCTCGGCCAAGCCTCCAATAATATCAGCCACCTCATTGGTGATGTTGAAGAAATTATCCACCTGCTCCTGTGCCGTCTTTTTATTCTCCTCTCTGATGGCTGCATTAGTCTCAGCATTGATCAGCTCAAGTGCTGCTG
>Ga0315903_10010745_pt1 | contig 10858 bp, 13 predicted proteins | sample LakEriMetagenome_7_FD_203524 | JGI IMG/M metagenome (GOLD analysis project Ga0315903, IMG submission 203524) | Freshwater fungal communities from buoy surface, Lake Erie, Ohio, United States - Buoy 2 MA119 | ecosystem: Environmental > Aquatic > Freshwater > Lake | place: USA: Lake Erie, Ohio... | reverse complement strand
CTAGCAGGTAGGCATTTTGGCTTACCTTCGCCACTATCTCTACCACCACACTCGCCACGAATCTTACCATCTGGACCAAAACGCACCCACTTTTCTCTAAACCATTTTTTGAGATCTTCTTCTAGTTCTTGTTCGGAAATCTTTTCGCAACTGCCAGGTGAATATTCTGAAGTGCCGGGCACTCGACGATAACCTTTCCAACAGGCTTCTAATAGTTCTCTATATTTCATTTTAGAGGCTGGAAACTTCTAGTTTGACCTTGCTGGCTCAATGCTTGATTTTCTGCATCAATTCTGGCATCTCTGGCCTTTAATGTGTCCGCTACATCTTGTTGAGCTTGTCTGCGTTCTTCTTCTTCTTCCGGAGAACGGGTGGGCTTCGCTGTTGCTGTTGTATTAGGATTGGTTAATCCACTTGCTCCAAGTCCAGGCGCAGGAGGAGCAGGAATTGAACCAATTCCTGGTAAAGGTTTTCCGTCTGGACCAATTACCACACGCTCATTCATAATATCTAAATATTTTCTAAAAAATCTTGGATCCATTTTATTTCCTTTATTTTTTACTCTTGTTGCCCCAATTTTTAGCACCTTTCTTACGGCAACGCACTAACGCACCCGATGCATAGGCACTTGGCCATACCTTGTAACGACTTTTGACTTTGTGATAGCAAGCATCTTGTTTTTCTGCTAGCATTTGATCTTCGTAAGCAGCCCCGCCACACTCAGGACAAGTCATTCTTTTTTCTGTAACAATTTCGTAGCCTGCTCTTTGTAATTCTTCAATGTAACGTTCGCGATCTTCATTGGTGACACCATACTTCTTTTTGAGTTCTGCGGTTTGTTTTACACGCTCCTCGTGAGGCATGTCATAAGTTTTTTTCAACTCTTGATAGTATTCAGGATCGGGTAAGCCTGACTTTTTGCGAAGTTCTTGATGGCGCTTATATAGTTTTTCTTGTGCTGAACTTTCTCTTACTTTGGGTTTAAGTCTTTGTCTGGCTTGTTGTGCAAAGTCATCCAAATCTAATTCAGCCGCACTTCTGTTAGCCATATGTTGTTGTTTAATTGTATCAAATTCCTGACCTGTTACTTCTGTGCTGCCTACGTAATATTTTGTTCCAGGTTTGTCTGAAGTAGAAGGTTGTCTCATTGTTTGATCGTAACGAGAAACGGGATCAGTTGGTTGTTGTTCTTTAACACTTTGTGTATCATCCGTTAGATTTGGCTCACTATGTGACATTACCCAACCTTGGTTAGAACGAGTATCAAACTCTCCAATCGTTTCTCCGTTCCAACTTTGAGCCACAACAAATGTTCTATTTTTCTGCACATGCTTTACTGCACCCTGTGCATCAACTTTGTTAGACCATTGATCGTAATCGTTTAATTTTAATACTTGTGTGCCTTCCGCCAATCCTCGGTACAAAGGACCTTGGATATACCAGGACAATTCATCGCCATCGTCCTTGACGTCTAACACATTTACACGGTATCCGCGATCTGTGAGCCACGCTTCGGCTTCTTGTGCCAAGAATGATCTCGCTCGTTCGCCACGGAGATCAATGTTGCCTTGATCGCCACTGACATCAAATACTTCCAACCAATCTTCACCAATGATATCATACAGTTGATCATCACTGTACCATCTACCACCGCCACCACCACTGGGTGCAAATTCTTTAACAACCTTTGCTGCACCAACTCGTTGGTCTCGAGGCTCAATCGGCTGCTTACCGCGTTCTTGTTCTTTACGCTTTTGTGCAGCAAGATCTGCCACACTACCTTTACGAGGCTTCTTAGCACCGTAACTAAAAGGACCTGCTTCTTTTACATCTTGTTTTTTCTGCTTATCTTTTTTATCTTTTGAAGGCTTATCAAAATCTTTAGTCCCGGCAATGGCATCAAGCTCTTGTTTAGAAAGTTTTCTAGTCCACCCCGGTTCGTTGTATGGTTGTGGTTTCTTTACATTAGCTTCTGTAATTTGTTTTTTCTTAAAGATATCGTTAATAAACATTTTATATCGCCTGTTGTCTCATTGCTGCAATTTGTGCAGACAGATCTTCTATTTGTTGTTTTACTGAAATTTTTTGTGAATTAATCTGTTGCATGGTCATAGCTTTTTCAACAGGACTAGCACCTTGTGGAAATTGTTGGTTGAGTGCAGCCAATTGACTTCTAGCAGCCTGCAGTTGTGCCACTAACCCAGTTATTTGGTCTTTAATTTGTTGTTTATATGCTCTTACCTCATCTTTTTGAGCCTTATCTTCGGCAGCACCTGGCTCACCACTGATACCCGACCCCGGAGCACCATACTCCATAAACTGTTTGCGTAAAATAGATTCCACATCCTCCTCTACACTTTCAGCAGCACCGCCATCACCCACCATACGGCTACGGATTTTTTTAGCACTGTCAGTGCCTTTCAAGTAGCCAGGCCATTTGGGACCAGTTGGCTTGCGCTCGACCGCGGCCATGGCATCCATTTTTTCCAACAAGTCTCGCAAATCGCTCATTTATAAACGCCTTTGCCTACTTGGACTTTTTTAGGTTTGTAACTGTTGCCTACTCGTTTAGGTACGCCTGATATTGGTTTGTGTGATGGTCCAGTCATTGATGTGGCTACTGCACCTGCACTACTTGCGCCACCTGTGGCCATTTCTTTGAGTTTTGGTTTAGCTGGCAAACCAGTGGCTGGATCAAGGTTGTATTTTTTGAAAATTTCTTTGTAATTAGGACTATCTAACCATGTATAGGGCTTTCCTGGAGCTGGTTTTACATGGTGTGCATTTGCAATAGCCATCATGTCTTGTTGTGTTTGAAACTTTTTCTCATACTCGGCTCTTTTTGCATCATAATCCTTACTACCATAAGCGGGCAATTCTTTTTGCAATCTTGCAAAATATTCGTCGGCGGCAGCACGAGTTTTTGGGCCTACAATGCCATCAAGTTTTAAATTTGAACCTTGTGTATTTAAAAAATTCTGATAGGCTCTTTGCCCAGCAGCATTCACACCAGCAGCAGGTCGTGTAGGAGCAGGTTTTACATCTACAGGATTAGGTGCGTTGGGATCGTATCCAGGACCATAACGAGTTTCTCCTGGTTTATTAACTTGACTTACACTAGTATCAGTTTGTTGTCTTAACCATTCTGCACTTCCAGGACCTGGTTTAACTGCAACAGGAGTATCTGCAACACTGGTATCTGAATTGTCACGTGCAGATTGTCTTAACCATGCATCACTACCTGGTGATAATTTTTCATCTTCTTCTACTAATCTATTCAGTGCGTAATTAGCAGCGTCTTCTGCAAATGTCATCATTTCTGGTTGTTGGCTAACTTCTTCGTATTTCAAATAATCGCGCACACTTTCCAGGTATTCGCTGGCCACTGCAATTTTGGTTTGTACCCAACCTTCCAAACCTTCCATCTCACTCACATCTTTAAGTAAACGATGGATCTGAATAGCTGCCTGTGCTGTGCTGTACAGTTGACTACGAGCCATTTGCACTTCGTGGTCTCTATGCATGTCATCTGCTTCTCTAGCAATAATGCTGTTCTCTACAATAAATTCTGTTGGTTTCATAATAATTTCCTAAGTTTTTATATTTATTTTTTTGTTGAGTAGCCGGGATTTCTGAATTAGTGGTAGATAGGTTTCGTAGGTTTTCTTAACTTGTCTATCTTTGTGTCTTAATTCTAAAACTTCGCCAGAGGCTGTTGTTGTGTTTTGACTTTGACTAATTCTATCTAGAACAAAATTCCACGTATATCCTTTATCAGTAGATCTTAAAAAATTTTGCTGCACAGTGTGGCCATTGACTTTAAAGTTTTTTAACTCAAACATTTCTGCTGCTTTATCTGTTTCCAGTTTTAATATATGCACACCTGATTCTAGTAAGCAAAGCATGTTTTCATGTATATAATGACTAACCGACTGCCAATGAAAAGTTCTTTCTGCAAACAATTCATCATCTACGAAAAGTCTGTAAATTGGCGGGCTTTCGTGCCAGTTACAATAAACGTCCAGTTCTAGTTTGCTTTCCATTATTTTTTTCTGCCCGCACAGTGTGCTCGCTGACTAAACCCACGCGGACGATTGCAGTTGATACTGCGTTTGTATTTGGCACTCCATTTTTCTTTAAGCGTAGCAATTTGTTCTTGTAATTGTGACACACTGTCAGCCAAGTGCATTTTTTTCAGTTGTCTGCCCACTTCACCAGGTCTAACATCTTTGGTAATGCTCATTGAGTATCTGGGATCACGTGCCTGTTTTTTGTTGGCCACAACACCTACAGCGGCTGCTTCTTCATTCACAGCCTGTGGAATTTTATCTAGTATCCGACCTAGTTCTGCGTCATCTCTGCCGTACATCTGCAGCAGATATTCTGATCTCGATTTAGGATTATCTCTAACGGCATTCCACGCTGCTCGCGCTGGTGTTCCGTGACTGACATCTACCTGTTGTCCATTGATGTCAATTACTTTATGCCTTTCATCCGCTACAATAACATATCCATGTTTGTCTGCGGTTGTGCATTTATCTAGGCTTTCAAATGTTTTGAAATAACTAGGATTGCCGTCTTTTTTAACACTATCTGGTCTAAGACGATCGCGATCCGGGCTTCCTACCACTGCTATGAATATTGTGTTAGCAGGATTGAATTGTGGTTCGGGTAGTTTGTATGGATTTGTTACTTCAATAATGCGGTCGCTAGGCACACCAGCGGCATTCATGAATACTGTTTTGTCTGAAAAATTAAAGGGACTTTTGGGTAATTCTACCTTGTTGCTGGTAGCAATGAATACATTGTCACGACCAAATTGGCTCTGTAAAGTACGGAATACTTCTGCATGTCCAAGATGGAAGGGTTGAAAACGACCCGGGTATAATACAACCAACTGTGGGCCTGCTTCGGCTACATAACTTTCAAATAAATCAGCAACAAACATGGTAATTCCATTATATTGCTGTATTTAGCTCAAATGTTTTCTAGTAACCAAATGTAAAAGGGACTCTGGAACGGCAATATCCATTTACCGTTCCATCCAAGATTAACACAGTTTTTTACTGATGGAGCTAGTTCTTTACCCTGAGCAAGCATTGCAGTTACATAACTTTGGGGATAATTTGGTCTGTAATCGCTTGCTGTCCACAATAAAGATCCTAAATCTATTTCCTCAATTTCTATCGAGTCAATGTTTAACAATAAGTCGTCTGTTATTTTACCATCATTATCGATCACTGTATCATAAATTGACTTATTTTTTAATTCTATGGTTAAAGTGCAATCGCCCTCTATGACATTTGTAAAAAATTCAAAATATTCAGTTTCGTGTTTTTTAGATTTTACGTGATCATGAACAAGTAACTCTCCATTTACATAGACATTAAACTCGGGCTGTTTTTTGTCCGACGAACTGCTTAATCCTATTTTAAAATGAAGAGTTTCTTGATTACTCATACCTTTAGCCTCAAGCAGGAGCCTTCTGAGCCATTTTGATCGCATCTGCAAGTGCAGCAGGAGCAGATACATCAAGTTGAGGTGCATCACCCGATGGGCCAAACTGTGGCATTTTACTTAAATCGCCTACAAACTCATAATGTCCGATATGATTCAACAATACTTTGCCGTGTGCCCAGATTTCTCCACCTAACGCACTCCATCGACGACAGAATAACCAATCCTCTGACAGATAGTGTCCCTTTTCATCAATGGCAACGTCAAAGATGCTATACATAGTGGGCTCGTATTGCTTGCCTAAGCCCACGTCATCCACGTACTTTGTTTCAGGATGTGCTGCACAAAGTTGAACATACACATGCTTTTTAAACAACAAGAAACCTGTGCCCATGGTATCTACTGTAAAGATATCTCCCTGTACTTTGGTTTCACGCTTTAAATTAATAACATAATTAACTGGTAGTGCTTTTTTAGGATACAAGCCACCAATTACATCTTTGTCGCATGCCATCATTTGCAAAATTGATTCCGGCTGAAAACGAATATCTGCATCAATAAACATGAAATGTGTGGCACTTTGATTAGTCATCATTTTAGCCATCAAGTTGTTTCTAGCTCGAGTGACCAAGCTTTCATTTACCATAGTATCCAAAGACCAATTCAAGCCAACCTGTTGCGCCATTAAAATAAATCGTAACAACGATGTCATAGTGGGTTCGCTGACATTACCTCCATAACAGGGCATACCAATATGTAGATGACATTTTGTAAAGTCAAATGGTGTTCCCTGTTGTTGCTGTTGCTTTTGCTGTGCCTGCTGAGCTGCCGCAGCTTTGATCATAGCAACTGCATCTTGCGGACTAGTTGCTTGTTGTTGCTCTCGTTGAGCTGCTGCTGCTTTAATTGCTGCTACAGCACTAGCCTGCGAAGAGGCTTTATCTCCAATTATTTTTTTGACCATTGAGTTCTCTCTTTGTTTGATTAGGCTTTGTTGGCTTCAACAACCACGTTGTCGCCGAGTAATTCTTGAGCTACTTGTTCAAGAGCTGTTCTGATATCTTCGGTAATAAAAGTACCAGGTGATTCATCGTTTTTGATTAATTTGCTTACTGTGATAACTACTACTTCTTCATGTACTTTTGCCATACGAGCAATCCTTGAATAATAAAGTTATTTATTATCCAGGCATACCAGCTCAGAAACTTCTCTAATTAGATCTGGATGTATGAGGGTGATAAATGTGGCCACATGCTTGTCATTGGTGTAAAAGTTAGATCCCCAAATCCAGTTGTGTTCCTTGGCCAAATTATCTCGAGAATGATCACTAATTCTCACAAGATCGCCCAAGCTGTCCAAATACGCAAGAACCTGATGTCTAACGCCCACATCAAATTGCTTTTCTCTCAACCAAACCCTATACCGGTATTTGGGTGGTTTTTTGACCAGGATCACATTCTTGTCCAGTATGGCCTTGATTTCTTCGCTGGCAGGACCTGTAACAGATGTCAGTTTGTCCCTATGTTCAGGATCTATAGATTTGGCCACCGATTGTAGCACCAGTTCGTCTGTGGCATACACAGATATTTTGGGTTCTTCTGTGCGTATTTTGACATCAGGATATTCGTAGTACAGATCTTTTAAACTGGTCAAGAAACCAATGTCGGCTTCTTTAAGGTATTTGGCCAGTTGCTTGTTCCACCACGATCCTTGGCGTCTATAGTCTCTAACCCAAGTTCTACGGCGTTCTATGTCATAGCTAACATTGTCACAGCGAATGCTTTTGCATCCGGGTGCATGTATGTCCAATCTAAAGTAGTATTGATTATAGAACTGCTTGGTTGATTCTTGTAAATCAATATTGGGCGATAGGTTCTTCCAGAACGATATATCCATGCTCGTCTATTCTATGTTTAAAGTCTGCTGCTACTGGTTGAAATATAAATTTGTCGTCGGCATAATCCACCACTATTGTAGCACCGGCTATTATGTTTTCGAACAATATTTTTTTACTCAAAGGCACTTTGATGCTTTCATTGATCTTTCTTTGCAGTGGTCTCGCACCCATTTTTGGATCAAATCCATTTGCGACCAATTCATCTACTGCTTGTTCAGTTAATCTTACACGCAACTGTTTGTCTAATAACAGTTCATTCAATTCATTGATAAACTTATTGACAATTTTACGCATACTGAGTTGATCTAGCTTTTTGAACTTGACAACTCCGTCCAATCTGTTTCTAAATTCTGGCTTGAAGAAGTCTTTGACAGCCTTATCATCTTCGCCTTCGCGTTCTAACGCAGTGGTAAATCCAATGGTGTTTCTATCATTGTCAGCTGCGCCAAGATTACTTGTTAAGATAATAATTGCGTTTCTGCAATCGGCTTTCTTGCCATTGCTGCTGGTAACTGAACCTTCATCCATCATTTGCAGCAGAACATTACTAACATCAGGATGAGCTTTTTCAATTTCATCCATTAGAATAATGCAGTTGGGATTGCGTTCAATATCAGATATCAGTAGTCCACCGCCCAGGTTGCCATCATCGTAGCCCACGTAACCAGGAGGAGCGCCAATCAGTTTGGCCACGGTATGACGCTCTTGGTATTCACTCATGTCATATCTCAGCAGCTTCATACCTAGTGTTTCTGACAACAACTTGGCCAATTCTGTCTTACCTGTACCAGTTGGACCCAAGAACAAGAAGTTGCCGATTGGTTTGTTGATCGACTTCAATCCTGCCTTGCTCACATAAATCTTTTCAAGCACTGTATCTACAGCACGATCCTGGCCGTACAATCTGTCTTTAATCTTGTGTTCCAGATAATCTACACCTGCATTGTCAGTGCCCTGTTGCACGCCAATTTGATCAACAGGAATTTTGGTAATTCTACTGATGGCATTGACAATGTCTCGCTTGCCTATACTCCATACTGTGTGTTTGATTCTGTTTTTGGCACAGCAGGCATCAATCAAGTCGATGGCTTTATCGGGTAATTTTTTATCAGTTTGATATCTTACTGATAGATCTACTGCTGCTTCAATAGCGTCGTCGTGTATGGTGCCGCCATGGAATTCTTCAAAGTTGAATCTCAATCCGTACAAAATTTCTTTTGCAATCTCAGGTGTTGGTTCATCAATTGTGACACGTTGAAATCTACGCATGAGTGCTCTATCTTTTTCAAAGCTTTGTGTGTATTCTTCCCATGTGGTACTGGCAATCACTTTGATCTTGCCTTTGCTCAGGGCCGGTTTGATCATGTTGGCCAGATCCACACTGCTTTGACTACCGGCGCCGGCACCACGCATTTGATGTGCTTCGTCGATGAAAAGAATAGTCTTGCCTTTGACATTTAGCGCACTCAAGATTTCCTGTATCTTTTCCTCGAAGTCGCCGCGATATTTACTACCGGCCAACAAACTACCAATGTCTAAATTATACACTGTATAATCATGCAAATAAGCCGGTACTGTTTTGGTCACAATAGACAAAGCCAGTCCTTCGGCTATAGCAGTTTTTCCCACACCAGGATCGCCTACCATTAACACATTGCTTTTGTTGCGACGTGCCAGTATTTCTATGATGTCATTAAGTTCTTCGGCACGACCAATCACGGGATCAATCTTGCCTTCAATGGCCTGTTTGTTGAGATTGTCACAGTAATGATCTAAAACTTTGTCTGCTCTGTTAGTGGTGGCAATACTCTTTCGTGCATCTGACTTGTAATTTTTGTTATAAAGTTCTACCAATTTGGCACGATCCAGACCGTACTTGACCATAAAGTAATGAGCATAACTGTTTGATTCAGCATGTATGCTCAAGAACAAGTCCATCAATTCAATATGTGTTCTGGCACTAAACAGCACCTGTGTAAATGCTCGATTGAAAACACGTTCCAAGGCATGTGTTTTTTTAGGCTCTTGTTCGGTGACTATCAAATTGGTTGCTTGCAGGAGGTATGCTTCTAGATCGGCATCCAAACTATTCACGTCTGATCCAAATTGCATCAACAGGTCTTTAAACGGTTCAAATCTAATCATGGACAAGAACACATGTTCCAGCGTCACATATTCATGACTAAGGTTCTTTGCCAGTTCTGTTGCTTCTGCAACAATATGATCAATTTCGGGATTGGTTTGCAGCATAAAAATATTTATTGAATGTTGAATAGATTTCGTACACCCTGTTGCTGCTCAGGAGTAAGATTAGCAGGTACTGTTATTTTAACATTGATCAACATGTTACCCCTAATGTTTTGGTTCATGGCATATAGGCCTTGTTCAGCCAATCTAAAACGAGTGCCTGGTTGTGTGCCAGCTGGCACGTTGATGTCAAATCGTTTGCCGTCGAGTCCTGTTACCACTACTGTGCCGCCAACCATGGCTTGAACACAGCTGATGTCAATATTTTTGTGCAGGTCAATGTTATCTACACCAAATTCTGGATTGGCTTCGATATTGACTTTGACATAGAGATCGCCTCTTGGTAATGATGCAAAAAAGTTGTCTCCCAGTCCGGAATATTTCACAGTGGAACCAGGTCTAACACCACGTGGAATTTTTACTTCAACAGGATAGGTGTCACCGTTTGAGGTTTTGACATTGATAACTTTGGTTTGCTCTGCCAGTGTGCTGGCCAGGCTTACTATCAATTCAATCTGTAAATCTTTGTTTTTTCTCGGCTGTCTAAAAACATTGAATGGGTCTCCTTGGTGTGCAAATCCGTGCCCGAATGCAAACCCAAAATTTCTTAACATCTCTTCCATTTCGTGTGGCATGCCCGAACCCATGTCCTGTCCATTTACACTGAAACGGAACCCGCCCATGCCGCGTCGTTCTGCATCGTATTGGGCTCTACGATTGTCGTCACTCAATGTTTCGTATGCAGATTGTATTTGTTGAAATCTATTTGTATCACCGCCTTTGTCGGGATGATGTTGATTGGCCAATTTACGATAAGCCTTTTTAATTTCATCCTGATCAGCCGATTCTGAAATGCCTAAGGTGTCGTAATGAGTCATGATAATATTATATACCTATTAGATCAATTTGTCAAACAAAAAGAGCCCAATCATGGGCTCTTGTTTGATATGTACAACAGATTATTTCTTTGCGTCTTTTTTGGCATCTTCAATCTTGGTTCCTTCCAGTTTCTTATGAACCTTGATTGTTTTGCAAACTTCTTTTTCTTTGTTGGTCTTGTTGTCAAATTCTTTGACACAAACTTTTTTCTCTTCGGCTGCATAAACACTTGTAAGTGCAAATACACCAATCATCAATGCTATAAAATAATTCATTTTGATATACCCTTTTTAGTAAATTTTTCTGATGCTGTGAATCCCAATCCGCCTAACACAATGTACATGATAGCATCAAAAGTTTGCGGACTAACCTTCTTTT
>Ga0315903_10010743_pt1 | contig 10860 bp, 11 predicted proteins | sample LakEriMetagenome_7_FD_203524 | JGI IMG/M metagenome (GOLD analysis project Ga0315903, IMG submission 203524) | Freshwater fungal communities from buoy surface, Lake Erie, Ohio, United States - Buoy 2 MA119 | ecosystem: Environmental > Aquatic > Freshwater > Lake | place: USA: Lake Erie, Ohio... | reverse complement strand
ATGAAGTCGATGACCGATACCCTTCTCCTTCAGGTCCCCATCGTCTAGTGGCCTAGGACGTCGCCCTTTCACGGCGTTAACACGGGTTCAAATCCCGTTGGGGACGCGTCAAAGTTGAGTTAATACTCCGCTTTGAAGGTAAGGCCCAGTAGCGCAGTTGGTTAGCGCGCCGCCCTGTCACGGCGGAGGTCGCGGGTTCAAGTCCCGTCTGGGTCGCGGCTGAGTAGCTCAGTTGGTATGAGCGAACGACTGAAAATCGTTAGGTCGCCGGTTCGATCCCGGCCTCAGCCACCACCATATTTATGTTGGATTGGAATCAATGAGATCTGCAGTTAAAAATCTTATCGAGAAGTATTTTGACCCTGCAATGCTTCGCTGGGCAGCAGTTGGCATCACTACAACTGCCATTGATTACATATTGTTTGTTACCTTGTTTGGACCAATTGATTCAGTATATATTGCCAATCTTATCGCAGCAGTTGTAGCAACTAGCCTTAACTACCTAGCCCATCACAGGTGGACCTTTAAAAGTAACCAACAGCACTCAAGATCTGGCCTTAAGTACTTGCTAAACTTAATCTTTTGGTGGTTTATCTCGAGCTCAATAATTAAAACTTTGGTGGAGGCAGGAGTAGATCCTAGAGTTGCTAAATTAGTTCCCTTCGTATTTATTGTGCCAGTAAATTACTTTGTGTTAAACAAAATAGTATTTAAGAAATAAATTTAAGCATCCTTAGTTCTAAAAAATAGTATAAACAAAATTACCCAAAGTATTGCTGCAGGCAGCGCAAAGTAATTTGCATTAACTTGATTTATCTGTGAAATCAAAATCGAAATAATGGCAAAGAGTGCTGATAATCCCCACAAAAATAGGGCAGCAGATCTTCTTGAGTATCCTGCTCTAATTAACCGATGTGAGAGGTGGTCCTGACCACCTTGAAAAGGGGATAAATTCCGTCTTATGCGAGAGCTGACTGAAATGGTGGTGTCAAGAATTGGGATCGCAAGTAAAAATATTGGAATGAGGTAGGAGGTGAGTTGGGATTGTGCTGTGGGTTCAAATCTAACGGTAAGTATGGCAAGCAATACGCCTAAAAATAACGCTCCGGCATCACCCATATAGATTTTCGCTGGACTCTTATTCCATACTAAAAATCCTAGGGTAGAGCCGGCTGTGACAGTAGAAAGTGCTGCAATTAAGTATTGGTCTCCAGATAATGCCAAATAAGCTAGTGCAATTGATGAGATTGCAACTGTTCCTGCCGCACCGCCATCTAAATTGTCAAAGAAATTGATTGAATTACATATTCCAACTACCCAGATCACAGTAATCAATGAATCAAAAATGGCAGATCCGGTTGGGTTACCCACATTGTTGGTAATAATCAAAACACTTGCAGTAAACACACCAGCTACAGATTGAGCAATAAATCTTGGCAGGGGCGGTAGGTTTTTTACATCATCCCAAAGTCCAATTAAGCCAAGTGCTAAAGCGGGACCAAGTACTGAGGTTGCCAGCCAAAAGGTGGTGGAGGTGAAATCAGAGATAAGAGAGGTTGAGTAAGAGATAGAGATAATCCCAATAATTATTGCTATACCACCCAAATAAGGGACTGGTTTCTTATGGGATTTGTGTGAAGAGTTAGGTTGATCAACCACATCTGTTGCAATTGCAATCCTTCTCATTACGGGTGTAAGTACACCTACAACTAAATAAGAGACAACAAACAGTAGGAAGTACTCTGTATTTGTTATTCCCATTTGGCTAGATATGGTTAATTAAGCTGAACCAGATTTACGTCTATGCATCTTTGGAGCTGAGCCACCAGTTTGTCCTGAGCCAACCTTTGATCCAGATGTTGGACCTGCGCTCTTACCAGAGTTACTACCCTTTTGCTTCTTTGCAAGGGCAGCTAACATTTTAGCTTTTGCATCTTCACCAGTACTTTTATCTTCACGCATAGTTATTCTCTATCCATTCTTTAACTGTTGCTGGTAGTTTTTAAAAGAAGTGCTTTAACCTCAGACTCTTTATACCTTCGGTGTCCACCTAAGGTTCTAATTGAGGTTAACTTGCCAGATTTTGCCCACCTGGTGACAGTCTTTGGATCTACTCGGAACAATGATGCAACCTCAGCTGGGGTCAACAAGACCTCTTGCTCTGAATTCATTTCAGTTACCCCTTATTTGTTGGTTGGCGCGCATGTCCGTTTTAAACCTTATGAGACAAGTATTGTGGTTTGGGTAAGTAAATGACAAGTAACCCAATTACATAGCCTGCTCAAAGGCTGCCACCCTTCGCCAGAGAGTAACTAATCGCTCATAACCCTGTCCTGCCAGTGCGCCATCTCCAGCCGCTAAGCCAGCCAGTGATCTAGCAACATCCTCAATTGAGGTGTCAGCATTTAATCCAGGTTGGCCAGATTCAATCAATGATTTCTCTAGATAAATAGCTAACCCTCCGTAATCACACTCCACAATTGAATCGGCATCAAAAATAGATAGCCATTCAAGCAAATCTGCGATCTCTTGTTCTATGGGCCCATTTCCAAAAGCGTTGACCACCGCTTGATGGGCAAATAAACATCTTTGTTTTGCATTGGAGATAGAGGTTCGAAGGATTGTGTAAGCGCCATCTTCATTTGTGCCTCTAATTCGATCTGAAGCCTCAAAGAGTGAAAACCAACGTGGAGGAATACTCCAGGTTGCTGTGATTATGTGTGAGACTTTGTCTTCAATACTTTCAGAGTTTAATGAAAGCGCGCTTTCGATCTCTTTTGGCAGAAAAAAACTACTTATCGTAAATGGCATTGAAGATTTAAAATCATCTAAAGCTGCCCAGCATCTTGCAGCTGTTGACCATGGAGCTATGTATTTTTTGTTATCAATTTCTAAAATATGCGCACCATCTAGTTTGAGCGCAGGTGGTTCAGTAACAATTGTCCGTCGAAGTGCTCTTTGTTGCTCATCCCTACCTGTTGGGGTTGAAACTAGAATTTGACTCCATCTAGATTGATCTTCTTTGCTAAAGGCGGTTAATGGCTCATAAATCCGTAAAGATGCAACGTAAGGAGTTGGTCGCATTTAGTAATTTAGTTAATTACGGGTAGTGTAATTGTCGTTAGAGGAATCGTCGTCAAATCCTTTATCCTCTTGAACTTCACCATGTAATTCTTTTGCTAGCCGCTCTAGATCCATATCCTGATTTGAGTATTTAAGATCTCTTGCCACTTTAGTTTGTTTTGCTTTTGAACGGCCGCGTCCCATTTGTGGCCCTCCTTCAATATTTCTCTTCTGTCAGGTGAGGTAGATTAGCGCAAAGATGGTCCATCAACTACTGGGGCTTTTCCGCCCTTTAGTAAGGTTTTTAGGCCTATTACCTGAAGAAATAGTGATAGCCCCATAATTGGAATTCTAAAGCGGTGATCGCCTATGGTTAATAAGGTTATTAACCAATTAGTTGTTATCGCAACCATCGCTAAGTTGCCAATAAACCTTTCAAGTGAATTTTGACGCCACAAGGTGAAATAGCCATATAGTAATAAGGCCAATCCGCCAAGTAACCAGAGCCAAGATATTACCTTTCCAAATCCACCATAGATCAAATTAAATCCATCTTGTGTTGTTGCAATGTCTTTTAATGGATTTATTGTCAGCCAAGGATTTCTTGCCATGGTGCCATTTGCCACCGGCCCATACCAAGGTGACCAAAAGTAAATTGATTTATTGTAAAAAAGCTCTACTGCCTTTATGGGATTACTTACATACCAGGCTAAAACACACCTGACTCGTTGATTATCCTGCTCTGAAGATGTGCCAGATAAATCACACTCCACACCAAAGCCCTCTTTTATATAGCCACCGGTGGCATTATCTCCTGCGCCAATATTCATAGTTACGCCAAGATTGGTTGAAATACTGTTAATTCCTATTGCTTGATTGTTTCGATAAATCAAAGTTGCTGGAAAAAACAAGGTGATTGCTAGGCTCATTGCAATCATCAGCGCTCCTGCTTTAAAGCCTTTCCAAACAAAAATCCACAAAAGATTTATCACGATCCCTGTCAAAAGCAATCTAGGCTGGACAAATGACAGCAAGCCAAATATTGCAGAGCTTAACATCAAGTATCTAACAAACTTTTTGTTATCTTTTTCAACAAAACTTCTGATCACAAGTCCTACACAAAGTAATACTCCTGATGCTGTAAGTGACTCATAGCCAATTGCAATAGAGCTAAGTGACAGGGTTGGGTTAAATAGGATTAGCAGTAGTGTCAGGTAGGCAAACTTCTTTAATCTTGTCTTAGATAGCTCTTTTGCAAAAAAGTAGACAGCGTAGGAAAAAATAAATGATTGCGCGATAGAAAGTGTTGTTAATACCCAACTCTTCCCAAGTATCGATAAAAAGAGAATTAAAAGAGGGTATCCGGCAGGCCAGTAATTTAAAATGCTCTCGGGTGAGAATATTCCATCTCTAAGTAGTGCGTTATAACCCATGAGGTAGTTCTCACCATCTGCGCCAAGCCATGCACCATCCACGAAATAAACTCGATCACCAGAGCCTGCATTTATGCCTTCAATACGAAAAATAATTCCAAGTTTGATGATAAAAACTGCAATTGCCCAATAGAGAAAACTCTTGGAAAGATTACGCTCAGGTGACATTCGAGCGCGCTTTGATTTACTGGCCATCACATCCCCTACTTTGAACTTGTATCTAGTTTACCCACCTGCGTAAATAGATCTTCCAGGTTTGCGTTTGTGCCTGAAGCTGAAATTAAGCCCTCATAGCAAAACTTGTCCCAACAAGTAGGGTCCTCGACCAGTTTAATCAATGTATACCCGCTCATCTCCACAACATTAGGTGGCGTGCCTCTTCTATGAACTGAGCCAGAAACACATTGAATTGCAGCATATGGCGGGATTCGAAGTTCAACTGAGTTACCAGGTGCTACCTCTTGGACCATCTTAAGTATTTCCTTAACCCGGCTCTTAACTTGCAAATCTTGCTTCATCTTAGTTGTGTTAATTCAACCCTAACTATCTTGCTATCTATTACCTTTTTGATTCTTTGTCTGACAGATTCAGATTGCTCTGATGCCTTACCTGCAAAAAGTGATGGATCTGCAGTCAGATTTTTAAGTTGATCATGTGAGAGCGGAAACCCTTTTTCCTTGGCGAGTGCTTCAAAAAAATTACCTGCAGTAGTTGAAGTTGAATGTTTTTTAATCAATTGGTGGGCTGCCTCTCGACCCAATCCTGCCCTAACACACTCCATAAGTATTTTTGTAGTTGTAAGTAATGGTAGCTGCTCATTTAGCTCACTCTTTATACTCTCTTCAAATACTCCAAACTCATTTAGTATTGTCATAAAGGTATGAAGCAAGCCATCTAAAACATAAAGTGAATCTGGGATAACAACTCTTCTGACTACTGAGCATGAAACATCACCTTCATTCCACTGATCCCCAGCTAGATCTGCTGCCATGGTGTTATAGCCTCGAAGTAAAACCATCATGCCATTTATGCGCTCAGATGATCTTGAGTTCATCTTGTGTGGCATTGCAGATGAACCAACCTGACCTGCTTTAAATCCTTCACTTACTAATCCACTGCCAGCCATTAATCTAATTGTGGTTGCCATAGATGATGGAGCTGCTGCAATCTGTAATAGCTTAGATACAACCTCAAAATCAACTGATCGTGGATAGATCTGACCAACTGAAGACCAAGTATTTTCAAAACCAAACTCCTCGGCGATGCTTTTCTCTAACTGCGCAAAATCTTTACCCATTGCATCTAGTGCGTCCTGAGATGTTCCGACTGGACCTTTTATGCCACGAAGTGGAAGACGTGCAATCAACTCTTTAAGTGCGGTATGAGCAAATAACAACTCCTCAGCGCATGTTGCAAACCTCTTACCTAACGTAGTTACCTGGGCTGCAACATTATGGGATCTACCAACCATATAGGTTTTTTCATACTTGGTAATTTTTTCATTTAGTAAAAATAAGGTTTGGAGCGTTCTGAACTCGATTAATTCAAGTGCTGCTTTGATCTGAATTAACTCAATATTCTCAGTTAAATCACGGCTAGTAAGTCCAATATGTATCTTTTCAACACCAGCTAGTGCGTTAAACTCCTCAATTCGAGCCTTAACATCATGACGTGTTTTCATCTCTCGCTTATCAATTGAAGCAAGATCAACCTTTTCAATTACCTTCTCATACGCTTTGATATCACTATCTGTGATTGGAAGCCCTGCTTTTTGTTGCAATTTTAAAATTGTGATCCAAAATTTTCTCTCATTAACAATTTTATTTACTGGATCAAAGATTGCCACCATCTCTTTTGTGGCATACCTTGTTGCTAAAACATTTGGCGTAGTATTCATGCGATTAGATCCCTAACTACAATTGTTTCATCCCGGCCGGGTCCAACGCCTATAGCGCTTATTTGAACTCCTGATACCTTCTCTAAAAACTTCACATACTCCTGTGCATTTTTTGGCAGATCCGCTACAGATTTTGCCTTAGAGATATTTTCTTTCCAACCTGGCAAGTACTCATAAATTGGCTTTGCATGGTGAAAATCAGATTGTGATGCTGGTAATTCTTCAATCCTTACGCCATCAATCTCATAGGCAACACATACTGGAATCTTCTCCCAACCAGTTAACACATCTAGCTTTGTTAAGAAAAAGTCAGTTAAGCCATTAATACGCACTGCATACCTGGCAATTGGTGCGTCAAACCAACCGCACCTTCTATTACGCCCGGTGGTAACACCAACCTCACCACCTATTTTTCTTAGTGCTTCACCATCTTCATCAAATAACTCAGTTGGAAATGGACCGCTACCAACCCGGGTTGTATATGCCTTAAGAATTCCAATTACACGTGTGATCTTTGTTGGACCAACTCCTGAGCCAGTAGAGGCACCTCCGGCAGTTGGATTAGATGATGTAACAAATGGATATGTTCCATGATCAACATCTAGCAGTGTTCCTTGAGAACCTTCAAGAAGAACAACCTTGCCAGCCTTTAAAGCTTGGTCTAACAAAAGCGATGTGTCAGTTACATATGGTTTTAAAACCTGCACATAACCCAGGTACTCATCAAGGACTTCATCAACAGTAATTCCTTTTCGGTTAAAGACCTTAACTAATATCTGATTTTTATCATGGAGGGCAGCTTCAATTTTTTGTTTTAAAATAGATGGATCAAATAGATCTTGAACTCGAATTCCAATTCGATTTATCTTGTCCGCATATGCAGGACCAATTCCGCGTCCTGTTGTGCCAATCTTTGATTTTCCTAGAAATCTCTCTGAAACCTTGTCTATGGTGCGATGGTATGGCGTAATCAAATGTGCATTGGTTGAAATCTTTAACTTTGAGGTGTTAATTCCACGCTCATTTAAATCTGAGATCTCTTTTAATAAAACAGCTGGATCAATAACAACACCATTGCCAATTACTGGAATCACATTTGGAGATAATATTCCAGAGGGTAATAGGTGCAGTGCATACTTTTGATCTCCGATTACAACTGTATGTCCTGCGTTATTTCCGCCTTGATAGCGAACAACATAATCAACGCGATCACCTAATAGATCTGTAGCTTTACCCTTGCCCTCATCACCCCACTGCGCACCAAGTAAAACTATGGCGGTCATATCTCTCCCATGAGTAGCATCAGCCAACTTTGGCAGCTGGACAGGTAATTTCCTTGCGGGATTACGACCAATTCCACCACATTTGGGGCGGTTTTAAAAATCACCGCCCCAAATCAGCACTTAACTTTCCAATCCTTTAATAAGCCCCGAGCAGTATCAGCGCCTTTTTAAAGAGGGCTGATAAGGCCAGGTTTAAGGTGCCAGAGGCTAGTAATCGCTCCAGCAGAGTTACTAAGGTAATTAATGATGCGGTCAACATATGTGCTCCATTTCAAGGTAGGTGCAAAAGGTGATATCTGGTAATTGGTAAAGATAATCTAAAGTGTGAGCCCTTATATTTTCTGCTCATCTAGTGGGGAAAACTTATCGCTGATAGCCTTTATTACTATGAGTAGTGAATCATTTGAGAATCTCTCCTACGAAGATCGCACATTCCCACCATCTGATTTATTTGTTAAAAATGCAAATGCGAAAAGTGATATTTACCAAGAGGCAGATGCTGATCGATTAGCTTTTTGGGAAAAACAAGCAGATAGATTGCATTGGGATAAAAAATGGAGTCAGGTTGTTGATTGGCAACTACCCTTTGCTAAATGGTTTATTGGTGGCAAATTAAATGCAAGTTATAACTGTCTAGATATACATGTATTAGAGGGCAGAGGAGATCGGATTGCCTTTCACTTTGAAGGTGAGCCTGGGGATACTCAAACAATTACTTACAAACAATTACTAAGTGAGGTTTGCAAAACTACAAATGCATTAATTGAGTTAGGAATTAAGCAAGGGGATCGGGTAGCAATTTACATGCCGATGATTCCACAAGCCGCAATTGCCATACTTGCCTGCGCCAGATTAGGCGCGATGCACTCTGTAGTTTTTGGTGGATTTTCTGCCGACTCATTGTTATCTCGTATTCAAGATGCTGATGCATCCCTCGTTATCACTGCAGATGGTGGCTATCGCAAAGGCTCCGCCTTTGCACTAAAGGCTGCAGTAGATGAGGCATTAAAGGGTGAAACAAATGTGAAGAATATTTTGGTTGTTAAAAGAACTGGTCAAGATGTCACGTGGAGTGATAAAGATATTTGGTGGCATGAGATTGTTGAAAAGCAATCAGATCAACACAGTCCAGAGTTTTTTGACTCAGAAAATGGCTTATTTATTCTCTACACCTCAGGAACTACTGCAAAACCTAAAGGTATTTATCACACTACTGGTGGTTACTTGACTCAAGCTGCCTTTACTCACCATGCTGTATTTGATTTAAAGTCAGAGAGCGATGTTTATTGGTGCACAGCAGATATTGGTTGGATTACCGGCCACTCCTATGTGGTTTATGGGCCATTAATAAATGGTGCAACACAGGTGATGTATGAAGGAACTCCAGATACGCCAACCAAGGGGCGCATATTTGAATTAATTGAAAAGTACAAAGTAAGTATTTTATATACCGCGCCAACCTTAATTCGAACCTGGATGAAGTGGGGGGATCAGTACCCAAATAAATCAGACCTTTCATCCTTGCGCTTACTTGGCTCTGTTGGAGAACCAATTAACCCTGAAGCATGGATGTGGTATCGAGAGGTAATTGGAAAAAATAAATGCCCAATTGTTGACACTTGGTGGCAAACAGAGACTGGCGCAATCATGATCTCACCCCTTCCAGGAGTTACTGCAACAAAGCCAGGCAGTGCCATGAAGCCACTACCAGGTATATCTGCTGAGGTTGTTGATGATGAAGGCAAAACTGTTGGCAATGGCAGAGGTGGTTATCTTGTATTAACAAAGCCTTGGCCATCAATGATGCGTGGTGTTTGGAATGAACCCATTCGCTATAAAGAAACCTATTGGTCACGCTTTGATGGTATTTACTTTGCAGGAGATGGGGCAAAGTTAGATAAAGATGGCGCAATCTGGTTACTTGGACGTGTAGATGATGTTATGAATGTTTCAGGACACCGAATCTCAACTACTGAGGTTGAATCAGCACTTGTCTCTCATGATGCAATTGCAGAAGCTGCAGTAGTTGGCGCAAATGATGAGATGACTGGGCAGGGCATTGTTGCATTTGTGATTTTAAGGGGCGGCATTGAGTCAGCCACAGGGGATGCTTTAGTTAAAGAGCTACGTGACCACGTGGCAAAACAGATTGGCCCGATTGCAAAACCAAGGCAGATCATGGTCGTAGCAGAGCTGCCAAAAACTAGGAGTGGCAAGATTATGCGGCGTTTATTACGTGATGTTGCAGAAAATAGAGCGGTGGGAGATTCAACAACACTTGCTGATCCAAATGTTATGAAATTAATCTCTGACGGCTTAAATGCTGGAAAGAGTGAGGATTAATTCACTTTTTGTAACAGGTTATCTATCTCTGCTCTTACCTCTTTCATAACGGAGGGTAAATATGACTCAGTATAGGTATATATCTTTGATGGCTTTATGTAATCATCTGCCAAATTCCAAGATGAAACAACTAATAAAGTAGCGACTAGATACAAAACAAAGGCTGCTCTTGTTACAGATAAGCCTGCACCAATTAGTGAATCTATTAACTTAAAGGGTGGCACAAAAAGTATTCTTCTAAATAGTGAGCCAATCTTGCCAAGTAAAAACTCACCCAATGTTGCGCCAAGCAAAATGGCAAGTAATGCCAAACCCACTTTCTGAATCTCACTCTGCCAGGTTGATAAGTAATTGACTGCAGCTGCTAATCCCAAAACTCCGCCAGCGATGTAACCAATTGTGCTAAAAATAGATTTAATCAAGCCGTTCTTATAGCCACCATAAAAGGCTATTAACAAAATTAAGATAACGATAAAATCAAAGTAATTCATAACTTGATCCCAAATGCTTTTTCAACATGTTCAAATAATTGATCCTTATTTGTATATGCGCCAATTTTTGTCGCAACATTCTTACCCTCATCATTGATAAACCAGGTCACGGGTACACCTGGGCCAAATATTGATTTTGACATTCCATCGAGATCCTCAAGGTGGGGCCAGCTCATGCCGCTCTTTTGAATGTATTCAATTGCCTCTACTTTTGAACTCTCCTCCACATTCACGCCAAGTAGCTGTATTTGGCCAGATTCAAATTCTTTCGTTTTATATAAATCAACAAAGTAAGGCATCTCCTGCCTGCAGCCTTCACACCATGATCCCCAAACATTTATCACCATTGG
>Ga0315903_10010737_pt1 | contig 10863 bp, 11 predicted proteins | sample LakEriMetagenome_7_FD_203524 | JGI IMG/M metagenome (GOLD analysis project Ga0315903, IMG submission 203524) | Freshwater fungal communities from buoy surface, Lake Erie, Ohio, United States - Buoy 2 MA119 | ecosystem: Environmental > Aquatic > Freshwater > Lake | place: USA: Lake Erie, Ohio... | reverse complement strand
GCCCGCTGATGCCGCCGTCCTTTCGCACGCGCCAGAAGTGGATCGCCAGGAGCAGCGCCACCGCGAGCGGGATCGCGATGCAGTGGAGCACGTAGAAGCGGTTGAGCGTCTCCTCGCCCACGAAGCGGGCGCCGAGCAGGCCGAAGCGGGCGTCGGAGGCGTCGGTGATCATGTCGATCCCGCCCACGGTGAGCAGCTGCTGCCCCGGTCCCTCGTAGCCAAGAAAGGGGGTGGCGCGGGCCATGTTCGAACCCACGGTAATGGCCCAGATCGCCAGCTGATCCCAGGGAAGGAGGTAGCCCGTGAAGGAGAGCAGGAGCGTGAGGAGCAAGAGGATCACGCCGATCACCCAGTTGAACTCGCGCGGCGGCTTGTAGCTGCCGGTGAGAAACACGCGATACATGTGGAGCCAGGTGGTGATCACCATCGCGTGAGCGCCCCACCGATGGAGCTCCCTGAGGATGCCCAGGCTGGTCACGTCGCGGAGCGCGAGGATGTCGTTGTAGGCCCACTCGAGCGTGGGCCGGTAGTAGAACATCAGGAGCACGCCGGTGACCGTCTCCACCAGGAACAGGAAGAAGGTCACGCCCCCCATGCACCAGGTGAACGACAGGGCGATGCCCTGCTTCTTGATCGACACCGGGTGGAGGTGGAGGAAGAAGTTGGTGAGCATCACCACGATCCGATTTCGCCGATCGAGCGGCATCGGATGGCGGAAGATGCTTTTCCAGATCTGAGAGTTGCGGATGGTCTCGCCGATGGCCATGGTCTGCTCGCGGTTCCTTCGTCAGACGGTCACGTACGAATCGGGATCGGCCCACTGGCCGAGTTCTTCCTGGAACGTCTTGCTTTTGTCGATCTCGAGTTGCCCGTCGTCGGCCGTGCGGATCGCATACCGCTCCAGCGGACGGGGCGCGGGCCCCTCAAAGTTGACCCCGTCCTTGTAGAAGCCGCTGCCGTGACACGGGCACTTGAACTTCTGCTCGGCCTCGAGCCAGCTGGGCGTGCAACCAAGGTGCGTGCAGACAGTCTTGAGGGCGTAGATCTGCTGCAGCCCGTTGAAGTCGCCGTTGACGACCCACACGCCATACTGCGGCACGAACTTCGTCTCGACCTTGCCCGACGGGAAGGCGTCTTTGAAGCCAACCTTGAACTTGCTCGGCGGCTCGGCGAGCACGTTGGGGAAGAGGAATCGCGCCAGGCCGAGCGAGAACAGCCCGCCGGTCACGGAGAGCGCCGTAAAGCCCACGGCCATCGCCGAACCGAGGGCGATCTGCAGGAAGCCGCGACGGTCTTCGGCGTCTTCGCCCTTCTTGGCAGGCTTCACCGGTTTGGGCGGCACGGTGGCCACCGTCCGCGGCGGCGCCGCCTTCTCCTCGGCGGGCTTGGCCTCTCTCGGCTTCGGGGCAGGACGGGTGGGCGCGTCGGCCTTGCTCACCGGCCCCGGCTTGGCCGCAGCACGAGCGGCGGCCAGGATGCTCGCCGTATCCCGCTGCACCCCGGTCTTCGCGGCACCCGCAGCCACAGTGGGCTTGGCGGCCGGCTTGGCCGAAGCAGCCTTGGCAGCAGGGGCAGGTGCTTTGGCGGCGGCGGGCTTGGCGGCGGGAGCCTCGCCCGCCTCTTTTTTCGCCCGCGCCATGGCGAGGATGTCGGACACGCTCGGACGGGCTCCGCCCGCAGCCGGTTTGGCGGCTGGCTTCGGCTTTTCGGCGGCTGCCGCCGGCGGCGACACTTCCGCAGCAGGAGCCGAAGCGGCGGCCGTTGGGGCAGCATCGCCCTTGCCGTCCGACGCTCGGGCAGCCGCAAGAATCTCGGCCACCGACATCTTCTTCTTTTCTGCCATCAGGAGGCCTCAGCGCGACATCGCCCGCGACCAGCGGGGCCAGGCCACCGCTGACAGGACGCGAAGCCGCGTAAAAAGCATGTTTCGGCCGCGTTTGCGCGAGTTCGTGAAGTTTTTCACGAACTCCTTTTAACTGTATCGCTGGCCCCGGTACTGTCAACGTCGGCTTTGCCCAAACACCCCCCTCGTAGGATGGGAAACGGCGGTTCTGCAGCGGCCAGAGCCCGCGGAACCACTGCCCCCGGTTGTCGCGGCGGAGGCGACGGAGCGGGCCGAGGGTTCGCACGGCCACCAAGTTCGGTACAACCACGATCCCGCGCCGGACGCCTGATCCCGACGCACCCGCCCCCGTCCAAGGAGCCCGACCGTGCCCGCATCCCGCCGCGTTCTCGTCGTGGGCAGTGGCGGACGCGAACACGCGCTGGCCTGGAAGCTCGTGCAGGACGGCGCCGAGGTGCTGGTGGCTCCGGGCAATGCCGGCACGGCGACGATCGCCGAAAACATTCCCGTGGCCGCCACCGACATCCCGGGATTGCTCGACGTGGCCCGCCGCCGTGCCGTCGATCTCACGGTCATCGGCCCCGAGGCGCCGCTCGTGGCAGGCGTCGTCGATGAGTTCGCCGCCGCCGGCCTGCGAGTCTTCGGCCCGACGAAGCGGGCCGCCCAGATCGAGGGCAGCAAGTCGTTCTGCAAGCAGATCCTTCACCGGGGCGACGTGCCGACGGCCATGTTTCGGGAGTTTCGCTCGCCCGCGCGGGCCCGGGAATACCTCGAGGTCCGCGAGGACATTCCGGTGGTGGTGAAGGCCGACGGCCTCGCGGCTGGCAAGGGCGTGTTCGTCTGCGACGACCGCGCCGCCGCCCTCGCGGCCGTGGAGGCCCTCGCGGCCGACCCGCTCCTCGCCGCCGCCTCGGGCAACATCCTCATCGAAGAGCGTCTCGATGGAATCGAGGTGAGCGTGCTGGCGATCACCGACGGCCGCACGATCGTCACGCTTCCGCCGCTGCAAGACCACAAGGCCGCCCACGACGACGACGCCGGCCCCAATACGGGCGGCATGGGCGCCTACTGCCCCACGCCGTTCGTGGACGAACCGCTGCTGGCGGAGATCGAGGCGCGGATCCTCGTGCCGACGGTGCACGCCATGCGGCGGGCGAAGGTGCCCTTCCAGGGCGTCCTCTACGCCGGCCTGATGCTCACCGCGCAGGGGCCGAAGGTGCTCGAGTTCAACGCCCGGTTTGGCGACCCCGAATGCGAGCCGCTGTTGCTGCGGATGGAATCGAGCCTGCTCGAGCTGCTCGACGCCACGGTCGATCGCGCGCTCGAATCCTGCCAGCCCCCGCGGTGGCGCGATGGGGCCGCGGTGAGCGTGGTGATGGCGAGCGAGGGCTACCCGGGGACGGTCTCCAAGGGCCAGCCGATCCGCGGGCTCGATGCGGCAGCGCGGGTTCCCGATGTGCAGGTGTTTCACGCGGCCACGCGGCTGGCCGACGGCGCCGTCGTCGCCGACGGCGGCCGCGTGCTCGCCGTGACGGCCCTGGGCTCGTCGCTCGCGCGAGCCAAGTTGCAGGCCTATACGGCGGTCAAGGAGATCCGCTGGGCCGGCGCCTGGTGCCGCAAGGACATCGCCGACAAGGGCCTGAGGCGCGAGCGGGAACTGCTCGCCGCCGAAGCCGCGACCGCGGAGCCGGCGGCATCATGAAGCTCCGCGTCGGCATCGTCGGGCTCGGTGACCAATGGGAAGGCCGCCACCTCCCCGCCCTGCGGATGCTGGCCGACCGGTTCGAGGTGCAGGGTGTCTGCGAGCAGGTGTCGCATCGCGCTGAGCGGGCCGCAAAGGAACTTTCCACGACGGCCGTCGACGGCTTCCGGGCGCTCGCGGGCCGCGACGACATCGACGCGATCCTCTATCTGGCCGACCAGTGGTTCGGTGCCACGCCGATCCTGGCCGCCTGCGACCACGGCAAGGCGGTCTACTCGGCCATCTCCTTTCCGCTCGATCTGGCGGAGGCCGGCGCGCTCCAGCGCCGCGTGGAGGAATCCGGGATCGCATTCATGTCGGAGCTTCCCCGCCGGCACGCGGCCGCCACGGTACGGCTGAAGGAACTGATCGCCACGCGGCTCGGACCTCCACGGATGCTCTTCTGCCATCGTCGCGTTCCCCTCTCATCGACCTCCGGCCCCGCCCCGGCGCGGGACCGGACCAGCGAGGCCCGCGATCTGATGGAACTCGTTGACTGGTGCCGGTATGTCGCCGGCGTCGAGCCCACGAGCGTGGTGGCAGTGCGGCACGCCGAGGCCGTCGGCGCCGATGCCGACGACTACCGAATGATGAGCCTCGACTTCTCGGCCACCGGCCGGACCGGCGACGGCCCCCTCGCCCAGATCAGCTGCGGCTACTACATGCCGCGGGCCTGGGAGGAGGCGGTCGGCTTTCGGCCACCGCCGGGGCTGCAGGTGGTCTGCGAGCGGGGCATCGCCTTCGTCGATCTCCCGCAGACGCTCGTCTGGTTCGACGACGCGGGCCGTCATCAGGAGTCGTTGGAGAGCGAGCGGCCGGTGGGCGAGCGGATGCTCGGCCAGTTCCATCGGATGGTGACAAGCCTCGTCCGCCAGACGAGCGGTCTCGACGACACGCTCCTTGCGATGCGGATCGTGGAGGCCGCCGACACGAGCGTCGCCGAGGGCATCCGCGTGCAACTGGGCTGAGCAGTGCCCCCGTCCGCCCAGAGAGCCGACCGGCCGTAAGGCCGCGGGCGTCTGCCGATGCGCCGCTCGGGGATGCCCTCGCTTCATCGCTTCATCGCTTCATCGCTTCATCGCCTCATCGCCTCTCCGTAGCACAGGTTTTCAACCTGTGCCTAGTCGGTGCTTTCCCGGAGCACGGGTAGCCTCTCGCTCGCCATAGTTACGCATCCAGCAAGCCTCAAGCGCGAGCGAGGGGATGCCGGCCGGAAGCAGGATCGGGCCACGGGTTCTTGTGGGAGCCTCGCGACTCCCCGTTGCCTCGCGCCTTACCCCAGCGCCGCCACGACGAGGTCGCCGACTTCCTTCGTGCCGTAGCCCATCTTGCCGGCGGCCTGGCTCTTCATCTTCGTGCCAGTGATGTGGGCGACGGCCTTCTCCACGCGGGCGCCCGACGTCGGGTGGCCGCTGTGCTCCAAGAGCATCGCCATTGCGTTGATCGCCGCGACGGGATTGATCACGTTCTGGCCGGTGTACTTGGGCGCGCTGCCCCCCATCGGCTCGAACATGCTCACGCCGCCCTTGTCGGGATTCAGATTGCCCCCCGCCGCCACGCCCATGCCGCCCTGCAGGATACCCGCGAGGTCGGTGATGATGTCGCCGAACATGTTGGTGGTGACGATCACGTCGTAGGCGTCGGGGTTCTTCACCATCCACATGCAGCAGGCGTCGACGTGGTTGTAGTCGGTCTTCACGTCGGGGTAGTCCTTGGCCACCTCCTGGAACGTCCGCCACCAGAGGTCGTGGCCGAACGTGAGCACGTTGGTCTTGGCGACGAGCGTGAGCGTCTTCTTGGGGCTGTTGCGCTTCCGCGTGTAGTCGAAGGCCCAGCGGATGCACCGCTCGCAGCCCTTCCGCGTGTAGATCGCCTGCTGCACCGCCACCTCGTCGGGCGTGCCCTTCTTGAGATAGCCGCCGACGCCGCAGTAGAGGTCTTCAGTGTTCTCGCGAACGACGACGAAGTCGATGTCCTTCGGACCGCGGCCGGCCAGCGGCGTCTCGACGCCCGGCAGGAGCTTCACGGGCCGGAGGTTGATGTACTGGTCGAGTTTGAACCGCAGTTCCAGGAGCAACCCCTTTTCGAGGATGCCGGGAGCCACGCCCGGATGACCGATCGCACCCAGGAAGACGGCATCCTTGGTGCGGAGCAGGTCGAGTCCGCCCTCGGGCACGATCTCGCCCGTCTTGAGGTAGCGGTCTCCACCCCAGTCGAGCATCTCCACGTCGTAGGTGAAGCCGTCGATCTTCGAGACGGCGTCAAGCACCTTGAGCGCCTCGGCGGTCACTTCGGGGCCGGTGCCGTCACCGGGAATCGCGGCGATTTTCAGGGTGCTCGAGGCCATCGCGGGCATGCTCCGTGGGCGGGGAATGGGGTGGGCAAACCGTGGGCCTGCCAGATTACGCGGGACACGGGCCGAACGGAACCCGCCCGCGAGGTTCCCGGAAGCAAGCCGCCTGCAGGGCCGCGGAACATGCTGGCGCGGGCAGGCGGTGCCGTGCAGCTCACGTGGTTACTACCGGGAGCATTCACGAGTTGCCGTCCGTCCGGGGCGAGTCGGGGCTGCCGGCGTCCTCTCGCTTGACGTTCACGCTGGCCCTCCGGGCCTCCGTTCACTGCGTGTCCGCGGCGCTTCGCCATCCCTGGCTTCGCTTGCTCCCACAGCCCGCTCGAGGCCACCGGCAGCCCCTCCCAGGTCACGAATGGCAGACGTCAACGACTCCATGCCACCGGCAGTACGTTTCCTGGCCGGGCGAGCCCAATGAAGTCAGCCGTGGGGAACACGAAGCAGCGGCCAGGATGCGGCTCCCAACGCCGGACTCCACGGCGACAGGATGTCGCCGATAAGAAAAAGCCGCAGCGGGCACGAGGCCGCTCTCACGCTGGGCTCCACGGCGACAGGATGTCGCCGACAAGAAAAAGCCGCAGCGGGCAGGATGCCGCTCTCACGCTGGACTCCACGGCGACAGGATGTCGCCGACAAGAAAAAGCCGCAGCGGGCAGGATGCCGCTCTCACGCCGGGCTCCACGGCGACAGGATGTCGCCGACAAGAAAAAGCCGCAGCGGGCAGGATGCCGCTGCGGCGTAAAATCAGTTATTGCTGAAGTCGAGCTGCTTGCCGCCCTTCACGCCGAGCGGGTTCTTCACGAACCGCTGGCGGCAGGCGTCGCAGAGGTCGAACCGCAGCGATCGTGTCTCGTCTTCGATGTCGGCGAGTTCCGCATCGTCAAGCCGCTCGAGCAGGTCCTGCATCTCTTCGAGATGGTCTGAGTCGTGCTGGTCGATGACGTCGCCAGGACAACCGCACGGCTGGTCCTCGACGGCGGGAAACACCTCGATCTTCACGACATGCCGCATGTCGCTGCCGGCCACGATCGGCCGTTTGCAGATATCGCACGAGTAATGAAGCATCGCGTCCTCCGGTCCATGCCTCGCCAGCCCGATCCAGCCGCTTGTACGGCGTTGCGGCAGCGTCGAATTGATCCCCTGAGTGTGACCAGATCCTCAGGCCGAAGCAAGCGACGGAGACGGCGTCTTCTGCGGATTTGTCAGCTTCGTCGCCATGCCGGTACACTGTGGGCTCCCCTGGAGGATCCAGCTTCGCCATGTCCTCGCATGCTTTCGCGGTGCCGGCGCAGCAATCGCCGACGCTCGGGCTGAGCGTGCTCGTGCTCAACCGCTCGTTTGTCGCCGTCCACATCACGAACGTGCGTCGGGCGGTCACGCTCCTGTTCCGGGAGCTTGCGGAAGTCGTGCACATCGAGGAGGGCCAGTACTCGGCCTACGACCTCGATTCGTGGCGGCAGCTTTCCGCAGTCCGATCGTCATTCCGCAGCCCTGATCAGGACTGGATCCGGGCCGTCGGCTACGAGTTGCAGGCGCCGCGGGTGATTCGGCTGATTTCCTGCGACCGTGGGCCGCGACAAGGGCTCCGTTTCAACCGCCGAAACGTCTTCGCCCGCGATGCCAATCAGTGCCAGTACTGCGGCAAGGGCTTCCCGACGAGCGAACTCTCGCTCGATCACGTGGTGCCGCGAAGCCGAGGTGGTTCGACCACCTGGGAAAACATCGTCTGCGCCTGCGTGGCCTGCAATGTCCGCAAGGGAGGCCGCACGCCGGCCGAAGCGCGGATGAACCTCATCCGCCAGCCGGTGAAGCCGAAGCGGAGTCCGCTGCTCTCCATCAAACTCGGCAATCCAAAGTACGCGAGTTGGAAGAGCTTCGTCGACAACGCCTACTGGCTGGTCGATCTCCGCTAACTCGCTTTGGAACACGCGGCCGAGTGAATCACTCGCGGTGGATCACGCCTGCCCCGGCTCAGCCGCAGAGGGGATCCTTCTTCTCGGTGATCACCGGAAGTTGCGGCGCCATCTCGGCGTTGAGCTCTTTGAAGTCCTTCCAGTCGGCCGGGAGGTTGTCTTCGTGGAAGATCGCCTCCACCGGGCACTCCGGCACGCACGCCTCGCAGTCGATGCACTCATCGGGGTGGATGTAGACCATCTTGTCACCCTCGTAGAAGCACTCGACCGGGCAGACCACCACGCAGTCGGTGTATTTGCAGGCGAAACACGGCTCGGCGACGATGTGGGTCATGATCGGCTCCTGTGACGGTGGCGTGCGTGGGGTGCTCGACTGGTTTGGCCGTCACGACCCGGGAAAACCCGGCACCCGACGTCCACCTGCGCGGCATCCTAGGGGGATCGCGCAGGGCTGTCAACGAACTGACCACCCCACATTTTCCGCCGCCCGCGTGCGGGCACCCGGGTGGCGTTGGTGGCTTCCAGCGACCCTCCCTATGATGTGAGAAGCATCGGCCTTCCGGGCGGAAAACATGAACCCGGCGACGGAGCGGCGGGGCAACCCCGCCCCCCCTCATGGCCGCCACCGCAGGTGCCTCCGTGACGAGCCCGCCCGAGCCCCATTCGGCCCTCCCGGCGGAGGACCGCCGCCTCCTCGAAGCCTGCCTCGCCGGCTCGAACGGCGCGTGGGACTCGTTCGTGGCCCGCTTCGCGGGGCTGTTCGCCTTCGTGGCGTCGAGATCGGCGCGGCAGCGGGGGCTGACGCTCTCGGCGGCCGACCGCGACGACCTCGTCGCTGACGTGCTCGTCGAGTGCCTGCGGAACAATGCGACGGTCCTGCGAGCGTTTGCCGGCCGCTCGAGCCTGGCGACCTACTTGGCGGTGATCGCCCGCCGGATCGTCGCCCGCCGGCTCTCCGACATCGCACGGGAGTCGGCCCCGCGGCCAGCCGAGACTCGGCACCGTCGGCCCGACGTGATGGCAACCTCCGAAACCGCGCAGGCGGCGGATCGCGAGCACGTGGAGTCGCTGCTTCGCGGACTCGACACCGACGAGGCGCGGCTCGTCCGGCTGCACCACCTCGAGCAACGCAGCTACGGTGAGATCAGCCACATCACTGGCATGCCGCTCAACTCGATCGGCCCCGCCCTGTCGCGAGCCCGCGACAAGATGAAGCGACTCGAGCACCAGCCGCGGGCGGGCTGAGGCGGGTTCTCCATGTCGCGCGTGCGGCCGTATCTGAAAGTGCTACGCCGTGAGGCGTCCGCTCAGGCACAGGTTGAAAACCTGTGCTACCGGAGGAGCGAGGGGCTGCCCGTGCCCGGGAGCCGGCGTTGCTGACGAGCGCAGCCAGGGATGGCGCAGCGAAGTCAGCATTGAGCAGGCGAAGCCCAGGATGGGCGCAGCATGCGTCCGGCGAAGAGGCATGGGCGGCCCCGAGCGGCGCACCGCCGGCAGCCCGCGGCCTTACGGCCGGTCGGCTTTCACAACACGGGATCAGCGTGGGGCTGCCTGCGGTGGCGGACCGATCACCACCGATGGATCAGCGAGGTCCACCGGCTCGTAGCCCGGATAGGCAGGCATCTGCCAGAGCTGGCCGGGGTCGCCGCTGGCGGTGTTCGTGGTGATCGACGCCAGTTCGATCGTGAAGTCGACGCCAGACGCCGGCCACGACACTTCGACGAGATGCGGCAACGCCGCGCCAGACGGCGCATCGACGCGGTGCTTGCTGGTCCGCACGCTGGCGAGCCGTTCGCCGGCCGCGGTGAAGAGGTGCTGCTCCGCGACCAGGCCGGTGGTCCCGTCGAGAATCGTCGACTTGAGCAGTTCGCCTTCGGGGGCCGTGATCGTGCTGCGGATCTCGATCCGGCCGTCGGGCAGCGGGAACGGTCCCTGGTGTCGGTCTTCCGAACGGAACGACACCAGGCCGAGGATCTCGGGCATCCAGTCAGCGCGGATCGGCAGCAGCCGCCGCGCGGCCGAGGTGGCGTATTGGTCGTGGCGGCAGAAGGCCACGACCGGCGGCTTGTGCTGCCGCAGCCAGAGCCAGAACAGATCGTCGTTGCTGCCGATGTCGAGCTCGGGACCCGTGATCGCCGTCTGGGCCTGGAGCCGGAAGCGCCGCGGCGGTTCGCATGCCACCCGAGCCGAGAGCCGGGGCACGCCGGGCACCGCGAGCACCGCCTGCGTCGCCATGCAACTCCGCACCCGCTGCGTGTTGTCGTGCACCGCCGCGATGATCTGCTCGAGCGTCGGATGGGCGGGGAGCGTGCGCGGCAGCGGCATCGTGCCGATCTGGTAGCCGCGAAGCACCTGCGGGCAGGAGGCGCCACTCGCCGCGACCGACGCGACGACGATCGCAAGCGTGGCGAGCCGCAGCGACGCGGCCGGCCGCCGATGGTTCTGGTCGGTGTGAGTGCTCGTCATGCCGCGTCTCCCGACCAGAGGAGTGCGGCCAGCCGGGCCTCGAGGCCGTCGGCTGCGACCTCCGCGGCAGCGACCTGGCGCACGCGGTAGTCGCGATCCCGCTTCCGGCAGGTGAACGTGAGCGTGCCCTCGTTGGAATCGTCGGCCGGCTCGTCAACGATCCGCAGCACCCGCCGGCGGACGAGCTGCAGCGCGAGCATGTATCGCAGCGGATCGTCTCCCCCTTCCTCGAGGCTCTCGAGCGCATCGAGCAGGACGTCGGGCGGCGCCAAGGTCGGCCCCACGGCGCCGGCTTCGGGATACCGCGACCGCCACCAGGCGATCGACGCCTCGGGCGGCCCCTGCCAAGCCTCGGCGGCCACGTCGAGCCGCTCGACGGCGCCGCGACGTCGCACGAGCGCCGAGTAGAACACCTCCCCCGGCGCGAACGAGCGGCCGGTGGTCGCGCAGGTCGGCTGCGGCCGGTGAAGCTTGAGATCCATGGGGCGTGGACGATAGGGTCGGCTCGCCGCAGCCACAACCGCGACCGCACACGGCACCCCGCAGCCGA
>Ga0315903_10010736_pt1 | contig 10863 bp, 13 predicted proteins | sample LakEriMetagenome_7_FD_203524 | JGI IMG/M metagenome (GOLD analysis project Ga0315903, IMG submission 203524) | Freshwater fungal communities from buoy surface, Lake Erie, Ohio, United States - Buoy 2 MA119 | ecosystem: Environmental > Aquatic > Freshwater > Lake | place: USA: Lake Erie, Ohio... | reverse complement strand
TCATGTGTCGCGCTCGTCTCAAGTGGGGCTTGTATCCATTCTTGGCGAAGCTTCAGTTGGGTCTGGTTCACGTCGCCTCGAAGCACTTGTTGGATTTGAAGCGTTCAAAGCCCTCTCCGCCGAAGCTCAGATAGTTGGGCAAATTCTTGAGTCTCTTAAAGTTCCAAAACAAGAATTGGCAGCCAAGGTTAGACAAACTCTTGAGCAGCTAAAAAAAGCTGAGAAGAAGCTAGCAGCTCTAGCACTCGAAAGCTTTCGCTCGCAGATTCCAGCATTAATCAAATCTGTTAAAACCGTCGGCAAGTTTGACTTCCTGCACTACTCGGCTGGCGAAGACATGTCCGTTGAGCAAGTTCGTGAGATGGCGACAGGCCTTTCTCAAGCGCTAGAGAGCAAGGCTTCGATTGTTGCGGTTACGGCTTTTGTAGATAGCAAGATTGTTTTGATTGTTGCTACATCCAGTAATGCAAGAGAGCTAGGTGTTTCCAGCGGGAACCTGGTGAAGGTTGCCTCTGGAATTTTGGGTGGTGGCGGTGGTGGCAAAGACAACATCGCCCAAGGTGGGGGTCCAGAGACCTCAAAGCTCAAAGAAGCAATTGCAGCTTTAGAGAAGGAGCTGAACTCCTAGATGCGAACTGGCCGGAGGTTAGCGGTGGATGTAGGCAAGGTGCGAATCGGCATCGCTATTTGCGATCGAGAAGCAATTTTGTCTTCTCCGTTAGACGCGGTTGCAAGATCATCTAGCTCATCGGAAACGGTTGCCTCCATTGCGGATCTTGTTGCCACACACGGCGTTATTGAAGTCTATGTGGGGGACCCTCTGTCGCTAAGTGGCAAAACGACCGATTCAACCAATGATGCAAGGTCTTTCGCTTTGGAGCTTTCCACATCGGTTTCGGTTCCGGTTCGAATGATTGACGAGAGGCTCACTACGGTCTCTGCTACCGCAAAGCTTCGAGCTTCAGGAATTAGCGCCAAAGACAGCAAGTCGATAATAGACAGCGCAAGCGCAGCGGAAATTCTAGAAAGTGCTCTCAGTTACGAAAAGAGTTCAGGGTTAGCTCCTGGACATCTGGTAGGTGATTCTGTTGGGGCGTAGATCGGTGTCTGTTGGCATGTCTAGGGGTTCAAAACTTCTTGTTGGTGCTCTTGTTCTATCACTGGTTGGAGGCATTGCAGTAGTAGCAAACTTTGATTGGCTTCGAGGTCAGTATCAAAAACTAACAGCTTTGGATTATCAAGGAACCGGGGTCGGAGAAGTAATTGTCCGAATAGAAGCGGGTGAGGATGGTCTTGCTATAGCTAACAAGCTTTTTGAAGCCGGGGTTATTAGAGATGTTGATTCGTTCTATCGAGTACTGCTTGAGCGCAATCCAATTTTCTACCCCGGTAGTTTCACCCTAAAGCTTCAAATGAGTAATGAATCTGCCTTAGCTGCCGTAACTGATCAAGCGAACATTCTTAGTTTCCAGGTGACAATCCCGGAAGGCTATCGCGTGGTTCAGATATTCAATGAGGTATCCAGAATTACCAGCATCCCGGTAGATGAGCTTTGGCTGGCAGCAGAAGATTTGTCTGCCTACGGAATCCCAGAGGAAGCTCCCACGATCGAGGGCTACTTGTTTCCAGATACGTACAGCTTTGATTTGAAGGTAACTGCTGAAGAAGTCATCTCCATCATGGTTAAGAGGATGGAAACCGCCCTTACGGAAGCAGGGGTTGCAAAAGAGGATTGGCACGAAGTGCTAACTCTTGCTTCAATAACGCAGCGCGAGGCAAAGCAGGAGCCCGACTTTTACAAGGTTGCCAGGGTCTTTGCTAACCGGTTAGCCATTGACATGCCCCTGGAAACCGATCCGACAATTACTTATAGCTATGACGGAACCGATATGTCAGAAGCTTCCAGACAAGAGCAGATTGCCTATGGCTACAACACGTATTTGGTTCGTGGTTTGCCGCCTGGACCAATCAGCTCGCCAGGTGAGCTTGCAATTGACGCAACTTTGAATCCCGCCGTTGGAGACTGGCTGTTCTTCGTAACAATTAATCTGGCTACCGGTGAGACTAAGTTCTCGGAGACTCTAGCCGAGCATGAGTCATGGATTCCGTTGCTTCGGAAGTGGGAGTCAGAAAATCCGGACTGGTATGACGAGTAAATTCTGTGTTGTTGGTTCTCCAATTAAGCACAGTCTCTCGCCAGTCATTCACAAAGCCGCATACGCTCACTTAGGTTTGGATTCTAGCTACGAAAGAATGGAAGTTCCGCTAGGCGGCCTAGGGGCAGTGATGGAAGATCTAGCTTTCTCTGGGCTTAGTGTCACCATGCCACTAAAGTACGAAGCTTTCGAGTTGTCAGATTCCTACTCGCCTGAAGCCGAGAAGACTGGTGTTGTGAACACCATGATTAGATCTTTAAATGATTGGGTTGGTCACAACACTGATGTATTCGGGTTCGAAAAGTGTTTCAATCAGGTCTCAGATCCACAAAGAATTGTAATTGTCGGCTCTGGTGCAACAGCGCGATCTGCAGCTCTAGCAATCTCAAGAGTGTTTCCTGCCGCGAAGCTGTCGGTTGTTGGAAGAACAGCAAGTTCGTTGGTTGATTTCACTGGATTTGTAAACGGTCTTGGTATTTCTTCTGAGGTATTAGAGCCGGAAGTTTCTTCATTAGTTGGCGCAGACTTAGTTGTTTCGACCGTCCCAGCAGGTGCATTCACCGAGCTGTGGGAACAGCTGGGAGCTACCACCAGCGCTAATGGTGGATTTCTGTTTGACGTTGCCTATGACCCCTGGCCATCTATGGCCTCTCAGGCCTGGGCGGGAAAGACTATTTCTGGGCTTGAGTTGCTTGTTTGGCAAGCCATCGAACAGGTAAAACTCTTTGCAGACTCAACGGGACAATCGGTTCCAATTGTCGACCAGGAGCTTTATGAGTCAATGATTGGCGCTGTTGCAGACCAATCTGGTTTGAAATAGACCAACTGTGAGAGAATCTAAACTATGTTGCGCTGGTTGACCGCTGGAGAATCGCATGGCCCTGAGCTGGTTGCGATTGTTGAAGGAATGCCCGCCGGTATTGCTATTACCACCAGCGACGTCCAGGATGCACTAGCTAGGCGAAGACTTGGCTTTGGTCGAGGTGCCCGTATGAAATTCGAACAGGATCAGGTTCAACTAAGCGGCGGTGTGAGACACGGTATGTCTCAGGGCGGGCCAATTGCCATCACCATTCAGAACACTGAGTGGCCCAAATGGGAACAGGTGATGTCTGCAGATCCGGTGAGTGAAGAGGATCTATCGGGTGCACGGGCTGAGCCACTTACTAGACCTCGTCCAGGCCACGCCGACTTCACTGGGATGCAAAAATATGACTTCTTGGACTCTCGCCCAGTTTTAGAGCGAGCATCTGCGAGGGAAACGGCCGCGAGAGTTGCGTTGGGCGAGGTCGCTTCGAGATTTCTTGCCCAGCTTGGAATCAAGTTGGTAACTCACACCGTTGCTATTGGACCAGTGAAATCCGAAGATGAGCAGCTGCCAACACCAGATGATGTTTCAATTCTTGATGAGAATCCAGTGCGTTGTTTTAGTAAGCAGGTTTCCGAGGCCATGGTTTCAGAGATTGAGGACTGCCAGAAAAGCGGAGACACTCTCGGGGGAGTAGTTGAAACCCTTGTGTACGGACTACCTCCTGGTTTGGGAAGTTATGTTCATTGGGATCGCAAGTTAGATTCTCAGCTGGCTGGTGCCCTGATGGGAATTCAGGCCATAAAAGGTGTCGAGATTGGTGATGGCTTTACTACCGCCAGTCGCAGAGGATCGGTTGCGCACGATGAGATATCAAGAGGCAACGATGGCTTGGTGAAAAGATCAACAGGTAGAGCCGGGGGCATCGAAGGCGGTATGTCAACCGGTGAGGTGCTTCGAGTACGTGCGGCGATGAAACCAATTTCAACCGTACCCAAAGCCTTGGCAACGATTGATGTAAAAACCGGTGAGGCAACTAAGGCTCACCATCAGCGCTCAGATGTTTGCGCAGTTCCGGCAGCCGGAATAGTTGCTGAGGCGATGGTTGCACTCGTGGTCGCGAACGCTGTCTTGGAAAAATTTGGAGGGGACTCTGTCACTGAGACCAAGCGGAACTTGGCTTCTTATCTTGAATCAATTCCTGAAGTCTTAAAGTCTGCTGGTAGCTGATGAAGCAGCCTTTGGTTCTGGTTGGACCCATGGGTGTTGGCAAGACAACCGTTGGAAAGAAACTTGCCAAGGAGCTTAATACTTCTTTTGCTGATACGGACAAAATCATCGCTTCAGAACACGGCTCTATCTCTTCGCTTTTTGACCGCCTTGGCGAACTGGGCTTTAGGGAGATCGAAAGCAATGTTTTGGCTAAGTGCCTAGAGGGATCTGGAGTTGTTGCAACCGGCGGTGGTGTTGTGACCACGGAGTCAAACCGAAAGTTACTAAAAACCCATAACGTGATTTATCTAGCGACCGACGGTAAGCACATTGCTTCGCGAATAAGCACAAGGAATCGCCCGCTTTTAAATGATGGTGAGAATAGTTGGAAAAGCATCTATGAAGCTAGGAAGCCGTTTTATCAGGAAGTGGCTACCCACGAGGTTGATACCAGTGGGAAATCCCTTGCAACAATCGTCACTGAGATTTCTACACTTGTGAGGCAAAAGTGACCGAGCTAAGAAAAATTACGGTTGGAGCTGAAGAGCCCTACGAGGTAGTAATTGGTAGAAATCTACTTGATCAAGTTCCCTCGATGCTTGTTGGAGCCAAGAAGGTTTTGATTGTCCACCCAGTTGGATTATCCGTGAGTGCTGAGGCTCTTAGGGACTCTCTTATTGAGGCAAACTTCGATGTCGTACTAGCGGGAGTGCCCGATAGCGAGGATGCCAAGCGAATCGAAGTCGCGGCTTTTTGTTGGGGAATCCTTGGCAAGTCTGAGTTCTCTAGAACAGACATGATCGTTGGGTTTGGAGGAGGCGCCATAACCGACCTTGCAGGCTTCGTTGCGGCAACTTGGCTGAGGGGTGTTGGATTCATTCAAATTCCTACCACCGTACTTGCGATGGTTGATGCATCAATTGGTGGCAAGACAGGAGTAAACACTGCCGAGGGTAAGAATCTCGTCGGTGTCTTTCATTCGCCAAAAGGCGTTCTGGTAGATCTAGAAACCCTTGGCAGCCTGGCAAGAAACGAATTGATCGCTGGATTCGCAGAGGTAGTGAAGTGCGGATTCATCAGTGACACTCAGATACTTGAACTGATTGAAAACAATTTTGCCGAAGCAACGGACCCATCATCTGAGCTTTTTCTTGAGCTTGTGACGCGTGCAATCCAAGTGAAGGCTGTGGTCGTGGCGGAGGACTTCCGCGAGCAGGGTCTGCGCGAGACCTTGAACTACGGCCATACTCTTGGTCATGCCATCGAATTGGCGGAGCGCTATAAGTGGCGTCACGGTGCAGCGGTATCCATTGGAATGGTATTCGCTGCGGAGTTGGCCAGGCTAAACGGTCGTTTATCAAGCATTGACGTTCAAAGGCACCGTGACATTCTCACCAGTCTCGGGCTTCCAGTTTCCTACCCAGCGGATAAGTGGCCTCAACTACTTGCCAATATGCGAATTGATAAGAAGGCCCGAGCGGGAAACTTGCGATTTATCGTTCTGGACGAGGTAGGAAAGCCAAGAGTTATGCACTCGCCGACTGATGAAATATTGTTCACTGCCTTTCAAGAGATTGCTCAGTAGGCTAGTTCCATGAAATCCATAGTGGTACTCAATGGGCCAAATCTGCAGCGCCTTGGATCCAGAGAGCCGGACATTTACGGAAGTTTGGACTACACAACTCTTGTCAGCATGTTGGAAAAACACGCTGCCGAACTTGGAGTTTTATTGACCGTGAAGCAGTCCGATAGCGAGAGCGAACTGATTTCCTGGCTTCATGAGGCCACAGATTCTGGGGCCGACGTTATTTTCAATCCCGCCGCTTTCACGCACTATTCCTACGCGATTGGCGATGCTTGCAAGATCCACACTGAATCTGGTGCGAAGCTAATTGAGGTCCACATCTCAAATCCACATGCCAGAGAAGAGTTTCGTAAAACCAGCGTTGTTTCTCCAGCCGCAACTGGGGTCATAGCCGGTTTTGGGTTTGACTCCTATCTGTTGGCTCTTAGACAGCTCACTTCCTAAACGCTAGACTCCATAGGTAAACCAACAAAAATAAGGATCGAGCGAGCACGACCATGGCAACATCAAATGATCTAAAAAACGGCCTAGTTCTAAACATTGACGGACAATTGTGGACTGTTATCGAGTTCCAGCACGTCAAACCGGGCAAAGGACCTGCGTTCGTGCGTTCGAAGCTTAAAAATGTCTTGACTGGCAAGGTTGTTGAAAGAACATTTAACGCTGGTGTCAAAGTTGAGACGGCGAATGTTGACAAGCGTGAAATGAACTATCTGTATAACGACGGCTCGGGTTACGTGTTCATGGATAATCAAAATTACGAGCAGATGAGTTTGACTAATGAAATAGTTGGCGATGCTAAGGACTACCTACTAGAAAACCAAGGTGCAATTGTCGCAGTCTACGAGGGTAATCCGATCTATGTTGAGCTCCCGGCCTCTGTTGTCCTAGAGATTACTTTCACTGAGCCTGGCCTTCAGGGCGATCGCTCGAGTGGTGGAACCAAACCTGCAACGGTTGAAACTGGCCTCCAGATTCAGGTGCCGCTCTTTATTGAGCAGAACACCAAGGTCAGAGTGGACACCCGAACTGGCGAGTACCTCGGTCGAGTGACCGACTAGCAAGTGAGCTCCCGGACAAAATCTCGCAAGATGGCACTTGATGCCGTTTTTGCAGCTGACCTTAGGAAAATCAACCCTGAATTGCTTCTGGCAGCATCTGCCGAGGAGCAGCTTGATCGGCAGAATCAGGAAGAAATCGTTGGTTACGCTAGGCAAATCGTCGAAGGGGTTGCGGCCAACTTTGCCGAGATTGACGATCGCATAGAGGCTTTCTCCCATAAGTGGTCTGTTGAGCGTATGCCAGCAGTTGACCGGGCAATTCTGCGGGTTGCTTGCTGGGAGATTCTTTTCAACGAAGAAGTGCCAGATGGAGTGGCAATTTCCGAGGCTGTCCAGTTGGCCGCCGAGCTTTCAACGGAGGATTCCAGTGCTTTCGTGAATGGTTTGCTGGGCGCTATTGCTGGAACAAAAACCGCTAGATGATGTAGGGTAACTTCTAGTAAACATCCTTTAAAGATCGTCCTGTGAGGCGAAGAAGGAGGTGGGCGTTGTCAAAACGCACTGTCTTGAGCTCGGACGACATTCGTCGGGCTATCACTCGCATCTCTCACGAGATTCTTGAGCAAAATCGCGGCGTAGATAATCTTCTTTTGCTGGGTATTCCAACCAGAGGTATTCCAATCGCTACGCGTATCGCTCAGGTCATAAAAGAACACTCTGCTACCGACGTATCGGTCGGTTCACTTGACGTCACGATGTATCGGGATGATCTATCAGATCAGCCAACACGGGTTGTCGGCATTACCAACATCCCTACCTCAGGTGTTTCTGGGAAAGCGGTCGTCTTGGTTGACGATGTTCTTTTTAGCGGCAGAACTATCCGGGCAGCCCTAGACGCTCTAAATGATCACGGACGCCCAGCGGCAGTTCGACTCGCCGTTTTGGTTGACCGGGGTCATCGTCAATTACCAATCAGAGCAGATTATGTCGGCAAGAACCTACCTACCGCGTTGACCGAGAGAATTTCGGTGAAGCTTGAAGAGGTAGATGGAGTGGACGAAGTGGTGATCGACGATTGAAGAATTTGCTCTCAGCTTCTGATCTGGCCAAGCCACAGATCATCGAAGTTCTTGATTTGGCGCATGAAATGTCCGATGTAAACGAGCGCGAGATTAAGAAGCTACCGACTCTTCGGGGAAAAACCGTCGTGAATCTCTTCTTTGAAGACTCAACGCGAACCAGGATTTCCTTCGAGCTCGCGGCAAAACGGCTTTCAGCCGACGTGATCAACTTTGCTGCTAAGGGGTCATCTGTCTCAAAAGGTGAATCTTTGAAAGATACCGCTCAGACCCTAGAGGCGATGGGGGCAGACGCAATTGTGCTTCGCCACGGCTCAAGTGGGTCAGCACATCGCCTGGCACACTCGGGCTGGGTTCGATCGGCTGTTATCAACGCTGGTGACGGCTCACACGAGCATCCAACACAGGCACTGTTAGACGCTATGACCATAAGGCAAGCGCTACTAACCAACCCAATTGGAACTGATCTTTCGGGAATTAAGGTTTTGATTGTAGGAGACATTTCACACTCAAGGGTGGCTCGCTCGAATCTGATTCTGCTAAAAGCCCTTGGCGCGAGAGTAGCTACCTGTGGCCCAGCCACCTTGGTGCCGCGATCTTTGGAGCCAAGCGGCGGAATCTTTTATTCACTTGATAACGCAATTGACGAATTCGCACCTGATGCAGTTTTGATGCTGAGAATTCAGTCCGAGCGAATGGAAGCATCCTTTTTCCCCACAGAGCGCGAGTACTCAAGGGTTTGGGGTATGAACAGTGAAAGGCTTTCAAGGCTTGGAGATTCAGCCATTGTCTTACATCCAGGACCGATGAATCGTGGACTCGAGATAGACGCAGCCAGCGCTGATAGCCCCAAGTCAAAGATTCTAGAACAAGTTCAAAATGGTGTCGCAGTCAGGATGGCCGTTTTATTTCATCTGCTGGCTGGGGACAAGGGGGAGACAAGATGAATTTCATTCTGCAAAACGCCGTAGACACCAAAGGCAAGTCAGTTGAGGTTGTTATTGAAGGTGGCCTCATAGCCTCAACAAAATCCAAGGACATCGACCACGAGTTAGTCGATTGCTCCGGTCTTCACGTGCTACCGGGATTTGTTGATTTACACACTCACCTTCGCGAACCAGGATTCGAAAACAGCGAAACTATAAGAACTGGTTCTATGTCAGCTGCCGCCGGCGGCTATACCGCGGTTCATGCCATGGCCAACACTTTCCCGGTTGCTGATACAGCTGGCGTAGTTGAGCAAGTGCTACGAATAGGTAAGCAGGTCGGCCTCGTTCATGTTCAGCCAATCGGTGCAGTCACCGTTGGTCTTGCTGGGGAGCAACTGGCTGAACTTGGCGCGATGCATGACTCGGCGGCTCGCGTTCGACTATTCAGCGATGACGGTAATTGCGTTCACGATCCTCTGTTGATGCGAAGAGCACTTGAGTATGTAAAGGGTTTCGATGGCATCGTTGCTCAGCATGCTCAAGACCCCAGACTCACCAAGAATGCTCAGATGAACGAGGGTGCTATTTCTTCGCGCCTTGGCTTGGCCGGCTGGCCAGCTCTAGCTGAGGAGTCGATTATCGCAAGAGACATTATGCTCACTGAGCTAACTGCATCTAAGCTGCACGTTTGCCACGTGTCGACCAGACGATCGGTAGAACTGATTCGAGAAGCAAAGTCTAAAGGCATCCAGGTAACAGCTGAGGTCACAGCTCACCATTTGTTGTTGACCGAAGACCTCGCGGAAAGTTACGATCCGGTATACAAAGTCAATCCACCGCTAAGAAAAGCTGATGACGTAATGGCCTTGCGAGAGGCCTTGGTCGATGGAACGATTGACGTGATCGCAACCGATCACGCCCCCCACCCAAAGGAGTCAAAGGACACCGATTGGGCCAGCGCCGCTTTCGGAATGATCGGCCTCGAGTTCGCATACACAGTGGCTCAGCAGGTTCTGATTGATTCCGGGGCCTCCAATCTTGAGCGTCTAGCAGAAGTCATGTCTACGGCTCCCGCACGAATCTCTGGGTTGGATGGTCAGGGCAACTACTTGTTACCAGGAAGTCCGGCGAATCTCACGCTGGTTAATCTGGGGCAAGCTTGGGTAGGCGTGGCAAAAACTCACTCGAAGAGCTCCAACAACCCCTATCAGGGCCTGGAATTCAAAGGCCGCGTTGTGCACACAATTTTTGACGGAGAATTTACTTTGAAGGATCAGACGATAAGGGGGGCCAACATCGATGTTTGAGTTGTATCAGGTTGGTCTGGCATTCGTTGCCGTCTTTCTTGGAGTCATTGCTTGGGCCGGAGCGAGTTGGCTCAAGAAGTCGAAGGCTCAAGACCTAGAACTAGCTACCCCTGAATACATCGAGTTCAGCAACGTGGGAACGAACGGATTTTACGTCGCAACAACTTTTGCCGGTCGACCTTTACATCGGGTATCAGCTCATGGGCTAGGTTTCGCTGGGAAGGCCCTCTTGGATGTTTCAGATCAGGGAGTTAGGGTTCATCGAATCGGAGAGCGGAGTTTCAGAATTGATTCATCCTCTTTGCTAGATCTCACCAGAACTTCAGCTGTCATTGACAAAGTTGTTGAGAAGGACGGACTACTTTCTCTGCGCTGGAATCTTGGGGCAACCGAACTTGAGTCACATCTTAGGTTCGCAAATTCTCAGTCAAGGGACGAGATTGCTCGTAAAGTTTCAAAGCTGATTGTTGGTGCCAAATGACTTCGGCAAAGTTGGTTCTCGAGGACGGAAAGGTCTTCCATGGAAATTCTTTTGGCGCTTTAGGACAGGCGCTGGGTGAAATAGTATTTGCGACTGGCATGACCGGATATCAGGAGACTCTGACTGACCCATCATACGCTGGTCAGATTGTTGTGCAAACAGCTCCACACATAGGCAATACCGGCGTCAACAGCATGGATGAGGAATCCAATCGTATTTGGGTTTCAGGTTATGTGGTGCGCGAACCATCGAGGATCGTCTCTAATTACCGGTCAGAAAAGTCCCTTGATGAAGAGCTTGAGAGT
>Ga0315903_10010734_pt1 | contig 10864 bp, 6 predicted proteins | sample LakEriMetagenome_7_FD_203524 | JGI IMG/M metagenome (GOLD analysis project Ga0315903, IMG submission 203524) | Freshwater fungal communities from buoy surface, Lake Erie, Ohio, United States - Buoy 2 MA119 | ecosystem: Environmental > Aquatic > Freshwater > Lake | place: USA: Lake Erie, Ohio... | reverse complement strand
TTGTAGTAGTCGGCTCGGATCCACAGAATCGTCGACGCGATTCCGCGCAGCCCCAAGCTTGCCAATCGCATGCTCTCGCTGGTCGGATCAAGCTTCCCGAGATCCGCCTGACCCATGCTGTAGCGACTGCGGAGTTCGGTGATCTTGCCGGATCCATTGGCTGCAGGTCTGCCAAGGTAATACAACGGCAAAAGGATGACTACGATCAACAGAATGTAGGCGATCTTGCGAAGCGGTCTACGATTATTCACGCTGCCATCTCCCGCGTCTTCAAGAAGAAATAACTCACAATACAAGTCAGCAGAAAGTATCCGAATGCGATTGTCAAATGCCGGCCAAGCAGTCCTCCAAACAGATTGACGCCATAGGCCACGAAATCGGCGGTACCCAACTGCTCAAAGTTCGGAACCGCGCTCTTCAACAACCGAATGCCATAGAGCAAGGACATATCCAAGCGGCGAATCCCGTTTTCCAGAGCTTCACTTCCGAGTTCCAGCGGCACCGCCGATCCGGTCTGGACTGGAATACGGATCAACGACTCCAGCGGCCCGCCTCCCACCGCGTCACTCTTGAACATATCGTCGATGAAAAACCCGAAAAACCCGAGAACGATGGCAGATACCGTCGCGATCAGTGCAACAGGCCCTGTCAGGAAGCACGAGAACATGACTCCAAAACAGACAACGATGAACATTTGAAGCCAGATGCTGATGTAGCCCTTGATGAAGTTCCAGAAGAAATACAGATCGTTGGGCCGAAGATACAAATCGGCCGAAGCCATACCGAGGTACTGGCCGCGATCCTGACATCGGATCACCACTTCGAAACTGCCGTTGGGCGCGATATCCTTGAAGAAGTCCAAATCCGCGGGCTTTTGGTCGATGTAGCCCTTCAATTTCAACGGTATCGCGCGACGGTCGGTCTGAAACTCCTTGACCTTGAACTCCATTCTCTCCGATTCCACTTTCCCATCGGTGCTACGGAAGGAGATGAGTCCGCCCACCGGCGTCACAATATCCCCCTTGTAAGTTCGGAATGCGGAAATGGTCATGTCATAGGTGAGGGCGTTGCCGAACATTCCCGACGAAATCCCATCGAACCGCCAGATCGCACTCGAGAGGGTATCCCCCTCGATGTACTTCTGATACTCCGACATGTATCCAACGTTGTAGCCTTCGTTCGCCTCCCCGTCTCGCCCGGTGAAACTGAATTGCTTCGCATAGACTGGGACTCGAGCGGTCAGATCATTGACAGGCCCATCAATCACCAATTTGTCACCGACCTTCTTGATCGTGTGGCTGTGTCCTTTCACTTCATCGGTCTGCCCGACTCCCGACTCGTTGATCGTGAACTTGTGCGTGTGACGATGCACCCTCGAGGTCTCGCCCGTCCGTCCGTCTGGATCGGTCGATGCGACCTCATGTTCGTGGTAGAGCCCTCGAGTCACGAAGAAGTAGCTTAACAAGCCCATGCACGTGATTACCAAGGTCCCAATCATCATGAAGCCGAGGACCCGCCCGAGGAACAATTCCAAGGGACGCACCGGCTTGGTCACAATCGTGTAGATCGTGCGACTCTTGATGTCGGACGGGATGCTGAAGCAACTGATGAACAACCCGAGGACGATCACCATGTAGTTGGTCATGGTCAATACGAACGAAATGTACAGTCGGGCTGGGTATTCCGCGTTTTGGTCCAGATACCATCCTGCAAACATCATGCCGACGATAAAGACCGCTACGACGACCAATACCTTCTTGCGAATCGATTCCTTGATCGCGAGCTTGGCAATCGCCCAGATGCGACGGAACGAAGTCTTGGGAATATCGACCGAGAAGAGTTGGCCGATCACCTTCGATACATTGAGAAAGCCTTCGCCCGGACCATACTTGATCACCGCCACGATCAAGCTTGCCAAAAAACCCAGAATGGCCAAGATCAGGGCTAGATAAAGACCGTCCAAGAGGCCATTTTTCTCAAACAGCCATTCCCAGTACGTCCAGAATTGTTCAGGGTAGAGTCGCATAATTCGGTTTCGTCGTTGATGTCAGGATTCCGTCGTTGCCCAGGATCGCTCCACTCATGAGCCGCTGCCGCGCCGTCCAGGACGCTGATCGCTTTCGCGAACAATATCCAGGAAGAGTTCTTCCATGGTCGTCGTCGGATTGTCCATCTTCTTGAGCGTCCCTCCCTGGTTCTCGATGATCTGCTTGATCTGCGTCTTGGCATCCTCGGAAAGGCCGGAGGCATGAATCTCGGTCACATCTTGAACTTTCAAGAGCGAGTCGACACGACCGAGCTCCTTGAGATCTCCCTGGTGCAAGATAGCCACCCGATCGCAAACATCCTGGACGTCAGCAAGTTGGTGGGAACAGAGCAGGATGGTTTTGCCTTCCTCTCGAAGCTTGAGGATCAAATCCTTCATTTCGCGGGTCCCGATCGGATCCAAACCGGTCGTGGGCTCGTCGAGCACCAAAAATTCCGGTTCGTTGATCAACGCTTGGGCCAAGCCGATCCGACGCGTCATCCCCTTCGAGTACTCTTTCAACTGACGACGACGGGCTCGCTGGAGGCCGACCATCTGAATCAATCTCTCGGTTCGCTCGCGACGAACGGCAGCAGGCATGTCAAAGAGCCGCCCGTAAAAGTCAAGGGTCTCTTCGGCATTCAAAAATTTGTAGAGGTAGGATTCCTCAGGCAGGTATCCAATCCTCTCGTTCTTGGCAACATCCGTCGCCTCTTTCCCGAACACGAAAACGCGACCAGAGGTCGGGAACAGCAACCCGAGCATCAGCTTGATCGTGGTCGATTTGCCCGAACCGTTCGGGCCCAAAAGCCCGAAAATCTCACCGCGCCGAACCTCCAAATCCAGGCCCTTCAGAGCGTTTACCTTTTTTCGCCCCCAAAAGTCGCGGTAAATCTTGCCCAGGTTGCGCGTTTCGACAATGACGCTGGTGGGGTCGCTGGACGAGGGCGTCGACGACGGTTGTGCCAAGGTTGCAGACATGAAAAGCACACTAAAAAGAAGGGAATTGGAGTGGTAGCTCGAGTCAACTCGGTCTTCGAGCACTTGTCGATTACGCCGTACCCTCCCCGCTGGTTCAACTTCGCGACGGGTTTGATCGAAAGGACAAGACGGATTTCTGCGGCAACGATCGCCCACCCGGGAAAAACCTTTATAATTTTGCAACCTTTCGGGGTTGTACTTCCCGCGAGCCAATGACTCGTTCCACGGATTGCCGCATGGACCGGACTGATCCCGAATACATCGATGCAGTCCGATATTTGACGGACCGGATCAATTATGAGAAGGCGGTCGAAGTCCCGTACGACCAGCAAAGCTACCGCTTGGCTCGGATGACGCATTTGCTCGACCTCCTCGGACACCCCCAAAACGCAGCCCCGGTCATCCACATCGCTGGAACGAAAGGAAAAGGCTCGGTGGCATGGCTGGTGGCTGAGACACTCCGGCGCTCCGGCCTCCGAACCGGCCTGTATACCTCCCCGCACCTGGAGCACCTCGAGGAACGCTTTGTCGTCCAAGGCCAAGGGGTCGCTCCCCAGCAACTTTTGGCCGCGATGCCCCGGTTGCGGGAAGCCGCCGAGCGGTGCACCCAGTCTGAACACGGTGCTCCCACCTTCTTTGAAATGACCACCGCCCTGGCCTGGCTCCTATTCCAGAACGCGGGTACCGAGGCGAACGTGATCGAAGTCGGGTTGGGAGGGCGATTGGACAGCACCAATGTCTGTTCGCCTGTCCTTTGCATCATCACGAGCATCAGCTACGACCACCAGCAGCAGCTCGGTCATACGCTCGACCTGATCGCTGGCGAAAAGGCCGGGATCATCAAGCCGGGCATCCCCGTCATTCATGGAGCCAAGGCTCCCGAAGCTCGCGAGGTGATCCGCGAGGTTGCCCTGAACCGCGGCTGCGAACTGTGGGAATTGGAACGGGATTTCAACGGAGCGGTCGCCGCGTGCCCGCTCGAGATCGAGCGAGACGCTCCCCCGCGCCCCAACCTTTTTACGTTTCGATCGCGTCCTCCTCTTCCACCATCGCAGATAACCGAACTCCGATTGCGAATGCTCGGGGCGCATCAAGCCGACAACGCCTCTCTTGCCGTTGCGGCTTACTTGCGATTGAACGCCGCGGGCTGGAACCTACCTGGCGCGGCCCTGGCCGATGCGCTGGCCGAGACGCAGGTTCCCGCCCGAGTCGAGTGGGTAGCAGCGCATCCCTGCACGGTTATCGATGCCGCCCACAATGAAGCCTCGATTGCCGCTTTGCTCGATACCCTTTCTCAGTCCTTTGATGCAGAGCATCGCACTATCATCTTCGCATGTTCGAAGGACAAAAAGGTAGCCGAAATGCTCCGGCTGATCGTCGGCTTCGCGGACCGCTTGATCGTGACGCAATACCGATCCAACCCCCGGTTTGTGCCGGTCGAACGGCTCGAGTACTTGGCTCGCGAGGAGATGGCTCAACAGCTTCGGCGCATCGAGTTGTTCAGCGCTCCGGATGTTGAGATGGCGATCGAGTACGCGCGGCGCTCGCCGCGGCCGAAGGATCTGCTTTGCGTCACCGGATCGTTTTTTACCGCCGCAGAAGCTAAGAGTGCGATGCGGGAGCGAGCTGCCGCACAAACCAAGGATACATCGCCGGCAGGACCATCGTCGTCAGCATCGTCGAGGTCATAATCCCTCCGATCACCACGGTTGCCAGCGGGCGCTGCAACTCGGCCCCATCCCCGTGCGACATGGCCATCGGAACAAATCCGAACGCCGCAACCGACGCGGTCATCAGGATCGGACGCAAACGGGACAACGCGGTCTCGCGCACGACATTCGGCATGTCGAGCCCGGATCCTCGCAAACGTTCCGCGGCACTCACCCACACCAGGCTGTTGAGAACCGCGATTCCGAACAACGCGATGAAGCCGACGCCGGCGGAAATGCTGAATGGCATGCCGCGCAAAGCCAACGCGAAGACTCCCCCCGACGCTGCCACCGGCACCACGCAAAAGATCAAGGTTGTCAACGAGACGGAGTGAAAGGTTAGGAACAAGAGAACTGCGATCACGACGAGCACGACCGGGGTGATGATCGACAACCGAAGCGAGGCCGATTGCAGGGACTCGAAATCCCCGCCCCACCGGATCTCATATCCTGACGGAAGCTTGATCTCCTCGGCGATCTTGCGCTGCGCCTCGGATACGAACGACGCCACATCTCGGCCGCGCACGTTCGCCGATACGTAGGTGCGCCGGCGATTCCAATCGTGTTCGATCGCAGGAGGAGTTTCTCGGAACTCGATGTTGGCAACATCCTTCAGCGGGATCGTGGTCCCTTGACGGGTTTCCAGCGGCAGCATCCGGATCCGTTCAATATTGCTGCGGTATTCCTCGGGAAGCTTCACGATGATCGGGATGCGCGAACGTCCGACGTACGCGGTTCCGATTTGCAATTGACCGAGCGCCGAAACCGTTTGCATGACCACTTGCGTGTCGACACCGTATCGGCCGACCGCTTCGCGATCCAATTCGATCTTGAGCATCGACAGATTGGCTTGGTACTCGGACTTCACATCGGCGCTGCCGGGAATCTGGCTCAAGATCCGTTCGACGTCGCGCCCGAGTTTCGCGATCTGTTTGAGATCGTCGCCGTAGATCAAGGCAGCTACGTCGGCTTTGACGCCGGCCACCAACTCGTCGACGCGCATTTCAATGGGTTGCGTGAATCCAAAGCGAACGCCGGGAACCGCACCTTGCAACTGGTTCGAAAACCGCTCGATCAGCGATTCTCGCGTCACACCGGGTCGCCACGAATCCTTGGGATGGAGCATGACCCAGACGTCGGTCTGGTGGACGCCCATGATGTCGTTGGCGATCTCGGGGCGTCCTGTTTTGCAAAAGACCGTTCGAACCTCCGGGCTCTGTCGGACGATGTCTTCGATCGCCGTGGACATCGGGACGGCATCTTCGAGCGTGGCGCTGGGGAGCCGGACCGCTTCGATCAGCATATCTCCTTCCTCCAGGCGGGGCATGAACTCGGCCCCCAAACGCCATGCGATCGGAATACTGATCCCGATGCACAGCAGGGCGGCAGAGAGGGAAAGCGCCGGCCGCCGAATGATCAAATCCAGGATGGGACGATAGAGTCCCGTCAATCCTTGCATTAACCATGACGGTTTCTCATGGCCATTCTCCATCTTGGGACGCTTGAGAAACGTCGCAGCCAAGGCGGGCATTACGGTCATCGAAACGATCAGCGAACCGAGCAGCGCCAGCAGGACCGTAAACGCCATGGGGCGGAATAGTTTCCCCGCGCTCCCCTCGAGCATCAGGACAGGAACATACACCGATGCGATGATCAATTCTCCGAACAACGTCGGTCGCCGCACTTCGATCGATGCGTCCCGAATGATTTGCTCCTTGGACTGACCGGGCAAGGCCAGCCCGAGTCGATGCGCGCAGTTCTCCACCATGATGACCGACGAATCGACAATGATGCCGAAGTCGATCGCGCCGAGACTCATGAGCGATGCAGCGATCCCCCAGGCATGCATGGCGTTGACAGCGAACATCATCGAAAGCGGGATCGCCAGCGCGGTGATCAAGCCCGCGCGGAACGATCCGAGGAAGACCAGTAGCACGACGACCACGAACGTGCCCCCCTCCAAGAGATTTCGTCCCACGGTCGCGATCGCTCGATGGATCAACCCCTCGCGGTCGTAGATGACTTCGGTTCGGACCCCTTGCGGCAGGGTTTCCGCGATCTGCTCGAGTCGCTCCTTGACTCGCAGCACCACCAATCGGGAGTTTTGGCCCGTGAGCATCATCGCCATGCCGATCACGATTTCACCTCGGCCGTCGCGCGTTGCGACGCCTTGACGGAGCAAAGAACCCTCGACCACGTCGGCCACATCCCGAAGAATCACAGGGGATCCTTCGTTGGCGGATCGAAGGCTGATATTGCCGACATCTTGGAGGGATTCGAGCAGCGCTTCGCCTTGGATAAACCGCTGCTGGCTACCGGCGATCATGTATCCGCCACCGGTCGAGACGTTATTCACTTCGAGGGCTTTCACCAGATCCTCCAGACTCAGCCCGGTGGCCCGCAGCCGTTCTGGCGAAGGTCGGATCTCGAAAGCCAGATACTTGCCGCCATGGGCGTTGACCTCGACGACTCCGGGGACTGTCTTGAGGCTCGGTGCGATCTGCCATTCGAGGATGGAGCGAAGCTGTGTTGTCGAATGTTCGCCAGTATCGCTTCGCACCTCGAACTGCAGCACTTCCCCGAGCGCGGTAGTCAAAGGTCCGAGCTGGGGCTGGCCGATGCCGTTGGGCATCGGTGCAATGCCCCGCAGACGCTGGTCGACGATCTGCCTGGCCCAGTACAGATCGGTTCCTTCCTCGAACACGACGGTGATGAGCGAGATCCCCAGCCGCGAGATGCTTCGCAACTCTTGCATGGCAGGCAAGCCATTGAGTTCCTTCTCGAGCGGATACGTGACGTACCGCTCGACATCGATCGGAGACATGGAACCTGCGGAGGTTACGATCTGGACCTGGACATTGGTCAGGTCGGGGATGGCATCGAGCGGAAGCCGATATGCCGAGTAGATGCCTGAAGCGATGAGTGCCAAAGCACTGAGCAAAACCATCCATCGATATCGGATGGAAATTTCAATCAACCGCTGTAGCATTCCCTACTCATCTTCCTCAAGGAACGCTTGGCTGGCGATGGGGAACACCCCCGACACCAGGATGGTCTCGCCGGAACGGAGCCCTTGGGCGACTTCGACGGTATTGCCTTGATGCGGCCCGAGTTGCACGGGCACGACCGAATAGATGGTTTCGTCTTCGACACGGAGGACGTAATCCTTACCGTCGTTGGAAAAGACGGCGCTTTCAGGAATGCGCAAGCCCTGTTTCGGTCGACTGACAATGAGTTTGGCATTCATGCCGGGCCGCAAAAGGCCCTTCGAATTTTCAAGCGAAGCGGTCAGGCGAATGCTGCCCGAGTTGGATTGGACGACTCCACCCATCATTTCTATCTTGGCGGGAATACGGCCGAGCGATTCCAAGCCGACGATCTCAGCTTCGATCGGATCTCCGGTTTGTACGGATAGCAGATCCCAGTCCTGCAATCGCAAATCTCCGACCAGCCATAACAGGGACGTATCAGCGACCAGGACGATCAAATCGCCGGCGGAGGCTCGCTCGCCACTGGCGAAGTAACGCTCGAGCACGATGCCGTCGCTCGGAGAGCGGTAGACGAAACGGTCGGGGTGTTCGGGATGAGGAATATCGTTGGCAACGGTATCGTCCCATACGCGCAGCCCCAAGTAGCGTCGCATATCGGACTGGATACTCTGGAGCGCCCCTTCGGCTGCCGCCAGATCCGATTCCGCCTCGAGGATGGCTTGATGCACTTCAAACCGCGACTGCTCGATTGCTCCTTGCAGGGCGGCTTTGGCCGACTCCAATTCCGTTTGCCGTTCGACGATGGATCGTTCGGCTACGACACCGGAACTGCTGGCGCGTTGGGAGATACGCGACAACTGGGTCGCGGACCAAAGTTTGGCGTAAGCCGACACGATTTTTGCGCCGAACTCGCCGGTTTGCGAGGTGTCGACTTCCTCCCACTGATCCGGTACTTTTTCACCGCCACTGTGAATTTGGGTGATCAAGTGATCGATGCGGCGTTTGATTTCTTGATGCCAATCAAGGGCCCGCTTGGCTTTCTGGGTCAGCAGTTGCTGGCGCTGCCAGCCACCGCGGAGGGTGGTGATCTGCGAGGTTGACATCTCCACCAATGGATTGCCTTGCAAAACGCGCTCGCCAAGCGGAACCAAGAGTTCTTCGACGATGACGTCAGCGGGGGCTGGAACGGCGTAATGCCGCCCGGGGTCCAATTCGAGTTTCGCAGGGATGGTCCGATCGTCGTTCCAGTCGCTGTCGTTGACCTGGGCTCGAGCCAACGACTTGGATCGGGCGAGATGAGAAGGCAAGACGATCTGCAACGTGCCGTCCGTCACGCGCGTCGTGATCCCTTCGGCTTTTGTGGTTTCGGGAACAGGCTGAGTGGTTTCCGTAGCGCCGCTACCGAATCCTCTTCCCCACCAATATCCTCCTCCGACCGCGAGCGGGATCAGAAGCCAGACCAACCGCGATACCCAAGTGACTCTCTGTGTCATGCCGCTCTCCATGGGTCCCATTGTGACTCGGGAGCCCTGCGCTGGCTACAACAGACGGTGCCTATTTTTTGATGTCTTCGAAAATGGCCTCGAACTTTTTCAGCTTTGGAACGATGACTGCCTGGCAGTAGCCCTTCTTCGAATTCAAGTTGAAGTAGTTCTGATGATATTTTTCCGCAGCATAGAATTTGGGAAGTGGGCTGATCTCGGTGACGATCTTGCCCTCGTAGACATCGCGATTGAGTTTTTCTTTGTACTCCTCCGCAGTGCGTCGTTGCTGATCGTCTTCATAGAAGATGACAGAACGGTATTGTGTCCCTTCGTCATACCCTTGTCGATTGAGCGTTGTCGGGTCGTGCGTCTTCCAGTGGATCTCGAGCAATTTGGAAAATGCAACGACTTCGGGGTCGTAGGTGATTTGAATCACTTCGGCGTGCCCGGTCTCGCCGGTACAGACTTGTTCGTAGGTAGGGTTCTCGACGGTCCCGCCGGCATAACCCGAGACGACCGACTCAACTCCCTTGACCCGCTGAAACACGGCCTCGGTGCACCAGAAACAACCGCCGCCAAAAGTTGCTCGCGCCAATTTCTTTTTCTCCTCTTGCTTGGAGGTTTCGGATGTTTGGGCCGTAGCCAGTGCAGAACAAGCGATCCAACCGGCCAGCAGAAGGATCGACCGCAAACCAAAGCGTCTCTGGGGGAAACAGTAGTGCATGTTCAGGTCTTCTAAAACGGGAGAATGGAACAGAACACGATCCATTGTAGGGTTCTTCACGACATTCTACCACGCGGTCCCCGAGGGACTCGGGAGTGTTGCTTGGGAAGATCGCTGGGATTCGCGAAAGGATTGGAGTAGTATTTAGACACAGCCGACAAAATGAGCCTGAGGCGCTAGCCGAGTTCGTTTGACGTGGAAAAAATCGGCTAGCGCCTCAGGCTCATGGAAACGAAAATCGACTTTTGTCGGCTGTGTCTCTTTAGGGAGGATCCGAGGATACTAGACATGCCGAATTCGATTCCCCTATACGAACGTCGCCGGTTCGTCGCCTCGCTGGGTGGCGGCTTCGGTTCGCTAGCGCTTCTAGGGTTGGAGTCTCAGCGCACGCATGCCGACGACACGCGTCGAACTGTCGCCGATATCGATCCACTGCAACCCTACACAGCCCGCAAGCCGCACTTTGCCCCGCGCGCCAAATCGGTGATTTTTCTGTTCATGGTCGGCGGTCCGTCCCAGGTCGATACGTTTGACTACAAGCCGGCTTTGAACGAACTCGACGGCAAGCCGGTGCCACCCTCGATTCGGGCAGCGTTGGAAGCGACGAGGCACGCCAACGTCTTTCATGGCTGCGATGATTCGATCCTGAAGAGCCCCTTCGTTTTTAGGCAGCACGGGGAATCGGGAACGTGGGTCAGCGATTTGATGCCGCACATCGCCAAGCACGTCGACGATCTCTGTTTCATTCACTCCATGCAGGCCGATTCCAACAACCATGCACCCGCCAGCTACCAACTGCACACGGGCGATGTTCGCGCTGGCAAAGCCAGTCTCGGTTCGTGGTTGACCTATGGGCTCGGCACGGAGAATACCGATCTCCCGGGCTATGTCGTGCTGTTCGATGCGGGTCCGCTTGGAGGTGCCGCAAACTACTCCAATGGGTTTCTGCC
>Ga0315903_10010726_pt1 | contig 10874 bp, 2 predicted proteins | sample LakEriMetagenome_7_FD_203524 | JGI IMG/M metagenome (GOLD analysis project Ga0315903, IMG submission 203524) | Freshwater fungal communities from buoy surface, Lake Erie, Ohio, United States - Buoy 2 MA119 | ecosystem: Environmental > Aquatic > Freshwater > Lake | place: USA: Lake Erie, Ohio... | reverse complement strand
CTTCCTGCGTCTAACACCATCTCTGCCAAGAAATACATCAAGAACATGATAGGAGTTTGATTTGATTTAAGGGCTTAGTTTAGCGGGGGACCGCCAACCCCGCCTTTTTTATCTCTGCGAGTTGGAAAATGACAAAACAATTTTACGAGAAAGCATTGCCGTCGCAGGGCATCTACTGTGTGACCGGGATCAGCCGGGACGGCAGGGCGTTGAACCGTTTTGCCGAATCGATTGACGAAGCAGTCGAGATAGTCGATGCCTTGAACCAAGCAGGTGAGAACGTATTCATCGCGTTGAGTACGTTTGATAAGTGGAGCCGTAAAGGCGACAACGCGCTTTATTGCAGGGCGTTCTTCGTTGACCTTGACGTGGACCCCGAGAACCCTAAGAAGTACCCGTCCAAGGAGGCCGCACTCAAGGCTCTGGATGACTTCTTGGAGTTGGCCAAAGCACCCCCGCCGCTTAGAGTAGACACGGGTGGGGGCATCCATGCGTATTGGCTGCTCGATCAGGACGTGCCTATCGACGAGTGGAAGCGGTACGCCAACAAGTTCAAGCAGTTCTGCCTTGACTACATGAAGATTGACCCTGCCGTTACGGCAGACGTGTCACGCATTTTGCGGTGTCCTGATACGGTCAACTACAAGTACGACCCGCCGCGTCCGACAAGTCTCATCGACGAGGACTACGGGCAGTACAGTTTCGAGCAGTTCAAGGATTTTCTTGGACAAGAAGAACCTACCGTACAAGAGATCATGGCTGGGATTGATCCCGACCTGCCTCCCAAGCCTGATAACTTCGAGTATGTCTTTGCGGACATCGCGGTCAAGAGCCTGACTGATAAGGGCTGCGCTCAGATCAAGAACATCTTGCTCAACCAATCGACGGTGCAGGAGCCGCTCTGGCGTGCAGGGTTGTCCGTTGCAGTTCGTTGCACGGATGGGCAAGAAGCCATTCACCAGATGTCCGATAAGTATCCGGGCTACAACCCCGGCGAGACGGAGACCAAAGCTAATGCTACCCTTGAAGCTAAGTGGTCCTACAGTTGCACCGTGTTCGAGCAACTCAATCCCGGCGGATGCGAAGGGTGCCCATTCAAGGGACAGTTCACCAAAGTCGGACCCATCCAACTTGGACGGCGACTCAAAGAGGCTCCGTCAGCCGAAGAGATTAGTGAAGAGGACGCAGTTCGGATCGCTGAGAATCCCGAAGAAGTTCCGATTTTTCCTGCTTCCCTCGCCCCCTATGTACGAGGAGCCAATGGAGGAGTCTGGTACCGAGCGAAGGAAGTAGACGAGAACGGCGATAGCGAGATGAAGGTCATACAACTTATTGAGTATGACTTCTTTGCACTGAAACGATTGAAGGCACCGGTCGATGGCGAGTGCCTGTTGATGCGCTATGCCCCGCCCAAAGACCCGGTTCAGGAGTTGCTTGTGCCGGTGAGCGTGGCTTACTCGCACGACAAACTAAAAGCGTTCTTACCTCACAACGGTATTACCTTTCGTCCGAGCATGGTGAAGTATGTCAGTGAATACATCATCGCGTGGGATGATTATCTTAAAAAAGTCAAAGCAGCGGAGATTATGCGTATGCAGATGGGTTGGACAGAAGACAAGAACGCCTTCGTAACAGGCGAGACAGAGATCAGCAGAGACAACACGGCTAAACCTGCATCCATCTCGCCGCTTATCAAGAACGTCGCACGGTTTTTTAAACCTGCAGGTGACTATGCCGTATGGCAGAAGTCCGCCAACTCGTTCAATCTGGAGGGGCTGGAACTGCACGCGATGGGCTTGCTTGCAGGGTTTGGCTCCCCGCTCATGAGCCGTACATCTACCCCCGGAGCGACCATCTCGTATGTCAGCCCCGATTCAGGCGTGGGCAAGACGGGTGCCATGTATGCCGGGGTTAGCGTGTTCGCGCATCCGTACTACGGCAGTCTGCAAGAGGGTTCTGCTACGGACAACGCGCTGACTGGCCGGTACTTGAACATCCGTAACATTATGTTCGGCTTCGACGAGGCGTCGAACATGGACCCCGAGGTGCTGTCGAGGTTCATTCACCGCGTCTCCAGTGGCCGTGCCAAGGTCCGTATGCAGTCGTCCGTCAATGCTGAACGTGAAATCGAGATGGGTGCATCGCTGATCGCTGTCATGACAACGAACCAGTCGCTCTACGACAAACTGCGCCGCATCAAGAAGAACCCGGACGGCGAGATCGCTCGTCTCATCGAGTACCGCCTTGAGATGCCGAAGTTGTTCATCGATAACCCCGGCCTGAGCAAGAGTATCGTGGATCCGTTCAACCACAACTACGGTCACGCCGGACCCATCTTCATAAAGAAGTTGTTCGAGTTGGGCGAGGAGGAGATTAGCCGCCGCATCCGCAAGTGGGCGCGTCGGTTCAGTGAGGACTACGGTGACAACCCTGCCTACCGGTTCTACGAGAACATGTTCGCTACGTGCTTTGCCGGTGGCGAGATTGCCTGCGAAGCCGGGATTGTCACACTTGACCTTGACCGTATCTATTCGACGAACATCAAAGCGTTGCTTGAGACCCGTAAGGATGTGTTCAAGTTGAACGCGACGGACTACAAGGCACTCGTCACCGACTTCTACTACAAGTATCACAATGGCTTCCTGCGGTTTGACGATAACAAATGCCTGACCGACAACGTCTACGGCACGATTGTGGGCCGCATCGAGGTGCATACTGGGCTGCAGTACATCAGTTCCGACGCACTTGGGCGGTACTTGGCATCTGACGGCATCCAAGTCAGCGTTGCCGCAGCCGAGAAGGCGTGGGAGAAACTTGGCATCTTGGTACGGCACGCAGATGGCAAGAACACCAAGAAGCGGCGTCTGTCTACGGGGTGGAAGTCCGGTACCGGAGCGCAAACAGGTGTTGCCTGTTATGTATTCAAGACGGAACTGCCTGACGAAGTAACGGAAGATGACGCAAAGGCTTGAAGAACCTGAATGGATCCTGCCGTTCGACTCTATGCGGGTAGGCGATAGTTTTTTCGTGCCTACGCTGCGTCCGGCAGACATGAGTTATGTCATGGACACGCGGGCCAAGGTAGCCGGGGTCAGGATCAAGTCCTACCCTAGCATCAAGGATGGCTGCCTTGGCTTGCGTGTGTGGCGGATCCGTTAGTCGCGGGATGATACGTAAGGGATCGTCGCCTGACGGAGGTTCTTTTCGAGGTACAGGCCATCGATAGACTCTGCATTGCGACGGTCCCGCTCCCTGAACGACCGCTCAACCGTTTCGGAGTCGATGGCGATGGTGGGGTTAGCGTCACTAAAGGCGACAATTGAATCAAACGCCTCGTTTACAGCGTCACTGTTACCTGCCGAAACCGCAGCATACAACTGAGTAAGCAAGGCGGTACGACGCTGCCTAAGTTTCTGTGATGTCTCGAACTCAGCACCAACCAACGCTTGAGTGGAGGCAAGGTCAGCAGGGGCAAACCCGAAAGCCTGCATCGTGAGATTCCAATATCCGATATCCTCCTCGATAGGGACTCCGTTTTTAGTACGGGCACCCTCAAGCGCATAACGTGTGGCCTTCATGGCATTACGGGCAGCGGCGGGCAAAAATGCTTCTGTGCCGCGCCAGATTTCTCCGTTTGCCATTTCCTTAAATCCGCGTTGCACATTCATAAAGTTTGAGTACGTCGGCCCAGCCAGTTTTTCAAGGGCAAACGTTATGTAGCCTACTTCAGCAAGCCGCTTGGGGTCATCCCGCCACAGCACGTCCGTGAAGCCCGTTCTCGAAGCAACGTCTAGATTGAAGAGCGCGTTGACCGGGCCGTTCAAGCCCAACTCGCCAAGCGACTCCATGACTTCCTGCTGCAAATCGTACGGCTCATCTTCATCGCCCATCACCATTGCAGCCAATATTTCGGCCATACCAAACAATGGCAAGCCACCGATACCTGCAACCATGTACGAGCCTGCATAGATACCAAGCAACCGCCTCCGAGCCATAGTGCGGAGAAGTTTTTGCTGAGCAATAGACTGCGCTTTTTGTGCAGGGCTAGCGGCCTGATCAAGCGGTTCTATTCTGGCAAGCGCCTCCTTAAAGGTACCAGCAATCAAGATTGCAGCGTTCAAGATATACTTGCGGAACGTCAGAAATACACGACCAAGATTGGTCTGGTAAAGCCGTGAGTCAGAAGCCGGAAGCGCCGCACCGTTAACATCGTTGTTGTTAGTAAGCGCTTCTTCAAATGCGTCTGTAAAGTTCTTACCCTTCTCGCGGGCCAGCATGAACGAAGCAAGCAGCGTCACCTCGCGGTTGAACCGCTCGGAGTTCTTCATGACGTAGCCTGCGAGGTAATTGACCTTGTCACCAAGACTGTCATAACCCGTCATGTCCAGACGCTGAGCCTGCAGCAGTTCCTGCTCTGACGCTGCGCCGATAACGCCACGACTGACGAGTTTCTTAAAGAACTGTTCGTATTCACCTGTTGCGCCGTTCGCGATGCTCCAGTCACCGATCCGCACCCCAAGCGCCTTGAAGCCGCCCTCTTTCGGTGCCTTGGCAAACATAGCCGATGCACGCGTAATTGCACGAAGCGTCGGCCCCACTCCGTACTTGGCAGCAAGGATGGGGATAGTCAGCATCGGGATAACAGTCGTATTGATAAGCCCCGACGATACGTTGGCTGCGATGCTGAGGATGTAATTACCTGTCGCTATTTTGTAGACCCATGGCGCGTGGGTTGGACTGTATCCAAAATCAACGCGTTTACGGATGCTGTCAAAGGCTTCGTTGACCTGTTCAGGCGGCATGTCCAATCTGCCGCGCATGAAGGCCACGTTGTTGCGCTCGTTATTGTACTTTTCTCTTTGTTCCCCCAACTTACGCATGGCGTCTTCGATGGGCAGCACCCACCGCAGGTTGTTCAACTGATAGATGATGCGCGGCGCTTCCTTGACGTAGGTCTCAAGGAAGTCTTCGTTGAAGCCATACACGCCAAACTGCTTTACACCGCCTCCCAAGTCCATCACTTTACGGCTGCTCAGTTCTTGTCGCAGGGTGTTCTGGGGCATGTAGTCAAGGAAGATGTCGTAGACTTCGCTAATCAAATCATTCTTGGCTTGACCCATGTTCTTTGGCAGGGAGGACTCAAGCATCCCCACAATTTCACCCAAGAACCCAGTAGGCGGCTGGCCTCTGTTCTCCCCCTTGATATCGTTGTAACGCGAAGTCTCTATGATATTGGTTGCGCCTTGCGTTTCTATCTGCTGTCTAAATCCAGCACGTTCGATAGGATTACTAAAGATCTTACTAACTTCGTTGTTATTCCTATCTGTGTATGTAAGCCAGTACACACCTTCATCACGACGAAGCGGGATGTAGAACGACAGGTTGTTCGCAGGGTCGTTAAATTCCTGACGAAGTTTAGCGATGGCAGACGAGGGCATCTTCTGCTTGATCCAGTTCCTGACCATCGCTTCAAACTTCTGCCGCCTGTACTTGCGGTACTCAGGCACGATACCGGACTTGCCATCATCGCTTATCAGGATGCCGCGCAAATCTGTAGGCAGGCTGTAGTACATCGCCGCAATTTCGTACTGTATCTGTTCGACAGGAGTCAGTGACGCAGGATTTTTTCTACCGCTACGTACAAGGTTATGAAGTGCCTTGACCACTGGGCTAGTCGGGTCTACTTGATAGAGCGTGCCCAGCGTGGCGACCTTCTTCAACTGCTCCCACTTAGCCTTTGGGTGACGAGCAATGATGTTTTTATACTTGGACTGGTTTTCAGCAACGTGCTCCAATTCCTGCGAAGTCTGGGCAGCGCGTCTTCCGTTGACCTTTTCCAAGAAGCTTACGCCGGGCATGATCGTAGACAGTAGCTGCCGCATCTGCGATAGCGTGTACAGTGCGAATTGAATCTTCCGCCTGCTAAGCGGAAGGTTGCCAATCATGTTAATGACGTTTTTACCTAAACTATCCGTGTAGTTAGGACGGTCCATGATTGACTGCGTCACGGAGTTCAGTGTGCTCTGAACTGCCTGCCTGACCTGACGGGGCGTGGTCGGGCGCTGTGGAGGAGTTGGCGGAGTCGGGGCAGCACCGCTTGGACCGCGAGGTGGCGGAGGCGGAGGCGGAGGCGGAGGCGGAGGCGGAGGCGGAGGCGGAGGCGGAGGCGGAAGCGGAGTACCGCCGGGACGACGGGTTGCAGCGGGCCGCTCTTGTTTAAGCCGCGTTTTTCTAGGCAACCCAATAGGTTCAGGGGCCGAGATAGGCTCTGCCTTTTTGGTATCTACAACTTCCGCCTTCGGCTTCCCTGCCTCACTAACCGTGTAACGTACAGTCACTTCAGGCGGCGGGATGAACTTGTCGAGCGCACCTGTCTCGTCGGGAACGACGCCTATGCGGGCACCCTTGGCATAGTTAGGTACGATGAAGTTGTTCCAGTTATCAACACCAACGTTGATACAACCATACGAAACGCGGTTATCTGTGACATCAGCCGTAGAAAGACGTTCAAGACGTCGCTCTTTGACGTCACCTGTGTAGACCTGATGAATAGCCATCACGCCTACATTGCCTTGAGCGTCCTGAAAATTAAGTTGGAGCGGAAAATCTTTGCCGCGCCTTAAAACCGCTGTAAAGTCACCCGCAGGAGTAATCTTCTCACTATCAAACGTAGCGTTGATTTCTTCAACGGTCAGCTTTTGCCCAATAGGGTGCGGCAACACATCACCCTTCGCCTTGCCGTACAGTGCCGGGAAGAACTTGATGAGGGATCCGTCTGCCTTAAACAGGAAAATTTGTGCAGAGGGTTTGTCTGCGATGATGAACGGCAGCCCCTTGTTGTCGAGCATGAACCGTTCGTAAGTCGCACGGGCAGCAGAGGACATAGCATTTGCTGCTTCGGCAGGAGGGGTAGGTCTCGGTGTTTCAGCGGTCCTGACCGTAGAGTCAGACGCGACAAGCATGGGCTTTGGCGCAAGATTGCTAAACGCCGTATTGCTGAATACCGTACCTGTTGAAAGGAACGCCACTATGACAGCACGTACGATACCACGCAGCCGTGCACGGACAGCCTTGATGCCTTCGTTGACACCCTTGATGACTTCTTCGATGAAGCCTTTTTTGGCTACGTCGTTGTACGAATCCTGACCAAACTCCTGCGCGATGACTTGCTTCTGAGTGTCATTGAGTTTGTCATGGACAAGTTGCTCTTCAACCTGCGAAAGGGCCTGCGGCGTCTCTGCAACTTGTTCTTCTAGTGCAGGTTCGACACCTTCCTCTCGTTCATCAACCCGTGCAGCAGGTGCACTAGGAACGCCCAGTCCCTCAGTTCCAATCCCTGCAGGGCCTCGTCCTTCGGCGGGTGCTCGTGATACAGGCAGTTCAGTGCTTCCTGCACCTGCTCCACCGACAGTCTCACTAGTAGCGGGTTCAGTTCCACGAGGTGCCTCCGGGGGCGTGGTGGGAGTAACCGTTTCCGCAGGCGGAACCGGAGATAAAGTGGCTGTTTCAGCAGGTGCAGTCGGGGGCGTGGTGAGGGGAGCAGCGGCGGGAGCGGGAGCAGCGGCGGGAGCGGGAGCAGCGGCGGGAGCGGGAGCAGCGGCGGGAGCAGCAGGCAGTTCAACCGGCGTCTGTACGCGCTCCGTTCCTGTAGGCGTCAACTCCCACTCGTTTGCCTTTTTGTTAAACGCTATAGCGCCTTCTTTCTTAAGGTCACCAATCGTTTTCTGCAGCTCCATCGGGCGCAGCCCAGTTGCGAAGCGCAAGTTCGGGATGTTCTTTTTATCTTCTGTAATAGCCATGGCACGCAACACGCGGTCGCGAGGGACGAGCCTCTCCATGGGGATACCGGGGAGATCAAGCGCAAACTGTTCCTTTGGTACTTCTACAGCAGGAGTTTCTGCTACAGGCTGCTGCCTAGCAAACGGTACAGTAGACCCCGGCGGTATCGGCTCCTGTGCAAACAAATCCCCCTGCCCTTCAAGTTCAGAAGGCAGTGTAAGAGGTAGTTGCTGCTGGTATTCAAACTCAAAACTTTCTTGGTCAGGCGAAGGCTTTGCAGTTACTTCAGGAACAAACTGATTGGGCTTGAGATTGCCCTCCCTGTCCAAACGAAGCCCAAGATCCTTAGCCTCTGCTTTGAACGCACGAGACCTTGGCTTAAGCCCCTGTTCACCCAACACTTCTTCTGCCGGACGATACATCCCCGGCACAGGTTCGCTCGGCTCGGCAAAAAGATCCGGTTGAGCAAAGCCACCTTCTAAAGGCAGCTCCATCTGGTCTTCTTCGCCAATCGGGCGACGACGCAAATCTGCTTCTTCACGGGTCGGGGCCTCTTCAGTCGTGCCCACTTCTTCCCTAGTCTCTGGCGGAGCCTCTCGTCTTGCTGCCTCAATACCCCGTCGTTCCTGTTCTGCTTCAGCAATACCTTGCTTACGCGCAGTACCGGCAGCGCCTGCTGCACCACCAAGCAACGGACCAAGGATCGCAGCGCCAATCGCGGCCTGCGTGTACTCGCCCTGCGCCTCTTCATCCGTGAGCGATAATCCAGCCTGCCATCGCTCAAGCACCGTCTGAGCAACTTCTTGCGGGACCTCAAAGGCCACACCTTTAACAGCGCCTGAAGCGATACCATTTCTGTACGTCAACGTACCCTTTTCGGCACTGCGTACAATCTTATCGACCGCTTCCTGCGCGGCTTCCTTCTCAGGCAGGAGCAAGTTGCGGGTAAACGGCAACGCCCGGAACAACTTGGCGAAGACCCCCGCCTGAACGACGTCAAGCCCCGCTTGGCCCGCAGATGCGACAAGGGACTTACCAAGATTAACTTCTTCAGGAGTACGCCCTTCAGCGATAGCGCGTTCTTGCTCCTGTGCCTGACGAAGCAGATTCTGGGCTTCATACTGTGCAGCCGATGCACCAAAGCCCGCAGCAACACCTGCAATTGGAGTGGCAAACGAACCCGCCGTAGCCGCAGCCACGGGGGCTACCATCTGACCAAGTGATCCGCCAAGCAGTTGCTTGAACGCAGCCCAGTTCTCGCCTTCGCCAAAGCCTACCGTGCGGAACTTGGATTCACCGGCAGCAAGCAGTGCTTTGCGGTTCTCTTCGTTAGGATTAGCAGCGAACGCAGCGGCTTCATCCGCCAGACCCAGCGTCTTGGCAGACTCAAAAAACAGATCTTTAAAGCCACCAAGTTTTTTAGGTAGCGTATAAGTGGGGGGATCAAAACTCGTTGACTGTCGGATAGACCTATATGCATCGGCAACGGTTTTAAACTCCGGAGTGCCTTGCTTGTCTTTATTTTGAACAAGCCAATTTGCGTATTGATCAAGCCTAGACATCGTTAGCCGGGTCCGCCGATGCCAGCAATTTTGTCAGCTTCATTAAGCAAACTGGACGTACCGCCACCACCTCCTGACAGCGCAGCGATCTCTCTAGCGGCTTGAGCCGGTAAGGCATTTAGTATCTTTTGCTGTTCTTCAGGCGGAAGAGCATTAAATGCACGGTCAAAACGAAGCGCAGCTTTACGTTCGTCTACAAGCTCTAGCGTTCTAACTGCCATCTCGTTTCTTTCTGCATCACGCCGTGCAGCTGATTCGTCTTTTCTATGCTCACGCATAGCTTCTAATTCGTCTTTTCTAAGCCCAAACGTAGCCGCAGCGTTAGCCATAGACGCGGCAATCTGCCCCGTACCAAGCACTCTGTCAAGCTCAAGCTTAGCCTGCTGCAGTCTAAACCCTTGGTTGAACTGATTAACCTGCGTAACGAACTCCCGATCTTTCATGAAACTGCTAAGGGATGCGTTATACATGTTTACATCGTTCGCTGCCTTGGCCTGATCAAGAGCAAGGAGTTCCTTCTGCATGTTACGCTTTGCAACTGCAGCCTCGCGGTTCAACTGCATCAGGCTCTTGGCAAAGTCGCCACCCGCAGCACCCACAGAGCCAAGGAACGTCGCACCCGGCTTGGATGCAGCTTCAGCCATAGCAAAACCCGCCTGAGCCAAAGTAAGCATACGATCACGCTTAGCCTCTTCCTTAGAAGTAGCCTCTTCGCCCTGCAAGTACGTTCGGAAACGCTCCGTTGCCTCTGCGAACGGCTTATTGCGTTCTTGAAGCTGTTGTTCAAAATCTGCCGCACTGAGCATTTTTGGTGCAGCAGGAGCAGCAGCCTCTACGCGAGGCGCAGCCGCTACGCGAGGCGCAGCCGGGACAGGAGAGTCAGCGGTAGGACGACGCTCTTCACGTGCATTCACGGCTTCTGGCCTGCTACGCGCACTCTCCATGAAATCAAGGGCTTGACGTTCAGCATTCTCTACCTGCGAGAACGGATTAATATTTGCAGGCGACGCCGAAACAGAAGTAGGCTTGGTTGCAGCGGGGGCAGGCACAGCAGTTTTGGTTGCGGTAGGAGCAACGTATCTGCTTCCGCCAAAAGCTCTGTAAATCTTTTCATTTAACGGGCCTGCACCGCCTACTTTAGCAAGGTCTTCGTCGCTAAGAGTAGCACTTTTTCCTCGGAAATAAGGCTCTCTCAAACCGCTTAAAGCGCGGTTAGCACGCCCGATAATCCCATCTTCAGAAGCCGCCTCTCGCTGACTCAATTCAAATCCTTTTTCTCTAAGAAGAGCAATGTCTTGCGACGTCAATTCGTACGGCGATTTCCGCATAACGCGAATTACTTCTCTATCTTCTTCACTGGCACGCAAAGGGTCTAGATTTTCATAGTAAGCCCTGCCACCTTCAGAAAACGCCACGATGCCGCCACCTGCGAACTGGGCCTGCTCCATAGCCGGAGCCGGGAGGCCACCAAGCCCCTGCTGCATCGCCATCTGCTGCTGAGCCTGCTGCTGTTCAGCCATGTTCAACTGATCA
>Ga0315903_10010721_pt1 | contig 10881 bp, 11 predicted proteins | sample LakEriMetagenome_7_FD_203524 | JGI IMG/M metagenome (GOLD analysis project Ga0315903, IMG submission 203524) | Freshwater fungal communities from buoy surface, Lake Erie, Ohio, United States - Buoy 2 MA119 | ecosystem: Environmental > Aquatic > Freshwater > Lake | place: USA: Lake Erie, Ohio... | reverse complement strand
AATGGCCCACAAACCGGCGCCTGGTGTAATCGAAAACTTTTCTTGCCAGCTGCGATTCCTTCGCTCTGGGTCCATGCCTTGCCCGAATCTGACAAAGCCGTACCGTTCCTCGCCGCGTTTCGGCGCATGGGTTTTTGCAAGTGCGGTTTGCTGGTCTGACATCCGCTGAAATGTCGGGTTAACTCCCCCGGTGCGGGGGTCGGTCATAAAAAACGTGCCGCTGTTGGGTTTGACGTTATTTGTTAAAAAATCTAAATAGTCATAACCCAAAAACCGTTGCCGCGCCGGCGTGTTGGCAAGCGTGTTATTGGGCGGCGGGGTGGCCATTGTTAGTTATCCCTGTACCGTTGATGCATCAATTTATAGTACAAGATAAGTAAACGAATACTGATACGCCACAGCTGAAGTAGAAGTAGGGCGAAGTCTAAATTCAACGCAATCGTTTGTAGTGTCGCCCAGAATGGCCGCAACAACGCTTCCATAAACGCCGGCGGTAGTTGAAGCGCCGGTTCCACTTAGCTGTCGTTGGCTTGAGAAATTACTCGCAATGGGCAACGACATAAGAAGAGTTGTATCTGTAGCGGACGCGGTTGCAGTAATTGAAACTAATCCAATCACCGTTACCATGTTTCCTACGCGCATGTAATAGGATGCACCAAAGGTAACGGATGCCACGTTGGTGTTGGTGCTTACTTGTGCGGGGGTATACGACCCCGAAAAAACATTGCCGTCAGTTGTTGCGGGTGTGGTAACAGTAACCCGGCTGGTTTTAATGCCGCCAGTGACATCTACCGCGCAAGTGGGAGCGGCGGTAATAACGCCCAAAAAGCCCGTCGTGTTTAGCGTAGTAAACGCGCCGGTGTTGGGCGTTGTACCGCCAATAGGCGGCGGCGAAGCTAAATTTAACGGATAGCTAGAGATTAACTGAAATTTTGCGCCGTCGTACACCACTTGAACCATTTGTCCGGTAGTGATGTTGCCGGCGGCTAAAACGGCGCTACCGTCTTTGGTGACCGTTTTTGCACCCAACCCGTTCAAGTTCAACGTCACACTAGAAGTTGCGTTAGTTCCGGCAGCAACAAAATTAAACATTTGTCCGGCGGCGTACGCAATGAAACTTGAAGAAGTTACGGTGGCCGTAATGGTATCCGAACCACTTACGCCGGTCAGAAACTGCACGGTGCCAAACTGGTCGCCACCACCGATATTATCAACGGTCCAAATGTCTACGTTTGCGGCGGTCGCCAATTTGAATTTGTACGACGCAGCACCAAGCCAAACATCGGCCTCGCCCCTGGAGTCTAAGATGACGGGATTCGTATTGTACGTCGTGCCCGAGGCGTCATTGTAAGTTGCCAGCGGGGTGCTAGTGCCAGCCGTGTACGAATACAAAAGCCCCCCGGACAATGGATTGCCATTTGAATCGAAGAATTGCAGTTTAGGGGGTGGCGAAAGCGTGACTGACATGACAATCTCCGAAGGCTTAGTTAGCCATCATTGTAATCCAGTTGGTCCCATCGGACTGAATCATAGCAAATTTACCGGCGGTCGCCGCAAGAATTGCTGTGCCAGCCGTGTTGGACCCCAAAGGAATGACGTTCGATGAGGCAGAAGTCACCGCAATCGCGGTGACGTTGTTCAAATACAAAACGCGGCCCGTAAAACTTGCGGCTGCCGGCAAGGTGACCGTGCAAGCCGTGGTCGTGAACCGCAGCGATACGTCGGTGGTCGCTACCGTGTAGGTGGCCGCATTGGTTAGGCTGGGCGCTCGAAAAGCAATCGAGCCGTTGACATCCAAGTTGGTCGTCGGGGTTCGGCTAATACCGACTTTGCCGCCAAAATAATTGTTGGTCGTACCTGCTGCGTAAAAACCCCAAGTTGTACCGCCTCCCGAGGCAGTGTTGACGCCGGAGTAGAACCCGTAAGCCGTTTTGCCTGCGGTTACTGCGGCGGTATCACCCGCCACAAAACCATAGTTATTGGTAGCGCCAATTAAATTGTTTTCTGCGTAAAACCCAATTTGGGTGGTTACAGTTGACCCCGCGCCAATAGTTCCTTGGAATGCGTAAAAATGTCTAAGGTTTGATAACGTAAACGCGGTGGCGGCGGTTCCTAAGTTAGTAAGATACCCGCGAGCTTGGGAAGTTACGTCGCTCTGGATAGTCGCAAAAGTATAGTTGGCGTTTGCAGCGGTAGCACCTGTAATGTTTTTGACGTTATAAAAATTAGTGCCCGCTGGTGCGATAGCGCCTACGCCCGCGCTGGTATTGGCGACCACCGTAGTGAACACGCCGGTGGTGGGTGTTGTAGCACCTACAGTGCCGTTGATGTTGATGGACGCCGTACCGGTCAGGTTAGTCACCGTGCCGCTGGACGGCGTGCCCAGCGCGCCGCCGTTGACGACAAACGCGCCGGCAGTTCCAGTGTTGACGCCCAACGCGGTGACAACACCTGTGCCCGTTGTAGTGGTCGCAGGCGCTACGCCCGCGCCGCCGCCGATGACCAAAGCATTCGCCGCTAACGTCGCCGACGACGCCCAGGTGCTTGCGGATGAAAAGTAAGGAACGCCGCCCGACGTCCCCGCAACCGTTAACGCCAACGTGCCAGACCCGGTAACAGGCGACCCGGTTACCGATATGAGGCCGCCGGTAAACGTCTGCCCAACGCTAGTCACCGTGCCGGTAGTTGGGGTGGTCCAAGTAGGTATACCAGCGCCAGCGCTAGTCAGCACTTGGCCGGACGTACCGGCAACGGTAAAGCCAAACGCCGTACCGGTGCCGTAAGGAACGGCCCCGGCTGTGGGTGTCGCTGTACCGTTCGTACCGCCGTTAGCGATAGCCAAAGTTCCGCCTAACGTAATGGTGCCGGAACTGGTAATTGGGCCACCCGAAGTGGTTAAGCCCGTTGTGCCACCTGATACATCAACGCTAGAAACTGTGCCAGTGGTTGGTGTGGCCCAAGTAGGCGTGCCAGCACCTGCGCTGGTCAGCACCTGACCTACAGTGCCAACCGCAGTAAAATCATACGCCGTGCCGGTGCCGTATGGGACGGCCCCAGCAGTAGGGGTTGCGGATGAATTAGTGCCGCCATTGGCGATTGCTAATGTTCCGCCCAACGTAATGGTGCCCGACGATGTTATGGGGCCGCCCGACGTCGTAAACCCGGTGGTGCCGCCAGATACATCCACGCTGGTGACAGAGCCCCCTGCCGCCGTAGTCCACCCCGGCGAACCGGCGCCGTTGCTGGTCAATATTTGTCCGGGCAAGCCAACCGTCGTAAATCTATATGACGCGCCGTCACCATACGCTATGGCGCCTGATTGCGGCGTAGACGTGGAGTTTGTTCCGCCATTTGCAATAGGCGTAACGCCGGTTCCGTTGCCGGTAATGGTGAACAGGTTTAGAAAGAATCGATACCACTCGCGTGATATTTGACCGTTTCGCGCGTCCAAAAATGGAACGCGTGGTGGTGTGATATTAGTGGTATTGTCAGCCATTAGTTGCAGATACGGTCAATTCAGCGCCGATAATGGCTACTTTTACTGGGTCGGTGCCGGACACTTCGTAAACCCTGTCTCGGATCTTTTCCGTCATCCCTAACCGGCGCCAAATGGCCCGCGTGCCATACGACCCAATCGCGCCCATTGATGTCCAATGTTCGTTTGACCAAGTGTGACCGCCATCATCAGACCAACGAAGCATGGCTTGAGGGTCACTGCCTTGCCCGGTGTTAAGGCCAACGCCCGTTTCGCAGTCAAGCTGTAGCGAGTGCTGCGCCGTTCGCTTTAGGTTGTTTTGCCCAGATGGCAGCGCTCGCCACGACCGAAGCCAACGCTGTACCGCGCCGTTGTCCGCATAAACATCGAGGTCAAACGCATAGATATTGCCGTTGGCGTAATCACCCACCACGATTTCGTTGTTGTAATTCATTTGGCAGTTGCTGATATGCCGCGTAAATTGGCCGTTGCTGAACGCGGCCCGTTCATGCCAAGCGCCGGTTGCAACGTCGTACACCCAAGTAGCGTTGCCGGTTGGAAAAATCAGCACATAAAACGAATGGCCGTCCTGCTGGTAAGTGTAGCCAATGGCGTCGGAGATGGTCGCGTAGCCTTGAATGGCAAACTCTATGGCGTGTGTGCTAATCCGTTGACCGGTGTAACCGTTCGCCCGGTAGACCATACCGTTGCCACGGGCGTCGGAGCCCAACCAGAATAGCCCATTGTCCATCTTGGCTACTGAATACGGAGCCGCGCAACCAAGCTCGTTAAATGCGCCCTGTATGCGCTCCAGCGGAAACGCTGCCGCGCCTGAGTCGTACCACACCTCAACGGTGTTGGTGCCAAACAGCCACGCCTCGCGGTGGTCAATCGCAATGGCAAGCAGACCGTCAGGGGAACCTTCGGCGCTAGCAAAATCCAACGGATCTACCGACGTTCCATCCAGCAACTGAGTGACCCAAATCCTTTGCGAATTGGGTTCGTTGAACACGAAGTACCCGTCCAAATACCCCACCGTTACCGCGCCAGGAAAGTCAGGGTCGGTAATTTGCGCGAACACGCCGGTGCTGGCGTTGTAGATGTAGCTGAGCGGGTTGCACGCAACGAACAGCTGCGTGCCATTGTCGGTCATGCTGACCGGCCCACTGCCAGACACCGTGCCCAGTACAGTTGCGGTCCACGCTGAGTCTATTTTGTATAGCGTGTTGCCAGACACCGCATAGCCGTACGCCCCAAATTGCCACAGCCCGCGCACAGGGCCAGTCCCTAACGTCGCTAACAGCCGCAGACCAGGCGCGCGGTTGAGAAAGCCAGCGTCTTTGCCGTTTTCGGGCGTCGCCTCGGGGTACAGATTGACCATGCGGTTGTCCGCAGCGTTGACGCTGCGAGCCACATACGCCTGCCCCAGAATTGGCATTTTCATTATATAGAATCCTGATAAATCCAATTTGGAGAATCATCAATCCAAACGTCTGCTATGAAATGCTTAACTTTTGCTTCTCTGCTGGTGTATACAACAGGAACAGTAAGACCTTTAATATTTTCGTACGGGTATCTCATTGTCACAACACAAACGCTATGATTACGCGCCTGCGCAAGACCGATAAACTTTTCCCAAAGTTCTGGATCTGCTGTATAGGTCTTATCGTAATCAAGTGCTATTTGCATTAGTAGTTGCCGGCAAAAACGTTAAACCGCTGGCGGGTGCCAACGATGCTGTACGGCAAGCTCATGATGTCATCTGGGTTGTTGATGCGCTTCAGATTACGTTTGCTGGTCATGGCGATGCGCGACACGGTAGGCGACGGTTCGACGCCAAATTCCGGTGCCAATTCGCACGCCAGATTGTATTTGAACGCCCGCAAGTAACCTGGCGGCAACACCAACACGGTTGATAGTGACGCGGCTTGATGCAGTTCAGCCACTGAAACAAAATGCCATTCCAACACCCGTGTGGGCACGGGGTAGATGTACATTTCAATGTCGGGGTATGTCATGTTAACCCAGATGACTTGCGGGTAAGTGCTGGTCACAGTCTTAACGGCGATGCCGTTATACTGTTGCTGGTTGAGGATTTTGATACCGAACGAAATGCCCGTAGAAGCGTCCTTAAAGTACGTCGAATCATCAAGCAGGATAGGGCGGTTGCCCACAAAGTCGCCAGACGGGCCCAACGTGCGGCTGATAGTGTTCGGGGGCCAGCTAAACACTTGGTCTTGCGTTGAGAACACGCTAAGGCGCTCGGTGTTCCACGAATCAATCATTTGATTCATGGCGGTCAACGCATCTTGTGCGGTAGCCGCAGACGGCACTTCGCCTTCAGCTAATTGTCCAATCAACCGCAACGCGGCGTTGATTTGGTCGCCCGCCGTCGTTGATGTTGTAAACGAAGTTGATGGGACAATAATCGTCATTTCACATTACTCCGGCCAGTATAAGCACAGCCGCTATGGGCAATGATAGATTCCAAAACCACGAATGAACATCCCACACGCGGCGGTCTAACCAACCCCACCAGGGCAGGTTGGCACGGCGCCCGTGGCCGTAGTGTTCAATCCACTTGTACTCGGCCTGCGCGTGTTCGCGGCCAATGAATACGCCAGCACCCAGCGCAGCGCCGGCCCACCAGTCGCCGGTCAGCAAGCCAATGGCGGCCTGCACCGCAAGAGCAATCAGCAGGTGTTCCAGTTCGTGCATCACCGGATGCGCCTTGCCGAAAGCACACCGAACCCGGCAACCGAGCCTGCCGAAAACGTGGCGAAGTGCAACAAATAGATTGTCGTTGTGGCGGTCAGTTGGAAACGATTTCGGGGAATTGCGTAACTATTTGTGATGGTGCCAATGGCAGAAACCGGCGTCACTTGCGTGTTGTAGCGAGTCGTTAAAAATGTACCAGCTGACGTAGAAATGCCGCATTGCAAATACCCGGCAGTCGCGCCAGTAAAAGCAAACGCCCCGGTGCCCCACACTTCCCAATCGCCAGCAGTCAAACTGATGCTTGTGATCGAGGCCGTGGTTGCCGTTGTTAACGCAACCGCGCTGCCTGCCAGAATGCTTGACTCAATGTACTGCCCTATATCGCCTGCGGCAGCATTGGCCGTTCCAGTCGTGTCGCCAAGATACCAATGCACATATTGGTTGTAGGTGAGATTTTTGTAAGTTCCAGAAGAACTAATTAACGAGTTTCCTCCGTCAACAATTCTTTGACTGCCTGCCTGTAAACTTTTCAGAAAGGTGCCAGATGACAGGTAGGAAATGTTCTGACCAATGAAACACGGCCCATCAACACCGCTTACGTCGTAATCGGTGACTGCTCGGTTGCTGTGATTGTTGTTGATTCTGGCGGTGTAACTAAATCCATCTGGAAACGCGCCGACGGTATAAGTGCCGTTAGGCTGCGCGGCGGTGACGCCTGTGATCGTCGTTCCGCTGCCCCCTTCATTAGCGTTGGTCATCAAAAATCTTACGGGATAATTGATGTTCTCAAACCAACTTGATTGAATGTTGTAGTTGCAGTTTCTGCCTAAGATCCCGTACTGGGTTTGCGCGTTTGTGCCGCTGTATAAATAACAGTTGGTCACGTTTCGGATGCTTTCTGATTGTGACCCGTAGTCAAGAATCATCGCCAAAATTCCGTTGGCAACGTCAGTCGCAAACCCGTTATTGCTAATCTGGGGAGAATCGTTCCAGTAAGTGGACGTAGGAGTCGCAGACCCATACCAAACGCGGGCGGTGTCGTTGGTCATTAACAGCCCTAAGCCCGCGTTGATGAACTGGGAAAAGTAACAGCGGTCGTGAACCGTGTTGATGCAGCATTCTTCGACGACGTTGTACCGGCCACCAACAAATATGCATTGGATAATCGACGTTCGCTGGCAATTTGCCAAATAAATCCCGCAACCATTTGTTGGGCAGTTGATTGTAAAGCCTTGGATCAACACGCCTCTCATGCCAGTGATGTCGCCGCCGACGCCATTAGTGAGCGGAAACGCTTGAAACCCATGCGCCATGTCTTTGTCAGCGGCAGTGCTTAAGGTTGAATGCGTAAACGTGATGGTGGCGCGGTCACCAATCAGCTGACCTTGAAAATTGTGACCAGCGGTATCCGTCAAGAGAATTGCACTGCTGCACAGGTATGTTCCAGAAGGGAAAAACACTTGCGCCGACTGGTTGGCGTCTATGGCCGCTTGAATCGCCGCCGTGTCATCCGCTACCCCATTCCCTACCGCGCCAAAGTCTTTAACGCTCACTCTTTCGCGCAGCTTGGTTTGGACGGTAGTAGAAACTGCATTTATGCCAGCGGGGAGGTAGCCTACGCTGTTGCTGCCCGATGGGGCCATAAGGTCATCAAGTTCAATGGCGCTGATGGTGACAGTAAGATAGCCAATCTTGGACACTACAAGGTCATACGTCCCGTTAGCCGCGTAGAACGCTACCTGGCCGGTCGAAGACGATAGGAATGGGTTAGCCAACGGCGTGATGCCATTGTCGCTATACAGCGTGGCTGCTGTAGAAGTGCCGGCGACATAGACCGTGCAGGTGGCGTTAGAAAGAACCATTAGCGTCGAACTGGTGGAAGTCGTGGACGCTATAAAGTTGACATATCTCTGCACGGCGGAAACTCCTATGCGGCAGGTCGGCGGCGGCGTTTAGCCTCTAATTCATTGACCGGAGCTTCCGGTTCACCGGGAGTATATCGCACCCATCCGTTACGTTCATCCGCATCTGCTTCCGCATCCGCGATAGCGACTTTGGTGCCGTGTTTGGGGTGTCTAAGGTAGATGTGCATAAAGAAAACGGGGCGGTTGCCCGCCCCGTTCCTATTCGCTTTTTAGGCGATTCGGTACAGCGTCCAAGAGCCGTCGCCCGTTTTCACGGCGCGGTAGCTCTGGGCGGTGCCAGCGGTGGTTACGGTCATCAGGCCGAGTGAGCCCGAGGAACCGATGGTCCAACCGGTATTGGTCGTAATGGTAATCACGCCCGAACCGGAACCGTTGGTGTTGACCACGGTGAAATCAAAACAGCTGTTGACTTTGGCACTGGGGACGGCAGCGTCCAAATCAGTAGCCAAAGGCAGCGTGTATGCCGCCGCCGTGGTGGTTGGGGTACCCAGCAGGATACCGTTGAGAATCTGAGCAGTCGTCAGAGTCGCGGTAACCGTCGCCGTTGCCGGCGTAGCCTGAGTGCGAAGTTGAACTTCATTAAGGTTGCCGTCACCAATCTGGTAACCGCCAGCGCCATTAGGTAGTGCCATGATACTTATTCCTCAAAAAGAATTACTAATTAGCCCCACAACCGGCAAGCCATCGGTGGCCGGATAGTGGAGTAACCATACAGCACGTCAATACGGCAGGGCATACGGTCGTTGTTGATGTCGTACTGACGAACAACGCGCAAGCTGATGCCGTTGTGGACCTGGCGCGAAGCCATATCGACGCCCTGCGGAAGCAGAAGGTCGGCGGTCGCCAACGTGATGGCATCCTTATGATAGACCAGGTTCTGCGGGTACTGGGTCGAAGCAGTGCCAACAAAAGTCACGGCGGCGTTGTCAGCCGGGAACGAGTCCACGGTAGCCAGAGCGTTCGTGCTGGTGTAAATAGCCGGCGAAATTGCCACGCTGGTCCACGCGCCGCTAGACGCGGTGGCGGTCGCGGTGCAGACAAACTGCTGAAGCGAGCCGGTGGACTGACGGGTCTGCGGGTTGACGGCGTAAACGCCGGCAATCGTGAACACGTCGCCAGCATTGATGGTTGCCGAACCCGTGCCGCCATCGATGTTGATGGTAGACGCGCCCTGCGTGCTAACCGCACCGTTCACCAGAATGGTGTCGGAAGTCGAGCGGCTGCCGGTGGTGTGCTGGACGATGGACTGCGACATGTTGATTTCGTCAAAGCCAAGAACGCCCTGACCCATCATGCCGTTCTTAAACTGACGGCTGACGGTGTCAACCGGGTTAAAGAGGCCTTTCATGCCTTCAACCAAACCAGCGTTCGCAGCCGGGTTGACGGTGGCGTAGCGCGGAGCCATACCAGCTGCGGATTCGTTCAGTTTCTGCTGCGCCTGCAACAGAACAAGCGAAGTAGCCGGGGTGGTGCCTGGGGTGCCAACCGTCTGGAAGATGCTCTTGTACGCATTCGCGACATCGGCATCAACCGAAGCAGCCAGCTGACTAACGCGGGGTTTCAGCACACGTTCCGCAAAGTCATCCAACTGCATGGTGAGTTCGGCAGAAGTAAAGTTCACGCCGATGTGCTTCTGCGAAGCAACAGTCAGGGTGGTGAACTGTTCGTTGTCGTTCTGCACCTGGAGGGCAGCGCCATCGGTGACGAGCGCGCGGTCAGGCAGACGGATGCGGAGGGTCGAGCCAATTTTGGCGCCCTCGACGGCAAAGGAATCGTCGTATTGACGGTTCACGTTGCGGGAAATCACCAGATTGTTCTCAAGGATTTCGAGAGCTTTCCGAGTGATCATATCAATCGTAAGGATTGAGTTAGACATGATATCTCCTAGTTAGCGAAGTCTTTGCGCTTCTAGCTTCTTCATCTGGCGTTGCCGCTCGGCCTCAATCCACTGCGATGCGGTCATACTTTTGATAGACCGAGGGTCAGTGGTATCAAAGCTCGGTGCCGAAGCACTTCGCGGTTTACCGGGTTGAATAGGCTCTGGCGCGTTAGTTACCCGTTTTGTTACCGGCTCAGAAACCAATTTGGCTTCCAGACGGCCAATTTCTTTCGCTTGCAAATACGGCGATAACCGGGAAATACGGTCAGCTTCTTTCGGATTGGACCCAAGGTAATAAGCCAAATCGGGGCCAATATCAGAAGCGTGAATCGTCTCAGCCATCACGTTCGTAATCGGAAGATTCGGGTTATACGCGACTTGTTCAAAGTCATTGTACTTACCCCGCGCTTCTTCTTCGCGGTCGTGATAAGCCTCAAGAACCTCAGTCTGCTGCTGCTGAACCGTTCGCTGCTGAATCAGTTGCTCCGCTTTACGCAAAGCCAGCGCATCGGCATACGCCTCTACGCTTTCAAACTGGTCTGCTGGCGGCAGTTCGACCGGTTGTGCCGGCGCTTTCTGCTGCTGAGTCCTTTCCCACTTACGCTGCTCTCTTGCAAGCCGTTTGCTGACAATCGCGTCAAGCTCTTCTTGTGTGAAGGTCTTGGGCTCTGCCTGCTCTCCAACTTCCGGCGCTGAAACATCGGGCTCAGGAGCTGCCGTCGCTACCTGTTCCGGCGCGGGTACTTCCGCTAACAGTTCTTCACCACTCATCTTTGGCTCCTTAAAAGCCCCCGGTAAACCTTACCGGTACGGTTTGTGCGTTTTTACCCTATATGGGTAAAACTAGCAATCACTATTCAAATGAAACAGTTGCGGCGACAGTT
>Ga0315903_10010715_pt1 | contig 10886 bp, 10 predicted proteins | sample LakEriMetagenome_7_FD_203524 | JGI IMG/M metagenome (GOLD analysis project Ga0315903, IMG submission 203524) | Freshwater fungal communities from buoy surface, Lake Erie, Ohio, United States - Buoy 2 MA119 | ecosystem: Environmental > Aquatic > Freshwater > Lake | place: USA: Lake Erie, Ohio... | reverse complement strand
AGACTGGCCGTGCGTCCCGGAAACGGTCACGTTGTTGGCGAGCGTCATCGACGTGCCGTTGAGGATCAGCCGCGGAAACTGGTTGCCCGCCGTGCCACCCACGATGATCGGGCCCGTGCTCGCGGCGGAGGCGTTGTTGAGAAACAGCGACCCGCCGTTGACCGTGGTGGTGCCGGAATACGTGTTGGTTCCTCGAAGCACGAGCGAACCGGTGCCCAGCTTTCGGAATCCCGTGCCCGCCAGCACCGACGAGATCGTGCTGCTGGAAACCGTCACGGCGATCTCGGGAACCGCCAGCGTGCCGCTGCCGGCGAGGTTGATGGTGCTCGACTGGATCACGCGGCCGGTCGCCGAGATCGTGATGCCGTTGACCGTGACCGGCTCCGAGAGCGTGGAGGTGCCCCGTTGCGTGATGAACACGGCCACGTTGCCCGTGCCGCTCGTGGCGTTCCACGGTGTGCCGCTGGCGTTGGTCCAGTTCGTCGTGCCGGTGGACCACGTGCCGTCGGAGGTGCCGGAGAGGCTCCACGTCAGCGGCGCGGCGGAAGCGGCCGCGGGCAGGACGGCCGCCGCGGCGACCAAGAAGACCCTTTGAAAACCAATGAATCGGCTGTGGCACGACGTCATGGAACACCCCTCGACCGGCGCATCATCGTCTCCCGGGCGCGTCGGGCGCACGGCATGATGTGATGTCGCCACCTCTCATTTTCGAGCGAGGTGAAGCGCCGCTCAATGCTCCAGCGCGCCCGTTTCGTCCCGGCCGGTGCCCGTTTCGTCCCTTTTCCGCCGATTCGTCCCAGGCGCGCGCCCGATTCGTCCCAGTCAGCCCGTAAGAGTTCTGTCGTATAGTGCCTTGCCGTGGGTCGGGGCTGCGGATCAGTTACCCGGTCTCGTTTCCACTGGCAGGAGATTTTTTCGATGAACTCGCGCCGTCTCGCTCATCCGCTCGTCGTAGCCGTCGCTCTTAGCGCAACGGCGATCCTCGCTGGACCGTCTGCGGCGCAGGGACCGCGTCGCCCCAACATCCTCGTGATCTGGGGAGACGACATCGGCCAGTTCAACGTGTCGGCGTACAACCACGGGATGATGGGCTACAAGACGCCCAACATCGACCGCATCGCCCGCGAGGGAGCCTTATTCACCGACTGGTACGGTCAGCAGAGCTGCACCGCCGGCCGGGCGGCGTTCATCACCGGCCAGGCTCCGATCCGCACCGGGCTCACGAAGGTTGGTCTGCCCGGCGCTCCCGAGGGCATGAAGAAGGAGGACCCGACGATCGCCACGCTTCTCCGGGCGAAGGGCTACATGACCGGTCAGTTCGGGAAGAATCACCTCGGCGACCGCGACGACATGCTGCCGACGAACCATGGGTTCGATGAGTTCTACGGCAACCTCTACCACCTCAACGCCGAGGAGGAGCCCGAGCACCCCGATTACCCGAAGGGCCCCGACTTCAAGAAGAGGTTCGGGCCGCGTGGCGTGATCCACTCCTTCGCCGACGGCCGGATCACCGACACCGGCCCGCTGACGAAGAAGCGGATGGAGACGATCGACGAGGAGGTGAACGCCAAGACGTTCGCCTTCATGGAAAAGGCCAAGCAGGACGATAAGCCGTTTTTCATCTGGTGGAACTCCACCAAGATGCACATCTTCACGCACCTGAAAGACGGCGTGGCGGGCAAGACGGGCCTGGGCATCTACGCCGACGGCATGGTCGAGCACGACCGGCAGGTGGGCGAACTACTCGCCAAGCTCGACGAGCTCGGACTCGCCGAAAACACGATCGTGATGTACTCCACGGACAACGGTGCCGAGGCCTTCACCTGGCCCGACGGTGGCACGACGATGTTCCGCGGCGAGAAGAACACGCAGTGGGAGGGGGGATATCGGGTTCCCTGCGCGATCCGCTGGCCGGGCACGATCAAGCCGGGCACCGTGGTCAACGACATCGGCGCCCACGAGGACATGCTGACCACCCTCTGCGTCGCCGCCGGGGATGCGACGGCCAAGGAGGATCTCAAGAAGGGCCGCCAGATCGGCGACCGCTCCTACAAGGTGCACATCGACGGCTACGACCTCGGTCCGGCGCTTCGCGGGCAGGCCGAGTGGCCCCGCAAGGACTTCATCTACTGGACCGACGACGGCAGCGTGGCGGCCCTCCGCTACGGGAACTGGAAGGCCACCTTCCTCAAGCAGCCTGCTCACGGCATGCACGTGTGGCTGCAGCCGTTCGAGGAACTGCGGGCCCCGACGCTCGTGAACCTGCGGATGGATCCCTTCGAACTCGCGCAGGACATCGGCATGGACTACCAGCGGTGGTATCTCGAGCACATGTTCATGATCGCCCCGGCGGCGGCCCACGTGGGGGAGTGGCTGCAGAGCTTCAAGGAGTTTCCACCACGGCAGAAGCCCGGGAGCTTCAACCTCAACCGCGTGATGGAGGCGGTCACCGCCGCCTCCGGGGCGGCCCGCTGAGCCTCCGGTCGGGGCCGTCCCCTGCAATTATGCCCGGGAGCGGCGCAGCGTTTCGGACGGTGGTTCGCCGAAGTGGCGACGGTATCGAGCTGCGAACCGGCCGAACTCCCAGATGCCGTGCCGCGTGAGCACGTCCGCGACGTTCTCGGCATGAGCGGCGCCGTCGCGAAGACTTCGGCGGACGGCATGGAGCTCGCGGAGCATGAGATACCGCTTCGGCGGCATGCCGAAACTCTCCTGGAACGTCCGCAGCAGTGTTCGGCTGGTCACGCCGACTTCCCGGGCAAGGTCGGTGGTGGTCGGCATGATCACCGTCGCGTCGATCAGGTTCATGGACCGCCGGATGATCTCCGTTCGGTCGAGTCGGGGCCGTCCACACGCCACGGCCGGCGGAGTTTCGGCAGGCAGGCAGTTGTGTGCCAAGGAGATGAGTTCGCGTCCTGCGGCCTGATGGGCGGCGGTGACGGACGGGCGATCCATGAGCGTGCCGGCAATCTCGCCGACCAACCGCTTGAGCTTCGGAAGTGTTCCGGCAGGACAGGTGTTCCGGCTGCTCGCTGGAGCCGGAGCGATCGGAGATGCCGCATCGGAGGGCAGGGCGATCGAGCACCACGTATGAGCCCGCCTGCGGACGCTGATGCGGAAGTCGGCACCGCGGCCGATGAGAAACAATGAGTCGTCGTCGAGATTCTCGCCGTTGACCACGTGTCCGTTCGTGTGCATAAGCGGGATGAAGAGGGTCGTGCCCGGATGCGTGCTGCCTCCGTAGCACACGTTGCCTCCCCCTTCCGACGCCACTTGCAACACGACCCCTCCAAGATCGACGACGCCGAGCGACCAGGTGCCGGTGTCGACGGCGTCGCAGGCCATCTGCAGGCTCGCCCCGCTGACGGCATCACCCCAGGCGTCGAAATCATCGAAGACCAGCATGCGGTCAGGATACTGAACCGCAGCGATCCGTAGAATCCGAGGCGTCGTCGTGTTGTGGCCGTTTTTGCACAGAGCTGGAGTGGGCTTCTTCGCGGGCATCAGTACCGCCAGCCAACGCCCACGTTCGAGAAGAAGTTCGGGGACGTGTCGTTGAGTCCCCAGCCCACGCGGAGTCCGATCTCGAGGTCCTCCGTCGCCAGCACGTGACCCCCGAAGCTCGCGTACTGGACATTGAGCGGCACTTCCTTCTGGGTGCTGAAGATCGCGAAGTATTCCGCGTGCACGTTCCACCTCTCACCGACGGGGACCTTCACCACGCTCGACGGCGCCCACTGGTTGAAGGCGTCGTGCTCCTCGAAGCCAGTGCCGTACCGCATGGCGGATGTCCACTCCCAGCCAGTGGCGAATCTCCAGCCCCATGACTCGCCCACCACGAGCGTCGACTTGTTCGACGGGCCGGAGACCGGCGTGTAGCCCTGCAGCACGGCCGCCGACCTCGGAAGCCAGCCCTCCTGATCGGTCGTTTCGACCTTCGTGCCGTAGAGGACCCGGCCTTCATTCTCGGTCTCGATGTCTTCGCCGCCGAACTCGCTGCCCGACACGGTTCCCGGGCCGCCCGCCTCGTAGTTGAAGCCGAGCCGGGCTTCGATCCGCTCGCCGAGGCCCCGTCGCACGAGCACCTCGGGAAAGCTGTGGGCCTCCGGCCCGAGCCGATTGTCGATGAACGAATACGACGCCTCGAGGATCGATGTGTCCGCGCCCGTGGAGGTGGGCGCGAAGGTGAACGAGTCGCGGTCGGTCTCGAGCTCCTCGCGGCGGGCCGCCTCGGGCTCCGAACGCTCCGCCAGCGCCGGGTGATCACCGGCCCATTCGAGTATCAGGACGGTGGCAATGGCGAGAAATCGCGTGGGCCCCGCGGATTCGACTCGGCTCAGAGGGATGGGTCGGGCCCCCTTATCACGAATCGGAGCCGCGACGACCGCTCGCCGGCGGCCGGTCGAAGTGCCAGGTCAGTCCAATACCGATCCAGTAGCTTTCGACGCTTACGTAGGTTGCGTCTCCCAGGCTCTCACCCGCGGGAAACATGCCACCCGCGAAGGCGTCGAGGTCGAACCCGCGCATCAGGAAGTCACTGACACCGAAGCCTGCCGCCATCCGGTGCTCGTTGATGATTGCGAACTGCGACTGCAGGTACTTCACCGAGGGAATGCCGCCCGGCACTTCGATCGGCCCGATCCGGCTGCCGACCGCATCGTTGACCGGGTTTTGGGCGAGGGCATAGCCCAGCCGCAGCCTGATGCGGTCGGTCGCCCGATACTGCGTGCCGACCTGCATCACCCACTGGCCGCGGTAGATGCTCTTGAACAGCGCCGCGCTCCGCCAGTCGAGGTAGAGGGCGTCGGCTGCGAGGAGCAACCGGCCGTCCAAGAGCGATTCATTCGCGATCCCCATGCCCACCTGCTGCGGCAGGCCCATGTCGACGTCACGAGGACGGCGGTCGGAGAAGAGCACCGCCTCGTTGTCGAAGCGGAATGCCTGCGTCGACTGGTAGTAGGCGCCGAGCCAGGTGGCGGCGCCGAGTTCGTAGTCGATGCCGAATCCTCCGCGCAGCGCGTAGGCGTTGGTCATGCCACTCGTGCCCACGAAGGGGCCCGACGCGTAGCCGTCGCCGATGAACAGCGTCGCGCCCAGTGACAGCCGCTCCGTGACCTCGACACCCACCGACGGCGCAAACTCGAGGAGCAGTAGGTACGACGATGTGGCGTTGCTGGCCGGAACCTGGACGTAGCTCGAACCGCCCCCGGCGGCGCCGATCACGGCGAGCCCCACGGTGGTGGGAAGCGGCAGCGCATCGACTTCCTGCGCCACGCCGATGGCCGGCACGATGGCCCCCGGCGTGCTGCTCTTCGCCGAGAACGGCGCGACCCCAAGCAGCGGTGCGGCGGCCTTCTGCTCCAGGTTGACCGTCGCCTCCGCAAACGCCCCGCCGATCGTGAAGTGGGTGCCTTCGTACTGCGTGAGCGCCGCGGGATTGGCGTTGATCGCGGAGAGGAAGTCCTGCGGCGCGGCCACGCTGGTGCCCGCCATGCCTCCCGAGGCCGGCATCAGCGTGTTGCGGAAGTCGATGCCATAGGTCTGGGCCGTCGCCGATGCGGCTCCGGCCGCCGTCACTGCGGCCACCACCACGCCGACAAGCCCCCGACGGATCGCCGTGTTCGTCATGATCGATCCCCTCGTCACGCACGGAGCAATCGGTACGGCCGGTGCCGCGGCTTGAGCGTCGTGACATGCGTCTGAAAAGACACAGGACCTGGGCAGACCTTGCGGCCTGGCGGCTGGCAGGGCAAACGGCGCAGGTCACCGAACCCCTTCGGATCGCAGGATTCGGCGATGCAGGCGGCGACTCTTACTCCGGTCGTGCGGGCCGCAAAGGACGTGCCGCTCGTCTGGCCGAAACCTCATCCCGCGGTGCATACGCACGGGAGGGGGCATGATGCGGGTCATTCGTGAACGGCTCGGTCGGGTGGTGGGGACGTTCCTGGTCGGCCTGGCGGCGGTCACGGCCACCGTCGCGCAGGAAGAGGCGTTCGTGGGGCGCCGCGGGCAGGCGGGCTCGTTCGAGTCGTTCGATCCAGTGCTCGTCGACGAGGTGATGACGGGCGTGATCCCCTCCGGTCAGGAGTGGTTCCTGTTCGGCGAGAGCGAGCGGGGCGGCGTCTACGGCTGGCTCGACGGCGGCTTCGTGGGCAACTTCGGCGTGCCAGCGAGCAAGTTCAACGGCCCCTATAACGCGGTCGACCGGGCCAACGAGGCGATGATGAACCAGGTCTACATCATCGCCGAGCGGACGCTGCCCACCGACGGATCGAATGGCATCGGGGCCCGCACCGACCTCTTGTACGGCGAAGACTTTCCGCTCGCGATGTCGCTCGGCTGGGAAACCAACCCCGGGCCGCGCGACTGGAACAGCGGCGAGTACTACGGCCTGGCGATCCCGCAGCTCTACACGGAGCTCGGCAACCAGGACATCTCCCTTAAGCTCGGCCACTTCTACACGATCGTGGGCTACGAAGGCGTGCCGGCCGTCGGCAACTTCTTCTACATGAGGAGCTACAGCTACCAGTTTGCCGGTCCCTTCACGCACTGGGGCGGACTCGTCAACTGGAATGCGTCAAAGAATGTCGAGGTCGACGCGGGCCTTGTGAACGGCTGGAACGGCCTCGCCTCCCCCTCCAGCAAGGCCAACTTCCTCGGCCGCATCCGTGCCCGAAACGACGACAACTCGTTCGCGACCTCGTTCGCGATCGTCAGCGGCGACGAGGGCAACGACTTCTCACCGCTTTTTCAGCCGGCGCCGCCGCTGACCTCGGCCAACCGTACCCGGTACAGCCTGATCTTCGAGTACCGCCCGGCCGACAACTGGGAGTATCTCTTCCACCACTGGCTTGGGACGCAGGCCAAGGCCCTCGTCGATGGCGGAACCGCGCTCTGGGCCGGCATCGATCAGTATCTCTACTACCGGGTCAGCGACGCATGGTCGTGGGGCGCCCGGTTCGAGTGGTTCCAGGACACCGACGGCACCCGCGTGGGCCTCAACCGACCGAGCAATCCCAACCATGTGCCGCTGCCGGGCAACTTCTACTCGCTGACGATCGGCCCGAACTGGACGCCCACCGGCAACTTCCTGATGCGGCCCGCCTTCCGCTGGGACTTCTTCGGCGGCCCCTACGGGGGCCCGCGGGCGCCCTACAACGACGGGATCAGCAATCAGCAGACGATGCTCGGCTTCGATCTGATCCAGAAGTTCTGAGCAGCGTGGGAGCGACAGCGGTCGTGCTGTGTCGCCTTTTGGCGCCTTTTGCACAGCCGGCCATCGTTCGGCGCAGTCGTTGCATCCATAACGGGAAACTCGTATTCCCGCGCGAGCACGACGGGTGTTATCACCCCTATGTACTCGTACGACTCATGGAGGATCAGGCGATGCACACGACCTTCCCACGACTGATGATCCCAACTGTGATGACGGCGATCATCGCCGCGAGTGTTACGACCGCGATTCACGCCGGACCGCCATCGCTCAGCAGCAATCCCGGCAATCTTGCGATCTTCCCCGCGAAGGGACAGAGCCCCGAGCAGCAGAGGGCCGACGAAGCCGCGGCCTATGACTGGGCAACGCAGCAGACACGATGGGATCCCTACCAGGCGAAGGCGGCGCTTGATCAGCAGACGAATGCCGCGGCGGCGGCGGCTGGAGCGTCGCGGGGCGGTGCCATCAAGGGGGGCGCAGGCGGCGCCCTCGCGGGGGCCGCGATCGGTGCGATCGCCGGTGATGCGGGAAAGGGGGCGGCCATCGGTGCCACGTCACTGGGTCTCACGGGCGGCGTGCGGTCACGGCGGTCCATGAAGGCGGCTGGCGGTGCCGCGGAGGCGGCTGTGGCGGGCTACCAGCAACAGTTCGCGACCTGGAACCGGAACTTCATGGCAGCCATGGAGGCCAAGGGTTACACGGTGCGCTAGCACCGCGACGCCCCTCTCGCGGCGAATCGACACGCTGCGCATGACCGACATCTCATTTTCAAAAAGGAGCGAATCCGTGGTGACAACGGCAACGAGACTCTTCGTGATGACGCTGGCCGTGAATCTGCTTGTGCCCGGCGCCGCCTGGGCCGGTCAGACCTGGCTCTGCTCCGTGACGTCGGCCGTCGCGGTCGATGAAGATGGCACGATCGGGCCTCCTGATCTCGGGGATCGCGAGCGGCCCACCTTCATGCGGGTCGATGCCGCCAAGAAAGAGCTCACGCTCCTGGCGCCGGAATCCCGGCGCGGCGAGGTCACGAAACTCGAGGCCGTTCACGAGAAGGACGGGATGGTCATCCTCTCCGGCGTTGAGGACGGCCGGAACGTCAGCCTGCTGATCGCCGCGGATGGCCGCATGACCCTGTCGGTGATCGCCGACGGCGTGGTCTGGTCGGTCTTCGGCAACGCCCTCGCCGAGGGCGATGCAAAGCCTGCGGGTGAGGCGAAGTAGCGGGCGGCGAGACGCTGGAGCCCGATCCGGTGGATCGCGGGCGGGTGCGGATGCTACCTTCTCCGCGGAAGCCGTGTCCGTGCCAGCCGGGGCTCCGCCCATCACACAGCGACGCAACGACCTCGACGCCCTCCGCAGCTTCGCGATGGTGCTGGGCCTCGTGGTCCACGCGAGCCTGGCGTTCTTTCCGATCCCGTGGATCGTGCACGACACGCGCCCGAGTGGTGTCCTGCCGATCGTGTTTGTGGTGATCCATGGCTTCCGGATGCCGCTCTTTTTCCTGCTCAGCGGCTACTTCACCATGCTGGTCTATCGCCGTCGTGGTCTCGGCAGTCTGCTGCACCAGCGGGTCTTGCGAATCGCGATCCCGCTGCTCCTGGCGCTCGTGACGATCGTGCCGCTCGACCGGGCGATCGAGCGTCACGCCTTCCGGACCGTTCGCCCCGAGCCCTGGGTCGCCGACATCCTGGCGGGCGATGCCGACGCCGTGCGTGCCCGCCTCGCCACCGGCGTGGACCCGGATGACCGCGATCGGATCTACCGGCGCACGCTGCTGTCCTGGGCGGACTGTTCCAACCACGCCGCCGTCGTCGCTGCGATCCTCGATGCGGGAGCCGATCCAAATGCCCGTGGCATGTTCGGCGACAGCCCCCTGCACGAGGTCGTCGCCCTGGGTCGTGACGAGGCGACGGCCGTGTTGCTCGCCCGGGGTGCGGACCCCGGGATCGTCAACCGTTCGGGCCGCGCGCCGCGGGCCATGATGATTCCTTCGCCCGACATGATCGCCTACCTGGCCCCGATGATCGGCCTGCCGGTGATGGATGGCGACGAGATCGCCCGGGGCCGCGAGCGGATTCGCGAACTCCTCGGCGACGAGCCCACCACAGTGGCCGGGCGGTTCGACGAGGCCGTGCTGGCCTACTGGCGGTTCCTCGGTTCGGACCGGTTTCGCCTGCGGGTCGCCGGGACGGCGTTCCACCTCGTCGACACCAACGTCTTCGATCACCTTTGGTTCTTGTGGTTTCTCTGCTGGCTGGTCGCCGTCTTCGCGCTCTTTGCCGTCGCGGGGCTGACTCCCACGGGCCGTTGGCGGTGGTGGCTCGTGCCGCTGTCGTGCGTGCCCCAGGCGTTCATGGGACAGTTCATGAGCGGAGCCTCGGGCCCCGACACCTCGTTCGGCGTGCTGCCGCAGCCACACCTCCTGCTCTACTACGGGTGTTTCTTTTTCTTTGGAGCGGCCACGTATGCAGCCGAAGGGCTCGACACGCCCCTCGGCCGTCGCTGGCCGATCCTGCTGCCGTTGGCTGCGGTCCTGGGCGTCGCCAGCCTCGTCACGATCGGCCTCCGGCCGGCGGCCACGGTGATCCAGCCAGCCTTCGCGTGGACCATGTCGCTGGCGCTGATCGGCCTGTTCCGCTGGCTCGTGCCCCGACCCAACGCCACCGCCGCCTGGCTGGCCGATGCGGCCTACTGGATGTACCTCGTCCACGTGCCGTTGGTGCTCCTGGCCCAACTCGCCGTGCGGGAATGGCCTCTGGCGGGCGAGGTGAAGTTCGTGCTGATCCTTGCCGCGGTCACGGCAGCAATGCTCGCGAGCTACCGATGGTGCGTCAGGCACACCTTCGTCGGCACCCTCCTCAACGGCCCGCGGCCGTGCTGAGGGTGGGCGGCCGCCTGGTCGTCGCGATCAGCGTTCCAGCAATGCCGGAGGTGGGACTTGAACCCACACGCCCTTGCGGGCAACGGATTTTGAGTGCGAATAGAACCCGCGGTCAAGTCGCGCTCGTGTCGCGATTGTACGAATTCCTCGGGAACGGCGCGCGTGGCTCGGCGCGGGATTCCTGCGCCGAAACGCCTGCGCCTAACACTTTGCCTAACAGTTTTGGCCCCGACAGGAACCGCCGTCAGGCCGCCTCGCGGATGACGTCCAGATACGCCCGCCAGACCCGCGAGTAGGCGCAGCCCCAGGCCTCGTCGTGACAGGCCCGCTCGAATTCCACAGGGTCGGTGTCGGGCGCGTTGATGAGCCGATCGACGGCGAAGTTCCAGGCCAGCGCGTGCGCCCATTCGTGGCAGAGCACCTCGACGGCCTGCGGCTCGCCCATCTCGTCGTTGAGAAGGACCACGAACCGCTTATCGCGTCGAAGGCACTGGCCCAGCACCGTTTTGGGGAGCCAGGAAGCCCGAACGACGACGGGGAGGGCTGGAGGGCAGTCTCGCCGAAGGCCCGTCAAAACCGTCTGAAATTCTCGCCAGCCAGAGCGGTTCACGAAACTGCGGCGTGGGGCAGACATCGACGCGGCGTGAAGGTGGCCGGTGTTGGACAGGGATCCGCGATGACAGCACAGAACGGGCACGGTGGCGGCAGGGTTGGGACTCATCCGTGCAGTGTAGCGCCGACGACACTCGCGCGCTACCTTGGAGCATATGGACACACCGCAACAGCCAGCGC
>Ga0315903_10010714_pt1 | contig 10886 bp, 10 predicted proteins | sample LakEriMetagenome_7_FD_203524 | JGI IMG/M metagenome (GOLD analysis project Ga0315903, IMG submission 203524) | Freshwater fungal communities from buoy surface, Lake Erie, Ohio, United States - Buoy 2 MA119 | ecosystem: Environmental > Aquatic > Freshwater > Lake | place: USA: Lake Erie, Ohio... | reverse complement strand
CAAATTCATAAATTCCAGATGGTCTTTTTTTTATATCTCCATATTCTGGATATAATTCCTTCAATTTTTCAACTGCGTCTTTACCTTTTTCAATTCTTTTTTCTTTATTTCCATATTCTGTTTGAATTCCCCCAATTCCGTAATATTTCGTCTTAAATAAAATATTATTAAATCTGACAACTCCTCCATCTTTTTTATAATATAAAATAGTTCTTTCTACATCTTCTTTATCGCTTTGTAATTTTAATTTTAAATCGTCGCTTTTTCTATTTATAAATCCAGAAAATGCTCCAACAATATATCTCAAATCAGTTGTTATTTTATTATATACAAAATATGTATTAAACACTGGTAATATACCCCATTTATAAAGATGTTTTTCTTCTAATATTTTATATGCATCTTTTATAAAACTATCTAAGTCAATTTTTACTAATTGCTTATCAGATTTAATATCATTTTTCTTCTTATATATACCCTCTACATCGTCATCAACTTCAACAATATATTTCCCTTCTGGATAATAATCTACTATAAAATTTCGTTGATTTAATATACCTAATTTACCTACTATTATTTTGTTGTAAAGTTTTTTATCAATATTTTCTTTATATTTTTTTTCTTCTTCTTTATTAGCTACAAATATATCTATCTTTTTAGGTTTAATATTTTGTTCTAAAAGGGTCTTGAGTGTTTTATCTTTTAATATTTCTACTCTATCATATGATGGTATTGCTACCACATAATCAATATTTTTATAACTATTATTCATATATATAATATTTATGTAGAAAAATAAATTATCTAATATTTAAATCTAATGATTAATAATATGAATAACTTAAAGGAAGTAAAAGCAGATGCGATTAGTGATAGTTTAATCAGAAAATATTTACCAAATTGTAGAATATTAAAGTATAGTCAATTTAAAAATTTTAAAAGTTTAGACCAAATTTTACCAAATAATAAAGATTATATAATTATACTATACGAAACATCATATAATTCGGGTCATTGGTGTTGTATGACTAAATTTAATAATTGTTATCAATATTTTGATAGTTATGGTAAGTATCCATCACAGCCACTTGAATGGAATAAACCAGATTTAAATAAATTATTAGGACAGGATAAACCGTATTTAAACTACCTAATAGATAGTTCTAAATTAGATACTTATTATAATGATATAGATTATCAATCAACAAAGAATGATATTAATACTTGCGGACGCCACTGTATATTTTTTATTTTATGTATGTTAAAAAAAAATTTTGATTTAAAACAATATAATAAATTTATGAAACAATTGAAAAATAAAAGTGATGAGAATTATGATATAATAGTAAGTTATATGATTAATATAATTTCTAAATAATTCAAAGAATAAAATCTATCTGTTATTAATATAATGAGTAATGTAATAATATTCGCAGATGATGGGACCAACTTTAGACCAGTTGGAGCAACAGAAGAAGGATTATTAAAAGTTAGTATTGAAGCAACGAATACAAATGTTGATTTGAATGTAAATTTGGGCGCAGATGTAATAACATTAACAGAGACGGGTGATATAGCGCATAAGAACGCTCTCGTATGTGCTTCATCTATGTATGCATATAGTCCATCAGGGGGTATAGTTGAAAATATAACTTTTACTAATTCTTCATATATACCAGACGAAAGTGTCAGAAATAGATTGGATGTATCGGCTGTTATATTAGACCCTACAAATAATAATAAACCAACTATTGATAATATAAATGCAGTATATTTGAATGGGACGAACGGGTTGGTATGTAATTCAATATTAATGGGGACTAATGATACAGACCAATCATCCAGACTATTAATGACAAACGAAAATATATTAAAAGTTGAAAGTAATTTAATTACTGGATTTTCAACAGAGGAGACGCTTAGTGCATTAAATGATAAAATACATAATGATTTAACAAATACAGAAGCAATTCAAGTTGAAGTAAAAAATACAACTATTACAGTAGATGGGACTGTATCAGTAAATACCATAACAGGCTACGCAACAGAGGAAACTCTTAGTGCCTTAAATGATAAAATTAATAATGATGGTGTATTAACAGAAGCAATTCAAGTATCAATAAAAAATGATAGTTTATTTATTGAAGGTAGTGTTGATATACCTGCTGGAGTTCAGATTACAGAACTACCATACATAACAGCAGAAAATAATAGTTTTTTAATGTTTGGTATAGATGATACCAATACAAATAAAGCAATATTAACTGATAATTTAGGTCATTTAGATATTGTAGGTAATGTTAATATTTTACCCACTACTAATTACGGGTCAAATAATACATTTAAAACATCTGTATATAATAGTTCTGGTAGTGCTATAACATCAACAACTCCTATCACTAATAAAAATACATTAGATACAACAAGTATTTTATATACAAAAACAGGTGCAACAACTATGGCACCAATTACATCAACCTTAAATGATACGAGACAGGAATTAGATGTAAATTTCACTAAAGGTGATGTGCATCTATATGCATCTAAAAATGGAAATGCTAATAGTGTTGAAATATTAAGAACAGATAATCATCAACATTTATTAACTCGTCTAAGTAATGAGGCATCTACAGTTTTCAGCACATTTGACACAGACACAGGTTTAAACTGCCATATTACAAATTCTTCTTTACCTATATCAATATCATCAGCAACAGTCCAAATTCAAGATACAGACGGATATAAATTATCAGCAGTTAGTTCAACGATGCCACAATTAAAAACAACCGTATATAATAGTAGTGGAACAGAAATAGGAACAACTACTAACCCTATTTATACAAGTGTTAATAATAGCCCAACCGTAAAAATATCACAAGTATCAACAGATAATAATGTAGGTATTAAAGATAGCGATAATTATAAATTATCCGCTGTAAGTAGCACAATACCACAATTGAAAACAACTGTATATAATGCTTTAGGAACAGAAATAGGAACAACTACTAACCCAATTTATACAAGTGTTAGTAATAGTCCAACCGTAAAAATATCACAAATATCAACAGATAATAATATAAAAATTTTTGATAGCAGTGGATATCCAATAAAAACAACAGATAATACAAGTGGCATATTGAATGTATATGATAGTTCATTATATACTAAATTTTCTAATACAGCAGATACAGATGGTATGCTTATAGCAGGTAGCACAGATGGAACAAGTGCTGGTAAAGAACTTATAAAAACAGATGCAAATGGAAGAATAGAACAAAATATTAATAGTAATGGAACACAAATTACATTCTCAACACCAGTATGGAACCCAGCAGGACCACCAACTACGAAGAAATGCCTTGATACTATGTCTTTAATACAAGGTCAAGACAGAATAAACACCACTCAAATATATAATTGTAGTGTAGGGGCTCCACTATTAAATTCAGGTAGCACTTATATCAGAGGATTGGATACTAATAGTTTTTTAAACGCAAGAGACGCATATAATGATTATTATGGTAATTTAACAGCCACTAATACAATAACAGAAAATCAAAGTAATGTTTATCATAATTCATTAGACACATATATTAAAAATGGTTCTACCACTAATAATATAGCATCCAAAGGAATTAATTTTTATAGTATATATCCAAAATGTAAAACATATACTTTATCAGGTATAAGTAGCGCAGCAGCTATAAATTCAATGTTAGTAAATTTTGGGACTGCGACTACATTTTCGTTTATATCGTGGGGAAAACAAGCACTAAAAACATTTTATGGTAGTTTAACAGCAGGAGGAACGACTAAATATTTATTTTTTGAATATGTTGATAGTAATGGTGATTTTCAAACATCTCCAGTAAAAACAATTTCAACTGCAACAGGCACGACTGCTCTTTTATCAAATATAATAGGCATTAATCGTTTTTATTTCGCAAGTCTCGCAGAAGGAGGACAAAACAATCAAGCATTTGGAACCGCTGACAATATGTATATTTCAACTGCTTCTGGTAGCACTACACCTTCTTATTATGGCGGATTTTATTATGCAAATTGGAACAGCACATACACCTGTCCTAATGGTAAGGTAGCAGTATTAAAATCATTTAGTTTTTATGCAAGTTCAGGTATTGATTTATTTGGATTTATATGTGATGCAAATGGAGGTCGTAGAATGATAATGAACATAGTTAATGCATCTAATTTTATATATCAAGTCGTTGAACTACAAATCAATGCGGGTGAGACATTATTTTTTGGAACAGGTAATAATAATACACCTACTAATAAACAAGTATTCGCCCAAATATATCAATATGATGTATAATAATTATAAAAATAATCTGAAATAAAATCTAAGGATTAATATAATGAGTTCAAAACAGGAAATAAAAGACTTATTTATTAATGAGTTAAAAAACATTGAAGAATATCAAATAATATTATCTATAAAACAATTTATAATAAATGAAATAAATACACCAAATATCCAAGAAACAATTCTTTTTAATTTTCAATCACCATTAACGAAAGAGCAACAGAATAATTTATCCCTCTGTTCTATTGTTGAATTTGGTTTTAAATTAGAAAATATAAGTGAATTCGGTGTATCAATTGAAATGAAAAAATTTTTAGAATAAAAAAAAATATCTAAGATTATTATATATAAATATATTATGAATAATAATATTGAAGAAGATATAAAAAAATTAAAAAGAATGAATTTTCGTTTATTTTCATCCTTTAGGACTATAATTGATATATTAAATGAGAGAGAAAGAGATGAATTATTAAATTGTCAAGTATATCATATAATGAAAGAAATTGATTATGATGATAAATATGAATTACTTAATAAAATTGGAGATGAATTGAAACAACTAAAAGAAGAACATATACAATTAAGAAATACCGTATATGAATTATCTGGAAAATTAAATTATTTACAAAGTAAAACTGAACCTAAATATTATGAATTTAGTGATAATGAAACAACTGAAGAAGATGATACAATTTGTGGATGTGGAAAACCACCTCAGCAACCTTGTCCTGAAATAGAGGACTATATTAATAGTATAACTCAAATTCAATAAATTTTAATCTAATGATATTATAATAATGCCTTATAATATCATAAATTTAAAAAATTCTAATAAAGATGGGAATTTTAAAGTTGTTCTAAAAGATACAGGAGAAGTATTATCAAAACATACTCAGAAACCATATCAACAAATATATGCAATAGAAGCAAATAAAAATTTTAAAAAGATTGGTAAGTATAAATATTATGTTAGTGAAAAGAAAGGGAAAAAATTAAAAGTATTGGTAAATAATAAGTGGATACACTTTGGAGCATATCCATACGAACATTATCAAGACAGAACTGGATTATTAAATGATAAATACAACCATTTAGACCCTATAAGAAGAAAACAATATATAGCAAGGGCATCTAAAATTAGAAATAAAGAAGGGTTATTAACTGCAAATGACCCTAATAGTGCGAATTATCACGCTATTAGAATTTTATGGTAGTAGTAATAATAATAATAATAATTGATTATTTATTGTTTATTGTTCTAATGCTTCATTATATCTTAAAAATTTTTGAACCACTATATTATTATAATTGGGGATATCAACTATATTTTTTAATGCTCTATTTATATATCCATATTCATTATTATCTATCTGAAAAAGTGGTGAATTTGTATTAAATAATCTATCATATATACCATTTGATAGACTATTAGAATAATCTCTTGTATTACAATAATAATCATCACTATTTTTTAATGGTAATTCAATCATTGTCCTTATTGATGAATATTTACTATGAAAAAAGTATTTTACTCCTATTTTTTCAACTTGTTTTATTAATTCATCATCATTAAAATATTTTTTCCAGAATAAATTATCTACTTCAAATGTATTATATAATCCTCTTGTTTTAATATTATTGTGATTATCTGCTAATTTATAAAATTTTTTAGTAAATTTAACTTTATTATCAACAACAACCATTTGATGAATTGCCTTATGGACTTTTTTATTAAATTTTTTTAATGTTTCCATATCTTCATTAAATTCATTTCTTGTTATTTTAAGTTCATATATATTATATAAAAATAAACGGCGAACAACATTACATATATTTTGAGTGTCTGTTGTTTGTTCTAAATTGAAGAGAATATTGGTCTGGATGATTGCTTCATTCACATTTTGTTTAACCGCTTCAGGAACATTGAAATGTCTGAGGAAGAGCGAGTTTTCGTTTTGTTGAACTTGGACTTGAGCCATATATATAATACTATATATTTTATTTCTTTAAATAGAAATCTAATTAAAAAATATTATTAAATTACTTAAAGAAATAATTTTTAAATGTTTTTTAAATTAAAATTCCTTATATGTTTTTCTGGGATACATATCTTGCCCGTAAAATACAAACTCTATAGAAAAAACTATAAAAATCCTATATACTTTATTTTTTACGGGCAAGATATGTATGTCATAAATATTCCTTTAAATAAATATATAGTTTTTTTAATTAGAAATCCATTTAAAAATAAAATATATAGTATATTATATATATGTCTAACTCAATCAGCCTCTCAGAATTTGTTAATATTTATATTAACAACGAACAACGCCCTCAAAATGTTCCTCGCTTATTCAAAAATATGCAGGATGATAATTGTTATTTATTCGGTAAAATTTTTAGAAAATTAATTGAAACAGCAGAAGAAAATAATATATATACAATTGGAAATTACAATTATGGATTTTTTGACGAAAACACAGTTGATAATAACTATATTAAATTAATATTATTTTTTAGATATAAAACACCTAAACAATTATCCAAATATATCAAATTAATACCTGATTATGATTTCTTTTTTCAAGGATATATTAAACAATTTAATAATGCATATTCTAAATATATAACTGAAAAAAATAATAAATATTTATTACCACCAGTATTAAGAAAAATGGAAAGATATAAAATATATGAAATTAGAAATAGAATAATAGAAAACATAGGAGAAAGATATAATATTAATAATGATTATACTTATTGGGATGTAGGGAAATTTATTGTTGAAACATTAGATAAAAAAACAATTAAAGATTGTATAAGCATTAAAAGTAAAATAAAAAAAGAATATAATAAAAATAATAAAATTATACCTAAATTACAAGAAGAATATGATATTTTTTTTAATAATAATACGGATGTTGATAGAGAATATGTATTAAGAGAACTAAAAATAAATTTAGAAAATTTAATATGTGAATTTAGAACATACCCGTATAAAATTAGAGCAATAAATGAATATATGGAAATATTAAATGGAAATTTACCTTAGATTAATATAATTAAACTAATCAAAGATTATTATTATAATAATACATTAAATAATTTTAGATAAATTATTTAATATAATTATGATGAATGTAATAAAAATATGTTCTTTTCAGTTAATATAAATTGAGGATAATGACGAAATAAAGTAGCCCATCTCGTCTTAAGTTTCTTAACTCCTTCAATTTGTTTTTTATTTAGACCTCCATATTTTTCCAACATATAATTTAAATTACCTCCTCCTCCTGCTTGAGGGAAATAAGTTATTGTATGGCACTCATTCAATATTCTTCTTGTATCTTTACCATTAGAGGCGAGATGATTTGTCATTATTAAATAAATATTAAAATGACGACCAATTTCTAAAACTTGGTCCAGTGTTGATAATAAACTATTTCTGATTTTTTTATCACTCATTACATCAACATCATCAAATACGCATATACTATTTGCGAGTTCTTCTGCTGTAATAGGGTTATCAATAAGACTTTTATCCATTTTAACTCTTTTGACATCTAATTCTTTATAATCATCAGTTAAACTTGAAAAAATATAAACAGGATAATCTTTTCTTATTTTTTGGATTTCTTTGATATAATTGGTTGTATATGTTGTTTTACCAGAACCAGAAGGACCGACTATATATACTACTTCTCTATTTAAATTTTTATTTGGAATTTGTTGGAATTTACCTTCATCTGGTATAGTAAATGCTTCAAATTCTTTTATGTATTCATTACGATTATCAACTCTTTCTTCGCTTAAATAGACTTTACATCCATTATACTTACCATTATTTATTTTAGCCACTTGACGACCAACTTTATTGAAATTAAATGACATATATATAAATCTTTAGATTTTAAATTATTATATTAATAATCTAAAATCTAAGTTTTATTATATGGAAAATATAGGTATATACCAAGTTATATTGAAAAAAAAATATTTCAATAAAGATGACCTACAAAAATATAAAGATTACAAAATAAGGGAGACCAAAACAAGATTTTATATAACTCATATTAAAAAATCTTATTTTGAATCTGATAATTTTCTTAAAAAAAATTATAAAGAATATATTGTAATTTATGGATTATTAAAAGATAAGCATAAACACTTACAAGGAGCAGGTATATTTGATTTTGTTAAAGAAAAAATCCAAAAAGTTAAAAATTATTTTAGTCCAAGATTAGATAGTTATAATAACGCAACTACAAAATACATTCAAATGTATGGTGATATACCTATAATGGATATATTTATATATAGAACGCCTCTTGATAGTTTATTAAATAAGGCTATTAATGTTTTATCTTTAGGACAGTGGAGTAATTTACAGTCAAAATATGGTTTTGATAAATTTTATCATCTCGCTCTCGTATTGAGATTACAAAATAATAAAAATATAATAGTTGAAAAATTAGATGTAGTTAGCGTCAGTGATAGTTATAAAACTAATTCAAAAACAGAAAATATGAAGGTTGAAGAATATCAACCAACTACTCTTACTTTAAATGATTTATTAAATAATGCCAGAAGCGGATTAAATGATGATAAATTATTTTTTGGTTATGACCCTTTACATAATAATTGTCAATACTTTATAAAATATCTTTTAGAATATAGTGGATTATATTCACAACAAGCACAACAATTTCTATTCCAAGATATATCAAAATTAGCTCAAGAACTAAATCCAATTACAAAAAGAATAATGAAAGGGACGACAGATTTAGCAGCCACTATAAATAAGGTAATGGGAAAAGGTAATGAAAAAAATAAAAAAAATTAATCTAAATATTATTATATATGGTTAAATTTATTGATTTAGATATAAGTCAATTACATAAAATTATTAGAGTTTATAAATTAGAAACTCAGATAATCCCACCAAAAAAGAAAATAACACAATTATCAAAGGCTGAACTCGTCGCAGAAATTGAAAAGCATCTTGAATTAAAAGATGATAAAATATATTTTAAACATAATACAAATAATTTCGTCATACCAAAAGCATCAAAGCCTCGTCCAGTTAATCCAGATGCTCCAATTAGACCTAAAAAACCATCTAAAAGTGAAATTATTGAAACTTTAATGAAGCGTGTTGAAGAATTAGAAAAAATAATCGCTGATTATGAAAAAGGAAAACCTTTATTAAGAAAAGAAGGACCAGTTGAACCAACTCCAAGACCATTACCAAAACCTAAAAAAGAAAAGAAATTAAAGCCAACTGAATTTATTAAACAAGAACCAAAAAAAACTGAAAAATTATTACCTGAAATTGATTTTGAAACAGTTAGAAAAAAAGTATATAGTGTAGCGAAAAAAATGAATTCAAAACAATATATTGAATTATTAAAAAATAATGATTTAATGAAAGAGACAAAGCGTATATATAATAGTGGTGATATGCCTCAGATAATTCAACTAATTGATAATAAACTTAAAACAGAAAAAGACCACGATAAAAGAATGAATTTATTATATAGAAGTTGGATATATAAAATATTCTTAATGACATATGAAAAATTATTAAAGAACCCTAAAATAAAAGATAGTGAAATAATAGTAAGTTTTTAGATAAATATAAATAAATATCTTAAAATAATATTCTAAGATATTTATATATAATGTCATTTATAGATAATTTAAAAGAAAAATTAACAGAAAAGAAATTATCACCTTCGTCAATCAATTTATATATACGCAATTTAGAAAAATTAAATGATAATGAATTATTTAAAAATTTTAATTTTCTTAAAAAGATTGATGTAATTACAGATAAATTAGATAAATATAAAAATAACACTAAAAGAAGTTATTTTATATCAATAGTATCTGCTCTTTCAACTGAACCTAAATATAAAAAATTATATGATAAATATTATAAAATGATGATGGATATTAATTCAACAATAAAACAAACACCATCAGATATAAAAAGTGAAGCCCAGAAAGAAAACTGGATTGAATGGGATGATGTTAAAGAAAAATATAACAATTTATTAGAAGATGTTAAGAAACTGCCAAAAAAATTAAAGAATGAAAACCAATATAATGTATTATTAAACTATGTTATATTATCATTATATGTATTAATACCACCAAGAAGAAATAGTGATTATCAAAAAATGAATGCTATTAGAGGTATAAATATAACAGAAAAAATAAGAAATTATTATGATGTTGATGATAATACATTTACATTCAATGTATATAAAACATCAACAACACACGGGCAACAAATTGAAGAAATACCTCAAGAATTACAAGATGTATTACATCTATATATAAAGCATCATCCTCTTATAAAAGGTAAAAAATACGATGTCCCATTTTTAGTATATTATAATGGAACACCATTAGATAAAATTAACAGTATCACATATATATTGAATAAAATATTTGGTCGTAAAATAGGTTCAAGTATGCTCCGTCATATTTATTTAAGTTATAAATATGGAAACATAACAGATGAAATGAAAAAAGATGCTGATTTAATGGG
>Ga0315903_10010711_pt1 | contig 10890 bp, 9 predicted proteins | sample LakEriMetagenome_7_FD_203524 | JGI IMG/M metagenome (GOLD analysis project Ga0315903, IMG submission 203524) | Freshwater fungal communities from buoy surface, Lake Erie, Ohio, United States - Buoy 2 MA119 | ecosystem: Environmental > Aquatic > Freshwater > Lake | place: USA: Lake Erie, Ohio... | reverse complement strand
GGCAATAGCCGCTCGGTATCTGAACAGATGGCAAGACAAAACTATATCTACGGTAGTCGTTCTAACCTACGCTACCCCAGTATTTTGGGCTGGACTGATGTTGATTGTTTTGTTTTCGGTGAAATTGGGATGGTTTCCAACTAGTGGAATGGAAAAGATTGCGGCTTTTCACACCGGTATAGCTCGTATTATTGACATTGCCCATCATATGGTTCTGCCAGTAATCACTCTCACGCTATTTTATATAGCGCTCTACACAAGATTGATGCGCGCATCGGTTATAGAGCAGAATACAATGGATTATGTGACTACAGCGCGTTCAAAGGGGTTAGGTGAAAAACGAGTGCTATGGGGACATATACTTCGTAATGCTTGTCTACCCGTTCTCACGATGGCTGGGATCCAAGCGGGCGCACTTCTTGGCGGAGCCGTCGTGGTAGAGACAGTTTTTTCATGGCCGGGTTTGGGCTTGCTGGCTTACGAGTCTTTGTTCGCACGGGATCTTAATCTTCTGTTAGGAATTTTCTTTATTTCCGCATGCCTAGTAGTGTTAGTTAATCTCGCTGTGGATCTCTTATACGCCTCGCTCGACCCACGGATAGAACTAAAGTGAGGGATATTTTTCGTCGATTTGCTCGAAATATCCCTGCTGTGTTTGGACTTGTAATCCTTGTGTTGGTCATGGGGGCGGCGTTTTTCGCACCTGCAATCTATCCGCAGGGCCCATTTGAGATGGTCGGTAAGCCTTTTCTCGAACCACTTACAGACTACCTTTTAGGTACAGATCAATTAGGCCGTGATTTAGGGGTGGGCCTGCTATACGGTGCTCGGGTCACACTACAGATAGGGCTGATATCGACTCTTATAGCGATTTTCCTCGGTCTAACTATTGGGGGTACTGCAGGTTATTTCGGCGGATGGATCGATACCTTGTTGATGCGCATCACAGAAATTTTTCAAACCATTCCATTTTTCCTATTTGCAATCCTCTTGGTTGCTATTCTTAAGCCAACACTAGGAAGTGTGATTTTCGCGATTGCTGTGGTGTCATGGCCGCCTATGGCCCGACTCGTAAGAAGCGAATTCCTTTCAATTCGTAATCGAGAATTTGTCCAAGCTTGTATCGTTATGGGTATGGGGCATTGGCAAATTATTTTTAAGCATGTTTTGCCAAATACACTATCTCCAATTATTGTTACTGGCTCGTTAATGGTCGCTACCGCGATTCTTATTGAATCTGGCTTATCGTTTCTGGGACTTACTGACCCCAACGTCATGAGTTGGGGTTTCATTATTGGATCAGGACGAAGTGCGCTGCGTACTGCTTGGTGGGTATGTGCAATGCCCGGTATTGCTATTTTGTTGACAGTTATGGCAATTAATTTGGTGGGCGAAGGTCTCAATGATGCGCTTAATCCACGACTCAAAAATATCTAGATTTCTCAGAAACGATCTCCGGCCATGCAACCACTTTATAAAATAAAAGATTTGACTATTGATTTACCAACGTGGGGAGATAGGAAAACTGCTGTAACAGATATAAATTTTGAACTCTATCTTGATGAGATTCTTTGCATCGTCGGAGAGTCAGGCTCTGGTAAATCGGTTCTTGCTCGGGCCCTCATGGGGCTATTTCCATCTAAGCATGTTTGCGCCAGTAAAGGCGAGATTCTGCTTGATGGAGAAGATGTATTGTCCATGTCGGCAGACAAGCTTCGCACAATACGTGGTAACAAAGTAGCGATGATTTTTCAAGAGCCAATGACTGCACTTAATCCACTATTAACAATTGGAAAACAGATTGTTGAAGTGATTGAAGTTCATCGCCCTGAGATGCAGAAGCAGGCTTTTCAGAAAGCAATTCAGATACTTTCTGATGTTCATCTGCCAAATCCTGAGCAAATCTTTCATGCTTATCCTCACCAGCTGTCGGGGGGGCAACGCCAACGCGCTATGATTGCAATGGCTTTGATTCTCGAGCCACAATGCCTGATTGCGGACGAGCCGACCACTGCGTTAGATGTAACTACGCAAGCGCAGATTCTTAAACTGATCAAGGAGTTACAAAACAAGCACCATACAGCCATAGTGTTCATAACTCATGACTTTGGTGTGGTTGCAGAGATAGCAGATCGTATTGCAGTTATGGAATCAGGTAAGTTGGTGGAGATTAATTATGCTAAAAACTTATTGACCTCACCCCAGCATCCTTATACAAAGAAGTTACTAGGCGCCGTGCCGAGCATTCTTCCTGCGAAGTCCCGAGCTCTTTCGTCATCAAGTCAGACAGTACTCGCTGTCAGAAATTTATCAAAAGTTTTTAATACAAGGCATGGTATCTTCAAAGGCGTGACACGTGAAGTACGAGCTCTATCACAAATTAGTTTTGAATTAAAGGAGGGAGAGACCCTTGGTATAGTGGGCGAGTCTGGCTCTGGAAAGTCGACTCTCGCTAAGTGCATCGCACGACTAGTCGATGCTGATGATGGGAAGATTTTTATCTTAGGCGAAGACTTTCTTAAAGCCAAGGGCGAGTCATTACGGAAGTTTCGGAGAAATGTTCAGCTCGTTTTTCAAGATCCCTATAGTTCTCTCGATCCTCGACAAAAAGTTGGATCAATAATTACCGAGGGTCCAATTTTACATGGTGAGAACAGAGAGGTCGCAATTCAAAGAATGTTTGAGTTACTTCAGATCGTTGGGCTTGACAAAAAATCTGCGGATAGATTACCTCATGAATTCTCTGGTGGTCAGCGGCAGCGTATCGGTATTGCAAGGGCATTGGCGCTCCGGCCGAGATTGCTAATAGCAGATGAAGCTGTATCCGCTCTTGATGTTTCGGTACAGGCGCAGGTATTAGGACTTTTAAAGGACATTCGTGATGAATTTAATCTGACGCTATTATTTATTACACATGATTTAAGAGTGGCAGCTCAAATTTGTGATTCAGTTATGGTGATGAGCAAAGGTGAGATCATGGAATACGGAGCTACAAAAACAATCTTTGAATCGCCGCAACACCCTTATACTCAGCAGCTATTAGGCGCAATTCCGGGTCGTGCATACTGGTTAGAGCATCAGTTGGTGACGCAATGAGTACACATTTACCTGCGGACCCTATGGCAACCAGGAGTTTCGCTCAATACGCGGCGGAACTTAGATCGGGTACTTTATCTGCTTTGTCCGTTGTTGAGACTTATCTCGAGCGTATTCGCCAGCTAAATCCAAAGATTGATGCCATCTCAGTGTTAGACGATGGTCGTGCCTTGGCGGCTGCAAAGAGCATCGATTCCTTATTGCATGCTGGACAGGACCCGGGACCCTTGGCTGGGCTGCCAATTTTGGTGAAAGACTTGTATCAGGTGAATGGTTTGACCATTACAGCTGGTTCTCGGCTTGATGTCCGAAAAATAGCACCGTGTGATGAAGGTCCGATTATTATGTCGCTGCGTCAGGCTGGTTGCATCATTTTGGGCAAAACCCGAACAACAGAGTTTGCGATGGGTGGTTTTAACTTAACGCACCCATTACCTTGGAATCCCTGCGATTTACAAACAAAGCGGATGACAGGTGGGTCTAGTCATGGCTCGGCGGCAAGTATGGCTGCTGGAATGTGTGCGTTCTCCTTAGGATCTGATACGGGGGGTTCGGTGCGCCAGCCAGCCGCGTTTGTGGGAGTGGTTGGTTTTAAAGCAAGCCCGGAGTATTGGCCCACAGCAGGTGTGTTTCCTATGAGCCCCGGCCTTGATAGTTTAGGGTTGTTTACTAAGACTGCTGCCGACGCGCATTGGGTTGTGTCAAACTTACCGTTTGTTCGTAATCCTTCAATTTCGGGAATTGATATTCCTGCCAAATCGCTGAGATTTGGGCTTCCCAGCCACCATATCTTTGATCATTGCGATTCAGAATCCAAGCAAACATTTGAGCAGGCGCTTGAACGCCTAAGGGCTGCAGGTTTAAGGGTTGAGGGCATCGAGATCCCAGAAGTGGCTGAGATGGATGCAGTTTTTGGCGGCATGGTGCCTACCGATGTCCTAGCATTTATTGGCCGTGATCAGTTTTTGGCGGCTGAGAAAATACTCGATCCGGTCGTTTGGGCGAGAACGCAAGCAGCATTTGATCTTAAGGCGACCGACTACATCGCTACACAGCGAAAATTTAAAGATATATGCCAAAAAGTTAATAAACGGCTGGCAGGTTTTGATGGTTGGATTTGTCCGACTATTCCCCAGGTTGCTCCTCCGGTTAAAGGCTATGATTCGCCAGAAAAAATCGCCGACTGGAACCGGATCAATACTGCTAATACGCGACCTGCGAATCTGTTCGGACAGTGTGGAATTTCACTGCCAATGAGAGGGGTATTGACAGGCCTACCACTTGGCTTTCAAATTATGGCGGCTCCTGTGACAGATGATCGGTTATTGCGAACCGCGATTACTGTGGAACGCCTTATTGGGCAAGGTTCGTGAACTCCTGTCAATTTAAAACCACCACTAAATAGAGCTTTTCCATAGTAAGTCATTCCAGCAAACTGGGTTGATTCTGAGTGAGTTGGGTACTTAGGTTTGGGGTGCTGGAGGCCTGTACCTAAGGTTGGATTGCAAGCCATACACAGTTGTCGGTTTACCCGACAAAATTTCTGGCGACACTGTTGCTCAAAGCCTGCGAGGATCCGCCACGCTAGACCAAGGCCACTCCAACGCCGGTCAAGCCCTGCCATGATTGAGTCAATAGAACACAATCCTCCAGCCTAGGTTTATATGAACTGATATGAAATCTGGCCTGCCCAGCACGATTCGAACGTGCGACCTACGCCTTTAGAAGAATTCGTCGCTGTTCGAATATCTATATATTTCAATGGCTTACAGCATAAAAATAGCACTGTGTAATAAACTGTGCAATAGATTTTGTCGGGTTAACCGACATTTGTGACAACGGTTTAATTACAGCAATATCCTCAACTTCATCCCATTTATATAGTTCATATAACGGATTGAACCCACCTGAATCACAAATAAGTGATTATTATTTTTTACCTTTAGTTTTTTTGTTATGTAATGAGCGACTAATTTCCAACTCTTCCATAAAAATAGGAATAGCCAGGTTACAGGAATGAATACCTAAAATAGTGGTTAACTGAATGCACTCTAAAATCTCGTCTGGAGTTGCTCCAAGTTTAAAAGCATTTTGTATGTGCCTTTTCACACCCGGGCCATATAGATGAGTGGTAGATGCATTGATTGCTATGAGAATTAATTCTTTATATTTAGGAGGTATGGGTCCTTTTTTATGAGGAACAGCCCTAAAGTTTAGATATGCCTCAATAAATTCAGGATCAATTTTTAAGAGATTATCCCAAAGAGGATTCCAATCTCCTTTGGCTTGATGTTCTTCAACATTCTTTAGCGACACTTTGGATAATTTTTTTTTATTCTGATTCATATGTACCTAAAATAAAACTAGCTGCACGCTCACCGATCATAATGCTAGGGGCATTTGTATTTGATGAAGCAATTGTTGGCATTATTGAGGCATCTGCAACTCGTAAGTTTTTAAAACCGTGAACTCTTAATTCAGAATCAACTACAGAGTCTTTTGGGCCGCCCCCCATCCGACAGGTGCCCACGGTATGCCATGCTGTTTGTCCAGAAGACTGTGCATAAGTTAATAAATCATCATCTGACTCAACATTTGAACCCGGACGGGTCTCCTCTAAAATTACTCTACGCATTTCATCTGATGAACTAATTAAACGAATTAAACGCAAAAGATTGATGGTACCAATCCTATCATCCGTATTTGAAAGATACTTAGGATCAATTTTAGGAAAATCAAATGGATTACTTGATTTGCAATGTATAAAACCTCGGGATTTTGGATACAGTAAAAATCCACCAATCGAAAATCCCGAATATGAATCAATCCCAGCGCCAGGTGTTCTAGAATATCTATCAGTACCACTTATGTGATAAACACGAACCATACAATCTGGTGCTGGCGAGTCATTAAGAGAACGCGTAATTGCATGGGCTGTAGATGAGGTGCCGGCTAACAATCCCTTTCTCTTTGTAACATACCGATAAGCCTCTCGTAGTTTTACGAGCGGGCTTCTCATTAAATCATTTATTGTTTCAGGTATTGGTGTCTTAAAAGTTAACCTAACCTGAAGATGATCGCTCATGTTTTCGCCTACAGCCGGCAAATTACCCAAAACTTTAATTCCAATATCATTTAACAATTCTGGATTTCCAATACCAGAAAGTTCAAGGATTTGAGGTGATTGAATAGCCCCCGCTGAAATAATTACTTCGCGTCTAGCATTCGCGATGAACTTCTCATCGTTTTTAATATACTCGACTCCATTACAAATAGAATTTTTAAGTAAGGCCCTAGTAACATGTGCCTTAGAAATTAAAGTGAAATTCTTTTTATCTTTTACTAATGCTAGGTAGCCTTTAGAGCTACTCCAGCGGATACCATTGTGAGCTGTTTGCTCTAGATATCGAGCGCCCTCATATGAAACCACATTATAGTCAGGAGTTTCTTTAATATTACGAGCAAAGCAGCCTTCTAAAAATGATTCAGATATTTGATCAGATTCACGAAATTTTCGATCAGTAATCTTTATCGGCCCCGTTTTACCGCGTAAGTTATTTGTACTATATGGATTAGATTCAAGTTTTTTGAAATAAGGGAGTAAATCATCGAAACTCCATGATTTAATCCCAAAATTTACCCAAGAGTCATACTCTGCTGGATCCCCCCAAACATAGGCCATGCCGTTTAAAGAACTCGAACCTCCAATAACCTTTCCTCTAGGCCAATACACTTGTTGTCCAGATAAATTATCTTGAGGTTCGGTTTTAAATTTCCAAGCATATGATTCATTGGTGAGAAGCTTTCCAACACCAAGCGGGACATGAATCCAAATATTTTTATCTTCCCCGCCACTTTCCAACAGAAGAACGCTAAATCTCCCATCCTCCGCTAGGCGGGAAGCTAATGCACACCCTGCAGACCCTGCACCCACAACGATAAAATCATATTCTTGACAACTCATTTACCAGCGCGATGCTTGAATGAATCTCGCCTAAAACTGAAAAGAGCATCGGGATCGATAGCAACATCAATTACACATGGCTTTTTACTTAATAACGCCTGACCAAGCGCCTCTTCAAATTCTTTTATTGAGGATGCTCTAAAGCCCCTTACGCCCCATAACTCTGCCAATTTATCGTAAGGAGGATTGGGAACGTCTGCTCCAATATACCGTCCCCCAAAAAAATCACGTTGATAGGCCTTTTCTGCGCCCCAACAACCGTTGTTCATAACGATGCAAATTGAAGATATGTTGTAAGTAGCGGCCGTTCCAAGTTCACTGCAAGCCATTCCAAATCCGCCATCACCCATTAAGCTAATTACTGTTCGATCGGGATTTGCAATTTTTATACCAAGGCCGCACGCGTATGAGAAACCAACCAAACCGAAATCTAATGGTGTAAATAGTGATGGCGTTGAATAGTAATTGAGATTATCAGTCGCCTGTAAACATAATGTTCCAGCATCTAAAGTAAAGGCGGTATCCTTTGGCGCAATTCCGCGGATTGATCGAAATAATTGAGCCGGTTGAATTTTATTACTAGTAGAGGTATAACTTTCACGCTCTTCAATAAATTTTGATCGGCCTTGTAAAAATTTACTAGTCCAGACATCAACAGTTTGTGAGGATTTAAAACCCAGTAATGCGCTGTAAAGATCACTTAAAAAAACTCCTGGATCAGTAATTAAACCAATAGTTACAGGATAAAAACGCCCTATTGATAAAGCATCGCTGTCTACTTGAATAATTTTTGCATGGGGATTGAGGTATTCATGAGTAAAGAATGTTGCATTAAATCCAATGCGAGTCCCAACGGCAATAATTAAATCTGCATCACGCATCAAATTCGTTGCAACTAGGTTCCCTCGGGGTCCAGTCTGACCTGCATAGAGCTTGGCTTCACACGAAACTCCATCGCCATGACCTGGAGATAACACAATGGGGCAATTAAGTAATTCAGCTAGTCTGACTGCTTTCTCACCGTGGCGACCATTTTTAACGCCGCCTCCAATATAAAGCACGGGTTGATTAGATTTTTTAATTAAATCCAAACATCTCTCTAAGGATACTGAACTGACTCCAGGTAATTCGTCAAACTGAAATCCTTTTACAGGAAAAATAGTTGGTTCACTTACTTGCTGAGAAAGTACATCTCTGGCTATATTAAGCGCAACAGGGCCTTGCTTTGGAGCAATTGCGGTTCGAAATGCATCTCTCATTAATTCTGGAATTCGATCCGCAGTTGGTATATTAACTGTTCGCTTAGTCACAGTTTTTAACAAAGAGTACTGATCAACCTCTTGAAAAGCGTCTCTATATTGATGTCCAGTTGCAAGAGATCCGGCAATGGCAATTACCGGAGAATTAGCAGCGTTCGCTTGTCCTAGCCCAGTAACAAGATTCGTTACTCCCGGACCATTCTGTCCGGCGATAAATATACCTGGCTTTCCAGAGGCGCGAGCATAGCCATCAGAGATATGCACCCCAGTTCGCTCATCTCGAACCCCTATAAAATTTAATGATGACTCATCATATAGGCCATCAAAAATCTCCATTCCAGCAGAGCCAATCAACCCAAAAACATGCTCTACGCTTTCGGAAACTAGAGACTTCGCTACTAAGCGACCGCCTGTTATATTTTGCATTTAACCTATCCTCAGGGTCTTAATCTGGCTTAATTCCAGAAGCTTTGACAATCCGCCCAAGCTTCACGATTTCACTGGCTATGTACTTATCAAAGTCTGCAAGCTGAATATGCGCTGGTTCTAGGCCCTGCATTTTCATTTTTTCTTGAATTTCTGGGAGATCGGTAACTACTTTAATTTCTTTAGACAATCGAGCCAGTATTGGTGCTTGAGTACCAGATTTACTAATAAATGCATACCAAAGACGATAGTCAAAATCTTTGTAACCAAGCTCTGCTACCGTTGGAACATTTGGTAAAAGATCGGATCGTTTATTACCCGTTAAAGCAAGCGCCCTAATCCGTCCATCTTTGATGAATGGCAATGCTAGAGCGATTGGTGGAAATGCAACATCTAAACGCCCTGCAATAACCTCAGTGACTGCCTCTTGAACCCCCTTATAGGGAATATGAGTCATTTTTATTCCCGCTTCTAGTGATATGTACTCGCCACCCAAATGAGTGCCCGAGCCAACTCCTGCAGATCCAAAATTAATAAAATTAGGCTGTTTTTTTGCCGCAACAATTAATTCATTAAGAGTTTTATATGGAGAGTTGGCCCCTACTATGACAACTGTCGGTGAGCTTGCTACCAAAACAACTCCCGACATGTCCCGCATCGTATCAAAAGGAAGATTGGCTTTGAGTGCTGGGTTTGCAGCATGTCCCGAGGAAACAAGCATCATTGAGTAACCGTCAGCAGGGCTGGATATCAAGGTCTGAGCCGCTATTATTCCTCCGGCGCCAGGCTTATTTTCAACAACAATTGAAACATTTAATCTTTTACTTAACTCAACGCTATACATCCTCGCCACAATATCTGTGAGTGCGCCAGGGCTAAAGGGAATAAGAATTTTTATTGGAGAGCTAGGCCATTTGGAGTCTGATTGCGCAAAAATTGGTGTGGAGAGGAGAATTGCAAAAATAAAACTGATAATTTTCTTCATATACCCTACCCTTTGATAAAAAAATATAAACTTATTTTAGGATAGATTTTTGGAATAGAATTCCGATAATCGGAATAAAAAAGGTTTAATATCAGATGCTCTCTAAAACCAATAAAAAATCTATTAGCTCTACTATTATTCAAGGGTTTACCCTCCTAAAGTGTTTTACGCAAATGCGTCCCTTATTAGGGAACAAAGAATTGAGCGAATTATGTAACCTACCACCATCAACAATAGTGAGGCTAACCAATACCTTATGTGAGCTTGGTCTTTTACAGAGATTAAATCAATTTAGAAAATATCAATTGGGTTATGAAGCTTTAACACTCGCTTACCCAGTGATAGCAAACATGAGAGAAAGGCATGTTGCCAGGCGCTATATGAAAGAATTGACAGACCAGACTGGTGGTCAAACTTCAATGGCAGTAGTTAGTAATTTGGATGCTATTTATGTTGAGAGCTTTCGTCCAGAAGAGGACTGGTTATTTAAACCAGAAATTGGCACTACAAGACCTATTTTTTTAACTGCCATAGGTCATAGCCTGCTTTATTCCCTTCCCGCCAATCGCCTTAACTACATAATGGCACAAGCAAAAAATGCATACAAAGGAAAATTTTCAATTATTAAGGGGCAAATTGAAGAATCTTTTTTTCAATTAAGGTCAAGAGGTTACTGTACAGCACTGGGTACATATCGGCCCGAACTGCATGCTGTAGCCACTCCTCTTTACAAAAACCAAACAGAACATCCAATCGCTTTTAACCTCAGCATAAAATTTAACAATACGGCATTCAATATTAATAAATATGGACCAAGGCTAATTGAGTTACGCGACAAAACAGCTGCCGAAATGGGCATCCTCTGATTAAAGTCTTTTGCTAATACCTTGAAAACTGAAAAAATAACTGAGCGACAAGAAATGACTACTGATTAGATATATGGCCTGCCCAGCACGATTCGAACGTGCGACCTACGCCTTAGAAGCTGTAAAAATGATATAAAACAATAGTTTAGACAATGGCATAAGCCTGGCTAGATCTGGTGTTCAGTACGCACCGAGAACCTTGGTTCGGGGTGGAATTCAAAGGATCTGAGATGGTATTGGCAGGCGGTTGGATGGTCAGATGTCTAATTTGTCGGGTAAACCGACAAAACATGA
>Ga0315903_10010708_pt1 | contig 10891 bp, 8 predicted proteins | sample LakEriMetagenome_7_FD_203524 | JGI IMG/M metagenome (GOLD analysis project Ga0315903, IMG submission 203524) | Freshwater fungal communities from buoy surface, Lake Erie, Ohio, United States - Buoy 2 MA119 | ecosystem: Environmental > Aquatic > Freshwater > Lake | place: USA: Lake Erie, Ohio... | reverse complement strand
GCAACGACATGGCGCTGGACACCGGCGTGGGCGTGTGTGGCAAGGAAGGCCAGAGCGTGCCCGTGGGCGTGGGCCAGCCCACACTGCGCATTGAGCGGCTGACGGTGGGTGGGACGGCTTGAAGCGCAGCATGCGAAGTACCAATAGAGCGCAAGAAGGGGCTCGCCAACAGAGTGAAGCGGGGAAGTCCAGATGAAATTCAGTGCTACTCAACAAGACGAGAGTCTCACCACAAGATTGCGGTCAACCCCTCCAGTGGAGGAAGGCGGCTACGAGCTTTCGTACCGGCAAACACTTAGGCGAGCACTCATCCTCACAGTTAGTGTCTTGATCGGAGCCTGCGGTGGGGATCAAGCATCAGACGAGACCAGGCGCCACCCCCTGGCGACTAACGCTAGCAGCACGGCAGCCCCGACTTACGAACGAGACGACCTGTATCGCTTTTTCACTATTGCCTTCGGCGCAGCACCCGGGGTCACGTACATGGGCCAGCTAGTGGAGGCGGCCGACTACGGACTGTCGATCAAGCAGATCGTCAACATCTTCACCACCAAGCCGCAGTTCCTAGAAACATACCCCGTCGCTCTGAGCAACCAGGAGTTCGCGCAGAAACTCGTCGATAACGTGGTCGGCACTAGCGCCAGCGCAGCGGCGAAAGCAGAGGCGGTCTCAGACATCGTAGAGGCCCTCAAACTACCCAACTGGACACGGGGCGACATTACTTATGCCATCTTCAACAACTTGGCAAAGAAGCCTGCCGATGATGCGAAGTGGGCAGCCACGGCCAGGAAGATGGCTCACCAAGTGGCCTACGCAAAGCACTTCACCGAGGCGATGAAGGTCGACACCACACACCTGCCGGCCCTACGCGCTGTGGTGAGAGAAGTCACCGAAGTATCCCCCGTCGATGGCGACCTGAGCCCTTCCATCCGTACTTGGTTGGCCGCCCTACCGCCAAGCGCGAGCTCCATCACAGCGGGCGAGACCAGTTACGGACAGACAGCGACTTTCACCATCGACGGCGCTCAGCTTAGCCAAGGTTTCACCTATATCGTTTCTGGATGTGAGCAGTTGTTGATGGTTCCAGTAACTTCGGAATTCCGCCAAAGCTTCACCTGCAAACCAGGGCCGGCACTGACGGTCACTGTCAGAGCACTCCAAGGTGGTAGCGAGGTGTCGTCACAAACCTTCACCGTGCCCAAGCCCCAAGTCACTTTGAGCACGACGATGGGCACCATCGTGGTGGAATTAGAGCCTGCTAAGGTACGGGCCACGGTCGACAACTTCCTGTCCTACGTAGACACCAGGTTCTACGACGGCACGATCTTCCACCGTGTGGTCCGCAACTTCGTGGCCCAGGGTGGCGGCTTCACGGGCGTGACTGCCACCACGCTGACACCCAAGACCGGTCTGCGCTCACCCATCGTGCTGGAGACCAACAAGGGCCTGAGCAACCTGCGGGGCACGATCGCCATGGCCCGCACGGGCCTGCCCGACTCGGCCACCTCGCAGTTCTACTTCAACACCGTCAACAACACCTTCCTGGACTACGCCAGCAGCAGTTCGCCGGGCTACGCGGTGTTTGGCTCCGTGGTGAGCGGTTTGAGCGTGATCGACGCCATGAACGGCGTCACCACCAGAAGCGTCGGCGGGTTCTCGGATGTCCCCGTCACCGATGTGGTGCTGATCACGGCTTTGCGGACGCGCTGACGCCGTCCCAGTCCATCCCTGCCACCGCGCCCGCCGCCAGGGTGCCCACCTGCTCATACAGCGCGACGATGCTCTCCCGCGTGCGGGGGTGCACGCGGTTGGACAGCAGCACGTGGAACGTGCGCGAGAAGGGATCGATCCAAAGTGCGCAGCCGGTGAAGCCGGTGTGCCCGAAGCTGCCGCGCGGGTAGCGCTGGCCTCGTGCACGGGAGTAGGGGGAGTCGATGTCCCAGCCCAGGCTGCGCTGCTCGGACAACGCGGGCGGTGTGGCCACCGCCGTCATGGCCGCCACCGCCTGAGGGCTGAGCACCCGCACCCCCTCCAGTTCGCCGCCTTGCAGCACCATGCGGGCAAAGCGCGCCAGATCTGCCGCCGTGCTGAACAGCCCCGCGTGTCCCGCCACCCCGCCCATGCGACGCGCGGTGGGGTCGTGCACCTGGCCGCGCAGCATTGGGGCGCCTGGCGGTGGCGATGCGGCACCGATCTCGCCGTCCCATTCGGTGGGGGCGATGCGCTCTTGCGGGACGCGGGCCCAGGCCTGCGGATCGGCCAGCGGTCTAAAGCCGCTGTCGCGCATGCCCAGGGGCTGGAAGAACCACGTGTGGGCCAGCGCATCCAGCCCCTGGCCGGTGAGGCGCTGCGCGATCTGCCCGAGCAGGATGAAATTGACGTCGGAGTAGCGGAAGAAGGTGCCAGGGGGATGTGTGGGCTTGCGCGTGGCGGCCAACGCCCAGGCAGGCTCCAGGCCAGTCCAGGCCGGCTGCAACGGCAGCCCGGCCGGCAACCCCGAAGTGTGGGTGAGCAACTGGCCCACGGTGATGGGCGGTCCATCGCGGTCGCTTTTGAAGGAAGGCAGCAGTGCGCGCACGGCCGTGCCAGGCTGTACCGCGCCTTCCTGCATGAGGCGTGCGAACACCGTTGCGGTGACGACGACCTTGGTGAGGGACGCGCAGTCGTAGACGGTGGCGGCGTCCAGGGGTTCGGGCGCAGGCTCCAGGGCCTTGAGACCGATGGCACGTTCGTAGGCCTCATGTTCAACATGAGCCTTATGGGCTGGGGGGACAGAACGCGCGGTGCTCGGCGCAAGCCCACCCCCCAGCCGCTCCACCCGCACCACCGCACCTGGCAAGTGCCCGGCCTGCACTGCGGCCGCGATCGCTTCGTCGAGCAATCGCAGGCGAGCGGGGTCGAGCAAACGGGCGGGCGAGGTGGGCATGGGGAAAGCGGTCTTGGCCAGGAGGGGTATCGGGTTACAGGCCACCGTTGACGCGGCGGCGACACTGCACAAGCACAGGCGCCGGCGGCCCGGCGCGTCGACACCTGCAGCACGACCGGGACCGGCCCTGGCGTATGGTGCAGGTACCCTAGGGCTGCGAGCGCTCATCAAGCCACAGGATAGCCCGCCGAGACGCGGCGCGGCGTCCCGGGACGGCCCAAATGTGTGCGTGCTACATTCCACCCCATGCGTTCGCCCGCTTCGTTTTACTTTGCGTACTTTTGGATCTCGCACCGCCCGGCGGTTGGAGAGGCCAGCGCATAAGCAAAGACAGCGCGCCAGACCCAACAAAACCGCCGGAACCCCCGGCGGTTTTTTTTCGCCTGTCGCCTGTCGCCTGTCGCCTGTCGCCCGACAACGCACCAACGCAACCCGCGACTCCACCCCAACCCCAGCCATCACCAGGAGCCCCAGATGCCGAATCGCAACACCGCCACCAGCGAGGGTTGGTATGCGCACAGCGAAAAGACCAGCCAGACCGATGACCAGCGCATCAAGGACGTGACGCCCTTGCCGCCGCCGGAACACCTCATCAAGTTCTTCCCCATCGCGGGCACCGCGGTGGAGAAGCTCGTGGGCGACACGCGCCAGGCCGTGCGCCGCATCCTGCACGGCGAGGACGACCGCCTGCTCGTGATCATCGGGCCGTGCTCGATCCACGACCCGGCGGCCGCGCTCGAATATGCGCGCCGCCTGAAGGCCGAACGCGCGAAGTACGCCGACACGCTGGAAGTGGTGATGCGCGTGTACTTCGAGAAGCCGCGCACCACGGTGGGCTGGAAGGGCTTGATCAACGACCCGTACCTGGACGAGAGCTACCGCATCCACGAGGGCCTGCGCATTGCGCGCCAGTTGCTGCTGGAGATCAACCGCAGCGGCGTGCCGGCGGCCAGCGAGTTCCTGGACACCATCAGCCCGCAGTACATCGCCGACCTGATCAGCTGGGGTGCCATCGGCGCACGCACCACCGAAAGCCAGGTGCACCGCGAGCTGGCCTCGGGCTTGAGCGCGCCCATCGGCTTCAAGAACGGTACCGACGGCAACATCAAGATCGCCACCGACGCCATCCAGGCTGCGGCGCGGCCGCATCACTTCCTGTCGGTGCACAAGAACGGGCAGGTGGCCATCGTCGAGACCAAGGGCAACAAGGACTGCCACGTCATCCTGCGCGGCGGCAAGGCGCCCAACTACGACGCCGCCAGCGTGGCCGCGGCCTGCAAGGAGCTGGACGGCGCCAAGCTGGAACCGCGCCTCATGATCGACTTCAGCCATGCCAACTCCAGCAAGCAGCACCAGCGCCAGATCGAAGTGGCGAGGGATGTGGCCGCGCAGGTGAGCAGCGGCAGCCGCCAGGTCTTCGGCGCGATGGTGGAAAGCCACCTGACGGATGGCGCGCAGAAGTTCACCCCGGGCAAGGACGACCCAACCCAGCTGCGCTACGGCCAGAGCATCACCGATGCTTGTATCGGTTGGGAGGACTCTCTGGGGGTGCTGCAGACGCTGAGCGAGGCCGTGCGGACGCGGCGCCGACCTGCCCGTTGACAGCACGGCCAACAGCGGTCGCGAGGTGCGAATCCGCTGGCCCGCCATAGCCTTTCCAGTAGGTACCCTGGCCCAGGCCGCGGGCGACGTCACAATTTGTCGCATGGCACTCAGCTCCTCCACCGCCGACCAGTCCATGGGCACGAAAGCGCCGACCGATGCGGGCGAAGTCACACGATGGCTGCAGCAACTGAGCGACGGGGCGGCAGGGGCCGATCAGGGTGTCTACGAACTCTTGTACCGGGAACTGCACCGCCTGGCCCGCTCGCACATGCGCCGGGAGGCGCCGGAACACACGCTCAGCGCCACCGGCCTGGTGCACGAGGCCTGGCTGCGGATGAGGGAGCAGCACAGTACGCGCTGGCAGAACCGAGGGCACTTCATGGCAGTGGGCTCCACCATGATGCGGCGCATCCTGGTGGATCACGCCGTGGCCAAGCGCGCGGCCAAGCGGGAGGCTGAGCTTGAGCCGTTGTCCACCACCTTGGTGGACCGCCAGGGCCCGGCGCTAGACCGGGACGTGGTGGCCGTGCACGAAGCCTTACTGGCTTTTGAGGCCGTGGACCCTCGGGCTGCCAAGGTCGTGGAGTTGCGCTTCTTCGGTGGCCTAGAGATTGACGAGGTGGCCCAGGCGCTGGGGGTCTCCCCCGCCACCGTCAAGCGCGACTGGGCGGTGGCGAGGGCTTGGCTGCGGCGGGAGCTGGGGGGTACTGTCGCCTGAATGCCGTCCTGCACCCGCATCAGCAGGTGATCACGTTGAACGATCCCTTGCGTGAGTCCGACGCGGAGATGATGGCCGTCATGTTGGACGGGATGACCCTCACGCTGATCAATTGTTGCGACCCGGCAGCCGCATCAAGGTCATAAGCCTGCAATCCCACGTAGCGCACGGAGTTGCCACCCGCATCGAAGGCCTCGCCCACGCCGTCCGTCAACTCGCCATTGAGCCGAGCACTGACGGGCGCCCCAGTGGCTTTGGACACCGACAAGGTGTCGCCCGTCTTGGTCAGCGTACACACGCCCACCTTGAGGCTGAAGTCCGGAGCGACCGTGGTGCCACAACTCGAGAAACCCACCCCGTCTGCGACGCCCTTGCAGTCGCTTGGATCGAGGGCCTTCAGCAGATCAGCCAATGAGGTGACGGAAGGCACCGCGGCCATCGTGGGGAAGATGCCTGTGGAGACGTTCTTGCAGTCGATCGAACGCGTCACACCGTCAGCAGTGGCTGTTCCCGTGGCAGAGGTCACCGCGCCAGTGTCCTTGTGGATGGTGACATTGAGCTGATCCGTCACGACCTTGCCCCGAAGTGCAATCACCAGGGAGTTGCCACTCAGGCTGGCGCGGTCGACCACGTCGCCGTCAAACTCCGCCGAGATCGGATCCATGCCTGGGCGCGCCACCGTGACACTCGGCCCCACCTTGGTGATGGTGCACTGGTTGAAGGTCAATGAGAAGTCCGCCAGCACACTGGGTGCGCAGCCGGTGAAGCCAGCGCAGACGCCCGTATTCAGGCTGGCGACCACGGCTTGACCGGCCGTCAGTGCCCCCGCCGGCAAGGCCGTGACGGTGACCTTGGCGGGCTTGCTGTTGGAGGCGCCGTCGTTCACGACAAGCGTGGCTACGTACTGGCCTGGCAGGTCGGCCACGAAGGTGGTCTGGTCCGCGGTGGTGGACGACAGCGCAGCTGAACTGCCCTGTGGCAGGCTGTCAAGCTTCCAGGCATAGGTGATGGGCTTGCCCTCGAAGTCGAAGCTCGTTCGCCCGTTGAGCAGCACCGGAGCACCCGCCTGCACGGCGGGCCGGTCAGCCATGGCGCGCGCCAGCGGGGCGCGGTTGCGGTTTTGAGCCAGCGCCGCCTGGACGGCCGCCTGGATCAGCGCGCCGAGGTCCGCACCGCTGACGGGCGAACTCTCGGTCACGGTCTTGACTACCCCTCGCAATTGAACGAGATCTGTGGTGTCGACCTTCATCGCCTCGGTGAAGTGCTTTGCGTAGGCCACCTGGTTGGCCATCTTCTTGGCCGTAGCCGCCCACTTCACGTCGTCCGCTGGCTTTTTGGCCAGATTGTTGAAGATGGCGTAGGTAATGTCCCCGCGCGTCCAATTGGGCAGCGACAGCGCCGCCACGATATCGGCTACCGCCTCGGCCTTGGCTGCTGCCGTGGCGCTCGTGCCCACTACGTTGTCCACCAGCTTCTGTGCGTACTCCTGGTTGGTCAATGTCGTGGGGTAGGTCTCCAGGAACTGGGGCTTGGTGGTGAAGACGTTGACGATAGCCTTGATGCTCATGCCGGCATTGGCCGCATCGAGCAACTGGCCCATGTAGGTCACGCCAGGAGCGGCGCCAAAGGCTATGGCGAAGAAGCGGTAAAGGTCGTCAGGGTCATAGGCCGTAGCGGCCGTCTCCGCGGTCGCGGTCACGGCCAGGGGCTCACGCCTCAGGTCCTCCGCGACATCCCCACCTCCGCAGGCGGCGAGCAACGCGGACGCCAGGCCGGCCAGCATCCCAGCGTGCAGGCGACCAAAGCCACGGTCCGCCCGACTCGCCCTGAACAGCTTGCAGATCGGATTGCACACGAGGGGGGTTTGAGCCCCAAGCCCAATTCCAAGTCCGATTCGGAACTCCGGCTTCATGGTCTTTCCTTCGCCCCATCAATCTGCGGTAAGTTCGGTGGCGTCGTAAACGGTTGCCCGGACGGCCACCAAAGCGCTTTGATGGTTTTCCACTGTATGGAATTGGCTTCCAAGAGCTCGCCCGGTCGCCGGACTTCCGCAGGTTCAGCGCTTCACAAACGTGTAAGTCACGGTGTAGGAGATCGTGATCGGCGAGGTAATCTTGGCGGCGATAGTGCCTTTGGCCGCTGCGGTGTCGTAGCTGCAGGACTCGATTGTCAGGAGCCCCGCGGGTAAAGCCTGCTTGACGCTCGCATCACCACAGAAGCTGTCCTGCGAAGCCGGCTTAGTGGCGATGTTGTTGATGCATACCGTGGGTACTGTCACGCTGCCTAGGCCAGCTACGGTGGTCTCGACCACCATGGAATAGGTGCCCGCAATCGGGTTGGCCGCGCAGGCGCCTAGGCTCACGCTCGGAGTCGATCCCCCCAGGTCGACCGTACCGATGAAGCTCTGAATCGCACCCGTCAGGTCTCCAGTGATCGCTGTGGCCTCGTTGATTTGCTTCACCACTGACCGTAACGTGACCAAGTCGGTTGTATCGACCTTCATAAACTCGGTGAAGTGCTTGGCGTAGGCCACTTGATTGGCCATCTTCCTGGCCGTACCTGCCCACTGAGGGTCATTGGCTGGCTTCTTTGCGAGATTATTGAAGATGACATAGGTGATGTCGCCTCTCGTCCACCCCGGAAGCTTGAGCGCTTCAACAATGTCTCTGACCGCCTCTGATTTCGAGGCGGACGTAGCACTTGAGCCAACGACGTTATCGACCAATCTTTGTGCGTACTCCTGGTTGGTCAGCGCGTCAGGGTATGTCTCCTTGAATTGGACTTTTGTCGTGAAGGCGTTGACGATGGCCTTCATCGACATTCCGGACTCTCCTGCTTCGACGAGCTGTCCCATGTAGGTCACACCAGGCGCTGCGCCAAATGCGATTGCAAAGAAGCGATAAAGATCGTCGCGGTCGTACTTGGGTGGGGCCGTGATGGCAGTGTCAGTCGCCAATGGGCTGCGTCGGAGGTCATCTGACACATCGCCACCCCCACAGGCTGAAAGTAATAGGCCAAAGCTGATGCCGGACAAAACTTTGCGAGTCTCGACGGCCTTATGAACGAATCTCATGATGAAGAAGCCCCTGAGCAGATGTCCTGAATTGCCGGTTCAGCCCGATTAGGAACCCGGCACGTAGGTTTACGCGCATTCCAAGGCCACCAAGGATCATCCACACCTCACCGGCCTTCGCTCATAAAACTCCATCCAGAAACCCAGGGCTTCACAGAAGTATGCTCAACTACCGTCGCGCGCCAGGCGCTCGCTCTTCCAATACACGTCGTCGCCGCCCAGCCCGTCGAGGTTGGCGCGGTTGAGCACCCGCGCCAGCACGAACATCAGGTCCGACAGGCGGTTGAGGTATTGGCGTGGCGCCTCGTTGATGGTTTCCGACAAGCCCAGATGCACCACGGCGCGCTCTGCGCGGCGGGCGATGGTGCGGCTGACATGGGCCAGAGCTGCGCTGCGCGTGCCGGCGGGCAGGATGAACTCCTTGAGCCGCGGCAAGGCCTCGTTGTGACGGGCCAACGCGGCGTCCAGGCCCACCACGGCCTCGGGCTTGAGCAGGGTGTAGCCGGGGATCGACAGCTCACCGCCCAGGTTGAACAGCTCGTGCTGCACGGTCACCAGCAGTTCTCGCACGTCGTCGGGCAGGGGCTCGGCCAGCAACACGCCAATCGACGAGTTCAGCTCGTCCACATCACCCATGGCCTGCACGCGAAGGTGGTCCTTGGGCACGCGGGTGCCGTCGCCGAGGCCGGTGGTGCCGTCGTCTCCGGTGCGGGTAGCGATCTGGGTAAGGCGGTTGCTCATGGTGCGGGCGATGCTATCAGTCAGCCTCTGCATCTTCTGCCGGAGGCTCATCGCATCCTCCAAAGGTCTCGGAGAAGGGTCTTCCCGGCCTCGCCAAATCGGCGAGATCGGCGAAGATTCGGATTCACGCTCTCGGCCTGCGGCCGACGATCTCCAGGAGACAAGCCCATGAACGCCCCCCACGACTTCGCGCCCCGCGTCGATCCCCGGCCGGTACCCGCACAGATGCTGGCCGCCCTGCGCTCCCACTTCGGTGAGCGTTGCTCCACCGCACCAGCGGTGCGCGAACAGCACGGGCGCGACGAATCGCCATTTCCCATCACGCCGCCTGAGGTGGTGGTGTTCTGCGAGAGCACCGAGGACGTGGTGGCGGTGGTGAAGCTGGCCGACCAGCACGCCGTGCCCGTGATCCCGTTCGGCACCGGCTCGTCGCTGGAGGGGCACCTGCTGGCCGTGCAGGGCGGGGTGAGCGTGGACGTGAGTCGCATGACGCAGATCGTGCGCGTGAACCCCGAAGACCTGACGGTCACGGTGCAAGCCGGCGTCACGCGCGAGCAGCTCAACCGCGAGATTCGCGACACAGGCCTGTTCTTCCCCATCGACCCCGGCGCCAACGCCAGCCTGGGTGGCATGGCCGCCACACGCGCCAGCGGCACGAACGCCGTGCGTTACGGCACCATGCGCGAGAACGTGCTGGGTCTGACCGTGGTGACGGCCAGCGGCGAGGTGATCCGCACTGGCACGCGCGCCAAGAAGTCCAGCGCCGGCTACGACCTGACGCGCCTTATGGTGGGCAGCGAAGGCACCCTGGGCGTCATCACCGAGGTCACGCTCAAGCTCTACCCGCTGCCCGAAGCGGTGAGCGCCGCCATCTGCCACTTCCCCAGCGTCCAGGCGGCCGTGGCCACCACCATCCAGGTGATCCAGATGGGCGTGCCGATCGCACGCTGCGAGCTGCTGGACGCCAACGCAGTGCGCGCCGTCAACGCCCAGAGCGGGCTGAGCATGCGCGAGTCTCCGCTGCTGCTCATGGAGTTCCACGGCACTGACGCGGGCGTGAAGGAACAGGCCGAGACAGTGCAGGACATTGCCGGCGATCATGGCGGCGAAGGCTTCGAGTGGGCCAGCACTCCCGAGGAGCGTACGCGTCTGTGGACCGCGCGCCACAAGGCCTACTTTGCCGGCATGGCATCGAACCCGGGTTGCCGCACCGTCACCACCGACACCTGCGTGCCGATTTCGCGCCTGGCCGAGATCATCGACATCTCGGTGCAGGAAGCGGCCGAGTCCGGCCTGCCGCACTACATCGTGGGCCACGTGGGCGACGGCAACTTCCACCTCGCGTACATGGTCAAGGACGGTGATCTGGGCCAACGCGCCACGGCCGAGCGCTTGAGCCTGCAGATGGTGCAGCGCGCCATCGCCATGGAAGGCACCTGCACCGGCGAGCACGGCATCGGCCTGCACAAGATGGGCTTCCTGGTGGACGAGGCCGGCGTGGGTGCGGTGGACCTGATGCGCCAGATCAAGCGCGCCCTGGACCCGAAGAACATCATGAACCCGGGGAAGATCTTCGCGCTGTGACGGGTCCGCCCGCCGCCTCCCCGCAGGGGTGAGAACCTTTCAGCGGCCCTGCAGAAGACACGCTCAAGGGCAGGTTGGCGCTGGCAGGGTGCCGCTCTGGCGCTGCACAGTGACGGACGGGAGCAACAGGCGTTCGTCCAGCCCTCTCAGTTCCAGCACCAGGCTGCCGCCTTCGCCAGTGCGCACGCCCAACGAGGCTGCAACCCCCGGTACCGACTCGGCGCCAAACACGCCAAAGTAGCGG
>Ga0315903_10010706_pt1 | contig 10891 bp, 5 predicted proteins | sample LakEriMetagenome_7_FD_203524 | JGI IMG/M metagenome (GOLD analysis project Ga0315903, IMG submission 203524) | Freshwater fungal communities from buoy surface, Lake Erie, Ohio, United States - Buoy 2 MA119 | ecosystem: Environmental > Aquatic > Freshwater > Lake | place: USA: Lake Erie, Ohio... | reverse complement strand
TTCATTGGTCCGGGATGTAAACGCGAACGGCCCCGTTGGAAACGCGAATGTGCGCGGAATGACGGTCCTACCTGAATCAGGGGATGGCGCCAACGTCGGCTGACTGCTTGCATGGACGCACGATGAAACCCTTGTTTGCGCCGTGCCTTGCCGCCGCCTTGTGCCTGCTGTCTCCGTGCTCGTTCGCCCAAGCTCCCGCGGATCGCGTGTTTCTCGCCGGATCGGAGGCGGAGACGGTGTTTTCCAGTGTCCACCGCCTGTCTGACGGCACGCTGCTCCTCGGCGGCGGAACGAAATCGCCCGCATGGCTTTCGACTCACGCCAAGGTGGTCGAGCTTGGCGGCGCGCTGCCGGAGGTGATTCCCGGCGAGCAAACGGCGTTTCTCCTCCATGTGAGCGCGGACCTCGGGAAAATCCTGGGCGCGATGGCCTTGCCCAAGGGTTTCGCCTCGGAAGTCCGCGCGATCAAAACCACCGAGGTGCCGGGCGCACCGACGGGCGCGCTCCATCTGTCCGGCTCCGTCCAGCGCAATGACCGGCAGGGAAAGCCGGGCAAGGGATATTTCATCGCGCGGCTCGACCGGAATTTCCTAACAGGAACGCCGTCGTCGGTGGAATGGGCGCTGTCGCTTGAAGCCAACGGCCCGCTGGCCGATACCCAGCCGTGGGATGTCGGCGGCGACGGCCGAGTGATCTTCGCCCAGGGCGGATCCTACGGCCACGACTGGATGTCGGTGGACGCGGTGGACGCCAGCGGCACGCCAACAGTGGTGCCGGAGTGGCCACGCCACTGGCACGCGGAGGGCGAATACGAAGGCCTGGCCAAGGACTCGCCGAAACCCGTCACCCACTCGGGAATCATCCTCAAGATCGCCGGACGCGGCGACTTCCGCTCGCACACCCGCGAGGACTTCGAACGAGAGAGCAGCGATGGCAACGGCGGCGTGAAAAAGGGCAAGTGGCCCTTCGATGGGATGTTCGACGGCTACTTCGATCCGGCCACGCGCAAGACCTCGCCGGTGACCGGCACCGGCAAGGGCTATTTCGGCTACCGCTGGGGCGGCAACGCCTGCGCCCATGTCGGGGCCATCGCCATCGACCGCCGCAACGGCCGCATGTTCATCGGCGGCAACAACAAATCGAAACTGCCCGACGGCCTGCCCGACTTCGAGCCGTGGGTGGTGGCGATGGATTCCAACGGCCGACTGATGTGGTGGCAGCGTCTCTATGCCGAGTCCAAGGGAGTTTCCACGCCGGACCAGTATGTGGATGCCATCACCGTTGATCACAGCGTGCCCGTGGAGAAGGGTGGAGCCGTGGTGGTCGTCGCTCGGGCTCACGGCAACAACGTCAACAACTTCTGGACCGGTGACAGCATCGTTCATTCGGACAACCCGAAGACCGCCTATCAGAAGAAATTCACCGGAAAGAACGGCAACATCCACTACCAATGGATCGGCCGCATGACGGCGGACAAGGGGGAAATGCTCCATGCCACCTATGCCGCCGAATACACCGAGGGTGCCAAGTTCGATCTGAAAACCCGGATGAAAGAGCCCCTGCTCGACCACTGGCCGGACATCAACGCCGGATGGCCGGATTTCAACACCACACGCCTGCGAAATGTCATCTCGCTCGACCCGTCCGGAAGAATTCACGTCGTCGGCACCGGGCGCAACACGGTAACGACCAAGAACGCCTGGCAGAAGTTTCCGAGTCCGCTCGATCCCGACCGCGGCACGGGTAGCTGGAGCGACTTCGCGCGGGTATTCCGCCAGGATCTCACCACCATCGACTACAGCTCGATCCTGACGGGCGAGTGGAATCGTGCGGATGGCAAGGGAGGCGGCAACGTCACCCTCCACGGAGTCTGCGCGGTGCCTGGTGGCCTCGTGGTGGTGGGCGCGATCAAGGCGGATGGCAACGACATCCCAACCGTGAACCCGCCCGCATGGGGCACGGCGAAACGCACAGGCTCGGGCGGCGTGGTGGCGCTGTTAGGAATTCGTTGAGGAGATCACTTCTTCCTCGCGGCCTCCTTCTCGGCCTTGCGGCGCTTCTCCTCGGCATCGCGCTCGGATTTGCTCAGCCATGCCTCGTTGACCACCTGCTCAAAGCCGGTGTTTCCCTCCACCTTGGCGTTGGCCTGATTGGTGATGAGATACATGCCGACGCTTTTGAGCGGCGGTCCGAAGGTTTTGTTGCCCTTGATCAGGTTGTTGGAACTGTCCTTCGAGCCATCGATGACTATACCGGTGCCGCCGACGGTGTTGTTGATGATCCTGACGTTGCGGGTGGGAAACGCGTCATTCGTGCGGTTCGAGCAAACGAAAATCGCGGGTAGGGTGCCGGCGTTGTCGGCAAGCAGGATCTCGTTGTCCTCCACCTGCAGGCCGTCGATGCCCGCGGTCTTGTACAACGAGAGATAGGCATTGCCCTTGTTGCCGGTGAGGACGGAATCCCTGATCGTGCTGTTGGCGTGATCCTCGTGCATGAGGCCCTCGCCATCGTTGATGTAGTATTTTTTGTCGAACGCGAGGTTGCGGAAGACCAAGTAGTCGTTGTTGGAAACCGTCCAGCGCCAGCCGCGGATCTCCATCGCGCGGTTGTCATTGGTGGAGGCCCCGCCGGTGCGGTCGCGCCCGGTGGCGGTGGGCCGCCAGACATCGCGGGCAAAGCGGATCACGTTGTCCGAGCAGACCGTGCCATCACCGGAGAATCCGATGGCGCAACGGCCGGTGCTGAAAATGTAGTTGTTCCTAATGACGACGCCCTTGCGAAATCCGAGCGGGTGCGTCTCCGGCGTGCCGTCCGGCCCTTGTCCACCGGGGCCGCCGAGGCTTTCGTGGTTCGCATAAATGCCCGGGCGGTTGTCGTAGTCGAACGGCAAACCATCGATTTCCATGTTTTCCTTTTTGCCCTTGTTGTTGAACTGCACGACGTATCCGTCCATCTTGAAATCGTCCTCACCGCTCTTCGGCAGGCGGTTGTTGGAGATCAGCAGGTTTTCCGCGCTCTTGGCTTCGATGGCCGCACCAAAGCGCCAGGTGTGCCGCTGCCACGGCTTCTGGCCGATGGATTTGTCCGGAATCCCCGGATCGGCGTAAGCCGCGTTGCGCACGATGCACCCATGCACCAGCCGATTCTTCCCGCAGGTGCCGTCATCGGCATGCTTGAACAGGATGTGCCCGCGATTGATCGCGAGATGGACGACGCCGCAGTTGGAAGCGGTGGCCGGATTCTCTAACAGGATCGCCTTGAACGCGGTGTCGATGGGAGTGCCCTCGCCCTCGGCCTTGAAAACAAACTTCGGAAACTCTAAGCGGGTGCCCAGCGTGTAACCATCCTTGCGGGCGTCCGTTTCACCGGAAGGTGCCGCACCACGCAGGACCACGCCGTCCTTGAGCTTGATGTCATTCCTGAAACGATACTCACCCGGCGGAAAATAGATCACCCCTCCCCCGCTGGTGCTCAATTTCTCCTGGGCTGCGGCGAGTTTCGCATCGGCATCCCCGCCTTCCACGGTCGAGATGTCAACGACCTGCGACCACTTGATGCCGGAAGTCCACGCGAGCTTGAGGGCGGCGACGGGATCATCCGAGGGCACGGCGAAGACGATGGCGGCCGTGGCGGAGAAGAGGACCAGAATGGCATGCGGGTTTCTCATGATGGGCAAGCCTGCGGCACAATCGCCTGATCGTCACTCCCTCGATTAAGGGAGGCGCTCAGCGGGGTTTGGGCTGGGTTCGTTTCGCGCGGGCGGCCTCCTTGGCGGCCTTGTGGCCGATCCAGGGGGCCTCGTCCAGGCGGTCGAAGCCGGTGTTATCCTCGACTTTGGCACCGGCGCGGTTTTCAATGAGATAGCCGCCCTCCGTGCCGGCGGTGCCGGCGGTGCGGTTGCCACGGATCACGTTGCCACCGGCCGGAATGCCGATGAGGGAAATGCCGCCGACGCCAACCGTGTTGCCGATGATCCTCACATTGCGGCAGGGAAACGCATCGTCGGTGCGATTCGCGCTGACAAAGATGGCCGCACCGCCGGCGATCGTCTGCCTGCCGTCACCAAGGCGGATGTCATTGCCTTCGACCAACAATCCGTCGATGCCCGCGGTTTTGTACATCGACAGATAGGTATTTCCGCGATTGTTGGACAGCACACTGTCTCGGATGATCGAGTTCGCGTGATCCTCGTGCATGATGCCCTCGCCGTCGTTGATCGGGTGTTTCCGATCAAACGCCCAGTTGCGGTGAACGATGTAGTCGTTTCCGCTCACGATCCAGCGCCATCCCCGCACTTCGATGGCGCGGTTGTCATTGGTCGAGGATCCGCCGGTGAGGTCGCGGCCGGTGGCGGTGGGTCGCCAGACATCCTTGGGAAAACGGATCACGTTGTCCGCGCAAACCGTGCCGTCGCCGGAGAAACCGATGGCACAGCGCCCGGTGCTGAAGACATGGTTGTTGCGGATAACCACTCCCTTGCGAAATCCGAGCGGATGGGTTTCCGGCGTGCCGTCAGGCCCTTGTCCGCCGTTGCCGCCCAAGCTTTCGTGGTTAGCGTAAATGCCCGGGCGATTGTCGTAGTCGAACACCACACCGTCGATCGCCACCGGGCCGGTCTTGCGGTCCTTGACGATATAACCATCCATTTTGAAATCGTCCTCTCCGCTCTTCGGCAGGCGGTTGTTCGAGATCAGCAGGTTTTCGGCGCTCTTGGCCTCGATTGCCGCGCCGAAACGCCACGTGTAGCGCTGCCATGGCTTCTGGCCGACAGATGAATCGGGGATGCCGGGATCGGCGAAGGCCGTGTTGCGCAGAATGCAGCCATGAATGATGCGGTTCTTCCCGCAGGTTCCGTCCTCGGCCCGGTTGAACAGGATGTGTCCGCGGTTGATGGCGAGATGAACGACACCGCAGTTCGATGCGGTCGCAGGATCGACGAGTTCGATCGCCTTGAACGCGGTTCCAATCGGTGTGCCATCGCCTTCCGCGCTGAATTGATACTTCGGGAACTCGATGCGCGACGCGAGTTGGTATTCGTCCTTGCGAGCGTCGGCTTCGGCCGGAGGCGCGCCGCGCAGGACGACGCCATCCAACAACCGGATCGATTCGCGAAACCGGTATGCGCCAGGTGGGAAGAACACAACCCCTCCTCCACGGGAAGCCAACTCTTTCTGTGCGGCGGCGAGCTTCGCATCGGTGTCGGCACCCGGCATGTGTGTCACATCGACCACCTGTGACCACTTGATGTCGGAAGTCCACGGCAGCCCGAAAGCGGCGGCGGGATCGTTCGTGGGGGCCGCAGTCGCGAACACGGTGGCGGCGATATGACAAATCAGGATAAAACCCGGGGATCTCATCATTCCGAAATGGTGATATCGAAACGGCACCGGGTCACTCCCTGAAACAAGGTATTCTCAGGGTTTCTCATCCGCGGTCTCGTCGCGCTGATAGATCGGCAGTTGGCGATAGGGCACGGTGAAGGCGAGGGTCATGATGGCGGTGCCATAAACCGGACCCGCCTCGCGGCTGTTCCAGGAACCGTCACCGCGTTGTTCCGCGAGATAATGCTCATACATCCAGTCGGCATACTCCTGCCAGAAAGCGCCGCCGATCTGGAACATCCCCTGGGCGTTGTAGTAGTTGCCGTAGAATTCGAACTGGGCCTTGGGCAATTCCCGATAGGACTTGCGGACAAAATTCGCGGCGGCTGCGCATTCCGGGCTGCCATGGAGGCCGCAGAGTTCGAGGCAGAGCAATCCCATGCCGGTGAGCGTCTCCGCGTTCTTTCCCCGATCGGTGTAACCGAAACTGCCGCGTTCGGTGTCCTGATGGCGCTTGAGATAATCCACGGCGGCCGTGATGGCGGCATCCGGCACAGCCGCGCCGTTGAGCTTGGCGGAGCGCAGCGCCATCAGCGCCCAACCGCTGCACGAGGTGTCCGAGTCGCGTGATCCCGGATGGTAGCGCCAACCGCCCTGATGCTGCTCGCTTTTCTCGACGGCCTGGGCCCTCAGGATGACTTCAAGTGCCTTGGGCAGCGCGGCGTCGATTCGGAGTTGGCGCTCCGGTTCGACCATGCCGCTGACTTCCGAGAGGAAGAGCGTCGAGATGTTATGGGCATACATCGGTCCCTGGCCCGCCTCACCCTTGTGAATGACACCTTCCTTGTTCTGGTTGGCGAGAATGAAGTCGATGCAGCGGTTGATCGTTTGAGAGCGCGGCCCTTCCATCGGCGTGTGACCTTTGGATAGGAACGCCATGCCAACCAGCGACGGGATGCCGGTGGAGTCGCCGTAGCGTTCCGGAAACGAACCGTCGGGTTTCTGGATTCGCGCCAGATAATCAAGCGCCCGCTCGATGGCGGGATCAATCCGGTCCTGCCATTTGAGGAACACCGGATCACCCTCCTCCGCAGCGGCGGTGAGGCAGAGTGGCATGAGGATGATGAGCAAGGCTCGCATGGAGGAGATGGTGAAAGTTAGCGCTTGTCGGCAGGAGTCTTGGAAAGGTTCTGGAAGTAATCTCTAACAAGAGACCGGTATTCGACCGGGATACCCTCGGATTCGGCAGCGCTCACGTCGGATCCGAGCGTGGCCTTGATGCGTTCCCAATCCGCGGCGCTGATGCCGAGTTTCCCAAGTTCCGGGGGCACTCCGGGATCGACGCCGGGCTTGCGATATTCGGCGGTGGGCTGGGCCATGGACGGTTCCTGTGCCATGCCGGGCACAGCGCCCGGTGGCATGGCTGCGGGCGGACCTTGCGACGGTTGGCCGGATTTCATCGCTTGCTGCGCTGCTGCGGCGGCTTGGGCAAGCGCCTGGGCGGCGGCAGCGGATTGCTCGGCGGCTTCGGTGGCTTCGCCAGTGGTGGCGGCTTCGGCTGCCGCTTCGAGCGCGGCGGCCATCGGTGCGGCAGGAGCCTGGGCCTGCCCTTGGGGCGGCGTGGCGGATTGGGCCTGCGCGGCGGCAGCCTGGGCCGCCTGTTCAAACTGTTCGGCAGCCTGTTCGAGCGCGGCGGCGCTCTCGGCCAACATCTCGCCCGCGCGTTCGTTCAGCGGAGCGGCGGCTTTGGCGGCAGCCATTTCCGCAGGCGACGGAGCGGCTGGTTCGCCGGGTTGTTTTCCATTGGCCGGTTCGCCGGGCGAGGGGTTGGATTCGCCGGGACTGGATTCGGCTGCTTTGTTAGAGGCCGCTTGGGCGTCAGCCGTTTCAGCAGGCGACGGAGCGGCCGCTTCGCCGGGTTGTTTTCCATTGGCCGGTTCGCCGGGCGAGGGGTTGGATTCACCGGGACTGGATTCGGCCGATTTGTTAGAGTCCGCCTGGGCGTCAGCCGTTTCAGCAGGCGACGGAGCGGATGCTTCGCCGGATTGTTTCGCGTTGGCCGCTTCGCCCGGCGTAGGCTTGGATTCGCCAGGTTCGTCGGGCTTGACTCCGGCAGCTTCGGAAATTTTGTTAGAAGCGGCTTCGGCGGCCTTGGCTCCCTGTTCGGCGGCTTGAGCGGCCTGCCGGGCGGGACTGTTGGGTTCGAGCGCCGACAACGATTCGATGTCCTCCGCGAGTTCGGAGGCGGCCTCGGCCTGATCCTGCTGGTTTTCCGCCAAGTCCCCGGCTGCGGGTTGCTCGGAGTTGTTTTCGGCGAGTTGTTGGGATTCCGCGCCGAGTTGTTCCTGTGCCTTGGCGAGTTGGCTGGCCTTCTCCGCAAGATCTCGGGCTTTTTCGGCTTGTGCCTTGAGTGCTTCCGCCTTGGCGTCGGCGCGCTCCGAAACCTCCTGCTTGAGTGCTTGGGCGACTTGTTTCTGTTTCTCGCTCCACTGCTCGTCCGGTGGCATGTCCGCAGTGGCATCGGGTGCGACCTTCGCTTCCGCCTGGCGAGCCAATTCGTTCTGTTTGTCCGCGAGTTCCTGCAGGGCCACCACATCCTCGGCCCGTTGTTGGTCGCGCTCGATGGCGTTGCGGACCTTTTCGAGTTTGGAAATCGCCTGTTCGAGTTGTTGGTCCGCCTCGCGCAGTTGATCGCCGCGTTGCTCACCGTTTTCCTGAAGCGGAGCGTTTTCAATTTTCTCGCGGGCTTCGGCCAGTTCCTCCGATGTCTCCTCAAGGTCCTCGGACTTGGCCGCGTGCAGGCTTTCTGTGAGATCCTCCGCGATCGCGCTGGTCTTCTCCTCGGCTTCCGCAAGGCGCGCCGCTGCCTTTTCGAGTTGCTCTGCGGCCTCCTTCGGTGGCGACTCCTTGCGCATGCCGTCCTCGGCGCGGTTGGCCTGCTGTTTGGCCTCGCGGATATCACGGATCGCTTCCTCGATGGACTTCCGCGCCTCTTCGCGTTGGGAACGGAGTTCCTGGCGGGCGAGGGATTCGGTATGCTCGTCGATGCGGACGGTGATCCACTCGGAGTGGCCGATGCCTGCGCCGCCAAGTTCGGCGGGTCTGGCGTCGCGCGCGGTGATGCGCACGCGGAATTCACGGAGCTTCGGATCAAGATCGCGCAGGGTGCCGACAGCCAGCTGTGCCTCTCCGCGGTAATGAGGGGGAGTGGCGCTGCCGAAACGCTCGGGTAGTCGCTGGACCAACGATGATTTCACGCCAGCGGCCTCGGTATCGAGGGAGACTTCGGCCACTCCGTAGTCCTCGATGATCTCATGGCGAATCGGCACGGTTTCCTCCGGCCGAACCCGCAACTCCCGCCGCGCCGGAGAGAGAATGGCCACCTCCGGCGGCTTGTCACCGGTGACTTCCATCCGGAAACGAAGCGTCTCGATACGCTGTCGCAGGCGGTGGGACAAAACGACCAGCGCCTCTCCCGATGAATCCGCGTCGAGCACCCAGTCGAAGTTCAGGTTTCCTCCCTGCGAGGATGCCTTGAACTGGCCCTCGGCGATGCGTTTGCCATCCAACTCGATCCATGAGGATTCCAGCGCGGTGTTGACGGAGGCGGTGAGTGTGACCTTGGTGCCCGCGACCGCCTTGACTCCCTTCGCGGGATCGATCCGCGCGATTGGCAGGGCGGTGTAGGCGGGGTATTCCAGCACCAGCCCGGGTTTTGTTAGAGCGGGCATTGGCAGCACGGTGGCGGTGAAGGTGTCGCTCTGCGAACGGCCGGCGAGCACCTGATAGCGGACGGTTTCCTTCACCGGATCAATGGTGAAACCAAAACGGCTGTTCACGGCAGTGACCGGCTGGATGGTTTCGCCGGCGGATGGCGTTTGCAGGCGAAGCTGCGGAGTCTGACCGACCCTGGATACCGTGAAGGTGATGTTCAGCGCATCGCCTTCCAACAGTTCGGTATCGCCCGGCATGATGCCGAATTCCAGCGCGCCCGCATTGCCGACATCCGAGAACGGCGCGATCGCGCGCAGCAGGAGACGGAACGCTGCCTGCGGCCATGCAGCCAAAACGAGAACCATCAGGCCGACCGCCAAAAGCGCCGGGGCCTTCCACTGCCGGCGCTTGCGTGCGGACCGCACTTCCTCGCCAGGATTGATCGTACCGATGTCGCGACCGGCGGCCATGGCGATTTCATCTAACAGATCTGAGGAACCGCCATTCCGCGAGCCGCTGAGTTCGAGCACAGTGCTGAGCCGCTCCTGCATTTCCGGATGACGATCCTCCAGCCACCGGGCGATACGGATCAGCGGAAGATCACGGAACAGCGGCGCAAGCGCGCGGCGCGACGAGACAAGGAGCACCGCGATCCACATGACAAACAGCGACCAACGCGCGGCGGATGGCAGCGGGGCGAATGCGAGGTCGGCCGCCATCGCCAGCAGCAGGCCGCCGATTGCGACCGTGATGATCAGGAAAACCGCGCGGGTGCGCTGCGCACGTCGGACCATGGATCGCACCTTTGCGAGCCGGGTTTCGATTTCGTGGGCGGGAAGCGGAGAGTTCATGGCGCGTGCGGGTTTTGAGAGTCAGGGCAGCCCGCCACTGCGGCGGAGGATCCACTCGGAGCCTAGAACCGAGGCGAGCAGCAGAAGGACGATGGCATTGTCCCAAAGCGTGCTTTCGCGGATTTCGGTGCGTTTGGTCCGGTCTGATAGAAACAACGAGGCAAGTTCGCCCGCGCGTTCGGGCGGGACCACCTTTCCTCCGGAGAGCGAGGCGATGGTTTCCATGAGCGCGGGATCCGGCGTGGTGTCGGCGAGTTCCACGGGGCCCCGCGATCCAACCACCTGGAACGCAGCGACCGGTTGCGTGCCGCCGTCTTCGCGGATGAGCCGCTCCGTTGCCGTGCCCTTCACACGGACTTCGTAGCGACCAGGTTCGCGCTGGCGGTCGAAGGAACCTTCGTGCAGGCCGTTCGAATCCTTGACGGCGGCGAGCGGAACGGTGGCGACGACCTTGCCATCGCGCACGAGTTCGGCGACCAGCGTCGCATCCGAAACAGGCTTCAGCGTGGCATCGCGGAGCCGGGCGGTGACGCGCGGACGGTCATCAGGCGTGTAGGTAAGCTGGTCGGTGCCGAGGCGCACGCGTTCGCCGCCAGAGCGAAGGATCGGCCCGGCACCCCAACGGACAAGATTGCCCCAGAACCGGTGATGGAAGGTGTCTCCAGCACCTTCGCGCAGTCGCCATGTCCGATCTGTTAGGAGGAGCGCGGTCTTGCCGCGTCCGGTCTGGCGGGTCACCAACAGGGCGGATTCGGTTTCGCGTTTGCGCCGCTGCGCGAGCGCGTCCAGAGCGGCGTCGAGCCCCTCGTTCCCAACGATCGCCGGAGCTTCGCCATCGCGGGTCGCGTTGAGCAACACTTCGCTTCCCTCCTTGAGCGAGGTGACCGGATGACGCCATGACAGGGTCGGAAACGACGACCACAGTGCCGCGTCGGACTTTCCACCCACACTTTGGCGCGTGACCGGATGACGCGAACCCTCGGCTGTTAGTTCGAAACGCAGCGG
>Ga0315903_10010700_pt1 | contig 10894 bp, 10 predicted proteins | sample LakEriMetagenome_7_FD_203524 | JGI IMG/M metagenome (GOLD analysis project Ga0315903, IMG submission 203524) | Freshwater fungal communities from buoy surface, Lake Erie, Ohio, United States - Buoy 2 MA119 | ecosystem: Environmental > Aquatic > Freshwater > Lake | place: USA: Lake Erie, Ohio... | reverse complement strand
CAAAAGTGGTTGTCGATGACCACACCCATTGGCTTGCACAAGGTTCGCTCGCTCACATTTTGTTCGCAGCACCGATGGTGGGTGCGTCGCCCGACAACATCGGAGCGCAGCGACTGGCGGAGGGCGGCGTGCCCGCCAGCGGGGCGGGCTCAGCACAAGGCGAACCAGGCCATCAAACTGGCGAGCCATCAAAATAAACCAGCCCAATAAATTGGAATCTGACCCCAATAAAACCGGCTCAGAAAAGAAAAACGGCCCGAAGGCCGTTTTCTTGCGGGGAAAAAAGCTTCAGCGCTTTTTGTAGCCCACCACCTTTTGCGTTTGCACGCCCAGGCCTTCGATGCCCACGGTCATCACGTCACCGGCTTTCAAAAACACCGGGGCGGGTTTGCCGTTTTTCTTGATGCCCATGCCCACGCCAGCGGGTGTGCCGGTGGCGATCACGTCGCCGGGGTACAGGGTGGTGAATTGGCTCACATAGCTCACCAACTTGGCCACATTGAAAATCATGTTCTTGGTGTTGCCGTCTTGCATGCGCTCGCCGTTGAGCTCCATCCACACGCTCAGTTTTTGCGGGCTGGGCACTTCGTCGCGCGTGACCAACCAGGGGCCGATGGGGCCGAAGGTGTCGCAACCCTTGCCCTTGTCCCAGGTGCCGCCGCGCTCGATTTGGAACTCGCGCTCGCTCACATCATTGATGGTGCAGTAGCCGGCCACATGGTCGAGGGCGCTTTTTTGTGACACATAGCTGGCGGTGGTGCCAATGACCACGCCGAGTTCAACTTCCCAGTCACCTTTGACCGAACCTTTGGGCAGCATGACGTCGTCATCTGGGCCTTGGATGCAATCGACAAACTTGGAGAAGATGATCGGCTCTTTGGGCAGGGGCAAGTTGGCCTCAGCAGCGTGGTCGGCGTAGTTCAAACCAATGGCGATGAACTTGCCCACCTTGGCCACGGGGCAGCCCATGCGGGGCTTGCCTTTGACCAAAGGCAGGCTGTCGGTTTTGAGCTTGCTCAACTTGGCCAGGGCCTTGTCGTTGAGCTGATCGGGGGTGACGTCTTTGATGACCTTGCTCAGGTCACGCAACTTGCCTTGTGCGTCGATGAGGCCGGGTTTTTCTTGGCCGGGTTTGCCGTAGCGAACGAGTTTCATGGGTTGCCTTTCTAAAAAATGGTGTGCACGGCATGGGGCCGTGTGCGGGGTGGAGTGTATCGGTTTGGCGCGCTGGGTTTAAGCGCCAAAAGCACATGCGCGTCAGTAGGTGGAGCGCCCACCGGATAGATCAAACACCGCGCCGGTGGAAAACGAGCAATCGTCGGTGCACAGCCAAGTGACCATGGCGGCGATTTCTTCCACCTTGCCAAAGCGGCCCATCGGGATTTTGCTCAGCATGAAGGCGATGTGCTCGGGCGTCATTTGGTCAAACATCGCCGTGTGCACCGCAGCGGGCGTGATGCAATTCACGCGCACACCGGTGTCGGCCAATTCTTTGCCCAGCGACTTGGTCAGGCCGATGACCGCTGCTTTGCTGGCGCTGTAGGCACTGGCATTGGGGTTGCCGTCTTTGCCCGCCACTGAGGCAATGTTGACAATGCGCCCCGTGTTGCGCGATCGCATGTGGGCCGACAACTCGCGGCAGCAATGGAACAAACCATGCACGTTGATGTCAAACACTTGGCGCCAGTCGTCCACCGGGTAGTCCCACAGCTTGGTGTTGGGGCCGGTGATGCCGGCGCTGTTGACCAGCGCGTCAACCGGTGCGATGGCCAAGGTTTGGGCGGTGGCTTGCACCACGCTGGCGTGCTGGGCCACGTCCACATGAACACAAGCGACCTGGGCACCGGGGTGCATTTTTTTCAGTTTTTCGGCGGCCGTGCCCATGCCGCCGATGTCGCGGTCCCAAATGGTGATGCGCGCGCCCGAGGCCAGCATGCGCTGGCCAATGGCAAAGCCCAAACCGGTGGCGCCGCCGGTGATGACCGCATGGCGGCCCTTCATGTCATATTGGTTCATGGTGATTTTTAGTGGATGGGGGTGGAGAAAAAAGAGGGCGTCAAATGGTCATGCCGCCATCGACCATGTAGGCGTTGCCGGTGGCAAACACCGACTCGTCCGACGCCAAAAAAGTGACGATGGGGGCGATTTCATGCGCCTGGGCCAAGCGCCCCATGGGTTGGCGGTTGATGAAGTCTTTGCGCGCTTGCACCGGGTCGGCATAGCTGTTGATGCGGTCTTGCAGGGAGGGCGTGTCCACCGTACCGGGGCAAATGCAATTGCAGCGAATGCCTTGGCGCACATAGTCGGCGGCCACGCTTTTGGTCAGGCCAATCACCGCCGCTTTGGAGGTGCCGTAAATGAATCGGCTGGGCAAACCCTTGACGCTGGAGCACACGCTGGCCATGTTGATGATGCTGCTGGATTGCCCGTGGTCTTTGAAGCGCTGCAACATGCCGGGGACCACGGCTTGGATCATCCAAAACTGGGCCCGCACATTGAGCTGAAAGGCCAAGTCCCAATCGGCATCGGTGGCTTCGAGCACCGTGCCGTTGTGCACAAAGCCTGCGCAATTGAACAAGATGTCGATGGCCGGCAAGGCCGCCACTTGGCGCGCGATGGCGGCTTTGTCGAGCACATCCAGGGTGGCGGTGTGCACCCCGGCCACGCCTTGGTAGGCCTGCAACAAAGCGGGGTTGACGTCGGTGGCCCACACCGTGGCCCCCTCGCTGGCCATGGCCAGCGCAGCGGCTTTGCCAATGCCTTGGCCAGCGGCGGTGATGAGGGCGGTTTTTCCTGTGAGGCGTTGGCTCATGGTGCGGTGATCTCCAGTGGGGTCATGGGAGGTGATGGTGATGGGTCCATGCCCAGGTCAAGCCCCGAGCAGGTGTTCAAGAAATAAGTGACGGGGTGAATGGTGCAGCGGAAGCGAAACAAAAAGCAGTGTCGGGCCAAGGGTTTGCTAGGGTGGCCCCCAGCTTGACGGCCCTGGGGGTGTATGGGAGCATTCTGGGCGGGGGCAGATACCTTGTCCAATCAGGTTTTCCCTGAGTGCCGCGCCCCCTTCAACATGACCCCATCTCAGCCCTGCGCTTTTGCCCCATGAGCCACACCATTCGCCTCCACCCCGCCGATGACGTGGTCATCAGCCGCCAACAACTGCTCTCCGGTGCCACGGTCGAAGGCATCGCGGTGCGCGGCCTGATCCCACCCGGTCACAAAATCGCCACCCGCGCTATCGCGTCCGGCGACCCCGTGCGCCGCTACAACCAGATCATCGGCTTTGCGTCCAAAGACATTGCCGCTGGCGAGCATGTGCACACCCACAACCTCGACATGGGACCCAACAAAGGCGACTTTGCCCGCGACTATGCGTTTTGCGCTGATGTCAAACCCGAGGCCCCCCAGCTTCACGCCGAGTTCATGGGCTATGTGCGCCCGGATGGCCGCGTGGCCACGCGCAACTACATTGGCATCCTCTCCAGCGTGAACTGCTCGGCCACTGTTGCACGTGCGATTGCCGACCATTTCTCTAAGACCATACACCCCGCCGCACTGGCCGATTTCCCCAACATCGATGGTGTGGTCGCGCTGACCCACGGACTGGGTTGCGGCATGGACACCGAAGGATTGGGCATGCAGGTGCTGGAGCGCACCATGGCTGGTTATGCCACCCACCCCAATTTCGCGGGTGTGCTGGCAGTGGGTCTGGGCTGCGAGGCGAATCAACTCAAATCGTGGCTCTCGCACAGCGGCTTGAAAGAAGGCAGCACGCTGCAAACCTTCAACATCCAAGACAGCGGCGGAACCCGCTTGACGGTGGCCAAAGGCATTGAATTGGTCAAGGCCATGTTGCCCACGGTCAATCAAACGCAGCGAGTGCCTTGCAGCGTGGCCCACATCACCGTGGGCTTGCAGTGCGGGGGCTCAGATGGGTACTCCGGCATCAGCGCCAACCCCGCTTTAGGTGCAGCAGTTGACTTGCTGGTGGCGCATGGCGGCACCGCCATTCTGAGCGAAACGCCCGAGATTTATGGTGCCGAGCACCTGCTGACACGCCGTGCGGTGCGCCGAGAGGTGGGCGAAAAATTGGTCGAGCGCATCCGCTGGTGGGAGCACTACACCGCCATGCACCAAGGCGAGATGAACAACAACCCATCCCCCGGCAACAAAGCGGGAGGGCTGACCACTATTCTTGAGAAGTCCCTTGGTGCTGTCGCCAAAGGCGGCACCAGCAATTTGCAAGCGGTGTACGAATACGCTGAGAAGGTGACCGCGCATGGCTTTGTTTACATGGACACACCAGGCTACGACCCGGTCAGCGCCACCGGCCAAGTGGCGGGTGGTGCCAACCTGATTTGCTTCACCACCGGTCGCGGCTCGGCCTATGGCTGCGCCCCCTCACCCTCGCTGAAACTGGCCACCAACACCGCGCTGTGGCAGCGCCAAACCGATGACATGGACATCAACTGCGGCGACGTGGTCGATGGTGGCAGCACGGTACAGGCCAAGGGTGAAGAGATATTCAAACGCATCATCGCTTGCGCCTCAGGCGAGGCCAGCAAAAGCGAACAGCATGGCTACGGGCAAAACGAGTTTGTGCCCTGGCAGTTGGGTGCCGTCATGTAAGGATGACCTATGAGCCACTTGATTTCTCCCGCCGACCTGGAAGCCACCATCACCCGCTTGTTTGTGCACGCCGGCACCGCCACCGATCGGGCGCGCCAAGTGGCGGCCAATTTGGTGTTGGCCAACTTGAGCGGGCACGACTCGCACGGCGTGGGCATGGCCCCGCGCTATGTGGACGCGATTTTGGAAGGCCGGCTCGACACCCGCGCCGATGTGGCCGTGCGGGTCGACAACGGCATGCTCTTGGGCCTGGATGGCCAATCGGGCTTTGGCCAAGTGGTGGGCGTGCAGGCCATGGAGATGGCGTTTGACCGCGTGGCCGCGCATGGTGCTTGTATTTTTTCGCTGGCCAGCGCGCACCACTTGGGGCGCATTGGTCACTTTGCCGAAATGGCGGTGGCGCGCGGTTGGATTGCGCTGCACTTTGTCAGCGTGTCCTCGCGCCCCAATGTGGCGCCGTTTGGCGGCAGCGATGGGCGCTTTGGCACCAACCCCTGTTGCATCGGCATCCCCCTGGGCTTGGACGCCACGCTGCGCGAGCCCTTTGTGCTGGACTTTGCCACCAGCCGCGTGGCGCAGGGCAAGATGCGCGTGGCCCACAACGAGGGGCGAAGCGTCGAGCCTGGGACCTTGATCGACGAAAACGGCCAACCCACCAACAACCCCGGCGTGGTGGTGGTGCCGCAGTCGGGCGGGCGCATGGGGGCCTTGCGCACCTTTGGCGAGTACAAGGGTTTTGGCATGGCCGTGGCGTGCGAGTTGCTCGGCGGCGCCTTGAGCGGTGGCGGCACCTGGCACCGCCAAGCCGATGGGCGCCGCGCCGTGCTCAACAGCATGTTGTGCATCCTGATCGACCCGGCTCGCTTGGGCAGCTTGGCCTCGTTTGGCGAAGAGTCTTTGGCTTTCATCGATTGGTTGCGCCACAGCCCGCCCGCACCGGGCAGCGAGGGCGTGGTGTTGCCGGGTGAGCCCGAACGCGCCGCGCGCGCAAAGCGCACACGCGAGGGCATCACCATCGATGACGCGACTTGGCTAGAGATTGTTGAGTCTTGCAAGAAAGTAGGCGCCCAAACCTGACCGTGCTTGTCGTGCCACCAGCGCCCCACTTTAGACGTGCCCTGGCCATGTGAGCGTTTCGTTCGGCCAGTTGGGCCGGACAACGTTGAAGCTGTGGGCTAGACGGACTGCGGCGCTGTGGGATGGCTGGACTGGGCCGACCCAGGGCAGATCCAGGGCTGACTTACAGCATCAAGGCCAAGCTGGCTTCGAGGTGCTCCAAGGCCGAGCGCTTGAAGCCCGAGCGCGCATGGCGCTGCAAGCGCCCTTGCACAAAGGACACCAGCAGCGCGGCCCGCACCTGGGCGTCGACCGTGGGGGTGGCCGATTGCTGGGCCTGTGCGGCGTCGCGCAGCACCTGGCGCAGGCTGGACTCGATGCGGTCAAAAAACTGGTTCATGCGCTGCTGCAAGCGCTCGTTTTCAAACACCAAGGCGTCGCCCACCATGACACGGGTCATGCCAGGGTTTTTCTCGCCAAACTGCAACACCAAGGTGACCATGCGGGCGGCTTTTTGTGCCGCGTCGGCGTCGCGCTCCATGATCTGATTGATCAGGGTGAAGACGCTGCTCTCGATGAACTCGATCAGGCCCTCAAACATTTGCGCCTTGCTGGCAAAGTGGCGGTACAGCGCGGCTTCGCTGACGTCGAGTTTGGCCGCCAAGGCGGCGGTGGTGATCCGCTCAGCCCCCGGTTGCTCAAGCATGGTGGCCAGGGCTTGCAAAATTTGCACCCGCCGCTCGCCCGGTTTGGGTCGCTTGCGCACCGGTGGGGCTGCGGGGGTGGGGGTGGGATCGGTGTCGGCCATGGTCAACCTCAATGAGAACGGATCATCGTACCGTAGGCTTGGTCGGTCAAAATTTCCAAGAGCATGGCGTGCGGCACCCGCCCGTCAATGATGTGCACCGCGTTGACCCCGCTTTTGGCGGCATCGAGCGCACCGCTGATCTTGGGCAACATGCCGCCGCTGATGGTGCCGTCGGCAAACAACTCGTCGATTTCGCGCGCCGATAGGTTGGTCAGCAACTGCCCACTTTTGTCCAAAACCCCGGGGGTGTTGGTGAGCAACACCAGTTTTTCGGCCTTGAGCACGGTGGCGAGTTTGCTGGCCACCAGGTCAGCGTTGATGTTGTAGCTCTCGTTGTTGTCGCCAAAGCCAATCGGGCTGATGACCGGGATGAAGGCGTCGTCTTGCAAAGCTTTGACCACGCTGGGGTCGATGCCAATGATGTCGCCGACCTGGCCCACGTCCACCTCTTGGGCGGGGTTCTGGGCATCTTGCATTTTGAGTTTGCGCGCGCGGATCATGCCGCCGTCGCGCCCGGTCAGGCCCACGGCCTTGCCACCGGCTTGGTTGATCAGGCCGACGATGTCTTGTTGCACCTCGCCGGCCAGCACCCACTCCACCACTTCCATGGTTTCGGCGTCGGTGACGCGCATGCCCTGCACAAACTCACCTTTCTTGCCCAAGCGGTTCAACGCGGTTTCGATTTGCGGCCCGCCGCCGTGCACCACCACGGGATTCATGCCGACCAATTTGAGCAGCACCACATCTTCGGCAAAGTCGGCCTGCAAGGCCGGGTCGGTCATGGCGTTGCCGCCGTATTTGATGACCAGGGTTTTGCCGTGGAACTTGCGGATGTAGGGCAGCGCCTGGGCCAAGATCTCGGCCTTGTCGCGGGGCGTGATGGCAGACATGTCAGTCATGTGGGGGGCGTGCTGGGTTGTTTGACGGGCATTGTGCACGAACTCGGCGGCCCCCCATCTGCGTCACGCGGTTTGACCGGGGCTTGCGGCGTGGGCACGCACTATCGCTCTCAAGCCCGAGGGTACGGCGGGCTGAACCGGGGTAGATGTACCGACCCGCCATTGGGGCACCACAGCCGCCGCACAGCGGCAGCGCTCAACCCCAATCGGCTTGGGTTTGCGCCCAGGTGGGTGCGCTGGCGTCCTTGGCCGCCAACAGCGGGGCCATGGGCAAGACGGGCCAAGCGATGGCCACGTCCGGGTCGGACCACAACAAGCTGCGCTCATGCGCGGGGTACCAGTAATCGGTGGTTTTGTACAAAAAATCGGCGTGTTCGCTCAGCACCAAAAAGCCATGGGCCAGCCCAGGGGGCACCCACATTTGGCGCTTGTTGTCGGCGGACAAATGCTCGCCCACCCACTGACCCCGGGTGGGCGAGTCTGGGCGAATATCGACCACCACATCAAACACCTCACCCTCAGTCACCCGCACCAGTTTGCCCTGGGGGTGTTGCACCTGGTAATGCAGACCGCGCAGCACGCCTTGGGCGGAGCGGCTGTGGTTGTCTTGCACAAACGGCAGGTCCACGCCGGTGGCGGCGGCAAAGTCGCGGGCATTGAAACTCTCAAAAAAGAACCCGCGCGCATCGCCAAACACCTTGGGTTCGAGCATCAAAACGCCGTCGATGGCGGTGGTGTGAACGGTATAGGGCATGGTTCAGGCCAGCAGGTTCATCAGGTAGCGGCCATAACCGCTTTTGATCAAAGGGGCGGCGATTTTTTCCACCTGCGCGGCGTCGATCCAGCCTTGGTTGAAGGCGATTTCCTCGGGGCAGGCGACCATCAGGCCTTGGCGCTTTTGCAAGGTGGCGATGAAGGCCGAGGCCTCGTGCATGCTGTCGTGGGTGCCGGTGTCGAGCCAGGCGTAGCCCCGGCCCATGATTTCCACGTTCAGTTGTTGGCGCTCCAAATAGATGCGGTTGAGGTCGGTGATCTCCAACTCGCCCCGGGCCGAGGGTTTCAAGTCGCGCGCCAGATCACACACCTGGGTGTCGTAAAAATACAAGCCCGTGACCGCGTAGTTGGATTGGGGGCGGGCGGGCTTTTCTTCGATGCTCAAGGCGCGGCGTTGCGCATCGAAGGCCACCACGCCATAGCGCTCAGGGTCTTGCACATGGTAGGCGAACACCGTGGCGCCTTGGGTGCTGGCATGGGCCGATTGCAATTGCTGAACCAAGTCATGGCCATAAAAAATGTTGTCGCCCAGCACCAAGGTACTGGGGTGGTGGCCCACAAAGTCGCGGCCGATCACAAAGGCCTGGGCCAGACCATCGGGGCTGGGTTGCACCGCGTACTGGATGTCCATGCCCCATGCGCTGCCGTCACCGAGCAACTGGGCAAAGCGCGGCGTGTCTTGCGGGGTGGAGATGACCAAGACCTCGCGGATGCCACTGAGCATCAGGGTGCTCAAGGGGTAATACACCATGGGCTTGTCGTAAATCGGCAGCAGTTGCTTGGAGACCACGGTGGTGGCCGGGTACAAACGGGTGCCGGAGCCGCCAGCGAGCAAGATGCCTTTGCGGTTTGTCATGTGCGACTCCTGTGGATCATGGTGGGGTTGGGATGGGCAGGCTGGCCAGTACCGCATCGACGCCCTCGCGCCAATCGGGCAGTGCCACGCCAAAACGGCCTTGCAAACGCTGGGTGTTGAGGCGCGAATTGGCCGGGCGCGGCGCGGGCAAGGGGTATTGATCGGTGGCAATGGCTTGGATGTTGCGGGCGCTGACGCGCATGGGCCAGCCCAGCACGGCCGCGCGGTCGATCACATGACACGCATAAGCATGCCAGGTGGTTTCGCCGGCAGCAGTCAAGTGATACAAGCCCCAGCGCGGGTCATCGGCAGCGGCCCACAGGGCCGAGCGTGATGGATTGCCTGGGCTTGGCGAGTCGTCCCCAAACGCAGGAATCTGCATTTGCCGCAACACGTCGAGGGTGGTCGCAGCGATCAAATCAGCAGAGGTCGGTGCCCCATGTTGATCGGCCACCACGCGCAAGCTGTCGCGCTCGGTGCCCAAGCGCAACATGGTTTTGAGAAAGTTTCCACCATGCGCGCCCACCACCCAACTGGTGCGAAAAATCAGATGGCGGCACCCTGAGGCCTGTACCGCGCGCTCGCCTGCCCACTTGCTGTGGCCGTACACCGACAAGGGCGCGGGCAGATCTGCTTCGGTGTACGGTTGGGCCGAGCGGCCATCAAACACGTAATCGGTGGAGTAGTGAACCAACATCGCGCCATGGGCTGCCGCCCATTGGGCCAACACGCCAGGGGCCTGGGCATTGATGGCATGGGCCACATCAGGCTCTTGCTCGGCTTTGTCCACTGCGGTATAGGCTGCGGCATTGACGATGAGTTGGGGTTGGTGTTGATCGAGCACAGCGCGCAGCGCATCGGCGTGGGCCAAGTCGGCCTGCTGTCGCTCAAACGCCAGCGCCTCGCCCAACACAGGCAAGGTCTGCGCCAGCGCGTGGCCCAACTGACCCTGCGCACCCAACAACACAATGCGCAAGGGGGCCGCCTCAGCCATACTGCTGGCCCACCCACTGGCGGTATGCGCCACTGGTCACTTGGGCCACCCATTCGGCGTTGTCCAGGTACCAAGCAATGGTTTTGCGGATGCCGCTCTCAAAACTCTCGGCCGGACGCCAGCCCAGTTCGCGCTCGATCTTGCGCGCATCGATGGCATAGCGGCGGTCGTGCCCCGGTCGATCGGTGACAAAGGTGATTTGCTCGGCATAAGAGGCGCCATCACTGCGCGGACGCATCTGGTCCAGCAGTTGGCAAATGGTGTGCACCACATCGAGGTTGGGCTTTTCGTTCCAGCCGCCCACGTTGTAGGTCTGGCCCGGTTGACCGGCTTGCAACACCCGAGCGATGGCGCTGCAATGGTCTTGCACATACAGCCAGTCGCGGATTTGTTGGCCATCGCCATAAATCGGCAAGGGCTTACCGGCCAAAGCGTTGTGGATCACCAGCGGGATGAGTTTTTCCGGAAAGTGATAGGGGCCATAGTTGTTGCTGCAGTTGGTGGTGAGCACCGGCAGGCCATAGGTGTGGTGCCAGGCCCGCACCAAATGGTCGCTGGCGGCTTTGCTGGCCGAGTACGGGCTGTTGGGTTCATAAGCGCGAGTTTCAACAAATGGCGCTTCGCTGGGGGCCAAGCTGCCATACACCTCGTCGGTGCTGACATGCAAGAACCGAAAATCGCCCTGGCCGGACGCATCCAGTCCCATCCAATGGGCCCGCACCGCTTCCAGCAAATGGAAGGTGCCCACCACATTGGTTTGGATGAAGTCGGCCGGCCCGTGGATGGAGCGGTCCACATGCGACTCGGCCGCAAAGTTGATCACTGCCCGGGGTTGGTGGGTTTGCAGCAAGGTGTCGACCAGGGCGCGGTCGCCGATATCG
>Ga0315903_10010699_pt1 | contig 10894 bp, 12 predicted proteins | sample LakEriMetagenome_7_FD_203524 | JGI IMG/M metagenome (GOLD analysis project Ga0315903, IMG submission 203524) | Freshwater fungal communities from buoy surface, Lake Erie, Ohio, United States - Buoy 2 MA119 | ecosystem: Environmental > Aquatic > Freshwater > Lake | place: USA: Lake Erie, Ohio... | reverse complement strand
ACCCATATGACGTAAGCCAAGCCGAATTTATTACTGATGTCACTGTGGTCATTGTAAGAGATCGCAGTGATCCTTCGGACAAATATGAATTCGATATCATTGACAAGTAAGTTTTAGGATAGTATAATTAAAAGATGAAACTCTATTATAACGAAGTGCCTTCGGGGCACTATACTGCTACATTTTATATTGAAAGTAGTACCAATCTTGCAGACGCTTGCGAGGGAGTAGCCATTGGTCAGACTATCGGCAATCCAACAGTTCGCATACCAAAATGGGAAACTGAGGACCTAGTAGAAAAATATAGTGCTAAAATTATTGGAACAAGACAAGATTTAGAAACAAAAAAAGCAGGAACAGTTGTAATTGCTTTTCCTTCAGAAAATATTAACTGGGACAAAGACGGATTCAGTCACTTGCTTTGTGTACTCCTAGGTGGACAATGTGACATAGATACTATTACAAAATGTCATGTATTAGATATTGACGACTGCGGATTGATTCCTAAACTTGCACCTAAGTTTGGATTATCCGGTATTAGAGAATTTACAGGACAATATAACAAGCCGTTACTAGGATGTATTCTTAAACCTAAAATTGGTTTAAATCCAACTGATTATGCAAGTATTGTTAAAGAGATGGTCGATGGTGGCGCTGATATTATCAAGGAAGATGAAATCCTTGGAAGCCCACTATTCTGTAGTTTAGAAGACCGTCTTGAAATTGTTCGTAGTGTAATTGGCGATAAGAAAATTATATATCTTACTGCCATTAACGGTGACGCCAACACTGTGCTTGAAAAAGCACACACAGTCAGTGCCGCAGGTATCAATGGAGTTCACGTTAATGTGTGGAGTGGATTAGGCACGTATCGTGCAGTCCGTAAACAGAACTTGCCTGTTGCTATTCACTATCAAAAGAGTGGTGACAAAGCATTTACTCACGAGGGTAATGCTTATAGATTTAGTTGGTATGCCCTATGCAAGTTGGCCGCATGGAGTGGTGTTGATACAATTCATGCAGGCATGTGGGGCTCCTATCTAAGTGACGATCCCGTTGAACTTAAAAGACTTATGGACATGTTGACAAGTCATAATGTTGTGCCTGCACTAAGTTGCGGAATGAATGCTACGCTGATTCCTAAAGTAACAGAAAAGTTTGGTGTTGATTATCTAGCCAACGTAGGTAGTGCATGTCATAGTCATCCTGATGGTGTATATGCAGGTGTTAAAAAATTAAGAGATGCAATTGATGCAACAGGTAATCACGCTTAAAGGCGGCAGTCTTAATTCGACTTCATTACACATAGATGGAGATAAGAAATTTGTAAGAAAACTTATCTCCACTAGTGCTGATAGAGAATATGGATATGTACGCTGGTACAGTCAGTTAAAAAAATTACAAAGATTCAATGCACTAGTTCCAGGGTGTGTTCCCCAAGTGTATGATGCCGGTATTACAGAAGACGGAGCATACTTCGATATTGAATATATTGATGCAAAAGATATTAAAACATTATTTAAAGAAAATGCACTAACGCGATATCAGACAGAAAGGATGCATAAATCTTTGTGGTTTACTTTTGATAGATTACACAGCCACAAGTACGCACCAAACGTTAGTAGTCTTAAACTTTACTTCCAGGAAGAAGTTCTGCAAAAACTCAATGATGCTAGACAGTTTCTAGAGTTTGAGCAGTTTTATAATTTAGATGTATATGTACATCAAGGCGAAACTTTTAGCGGAATTAAAAATAAAATTGAACAATTTTCTAAATTGTTTGATGAAGTAATTTCCTCCGAATGCTATGTACACGGTAATCCTACATTGGAAAATATTCTATACAATCCAGATACTGATAAAATCGTGTTCATAGATTTGTACGAAGAAGGCATAGTCGACAGTCAGTTTATGGATTACAGCCAAGTACTTCAATGTAGCAATAGTTTGTATGGTTTGCTCAATGACGGAGTTCTTAAAGTTAACGGCAATATTACAGATTTTTCTATAGATCCAGTCCCTGAAAATCTCATATATTTTAATGAGTTATTCAATGACGAATTAAAATACAGATATCCTGCTCACTATAAATTGGTAAAACTATTTGAAGCAACTCAATTTTTCCGTATGTTGCCTTTTAAATGCCATGCAGATAACATAGAAGCAGCCAAGTTTTTTTACGCCCATGCTTGCAGTCTAGTAAATAGATTACTATGACATGGCGTGTAAAAACTTCTCTTCCTATAGAATTTGAAATCAACAAAGTTCCTGATGCCCTAGACTTTTGGGTAATTCCAGGTCAGCGTCGTATTGCAATCGTTGATCAAATAGTGTATAATCTATATAAGGAAAGAATTCCCAAAGGTGTAGAATTATTCATTATTGAATCTACAGAAGCCGAAAAACATTGGGCAAATGCAGAACGTGTATTGGCATTTTTTGAAGAGAAAAATGTCTTACGTAGAAGTGAACCTATTATTGCAATAGGCGGTGGTGTACTATTAGATTTAGTTGGTTTTTGTTGTAGCATTTATCGCAGAGGTATTCCGTATGTTAGAATCCCTACAACATTGTTAGCCATAGTCGACGCCAGTGTAGGTGCTAAGACTAGCATTAATCATTTTGGTCGTAGAAATCGTATTGGTAGTTTTTACCCTCCTGTGCAAACTCTTATTGATACGAGTTTTATAAAAACACAGGACCGTAGGGAAATTTCCAACGGTATGGCAGAAATATTAAAGTTGGCAATTGTATTAGATTATCGTCTTTTTGAAATGATGGAACTGGCTCCTCATCAGTTGTTAACACAGAAATTTCAAAATCTTGCTTTAGCAGATCAAATTATTGATCGTGCAATCACTGGTATGACGCAAGAGTTAAATGATAATCTGTGGGAACGAAATTTAAAACGACCAGTAGACTTTGGACATAGTTTTAGTCCAGTAGTTGAAATGAAGAATGTGCCCAACTTATTACACGGTGAAGCAGTTATTTTGGATTGTTTGTTGAGCAGTTGCATAAGCAATCTTAGAGGATATCTGTCCAACGAAGAGTTAGAACGTATTTTTACAGTAATTAAAAATTGTGGACTTGCTACAGAACACGAAGATTTTTATAACGTTGATTTATTATGGAGTGGTTTAAAAGACGTAATGAATCATAGAAATGATAATCAGTATTTGCCTATACCTACTAGTATAGGACGTTGTGAAATTATCAACGATGTTACTTATAGCGAGATTCAACAAGCAACACAGAGATTAAAGAGTTTACAATGAAAACAGTAGTTATTACAGGAACAAGTAGAGGACTAGGCCTATCCATTGCTAAGAAGTTTATCAATGCAGGATGGCATGTTATTGGGTTGGGTAGAACGGCCCCTGACAAATTAGAAAATTATACGCATTACACAGCAGACATTGCGAATATGAGTCAAGTTTTTTCTACGTTCGATACCATACGTAAAACTAAAACTAATATTGATTTGTTAGTTAATAACAGCGCGGCATTCCATGCCGGGTCGTTTGACACACTGGAGTACATTGATATCTGCACAATAATAGATACTAATGTTAAAGGTACAATGTATGTGACCATGGAAGCATTAAAATCCATGACCGCGGGTAGTAGAGTTATTTTTATTAATAGTGTCGCTGGCATTAGAGAAATACAAAATCAAAGTTTGTATTGTGCTAGTAAAGCCGCATTGAAAAGTTTTGCTGGCATTATTGGACAAGAACTACGCAGTAGAAAAATCAAAGTTTCTAGCATTCATCCCGGCGGCATCAATACCACATTGTGGAATGAACAAAATCCGTATCCATGTGGTCGTGCAGAAGATGCACTAGATCCAAACATAGTTGCTGATGCAGTATTTCATATTGCAGAAGTTCCACACAATACAGAGATTAAAACAATTACAATGTTCCCAGAAGTGGAGTGGCACTAATGTACGATATTGTTTTTATTAGTTACGGCGAACCAAATGCCGAAGCAAATTGGGAACGTCTTAAAAAGCGTTTTCCTTTGGCTAAACGTGTTAAGGATGTTACAGGTATTCATCAAGCACACATTGCCGCGGCAAAAAAAGCATTTACCAAGATGTTTTGGGTAGTAGATGGCGATGCAGAAATATTAGACGATTTTAACTTTGATCATGAAGTCAGTGAATACGATTTAGATGTTGTGCATGTATGGCGCAGTCGTAATCCTATTAACGATTTAGAATACGGCTATGGTGGCGTCAAATTATTGCCACGTAAACTAACATTAGATATGGACATTACTAAACCAGACATGACTACTAGTATTAGTACAAAGTTCAAAGCCATGGAACAAGTATCTAATATTACTGCATTTAATACTGATCCATTTAACACCTGGAAATCAGCATTTAGAGAATGTGTAAAACTTGCCTCTAAAGTAATTGACGGTCAAGTAGATGAAGAAACAGAAGTACGATTAATGACTTGGTGTACCTATGCTGACAAACGACAGTTTAATGACTGGGCATTCCTTGGCGCGGAAGATGGCAAAATGTATGGAATGATGAAAGCAGGTGATATAGAAGCCTTAAGTAAAATAAATGATTTTAAGTGGTTGCATGAATTCTTTTCAAGATATCCCGTTTCAAAAAATAGTTAAGTTCGGACAGCGAACTATGCTGGATCGTCCCTTATTCAACACTAGTTGGATACTGGGACGTTTTTGTAATTACAACTGTAGTTACTGTTGGCCTTATGCTCGTAGTGATAAAATTGATCACCAACCGCTTGAAGTATATAAAACTACAATAGACAATATCAAGAGTCAAGCACGAGCCAACGGATTTAATCAGTTCCATTGGTCGTTCAGCGGAGGCGAACCTACCGCTTATAAACAGTTACTAGATCTAGTAAAACATCTAGACGAAACAGAAAGTAGTTATCAGAGTATTCATATGACTACTAATCTAAGTCCTGGATCGAAATGGTGGAACACCTGGTGTACTAATACATCACTGTTACAACGTAGAAGTATTACAGCATCTTTCCATGATGAGTTTGCCAAGGAGCAAGAGTTTGGAGACAAGTGTTTACAGTTAATGTATGAACTTGTTCATGTAACAGTTAATCAAGTTATGGTTCCTGAAAAGTTTTATGAACTATACGAGAGAATGGAACGTTTTCATAAACGTGGTATTAACGTAACACTAAAACCGCAAAGCGACCCTACTGCTAGTGGTATTGTAGATGGCTACACTGAAGATATGATTCACAAGATGCAAACAGGATTTCCACAAAGATCCAACGGCGAAGACATTTATCAAATTGCGTTATACGATGATAAAAAGGAATACTTATTTGATCAAGCAGAACGCTTTAATGCGTTTGGATTTAATAAATTTACAGATTGGACTTGCAATGCAGGATATCAAAGTGTTATAATAAGAGGTACAGAAGTTAAACGAAGTTATAGTTGTCATGATCAATCATTGGGCAATATATTAACAGGGTTTGATTTGTTTGATACTCCTAAAAAATGTATTACTCCTAGTTGTGTTAGCAGTGCAGATAGTAAAATACCAAAAAGAAAATGAATAGACTAATAGTATTTGGATGTTCTTTAGCCTACGGAGTAGGGTTGAAGGATTGCTGGCCAAACGCTATTAAACCTAGTAAACTAAGTTGGCCACAATTAGTTGCAGACGTAATGGGTCGAAAATTAATTAATAAATCAGCACCGGGGTCATCTAATAAACGAATATGGTACACACTTAGCAAATTTAAATTTAAACCGGATGATATTGTTATAATTTCATGGACGTTTCCTAACAGACATTCAATTATTAGTTCTCCGTGGAAAGTACATGATTTACATCATAATCTTATCGACACTGATGTTTCTTCGGAATCATATTTTAAAGACATATACTCTACGTACGATTCTTACATTACATCTAAGTTGTTAATAGATCATGCAAATAGATTGTTATTAGAAAAAAATATTACTACACATAATTTAATAGTTGAAAAATACTTTAAACATGTAATGGGCGACTATAAGGTACTCCCGTTATATATGGGTGTATACGAAGAACTTTATCCTAGAGCGTTAGATGGTGATCATCTAGGACAAGAAGGACATACAGCATTTGCAAGAGATTTACTAAATGCAATTGGTATTAAGCATAATGTAGTTAGTAATACTAAACCTTACAGTTTTTTTAAACAATTAAAGAATTTAATATGCAAATAGATACAGAACATCTGCACCACTGGATGCAGGCCATTAGACAAAGTCCAGATCCTATGCGGACCATGGATGCCTTTTGGTCAGGTCAACTTAAAAGTAAAGAATGGTTGATAGTTAATCTTAGAGCACATGTAAAAAAGTTTGTTAGTATTGACATTCACGGTGGATGGGTTGGTGTACTAGCCAGTATGCTATTTCAAAGTGATGTTCCAATTATCAACATCCGTAGCATTGATATTGATCCTGCCTGCGAGCCTATTGCTGTTAACATGAACAAGATCGAAGAAATAGTAGGCAAATTTCGAGCAGTTACAGCAGATATGTGCGCTATTCGCAGTGATGCAGATGTAGTTATTAACACTAGTTGTGAACATATAACTCAAGATCAATATGACATATGGTTAAGTGGCATGCCACATAACAGTCTTTTAGTACTACAAAGCAATAATTACAATATAGAAGAGCATGTTAGGATTGCTAACAGTTTGGAAGAATTTAAACAACAATGCGGCATCAATGTAATTTGGGCCGGAGAGTTGGAATTACCACTATACACTAGGTATATGGTTATAGGAAAACAATAATGAAAATTTTAATGACAGGTACAAGTGGCTTTATAGGACAACACCTAGAGCCATTATTAAAAGAGCAACACGAAATTTATTCTTTAAAAAGTGACTTGCTAGATTTTGACGCAGTTACTAAAGAAGTGTTGGACTTTCAGCCTGACATTATTGTACACCTCGCCGCACGTACAGAAGTTGAAAAGAGTTTTTACGAACAAACAACTTTTAGTCAAATTAATTATGTGGGTAGTGTAAATTTGATCGAAGCCGCATCTAAGGTTCCTACACTGAAAAACTTTGTGTTTGCCAGCACAATGGAAGTCTACGGTTGGCAACCCATCAGTGATGTCGTACAGAGTGGACGAGTTCCTGAAGTATTTGAAGCATTCGATGAAAACACATATCCAAATCCTAATGCACCTTACGCTGTGGCCAAGTATGGAGTTGAGAAATATTTAGAATATGCACATCGTTGTTTAGATTTGCCCTTTACTGCTATTAGACAAACCAACTGTTACGGCCGCAAAGATAATGACTTCTTTGTTACTGAACAGTTTATCATGCAGATGCTGACTAATCCACATGAAGTAGAATTTGGTTATGCAGAGCCTTATCGTAACTTTATCTTTATTGACGACATGTTGAGTGCATGGACTACAATTATTAATAATCCCGCACTGGTAAACACAGGAAAGATTTTGACCATCGGGCCAGACAATCCAATTAAGATTAAACACTATGCAGATATGATTGCAACGAAACTTAATTGGACAGGTAAAATTCATTGGCATCGTAAACTACATCGTCCTGGAGAAATCTATTGGTTAAACAGTAATCACAACTTGCTTACCAAGTTAACAGGGTGGATACCTCAAGTAACTTTAAGTGACGGATTAGATAAAACTATTGAAATTTGGAGAGAGAAATTAAATGTTAAATGAATTACAAGTACACTGGGACAACAAAGTTGTTGACTACGATTTAGAAAAGTATAACTGGCCTGCGTGGGCACTGGGTGTAATTCAAGAAGTCGCTCCGCAAATTAAAGAATTAGAAACAATGCACGAGTTTTTAACTCCTGCAGAAATTGTCAGAGTAGGACAGCATGTACAAAATGCATGTAGTCGTAGAGATTTTATGGAACGCTTTGATGAGTTTGCCGAAAGCATTGTGCCACAGCGTATTGGCAATAAGCGATATATGATTCAACGTCAAGGAACGCTACGAGTTGTCATTCCTAACCAAGCAAAGGTTGGACGTAGGCTTGCATTTCATCAAGGTATTTTCGTAGGCAATGGACGTGGATGCAGAACTATCTGGACGCCATTTACTCGTGCAGAAAAGACCAACACTATGTGGATGTTGGATCTAGCAGTTAGTCGTGAGATTACTAAAAAGGTGCTTGCTGAAAAGTGGAGCATGGAAAAGTTTGAAGAAGAAAGTTTAAAACATGCGTGGCCAGTGACATTAGATCCAGGGCAAAGTCATTTATTCTTTCAAGAACACATTCACGGTAACGTAAATAATGATGAAGGCTACACCCGTGTTAGTATGGACATGCGTATTCTAATTGAAGGTGAAGAATGGGGACGTAGACTACCAGGAGGTTTTATGCGTTTACCAGGCGACTACGAAGTTACAGAAGTAATGGATTATACAGGTAAGAGTTTTATTACTTACGCCGGGTGGAATAGTAAATTCAGCAAAGACATTCCGTTACCCATGCAACGTGCTATCATCGAACCCTACTGCCAAAAGAATAAGATTTCTTACACAAGTTACGAATTTGAAAACGAACACCTTGACTGGCAACCGGGACTTGAGTATTATATTAAAGAACGTCCAGATGGTATTGTGTTATGTAGTATGTATTGTCTAACAGATGATGTTCAACGCCGCAGTGAAATATTACAACTAGCATTAGACTTAGGTGTTGAACTACACTTTGCCAACGAACTAACAAGTTTAAAAACCAAAAAAGATTTAGAAAAGATCGAAACTTATCTAAACTTTGCAGTGCCTAAAAAAGGTCTTTACGTCTGGGAAGAATAATGAGAGGACATATAACACCTCATTGGGCTAGAGATCAGTTGCCTTTTGTTAATTACGAAAGTCAGGAAAATATACAACGTGGGTTCTCTCCCATTGATTATGGAGATGTTTACTCACAAGTAGAAGTATCTATGAATATACACAAAGGTCTACACTCTTTATTTGACATTTTTAAATTAGAAGATTCTTTTAATTGGTTGTCTAATATGATGTATGCTGTGCATTGTATGAAACCCGGGTGTGCATTACCAGAACATTCAGACAAGTATCCTTACTTTATTAAAACAACTGGTGCTGATATCAATTCTATACAGCGTATAATTATATTCCTTGAAGATAAAAAACCTGGACACAGATTTACACTTAATGGTGTTGATTTAGATAACTGGGTTGCTGGAGATTGGATTAGTTGGATCGGCACTGATAGTCACGGTGCTTACAATGAAGGTACTGAGAATCGTTACACTTTACAGATTACTGGAATTATTCGCGGATTAAATCCAAAGTAACACAGTGAAACCCGCCACCTAATGTGCGTTGTTGTCTCGCTGGCAGCATCGCACATTCTATTTTGTGATTCTCTAATGCTTTTCTTAATTCGTGTTGATGATCTGGTATTGCCGCTAGATTAGGATTTACAGAAAAGATATTCATTGCTACCCATTTACTACTATTGCAGTAACCAGGATAGTGTGCAATTTCTCCAGGATCAGGTGCCCACACAATATCCCAATTTTGTAAAGGCTTGGGTAATTGATCAACGCTTTTTATTCTACTAGGATTCAGCAACATCAATCCTTCTCTTAGTAATGTAATAGTGCTGTCAATGTGCATGTAACTATACACACCTTCCAATGTCCATACACGTTTATTACCTACTAGACTTTGTAGATATTCTGCACCTTGCTTATTACCACTGTTGCTAACAAGATAGATTAAGTCATCGTTGACACGTAATATGTTTGCGGCATCAAAACACGGTTGCGTTTCATTTAAAGCAAGTGTGTCCTTATCTCCTAGACAGTTTAGATTATACAGTTCGTCGTTGCGATTTAATGGTGCTTCGATGTATCTTGCACCCAGCATGTGTAAAGGTTGAAAATGTTCGTGCATAGCCAAATACTCTTTGTGTCTTGCACGTAAAGGTTGTGGCGATGCTAGTATCATATCTCTATAAACTAGCACACTGTCTCTAGGACAATAATTATAATAGTTAGGTAATGGTGTACGTTTTGGTCTTAGTACCTCTACACTTTCGCCTTTAAGGAAATTGCAAAACGCTTCTAGATCTTCGTTGGCTTCATCGATTACCTGTTGTGGATAAAGACCTTGTGGTATATTCTTTTCGTCTTTTTTGTCTGCGTAATTGACTACACGCAAACTGATATCTAAAGGAGGAATAGTCGCACCATCGGCAACTCCTACAATAACACTCTTTAAAGGACTCCACTCGTTTTTACTTAACATTTTTGAATACTTTCATTTTTGATAAATCTGGATAGTCATCGTTAGACCATATTTTAGGAGGAGTTTTCATTGCATTAACAATTTTATTCAATCCTAGTTCTGCTGTTTCCGGAGTCATATAATAATGATAACCTAACATAGATATATCTTGTTCAGCCCACGGAACATTCGGAATACGTCCATCGTAACTCATCATTTTTAATACCATAGCCGCTTCAGGGTCGTCGCACAGTATTACACCCCCTCTACCGAGACTAAGGTGTTTTCTAAATTGAAAACTTATGCACATCAATGTGTCTTTAATATAACTGTCTTTATGCCAAAGCACTGCGGCATCGATAATTTGTTCTGTTATATAGTAATAGTCCTGCCACGTTTCTTTTCTAAAATTCCAGTCAAGATCTAATTTTACAAATGTCATAGGAACAGAAAGATATGTATTACTAGGACAACTTGCTTGTTTTATATTTTTATATCTTAAACATAATTCAAGAGCATGTGTGCATGAATCTGTGGCTACAGCATATGGTGCAGAATAAAATTCTGCTACTACGTCTTCAAATTTAGAAACTACA
>Ga0315903_10010698_pt1 | contig 10895 bp, 8 predicted proteins | sample LakEriMetagenome_7_FD_203524 | JGI IMG/M metagenome (GOLD analysis project Ga0315903, IMG submission 203524) | Freshwater fungal communities from buoy surface, Lake Erie, Ohio, United States - Buoy 2 MA119 | ecosystem: Environmental > Aquatic > Freshwater > Lake | place: USA: Lake Erie, Ohio... | reverse complement strand
CCCCGGCACAACGTGGATGCGGTCGAGCCCAAGCTGTTCGGCCTCGGCTCCGAAAGTTACGTGCCGGGCTCGCACGAGTTCTACCTCGGTTACGCGGTCAGCCGCGGCAAGCTGCTCACCCTTGACGCCGGGCACTACCATCCCACCGAGGGTATCGCCGACAAGGTGTCGTCCGTCCTGCAATTCCTGCCGGAGATCGCGCTGCACGTGAGCCGCGGGGTGCGCTGGGACAGCGATCACGTGGTGACCCTCACCGATGAACTGCAGGCGATCGCCCAGGAGATCGTCTGGGGCGGTTACACCGACCGCGTGCGGATCGGGCTCGATTACTTCGACGCCAGCATCAACCGCGTCGCCGCGTGGGTGATCGGCACGCGCAACATGCAGAAGGCGCTGCTGCTGGCGCTGGTGGCGCCGATCGGGCGCATCCGCGCGGCGGAGCGGGAGGGCGACCTCACCACGCGCCTCGCCTTGCTCGAGGAGGCTCGCACCCTGCCCTTTTCCGCGGTTTGGGACGAATACTGCCTTCAGGCGGGTGTGCCGGAGGGCGAGCGCTGGCTCGCCGAGGTCAAGGCCTACGAGCGCGCCGTGCTGAGCCACCGGGCCGGCTGAGCGGAGGACCCCTCGATGCGCCCCCTTCTGCTCTCGCTGCTGGTCTCCGTTGGCGTCGCGTCCGCCGCCGAGGTGACGGTCCCGTCCCGCAGCTTCGGTCGCCTCGCGGACGGGCGCGAGGCCCGCCTCTTCACGCTGGAGAACGGGCGGGGACTGGTCGCGGAGGTCACCGATTTCGGCGGCATCATCGTGCGCCTGCTGGTCCCGGACCGCGCGGGACGGGCCGCGGACGTTGTCCTGGGCGTGGACTCGGCCGGCGAGTTCGAGGCGAAGGCCGCGGGCTTCAATTCCGTGATCGGACGCTACGCGAACCGCATCGCCGGCGGGCGTTTCACCCTCGACGGAAAGACCTACCAGCTGGAGACGAATTCCAGCTCGGGCGGAGTGCCGGTGCACATTCACGGTGGTCGCCAGGGCTTCAACCGCCGGCTTTGGGCGGCGACCCCGACCGCGCGGGACGGGTTGCCTGCGGTGCGGCTCAGCCTCACGAGTCCAGACGGAGATCAAGGCTATCCCGGAAACCTGCAGGTCGAGGTGCTGTATTCCGTCACCGCCGATGGCGCGCTGCGCCTGGACTACACGGCGACCACCGACCGCCCAACCCCGCTGAACCTCACCAACCACGCCTACTTCAACCTGAAGGGCGAGGGCGAAGGCGACATCCTGGACCACGAACTCACGCTGCGCGCCGCCCGCTACACTCCCGTCACCCCGGCGTTGATCCCGACGGGCGAGCTCGCCCCTGTCGCGGGCACGCCCTTCGACTTCACCCGTCCCCGTCGTATCGGGGAGCGGATCGCGGCGGATCACCCCCAGATGGCCATCGGACGCGGCTATGACCATAATTTCGTGCTGGACCACCGGGGTGACGCGCCGGGCCTTGCCGCCCTGGTCCACGAGCCGGCCTCGGGACGCGTGCTGGAGGTTCTCACCACGGAGCCCGGCGTGCAGCTGTTCACCGCCAACCACTTTGCCGGCCGGCTGGTGGGCAAATCCGGGCGGGCCTACCCGCGGTACGGGGGCTTCTGCCTCGAGACCCAGCACTATCCGGACAGCCCCAACCAACCGGCCTTTCCCTCGACCATCCTGCGCCCCGGTCAGACCTTCCGCTCCACGACCCTGTTTCGATTTTCCACGCGCTGACCGGTATGGGCGAGCCACCCCAGGCCGCTTCCGGCAATAACTACTCAGTAGTGTCTAAAGATTTTGTGAGGACGCTTACAGTAAGAAGCGTTAAGTAGCTGGTAGTCAGGAGCCATTTGCGATTGTTTGGAATAGTTCCAATTCCAAGTTGCAACTTGGAACCATTCCAATTGCGTGCCCAAGGCTGCAATTTTCCGCCACACCTCAACTAGCTCCGATGAACCCAATCCTCGCGTCCGACTCCCTCACGCAGCGACTTGCGGACAGCGGCCTCCGCGCCACCCCACAGCGGGAGGTGGTCTACTCGGTACTTCTGCGGAAACGAGACCATCCGACAGCCGAGGAGGTGTTCGCCAGGGTCAAGGCGGAGTTGCCCACCATTTCGCTCGCGACGGTCTACAACTGCCTTGAGACCTTGGTGCAATGCGAGCTGGTGCGCGCGGTGAACTTTGAGCGCAGCCCGACCCGGTACTGCCCGAACCTGCGCCCGCACGCGCATTTCCACGATGAGCAGACCGGGCGCACCTACGACATCGACCTGCCGCCGGCCGTGCTCGCCGAGGTGAACCAAGTACTTCCCGCGGGCTTCGACGCCTCCTCGGTCGAAATCACCTTCCGCGGCCAGGCCCGGCCCGCCTCCTGAGACCCAATCCTTTCCCGATCCAATGTCCTCGCTCGTCATCCACGACCTCCACGTCTCCATCGGCGACAAACCCATCGTCAAGGGTCTGTCCCTCACCGTGAACAGCGGTGAAGTGCACGCCATTATGGGGCCGAACGGCACCGGCAAGTCGACCCTCGCCAAGGTGATCGCCGGTCATCCGGACTACACCGTCACCGGCGGCGATGTGCTGCTTGATGGCCGCTCGGTGCTCGAGCAGGAGGCCGATGAGCGGGCCCGTGCCGGGCTCTTCCTCGCTTTCCAGTATCCGAGCGAGATCCCCGGGGTCTCGATCGCGAACTTCCTGCGCGCCGCCGTGCAGGCCCGCCTGCCCGAGGGCGAGGAGATCGATGCCAGCGCCTACTACAAGCGTCTCTACGCCAAGATGGACCTGCTGAAGATCGACCGGAAGTTCACCTCCCGCTCGGTCAACGAGGGCTTCTCCGGCGGCGAGAAGAAGCGCTGCGAGATCCTGCAGATGGCGATGCTCGAGCCGAAGATGGCCGTGATGGACGAGACCGACTCCGGCCTCGACATCGATGCCCTGCGGATTGTCTCGGAAGGGGTGAATGCCCTCCGTGGCCCGGGCCTCGGGGTGCTGATGATCACCCATTACCAGCGCCTCCTCAGCTACATCGTGCCGGACTTCGTGCACGTGATGTACGACGGCCGTATCGTGAAGAGCGGCGACAAGTCCCTGGCGCTGGAGCTCGAGACCCGGGGTTACGACTGGGTGAAGCAGGAGCTCGCCGCCCTCCCCGCCTGAAGCCCGGCAAAACCAAATGAAGAGCCTCATCGAAAGCGGCCCCGCCGCCACCGTGGAGAATCCCGTCGCCGGGATCGACCAGACCAAGGGCGATTTCACCTACGATGTCGCCTACGAGTTCGACGCCGGCACCGGCCTGAGCGCGCGGACGGTGGACTACATCAGTTCCGTGAAGAAGGAGGCGGACTGGATCCGGGCCTTCCGCCACCAGGCGCTGCAGGTTTTCCAGTCCAAGCCGATGCCCACCCACTGGGCCACGCGCGACCTGGAGAACATCGATTTCGACCGCATCCGCTACTACCTCGCGAGCGGCCAGAAGCCGAAACGCACGTGGGACGAGGTGCCCGAGGACATCAAGCGCACCTTCGAGCGCCTAGGCATCCCGGAGCAGGAGCGGAAGTTCCTGGCCGGGGTGGAGGCCCAGTTCGACTCCGAGGCGGCCTACTCGAACATCAAGGAGATCGTCGCCAAGCAGGGCGTCATCTTCGTCAATTCGACCGAGGGGCTCCGCGAGCATCCCGAGCTGTTCCGCCGCTGGTTCGGCAAGGTCATCCCGACCGGCGACAACAAGTTCTCCGCCCTCAACAGCGCGGTGTTCTCGGGCGGCTCGTTCATCTACGTGCCGCCCGGGGTGAAGGTCGCGCAGCCGCTGCAGGCCTACTTCCGCATCAACGCGGAGAACTTCGGCCAGTTCGAGCGCACCCTGATCATCGCCGACGAGGGCTCCGAGGTCACCTATATGGAGGGCTGCACCGCCCCCAAGTTCTCCACTGCGACGCTCCATAGCGCCGTGGTCGAGCTCGTCGCGCTCAAGGGCGCGAAGATCCAATACATCACCGTCCAGAACTGGGCGAACAACGTGTTCAACCTCGTGACGAAGCGCGGGCTCGCCCACGAGGAGGCCGAGATCAAGTGGATCGACTGCAACATCGGCTCCCGCCTCACGATGAAATACCCCGGCGTCGTCCTGAAGGGCCGCAAGGCGCGCGGGGAGGTCATCTCCATCGCCCTCGCCAACGACGGCCAGCACCAGGACACCGGCGCGAAGATGATCCACGCCGCGGATGAGACGACCTCCAACGTCGTCTCCAAGTCGATCAGCGTGGGCCAGGGCCGGGCCACCTACCGCGGCCAGGTGCACATCCCGAAGCGCCTCCGCGGCTGCCGGAACAACACCGAGTGCGACGCCCTGCTCATCAACACGAACAGCCGCACGGACACCTACCCCGCCATCACCGTCCGCGGTGACCGCAATTCGATCCAGCACGAGGCCAGCGTCTCCAAGGTGAGCGAGGATATGATCTTCTATATGCAGCAGCGCGGCCTCACCGAGGGGCAGGCGATGAGCCTGGCGGTCAACGGCTTCATCAACGACCTCGCCCGGCAGTTCCCGATGGAGTACTCCGTCGAGCTGAAGCGGCTGATCGACCTGGAGATGGAAGGCAGCGTCGGCTGACCCGAGAACCCGCCATGACCGCCACGACCGCCTCCCCCGCGCCGACGGTCGGCGCCTTCACCCGCGCCGCCTTCGAGGCCCACCTCGCATCCCTGCCGCCGCTCCCCGACTGGTGGCTGGCCCGCAAGCGGGCAGCCTTCGAGCGCTTCGCCACCCTCCCGCTCCCGGTCCGCACGGACGAGGCCTGGCGCTTCAGCAACGTCGCCGGCCTCACGCTCGATGGTTTCGCGGCCCCGGCCCCCGCCAGCGCCGTTCCTTTCGCCAGCATCGGCATCAGCAAGGCGGCGCGGCTCATCTTCGCCAACGGCCGCCTCTTCTCCCGCGAGATCCTCGCGCCCGACCTCGGCCGCCGGGGCGTGGTGGTCGACACGCTGCAGAACGCCCTCCGCGAGCACGGGGACGTCGTGCGCGAACACCTGCTCGCCCAGCCCGCCCGCCTCGGCTCGGCCAAGTTTTCCGCCCTGCACGAGGCGTTCCTCGTCGATGGCGCCTTCATCCACGTCCCCCGCGGGGTCGAGGTGGAGCTGCCGATCGGCATCTTCTCCTTCGCGCTCGGCGACCGCGCGGCCGTCTTTCCCCACACGCTCGTCGTCGCAGACGAGGGCGCGCGGGTCACGGTCATCGACTACTTCGGTTCCCAGGACAGCACGGAGCGGCAGTTGGCCGTCGGGGCCAACGACCTCTACGCCGGCCACGGCGCCCGGATCACCTACGTGGGCAAGCAGGACTGGAGCCACCAGGCCCTCGCGCTGCAGTCCAACTCCACCGTGGTGCGTCGCGACGCCAGCGTGCAGTCGCTCAACCTGCACCTCGGCGCCCGCCAGGCCCGGCACGAGTCCCACTCCCAACTGCAGGCGCCCGGCGCCAACTCGGAGATGCTCTCACTGACTGTCGCGCGTCACGACCAGGAGTTCGACCAGCGGACCCTGCAGATCCACCAGGCGCCCAACACCCGCTCGGACCTCCTTTACAAGAACGCGCTGCTGCAGAAGGCCCGCACGATCTTCTCCGGACTCATCGTGGTCGACCCGGACGCCCAGAAGACCGACGCCTACCAGAGCAACCGCAACCTGATGCTGAGCGACGAGGCGGAGGCGAATTCCCTGCCCGGCCTCGAGATCCAGGCGAACGATGTCCGCTGCACCCACGGCGCGACCACTTCCCGCATCGACCCCGAACAGGAGTTCTACCTGCAGACCCGCGGCATTCCCAAGCGCGCCGCCGACGAGTTGCTGACCTTCGGTTTCTTCGAGGAAGTGCTCAACCGCCTCAGCCAGGACGATCTCCACGCGGCCCTCCGCGCGCTGATCCAGAACAACTTCTCGGGGGAGAAGGCCGCCCGATGAACCGCGAGCGCACGCTTTCCCGCGACGTCGTCGCGACGCAGATCCCCTCCGGGGACAAGCAGACCCTGCCGCAGCACGCGCGCGTCTTCCTCCACCAGACCCTCGGCGGAAGCTACACGGTGCAGACCGATTTCGGCCTCTTCCGCATCGACGGGCGGGACGGGGACGCGCTGGGCGAGCAGGTCGCCGCCGCGGCGGTTTCCGCGGCCACCCTCGCGGACGGCGCGCCGGACCCGGAGGCCATCTGGGCGCAGCTGCGCCAGGTTTATGACCCGGAGATTCCGGTGAACATCGTCGACCTCGGCCTCGTCTACACGATGGAGGTCGTGAAGGTTTCCGAGCCCGAGCCCGGCTACCGGGTGGACGTGGCGATGACCTTGACCGCCCCCGGCTGCGGGATGGGACCGGCGATTGCCGAGGATGCAAAGGGCAAGATCCTGCTGGTGCCCGGCGTGAGCGCAGCGGACGTGCGCATCACCTGGGAACCGCCCTGGAACCAGCAGATGATCTCCGAGGAAGGGAAAATGAAGCTGGGGCTGATCTGAGCCCCAGCGCTTGGTCATCCGTGCCCCGCGGACATCAGGGGACCTCGTAGATCTCGACCAGAGCGTCGCCGCGGGCGACTCCGCTGCCCGCCGTGATCTGGAGCGTGTAGCTGCCCGGATCGAGCAGCGCCAGGGTGGAGGCGTCCGCCGACCCTCCCGGCAGGGCGAAGGCGCCCACAAATTCCCGGGCCGCCAGCATCTCGGGGATGAAATCCGCCGCGCTCCAGTCGTTGTTCGCGAGGATCGCCCGCCCGCCTCCGTCAAAGATCTCCAACTGCGGGTCGACGATCGCGCCCGCCACCCCAAAGGCCCCCAGCGTCGGCCCGATGCCGCGCGTGAGCAGCGTCCGCTTGCCCTGACCGGCCACGTTCAGCCCGAGAATCAAGGTACTGTCCTCGGTTCCCGTGGGGCCGCGGACCGACACGTTCGTGAACTTGCTCGCGCCCGTGACATTGCCCGCGTCGTACACCTCGAAGAGCACGACGCCCCCCTCGCCATTGCCGCTGAAGGCGTGGATCGTGTAGCCGCGGCCGGCGTCCAACTCCAGCAGCAGCGCGGCATCGCGGCTTCCCGCGGGCAGGCCGAATGCGCCCACCTGGCTGAACACGGCGGCCAATGAGGGATTCCAAGAGGAGTTGGTGGCCACCCGGATCTCCCCCGCGTAGACCTCGACGTCAGGGTCAGTCATCGTCCCGCCGACCCCGAAGGCGGCCAAGCCGGGGCCGACGGCCCGGATCAGCACCCGCTTCTTGCCGGTTCCCGCGATGAAGAACCCAGGGATGACCCGGTCCGCGCCCCCGATCGCGATGCGGCCCGAGAGGTTGCTCAGGCGGGAAGCGTCCGGATTCAAGGCCACGGTCGCGGGATTGGAGGTCACGGTCGCCCCGCCCCCGGTCATCCGGGCCGTGTATTGGCCGGCATCCGCGGCATTCACGTTCTGTCGCAGCAGGATCGCCCCGGTCTCGCCCGGCAGGACGGCGCCGTTGCGCTGCCACTGGTAAGAGACCCCGGCACCCAGCGCGGAGACGGCCAGCGCGAAGGTGCCGCCGGGAGCGACCACCTTGTCGAGCGGCTGCAGCACGATCTGCGGCGCCCCGACGCTCGCCGGGACCGTGAGGGTCCCCGCGGTGAAGAGGTCCGTGCCGCCGGGACCGGTGACGCGCACGGTGTAGGTGCCGGCGTGCGAGGCGCTCACCGCCGCAAGCACGTAGGGGTTGGCGGTCGCGCCCGGAATGCTGACGCCGTTGAGCAGCCATTGGAACGTGAACGGCCCGGTCCCCGTGACCGGCACCGGCAGCGTGAGGCGATTGCCCGGTACCAGCGTGAGCGCGGCAGGGCGGAAACCCGCGGGCAACGCGGGACGCACCGCGGGGGATCCGGCTGCCGCGGAGGTACCGCTCGAGCCGGCGAAGGCAAAACTCCCACTCCAGGCTCCCCAAGCGGACGAGGTCACCCCGTTGCGCGTGGAGGCGGTATAGGCGGACTGGCCCGGCAGGATCACCACGGACACCACGCGGGTCTCACCGGCCGCGACCACCCCGGCGTGCACCGCCGCCCGGGCCACTGACGAGTCGTCCGTGTAGACATCCGTGCCCCAGACGCCGCCAGCCGTGGCGCCGGTGACGAGCAATTGGACGGACTGCCCCACCCGGCTGCGGTATCCGGCCAGATTCGCCGGGGCCGCGATCGCGTCCGCGGGCAGTGCCGCCGCGGCGGAGGCGGAGGAGGACACCGGGGTGCCCACCGCACCGCCGCCGGCGAGAGTTGTGACCTCGGCGGCGGACAGGGCCCGATTGAAAATCCGGATCTCGTCGAGGTCCCCGGTGAAGAGGTCCAGGCCGTTGTCCGCCCCGGCGACCATCAGGATCGCGGAGGAGAAGGAGCCCAGCGCGCGGCGGTCGGTGGCCGTCGTGCTGGCCACGCCGTTGACATAGATCACCGCGGTACGGCCGTCGTGCGTCACCGCGAGGTGGGTCCATTGGGCCGCGCCCGAGCCGGTGGGCACGGCGCCCGCGGCGGAGTACACCGGTGGGTAGGAGCCGTTGCCGTCCTGCAGGAAGGCGGCGCGGCGGGGCGCCGTGGCTGCGCCGTCGAGGAAGAGACCGTAATAGTGCGCCGAGCGGCCGCCCGGACCCACGGCCACCAGACGCGGATTCCAGCTGCCGGCGGCCGTCGGCCGCACGAAGAACGAGAGGGTCGAAGCTGCCGAGGAGAAGCTCGCGTCCACCAGCGCCCGCAGGCGGACTCCCGCCGTGCGCAGCGCGCCGGCACCAACCCGGCCTGACGTCGAGGAAACGACGCCCTGCACCGCACTCAGGTTGAATCCGCGCCCGGAATCGTCGCGCAGGAGGTTTGCCGTGCTGTCGAAGGAGTAATGGGCGAGCAGGTCCCCCGTGGCCGAGCCGCCGCCGGCTCCACCTGAACCGCCGCCGCCCGTACCGCCCCCTCCGGTTCCGCCGCCCCCCGCTCCACCACCCCCGGAGCCACCGCCTGGCGTGAAGCTCGTGCTTGGATTGAGTCGATATTGGAGGGTCCCGTTACCCAGGACGTCGCCGAAACCGGAACTCAACTGATTCCCCGCAATCGTGGCCGTGCGGATCCCGAAGGTCGCCAGTCCCGTTCCCCCCGTGAAGGTCACCGCCCCGCCCGCCGTCACCGTCCCCGTGAGCACGCCGGCGGAAACATTGATCGTACCCTCGGCCGAGACGACCGCGAGGTAGGGACCGACCGGACTTTCCTGCGTCAACACGCCTTGGACGGACACCCGCGTGTTGATCGTTCCGGCGTACGAACCGGCAAACGCCGCCTGAGCCCGCGCCTCGGGAATTGCCACTAGGAGGACTAGCAAGGCGAGGGAAACGCAAACGCGGGGGAATTGGGGCCTTTTTGGGGTCATTTTGGGTTCCTTCACCCATCCCGGTAGATAACGGGAGTCAAGCCCTGCGAACCAGAAGACGGCCGGGATAAAAACGAACCGGTCTCCAGCCGGGGCGAGAAAAACCTTCCCACCCGCTGCGTCGGGCTTCAGAACGACGGCGTGTCCGTCCTTCAGACCATTGGCGCCGCTGAGGTCGAGGCCGCGATCGGGAGGCTGGCTGCCACCATCGCGGCCCGGCACCCCTCCCGGGCTGGTTTGCTGCTCCTCGGCATCGCGAATGGCGGCATCGAACTTGCCGGCCGCCTCGGAAAGCGCCTCCGGATCCCGGCCGGCATCGTCGATATCTCCTTCCACCGCGACGACTTCGGTTCCCATCCGATCCCCAAGGAGACAAAGGCCAGCCGCATCCCGGCGGAAGTGCAGGGTGCGACCGTGATCCTCGTCGACGACGTGCTCTTCACGGGGCGCACGGTGAAGGCGGCGATCAACGAGATCTTCGACCACGGAAGACCAGAGGCGGTCGAACTGGCGGTCCTCGTCGACCGGGGGTGCCGCCGCCTGCCCTTTGCCGCGGACCACCGCGGGCTCCAGTTGCCCGCCGGCGAGCACCAACGCGTCTCCGTCCGCCTCGATCCAGCCGATCCCCGCCGCGATGAGATCCGCATCGAGGCATCCTCCCGCTGACCTCCCCGCGCCGCCCTATGTCCTGGCAACGCCGCCACCTGCTGACCGTCGAGGAACTCTCCCTCACGGAATTGGAGCAGATCCACGCCACCGCCGCCGCCTTCAAGCGGACGCTCACCCGCAGCATGCGGAAGGTCCCCGCCCTGCGTGGCAAGACCATCGTCAACCTCTTCCTCGAACCCAGCACGCGCACGCGGATGGCTTTCGAGATGGCCGCCAAGCGCCTCAGCGCCGACGTGATCTCGCTCGACGGTGCCAGCAGCAGCACCACCAAGGGCGAGACGCTGCGCGACACCGCCGAGAACATCCAGGCGCTGCAGGCGGACATGATCGTGATCCGCCACGCGGCCGCCGGATCGCCCCTCTACCTTTCGCGGTTTCTGGACATTCCCGTGATCAACGCCGGCGACGGGGCCCACGAGCACCCGACCCAGGGGCTGCTCGACACCTTCACGATGAAGGAGCACCTCGGCTCGCTGAAGGGCCGCAAGGTGGTGATCCTGGGCGACATCCTCTTCAGCCGAGTCGCCCGCTCCAACATCCACGCGCTCACGAAGCTCGGCGCCGACGTCACCCTCGTCGGCCCCTCCACTCTCGTGCCGCCCTGGTTCACCCCTCTCGGTGTCAAGGTGAGCCACGATCTCCGGGGCGCCCTCGCGGACGCCGAGGTCGTGATGCTGCTGCGGATCCAGCACGAGCGGCAGGCGGCGGGACACTTTCCCTCCCTCGGGGAGTACACGGGTATGTTCGGGCTCAACAAGACCCGCGCGTCCTGGCTCAATCCGAAGGCGATCATCATACACC